>Ga0209381_1002237_pt1 | contig 25390 bp, 22 predicted proteins | sample DewCreD2012metaG_FD_184111 | JGI IMG/M metagenome (GOLD analysis project Ga0209381, IMG submission 184111) | Hot spring sediment bacterial and archeal communities from British Columbia, Canada, to study Microbial Dark Matter (Phase II) - Dewar... ...
CCTACTCGATGATTTTGGTGACGACGCCGGCGCCGACGGTCAAACCGCCTTCGCGAATGGCGAACTTCGAACCCTGCTCCAACGCCACCGGCACGATCAACTCCACCGTCAGGTTCACGTTGTCTCCCGGCATCACCATCTCCACCCCCTCCGGCAGGGTGATGTTCCCCGTCACGTCCATCGTGCGAATGTAAAACTGCGGACGATACCCGCTGAAGAACGCCTTGTGCCGACCCCCCTCCTCTTTCTTCAGCACATACACTTCCGCCAGAAACTTCTTGTGCGGCGTCACGCTCCCCGGCTTCACCAGCACCTGCCCGCGCTCCACGTCGTCGCGCTCGATGCCGCGCAGCAAAATGCCCGCATTGTCGCCCGCCACCACTTCGTCCAGTTCCTTGTGGAACATCTCCGTCCCCGTGATTACGCTGCTCTTCGTCTCCCGCAACCCCACGATCTCCACCGCATCCCCCTTCTTTGCCACGCCGCGGTCCACACGCCCGGTCACCACCGTCCCGCGCCCCTTGATCGAAAACACATCCTCGATCGCCATCATGAACGGCTTGTCCATCTCACGCTTCGGCTCCGGAATGTATTCGTCAATCACCCGCAGCAACTCCCGAATGCACGCATACTCCGGCGCATTCGGATCCGTCGAGACGCTCTCCAGCGCCAGCTTGGCGCTCCCGCGCACGATCGGCGTCGTGTCCCCAGGAAATCCGTACGAGTTCAGCAACTCCCGCAATTCCAACTCCACCAACTCCAATAACTCCGGATCATCCATCTGATCCACTTTGTTCAAAAACACCACGATGCTCGGCACTTCCACTTGCCGCGCCAGCAGCACGTGCTCGCGCGTCTGTGGCATCGGCCCGTCCGGCGCCGCCACCACCAGGATCGCTCCGTCCACCTGCGCCGCTCCCGTGATCATGTTCTTGATATAGTCCCGGTGCCCCGGCATGTCCACGTGCGCATAATGCCGCTTCGCCGTCTGGTATTCCACGTGCGCTATGTTGATCGTGATCCCGCGCGCCTTTTCCTCCGGCGCATTGTCGATCTGGTCGTATGCCTTGAATTCCGCCTGCCCCATCAGCGCCGCCACTTTCGTGATCGCCGCCGTCAAGGTCGTCTTCCCGTGGTCGATGTGCCCCATCGTCCCCACGTTCAGATGCGGCTTGCTCCTGTCGTATTTTTCCTTCGCCATTTTTCGCTCTCCTTATCTATTGTATAGAAAAGAAATTCTTTGCAACATTTGAGCCCTCAATGAGATTTGAACCCATGACCTCACCCTTACCAAGGGTGTGCTCTGCCGACTGAGCTATGAGGGCTTGACATGCTGTCCCGCGCGCCGCGGGATAGTGGGCAGTGAAGGATTCGAACCTCCGAAGTCATTTGACAACTGATTTACAGTCAGTCCCCTTTGGCCACTTGGGTAACTGCCCAGGATTAAATTTTACGGATCACCGATCAGACTCACTCGGCAACCACAGAGCCGACGACGAGAATCGAACTCGTAACCGCCCGCTTACAAGGCGGGTGCTCTGCCGATTGAGCTACGTCGGCAGACCTTTCACAGCAGCGTCACTTCGACATTTAAGCAGGGCGATTATACCAAAGCCGTACTTAATGGGGAAGTGCAACAGGCAATTAAATTGCTCCCAAGCGAAGGGAGCGGGCGCTAGTTTAGCAGGATTTGCCTCGATAGTCAAGCAATACAAGGCTTCTTGCAAACTTCTTAAACGCCTCTTGACAAGGATTCAATTAGGCTGTATAGTTAGAACAAATGTTCTAAAGAGGCTATCATGTCTGAGAACGATAACCGTTACGAGTTATGGATGGAAGCATACGCCGATCTTCAACCGGAAATTGAAGCAGCGCGCAGGCTGAATCCTGCGCCCGACACACCGCTGCTTGACCAAGTTCTGACCGGATTCGGTCCGATGCCGGAGGAGGCTCTCTTTTTAGGCGTTGCGTCTGACGAACTTCCGGTTTTATTGAACCTGTACGATCCTCAGCCTGGTCCTCTGTTAATTCTCGGGGAGCCCGGCGCAGGGAAGACCTCCCTCTTGCAAACCATCGCATATGGCGTCGAGAAAATGCATGAGCCAGAACAGGTTCAATTTGGCGTATTGACCAGCCATCCCGATGAATGGAGCGATTTCGAGGAGATTCCCAACAACGTGGGCGTCTTCCCGGTTCATCATAGGTCTGCAGATGATTTCATCCTCTCGCTGGCATCCTGGGCGCATGGCAACAAATCCAGTAAACAGTCCATCCTGCTCCTGATGGATAACCTGGAAGCAGTCGTCAGCATGGAGGCAGAAACGGTTCAAAACCTGCGCTGGCTTCTGCTGCGCGGACCGACCCGCCGTGTTTGGCCCATCACCACACTGAATTCACACCGCCTCGACGCCATGAATCCCTGGCTCGCCGCATTTCGCACACAGATTTTTGGACGTATTCAAAATCCGGAACATATCCGCAAATTGGGAGCGGAGGGAGCAGGTTTGCGCACACTGAATGCCTGCTCCGAGTTTACCCTGCGCGAGGGAAATCGCTGGCTAAAGTTTTGGCTTCCCCGCCAGGGCTGAAAGGAGACAGAAATGCACACTGGAATGTTGTGGTTCGACAATTCTCCCACCGCCTTGGAGATAAAGATCCAAAAGGCAATGGACTACTATCAAAAAAAGTTTGGACGCCGCCCCGACCTGTGCCTCGTCCACCCCACCATGCTGCAGGACCAAACGCCAAAAGACGGCAAAATCACCGTCCGCGCTTACCGCCCCATCCTGCCTGGTCACCTTTGGATCGGCGTGGAACACAACCGATAACACCGGCAATCCGGACATGAGTCGAGTCCTGTCCCTTGCACCTCCCGTGAAACTGGCTCACGGGAGGATTTCTTTTTATCCAATCCCGACTGCAACCGCGACTGCATGACTCTGACTATGACTGATACTCACCGACCAATTGGTCACACCTAATTCCTTTGCTTTTTGTTCAGCCGCGCCATACAAGATCAAAACGGGCGCATTCTGCTCATCGCCCAGAATCTCGACTTCCTTCCAAGCCACATTCCCAATCCCGCAACCCAACGCCTTGACAACCGCCTCCTTCGCGGCAAAACGTCCCGCCAGCGATTCGACGCGCCTGCCGCATTGCTCCAACTCGGCGGGTGTATAAATGCGTTCGAGATAGTGTTTGCCGTGACGGGCAATCACCTCCTCGATGCGCGAAATCTCTATCAAATCCACTCCTGTGGCAAGTTTCAAGACCATCCTCCAATGACAATGTATTAACCAACCATCACCCTACGGCCCCGCCACCGCAATCGCCAGCTTATCCGGGTCAATGAATTTCCGCGCCACCGCCAATACCTGCTCGCAAGTCACTTCGTTCACCCAATCGGCATAGCGCTGATAATAATCCAACCCCAAATCATGCCGTTCGATATTCAACAGCGCCCCAGCCACTCCCCCATTCGACTCGAGCGAAAGCGGCAGGCGTCCGATGAAATTCGCTTTGCTGTTTACAAGTTCATCTTCCGTCACCCCCTCCTGAACGAATCGCTTCAACTCATCCACGATCAGGCGGATTGCTCTCGTCACATTCGCCGGGTTCACCCCTGCGCTCACCTCCCACGAACCGGGACCAATCCCCGCATACAGGCTCGAATAGGCATAATACGCCAACCCCGCCTGTTCGCGCACCACATCGCCGATACGCCCCATCATCCCAAACTGCCCCAAAACATTATTCCCCAAAGACGCCGCCATGTACTCCGCGTCTCTTCTTCGCGGTCCGTTCGTGCCAATGACAAGATCGGATTGCGACTTGCCTGCGATACGGTGATGCTTTGTGATGGTCCTCCGCAGCGGCTTGACCTCCGGCAGAGCCGGCGGTTCTTTCTGACCTCGAACCTGCCACCCGCCCAACGCGCGTTTGACCTGTCTGACGGCTTCTTCTGCCTTCACCGCCCCGACAACCACAATCACCATCCCGCGCGGACCAAAACACTCGCGGTGAAACCTCATCAGGTCGTCGCGCGTAATTCGTTTCACGGTTTCGGGCGTTCCCTCTTCCGGGCGGCTGTACGGATGATCACGGTACAAAATCTTGTCGAAAGTCTCCGAAGCCATTTCGGAAGTATCCTCGGCGCTGATGGCAAGACCGGTCAATACCTGCGCCCGTAATTTCTCCATCTCGACCTTGGGGAAGACCGGCTGGGTGAGGGTCTCGGCTAAAAGGTTGAGGAGCAGAGGCAGGTCTTCCGCCAGCGAACGTCCGTTGAAACCCGATTTATGCGTCCCAGCGCTGAATCCCAAACTCGCACCGGCGGACTCAAGGATATTGTATATCTCATCGAAACTGTGTTTCTTTGTTCCGCGCATCAACGCCGAAGCGACGAAATCGGCAAGTCCCAGTTTCTCATCCGGGTCGAACAGCGAGCCGGCATCGAAATAACCGCTAATGACCACCGACGGGCTGTTGAAGTTCGAACGGGTCAGCACCGTAATTCCGTTTGGCAGCACCTCACGATAAACATCATTGGGACCGGGCAAGGCAGATTTGATTTTTTTCATGGTTATACCTTCCCCCTCTCCATTGGCACATACGTGCCAACCACGCGGTTTTGTGGTTTGAAATACTCATTTGCCACGCGTTGAACATCTTTGGCGGTTACAGCCGCCAGCCGGTTAAGATAGTGTTCGAACCAGCCGTAATCAGCAAACATTTCCGAATAACCCATCCAACACGCCTGATTGGTGATGCTTTCGCTTCCGTAGGCAAAGAGCGCCTTTGCCTGTTTGATGGCGCGGACGATCTCGGCTTTGGTCACCTTTTCACGGCACACACGTTCGATCTCCGCGTCCAGGGCGGCAAGAGTCTCTTCCGCGTTGCGTTTGGGGTGAACGGTCAGAACGATGGAGTAGAGGAACGGGTCAACCGTTGCCTGAGCGCCGCCATATACACCGACGGCGTACTCTTTGTCCACGAGGGCGCGGTAAAGGCGGGAGGTCTTGTTCGAGATGCCGCCGCTGAACAGGTTGAAATTGCTGGGTCCCGCCAGCAGACTATCCAGCACGATGAGCGGGAAAAAGTCGGGGTGAGAGGCGGCTGGGAAGTGGTAGCAAACCTGCAGGTAAGTGGTCGAGCCGGGTCCTTCCACCGAGAGGCGGATTTCGCCTCTTTGTTCCCCTTCGGGGCGGGCAACGCGGACGGGCTGCGGTCCGGCAGGAATCGTCTCGAAGAGTTCACGGATGCGCGCCAGCATGGTCTTGGTCTCAAAATCCCCTGCCACCGCCATGACGGCGTTGTTGGGGATATAGAAGGCGCGGTAGTGGTTGTAGAGGTCGTCGCGCGTTATGGAGCGCAAGTCTGCCATGTCGCCGATGACTTCGTGATGATAGGGGTGGATGCGGAACGCCGCCTGTTGAACCGCTTCGCCCAGCTGGAAGAGGGGTTCGTTTTCGTTGCCCTCGCGTTCTGAAATGATGACGGTTCGTTCAGAGGCGACTTCCTTTTCATCGAACTGACTGTTGATCATGCGATCGGCTTCGAGGCGCAGCGCAAGGTCAATTTTATCGGCGGGCATGGTTTCGTAGTATGCCGTCCAGTCGAGGTAGGTCATGGCATTCCAGGTACCGCCCTCACGCGAGATGGCTTTGTCGAGCATACTGGCAGGGAATTGCGGCGTGCCTTTAAATTGCATGTGTTCGACCCAGTGCGAGATGCCGGTGCATCCCTGCAATTCGTCGCGCGAACCAACCCGATACCAAATCCACGAAGAGATGATGGGCGCGGTATGAATTTCCTTCAAAAATATTTTCAATCCATTCGAGAGCGTCGCTACAATTAAAGATTTCTTCATCCGAGGTTTTTCTCCGCTCATGGGCAGGGATTGAGCAAACAATAAAACGGCTCCACCACCCGTCGCAGACCGACAAACGGCTCGTGGAGTTCGGTCTGGTTCAAGGGAATATCCACTGCCACATCGAGTTCGGCAAGGACCTTTTGATCCACCGGGACGACCAGGTTCTGGATGAAGATCGGCAGGACCGTCCCCTGTGGCAGGATAATATCTGCCCGCGCGCGATTGATGTTCAACCCGCCGGTGTTGACGGTGACCAGCGCGCCGGTGATGACCACATCCTCGCTCAAAGTCACATTGGTGGACCCGCTGACGTTCAACGTGAACTGCACCGGGATTTCCTTGCTGACGGGAATGACGGTACGGATATGCGCCTGATCCATTTTGACGAAGTTGGTGTACAACCCGCCCAACAGGTGATCGGGCAGTTTCGTCAGCGTCACCCCCAGGACGTGGAAGTTTTGCAGGATCAAAGCCAATACAATCAGAAGCACCAGATTAACGGCAAAAGAAAACACACTGGCAATCGTCCAGAATGCCGGCAGGAGTTGTAGTTTGCGGCGGGAGAATTGGATGGCTGGTAGTTTGAGGGGTGTCTGTCTGGTCTTTGGCTGAGAAGCCGCCGCCGGTGGGGCGAAGGCTGCCTGTTGAGCAGGCGGTTTTTGAGGCGGGACCTTTCTTCCCACCGACTGCTTTAACTTCTCCAGCGGAGATTCCTGTTCATCCTCTCCGCTCAGGAGTTTTTTCAATTTGCTCGGTTCGTTTGGAAGCGGTTCAGGCTGTGACATGCGACCTCCTACTGACGGATGGTTAATATTAGCATAGAGTATCCATTTTGGCTGATATGAGTTGACGCGAGCATATCAAAGCGGGGTAATGACGCCGCTTCTTGCCTCGACTGTGTTGTGACCGGCGACTCCCAGGATGACCAAATGGCTTTGTGACATTTTTCACTTGAAATCGAACCGTGTTTTCTCTACAATAAGAAACTGGAGACTAGCTCGGAGGTTTGGAAATCACCCACCCGCCCCATCCGTGTAACTATTTTCGCTTGTGAAGGTCTAGCATTGAGACTATAATCTGACAGTTTTTGTCTAAAATTATTGCCACATTCAAGGAGGCTCTGTGAGTAATCAACACTTCGTCGCCGTCGTCGGCGCAGGACCTGCAGGACTATTCGGCGCGCGAGAACTCGCCAATCAAGGCGTGCGCGTGGTCATCTTCAATCGCGACATCAAGCCCGGCGGTCTGGCAGAATACGGCATCTATCCCAGCAAACACACCATGAAGAGCGGTCTGCGCAAGCAATTCCGCCAGGTGCTGGATCTGCCTAACGTGGAATACTTCGGTAACGTCACCATCGGCGAACAGGGTGATCTCACCCTCAATGACCTGCGTGCGCTCGGCTTTCAGGCAATCCTCGTCACCGCCGGCGCGCAGGGCACCAAGTGGCTGGGATTGCCCGGCGAAAATCTCACCGGCGTATACCACGCCAAGGATGTCGTCTACTATTACAACCAACTTCCGCCCTACGCACAGAAGCACTTCCGCTTTGGAAAGCGATGTGCCGTGATCGGCGCGGGAAATGTAATGATTGACATTGCCCATTACCTCATCCGCGAGCAGAAGGTGGACGAGGTGATTGCCATCGTGCGGCGCGGTCCGGCGGAGGTGAAATTCGACAAAAAGGAAATGGAATATGTCATCGCCAACCTCGACGTGGAAGCGCTGGACGCCGAGATTCAGCGCGTAACGCCCATCATGCAGGCGGTTCATCAGGACCCGGCGGCTGCCCGCGCCGCGATTTTGGAAGCCCTCCCCAAAGCCCTGCCCAAAATCTCCGACACAAAGTTCCGCTTCGAGTTTCTTGCCTCGCCTGTTCAAATGTTTGGAGACGCCGAGGGGAATCTGACGGCAGTCGAAATCGAAGACAACCTCCTCGTCGAAAAAGACGGGGAGACAAAGGCAAAGGGAACCGGAAACAGGCGTCGGATTGAGGTGGAAACGGTCATCTTCGCCATCGGCGACAAGGTGGATGAGTCATTCGGTCTGCCGGTCGAGTGGAATGAATTCGTCAAAAGCGAAAATCCCCGCTTCGCCATCGAAGGGAACTCATTCGAAACGCCGTTCGAGGATGTGTTCGTGGGCGGCTGGTCTCGTAAAGCCAGTTCGGGGCTGGTGGGCTATGCCCGCAAGGACGGTACGAACGCGTCGAAGGCGGTCTGGCAATATTTGCAGACCCAACAGCCCATCGAGGTCAACATGGATGCCTTGTTCGAGCGCATCAGAGGCTTGGGCAAGCCGGTGGTGATGAAGGAAGACATCCGCAAACTGGAGGCGGCGGAGGCGGCAGAAGCCCAAAAGCGCGGGCTCGAAGCCTTCAAGTTCGACAGCAATGAAGACATGCTGCAAGCCATGGGCTTCATGGAAACCGCATAATCATCCCTGCCCCTCTCCCGGCGGGAGAGGGGTTTATGTTTGCCATGAAACTCTCCAATGTCGAATTCCGTGCAATGAACACACCCTGGCGCAGGTGGGGTCACAAGTATTTCGAAATGCCCATGTTCCGGCGGCTCGGTTTGGAGGCGAGGGACAAGGAGGTGCTTGAAATCGGTTGCGGCAACGGCTACGGCGCGTATTTGCTCAATCAACTCGGACCCAAAAGTTATATCGGTCTGGATGTAATGGAAGAGCAGATCGAGATTGCACGGCGAAGGTATCCGCAATACAATTTTCTCATTCAGGATGCGGCGGATTTGAGCCGGTTTACAGAGGGGAGCAAAGATGTGATCGTCATCTTCGGCGTTCTGCATCACATCCCCGAGTGGCGCAAGGTCATTGACGAGATCGCGCGCGTGCTGAAACCGGGCGGCAGTCTCTTTCTAGAAGAACCGCGCGGGCTGGATATCAAATTCTTCGACTTCCTCTTCCGCTGGGGTCACCCCAACACCGATTTTGGTTTGAAGGCGCTGGAAAAACACCTGACAGCGAGCGGCTTCCGCTTCCAAAAACTGTGGACGCCGCTGTTGACAATGTACCATTGCACGAAATGAAACGCGATTTGTACTTCAGCAAACCGCTCATGAACGCGGCGGGATCGTTGGGTTTCGCGCCAGATTTTCGCATGAGGATTTCGTTGGACCGATTTGGCGCGTTCGTGACCAACCCGTTCTCCCTGCGCCCGCGCCTGCCGGCTGCCCAACCAGCCTTGCTCCACTTCCCCGGCGGATTCCTGCTCCACACGGGGTTACCCAACCCCGGACTGAGCGCCGGGCTCCGAAAATACGCGGCAAAATGGAACAAGTCCGAACTGCCCGTCATCGTCCACCTCATGGCAGACCGCCCCGAAGAGACTCAGATCATGGTGCGGATGCTGGAGGAAATCGAAAACGTGATGGCAGTGGAACTCGGTTTTGCCCCCCTGCTGGCAGATGACATCATTTTGCTGACGCTCGAAATGTGCCTGGGCGAACTGCCGCTCATCTTTTGCCTGCCGATCGAACAGGTTTTGAACTTGGGACCGCGCCTCATTCAACAAGGCGCAGATGCCATCAGCATTGCATCCCCCCGCGGCGCACTGATGACTGATCACCTGATCACTGGAAGACTATACGGTACATCGCTCTTCCCACAAACACTCGAAACCGTACAGAACGCCGCCAAACTGGGGCTTCCCCTCATCGGCGGGCGCGGGGTATGGACAACAGAAAACGCCGACGCGATGCTTGCGGCGGGCGCGCTGGCGGTGCAGGTGGACGCGGCGTTGTGGAATCCCGCCTCTATTTTTTCGGTTCCAACAACATAACGGGGATACGTCTTGGGGCTGCGCGTTGTTTGTATTTTTCGTACCCGGCGTAATACGAAACCGCCATTCGCCACAGGCGCTCACGTTCCTCCCCATCGGTTTCACGAGCAATATACTTCCCTGACCTGCCCTTCAACAATATCTCACATTCAGGATGAGCCTTCAGGTTGTAATACCAACCCGGATTATGTTCACGCCCGAAGCTGGAGGCAATCAACGCAATTTTTCCGCCATCCAGCACTCCGATCAATGGCAGGGTGCGCGGCAACTTCGACTTTGCGCCGATGGTGGTCAGTTGGATGATCGTCCAGCCCGCCAGCTGGGAAACGGTAAAGCGGTTCCCGCTCAACTTCAGGATAAACTTGTCGATGCGATGAAGCCGGGTTGCAAAAAAGGCGGTCACCGGCTTCCACATTACAATTCGGTGGATCAGTCTTTGAAGGGCATTGGGCTTATTCATTTTTCCAGCCATATCGTCACCGGTCCGTCGTTGTGAATCTCAACCAGCATGTGCGCGCCAAATTGACCGCTCTGCGCGGCGACCCCGTAGCCACGCAAGAGTTCAACGAAGCGGTCTACCAGCGGCCGGGCAACATCGGGCAGGGCGGCATCGGTAAAGGAGGGGCGGCGTCCTTTTCTTGTATCGGCGTACAGGGTAAATTGAGAAACAACAATGGCTTCCCCTTTCACGTCCAGAATAGACAGGTTCGTTTTCCCCTGTTCATCTTCGAAGATTCGCAGGTTGGCGACCTTCTCAGCCAGGAATTTCGCTTCTTCTTCACCATCTCCGTAACCGACACCCAACAAAATCAACAGGCCCTTCCCAATGCTGGCAATGGTCTGCCCTTGGACTTTAACACTGGCATGAGAAACTCGTTGGATGAGAAGGCGCATTTTCGTTGGAACGCGGTGTAGCGTGACCGTGCCTGTTACGGCAACTGCATCGCTTCACGAACTTCCTTTATCGTCTCCTGCGCGATGACGCGGGCGCGTTCGGCGCCGTTGTTCAGAACATCCGCTACATGGTCGGGTTGGGAGGCGAGTTCGGCACGCTTGGCGCGGAAGGGTTCCAGATGCTGGTTCAGGTTGGCGGCGAAGCGTTTCTTGCAGTCCACACAGCCGATTCCGGCGCGGCGACATTCCGCATCGATCATATTCACTTCTTCGGCCGGGGAGAAGATCTTGTGCATCGAGAAAACATTGCAGACCTCGGGGTTGCCGGGGTCGGTACGCTTCATCCGGGCGGGGTCAGTGACCATTTCCATGACGCGGGCAGATGTCTCCTGCGGGGTGGCGGCAAGTTCAATGTGGTTGTTCAGGCTTTTGCTCATTTTGGCTTTGCCGTCAATGCCCAGCACTTTGAGGATTTCCGTATGCTTGACCTGCGGCTCAATCAGGACCTTGGTGTTGTAGCGGTAATTGAACGAACGGACAATCTCGCGCGCAAATTCGACATGCGGCGCCTGATCCACGCCGACGGGAACAACGTCTGTTTTATAGAGAACAATATCCGCTGTCATCAGAACGGGATAACCAAGCAAACCATAATTGACGTTCTCAGGCTGTTGTGCAACTTTTTCCTTGAAGGTTGGCAGGTCGGTGAGTTTGCCCAGCGCCGTGACCATCGAAAGATACGTATGGAGTTCCATCACTTCAGGAACATGCGACTGGATAAAAAGAATCGACTCCTCGGGGCGAATGCCCGCCGCCAGCCAGTCGAGCGCCATTTCGAAGGTGTTTTTCCGCAGATCCTGCGTGGTTTCAACTGTGGTCAATGCATGGACATCCACAATGCAATACACGCAGTCGTAGTCGTCCTGCAACGCGACATAATTTTGGATCGCGCCCAGATAATTCCCCAGATGTTGTCTTCCCGTCGGTCTTGCGCCTGAAAATACACGTCCTTTTTTAGCCATTCATAACCTCGAAATTTGCGTCATTGCGTTGAGCGAAAGGAGCGAACGGTGAAACAATCCCCAGCCCGGCGAATAGATTGCTTCGTCGGGCTGTGCCCTTCGCCATGACGGAATGTTATTCTCCAACCAATTTCTTCACCAACCCCAGTACCTCTCCGGGTTCGGCATGGCGGTGCAACTGCGATTTCGAGAACAACAACTCGCCATTCACCGTCACCTCGAACTTGCCGCCATCGGATGGCACAAGTGTAAGAGACTCTATCACGTGTTCATAATTCTTGAGTAATTCATCTGCCAAGCCCACGGCTCGACCGGTGTAGTGTCAGACCGCGCAGTATACAATTTCGATCTTCAGCATAAGCCCTCCGAAATTTGAAAAATTATAACATGCCGCGCATATTCGATTAAATTGACAATCGTTCTCCGCTATGTTATAACTCGCCAAACAATTTACGGACTTGCTCATCCAGAGAGGCTGAGGGACCGACCCTGTGACGCCTCGGCAACCAGTCAGTGATCAGTAATCAGTTTTCAGTGATCAGTGAAGAAGGTGCCAATTTCGGCGGACGATCTGTCCGGGAGATGAGAGATGATATGCCTACGCGTGTCGCCTCTCGTTTTGGAGAGGCGATTTTGTTGTGAAAAGAACAAACCGCCAAGAACGCAAAGACCGCAAAGACGACCAAGAAAGAACTTTGCCTTTTTTTGTGCTTCGCGGTCGAAAAGAAAATATCCGCGCACTCAGCGATCAAAAAATTTCATCCGCATTTATCTGCGGTTCAACCTCAAGGAGCTGTATGAATAGAAAATACACCCACCGCCGCTACCTCGACGCCCTCGAAACCAAAGTCCTCGTCTTCGACGGCGCGATGGGCACCAGCCTGCAAAAGCAGAATCTCACTGCCGAACATTTCGGCGGCGAGCAATACAACGGATGCAACGACTATCTCGTCATCTCGTATCCCGAAGCCGTGGAAAAAGTCCACCGCTCCTTCCTCGAAGTCGGCGTGGACGTGATCGAGACGAACACCTTCCGCTCGAATCGCATCACGATGAAGGAATACGGTCTGCAGGATCGCGTGCTGGAGATCAATGAGGCTGCGGCGAGATTGGCAAGAAGATTGGCGGATGAATACTCGACCGTGGACCATAGACCGCAGACGATAGACGGTCAACGGTCAATGGTCAACGGTCAACCAAGATTCGTCGCTGGCTCTATCGGTCCCTCAGGCAAACTCCCCTCGGCGGACGATCCCCAACTCTCCGATGTCACCTTCGATGACCTCGCCGACGTGTTCCGCGAGCAGGCGGTCGGTCTGATTCGCGGCGGCGTGGACCTGCTCCTCATCGAAACCTCGCAGGACATCCTCGAAGTCAAAGCCGCCATCGTCGGCATCCACAAAGCCTTCGAGGAGACGGGAGTCCATTTGCCGATTCAGGCTCAGGTCACGCTCGATACGACGGGACGCATGTTGCTCGGCACCGACATCAACGCCGCGCTTGCCATCCTCGAGGGCATGGGCATTGATGTCATCGGTCTCAACTGCTCGACGGGACCCGAACACATGCGCGAGCCAATCCGCATCCTCGGCGAGAACTCCACCCTGCCCGTCTCGTGCATCCCCAACGCGGGCTTGCCGCTCAACGTGGACGGTCAAGCTGTCTATCCGCTCGAACCCGAACCGTTTGCGAACGACATGTTCGAGTTCGTGACCAAACACAACATCCGCATCGTCGGCGGCTGCTGCGGCACGACGCCCGACCACCTGCGCCTGCTCGTGGAGAAATTGGAACGTTCCAACCTTCCAACCTTCCAACCTGAAAACCAGCCCACGCCCAAACTTGCCTCCGCCATGTCAGCCATTGCCATGCGGCAGGACCCTCCGCCCACCCTCATCGGCGAACGCTGCAACGCGCAAGGCTCGCGCAAGTTCAAGCGGCTGCTGCTCGAAGAAGATTACGACTCCATTTTGGAGATCGCCCGCGAACAGGTCGAATTCGGCGCGCACGCCCTCGACATCTCCTGCGCCGTCACCGAGCGCGCCGACGAAGTCGAACTCATGCGCAAGGTCGTCAAGAAACTCGAAATGGGCGTGGACGTTCCGCTCGTGATCGACACCACCGAGTTGGACGTTCTCGAAGCCGCGCTCAAAACCGCGCCTGGACGCTGTCTCATCAACTCGACTCATCTCGAAGCGGGCCGCGCCAAAGCCGACAAGGTTTTCGCCCTCGCCAAAACGCACAACGCCGCCGTCATCGTGTTGACGATTGACGAGAACGGCATGGCAAAGACCCGCGAGAAAAAACTCGAAGTCGCCAAACGCATCTACGACATCGCCGTCAATGAACATGGACTCAAACCGTCCGACCTCGTCTACGACGCGCTGACCTTCACCCTCGCCACAGGCGATCCCGAATTTGCCAACTCCGCCATCGAAACCATCGAAGGCATCCGCCTCATCAAACAAAACCTGCCTGGCGTGTTGACCTCGCTCGGCGTCAGCAACCTGTCCTTCGGTCTTGCGCCGCACGCCCGCCCCGTGTTGAACTCGGTCATGCTCCATCACTGCGTGCAGGCGGGACTCGACATGGCGATCATCAACCCCGCCCACGTCACCGCCTATGCCGACATCCCGCAGGAAGAGCGTGACCTCGCCGAAGACCTCATCTTCAACCGCCGCCCCGACGCCCTGCAGCGCTACATCGAATACTACGAAAAGGTCACGCCGACGGCCGAAGCGACTCTCGCCGACCCCACCGCAGGCATGACCCCCGAACAACGCCTGCACTGGAAAATCGTCCACCGCCACAAGGAAGGCGTGGAAGCGGATATTGATGAGATTATTAATCGCTCCCTCACCCCTAACCCCTCTCCCGTTGGAGAGGGGGACTCGCTCCCTTCTCCCCTCGGGAGAAGGGCTGGGGATGAGGGCAGGCTCCCTCTCCCCTCGGGAGAGGGCTGGGGTGAGGGCAAGCCCCGCAAATACAACCCACGCCTCCCCGAAGAACTCAAAGCCCGCATTCGTGAATTACGTCAAAACGCCACAGAAGCCGAACAGCTCATGTGGAAAATCCTCCGCAATCGCGGCGTCCACAATGCCAAATTCCGCCGCCAGCATCCGCTTGCGAGTTTCATCCTCGATTTTTATTGCCATGAATCGAAACTCTGCGTTGAACTCGATGGAAGCCAACATGCCAAAGGGGAACAAGTTCGGTACGATGAAGAGCGCACCAAGATTCTACACGAGCAATATGATGTGCAAGTCATTCGCTTTTGGAATAGCGATGTTTTGAGCAAAACAGAAGAAGTGGTCAATGAAATCTGGAACGTCCTCGACGCCCGCCTCGCTCCCTCACCCCTAACCCCTCTCCCGAAGGGAGAGGGGAACTCCCTTCCCCCGAGGGGAGAAGGGCAGGGGATGGGAGCAGACTCCCTCTCCCCGCGGGAGAGGGCCGGGGTGAGGGACGACTCCCCTCTCCCCCTGGGAGAGGGGCCGGGGGTGAGGGCAAGCCAACACGAAACCGCCGTCCACACCCTCAACACCGTCCTCCTCCCTGCCATGAAAGAAGTCGGCGACAAATTCGGCGCGGGCGAACTCATCCTGCCCTTCGTCCTGCAATCCGCCGAAGTGATGAAGAAAGCCGTCGCACACCTCGAGAACTACCTAGAAAAAGTCGAAGGCGTCACCAAAGGCACGGTCATCATCGCCACCGTCTACGGCGACGTGCACGACATCGGCAAGAACCTTGTCAAGACCATCCTCGCCAACAACGGCTACACCGTGATTGACCTCGGCAAGCAGGTCCCTGCGGAGACGATCATCACCAAAGCCGTCGAGGTCAACGCCACCGCCATCGGACTTTCTGCGCTTCTCGTCTCGACCTCGAAGCAGATGCCGCTCATCGTGAATGAACTCCACCGACGCGGACTCCGCTTCCCCGTCCTCGTGGGAGGCGCCGCCATCAACCGCCGCTTCGGGCGCCGCATCCTGCAAACCGAAAGCGGAGACTTCTACGAGCCTGGCGTCTTCTACTGTAAAGACGCCTTCGAGGGGCTGGAGACGATGGATCAACTCATCGACGCGAATCGCAAACCCGCGCTCCTCGAACAAATCCGCAAAGAAGCGGATATGGAACTCGGTCGTTCCAACGCCAAACCTTCCAACCTTCCAACCTTCCAACGTTCCAACATCGTCCCCTCCCCCATCCCCCACCCCAAATGGGGCGTGCGCGTCGTCAAAGACATGCCGCTGGAGATCGTCTTCCAGCACCTGTCCATCAACGAACTCTACCGTCTCTCGTGGGGCGCCAAGAACGCGCACGGCGACGAATGGACAAAACTCAAAGCCGAATTCGACGCCCGCCTCGAGCGCATGAAAAAAGCCGCCCTCAAAGACGGCTGGCTCAAACCCCAGGCCGTCTACGGCTACTTCCCCTGCCAGGCAGACGGCGATGACCTCCTCATCTACTCCCCTCTCCCTGCGGGAGAGGGGGCGGGGGTGAGGGAGATTACCCGTTTCACCTTCCCCCGCCAAACCTTCGACGACCACCTCTGCCTCGCCGACTACTTCGCCCCCGTCGAGTCGGGTCAAATGGACGTGGTCGCCTTCCAGGTGGTAACGGTCGGACGCGAAGCCACCGAGCGCATTGACCGTCTGCACGCCCAGGGCGACTACACCGAAAGTTACTTCATGCACGGGCTGGCCGTCCAGACCGCCGAAGCCACCGCCGACTACCTCCACAACCACATTCGCCGCGAACTGGGACTCGCCCCCAGCCAGGGCAAACGCTACTCGTGGGGCTATCCCGCCATCCCCGAACTCGAAGACCACAAGAAAGTCTTTGACCTCCTGCCCGCCGAAAAAGAACTTGGCATGACCCTCAGCGCCGCCTATCAGTTGATACCCGAACAATCCACCGCCGCGATCATCGTCCATCACAAAGACGCGAAATATTATTCGGTTGGCGAGTCGCGTGTCCAGCAGTTGATGAGATAGGCGTCTTCTTTGCTAACCGCCAAGGAGAATCCCGAATGGCTGAAACAAACAAATTAAGAAGGTTTCGAAACAGGTCTCCCCTTTTCTGGCAGAATCTTGGCTTGGCGGCGCTTGTGAGTCTATATGCTGTCCTCACCCTTCTTCCATTTTTCAGCAACCAGACCCTCTCGGCTCTCGGCTCAGACTATCGCGCCTTTTGGTCTGCGGGTTATATTGCAAATCATTGGGGCTACCCTGAAATCTACAAGATGCAAAGGCTGTCTGAGGTTCAACGATCCATCACACCGCAAGCAGATCCGTCTGATTTTTATCCGATTCCCGCGCCTTACCTGCCGGTTTTCCTTGTGCCGTTTCAAGTTTTTGCGCTTTTTCCCGCCGCAATCAGTTTCTGGATTTGGGAGATATGCAATGTTGCAGGCTTGATTCTCTATCTCCGGTTTTTCATTCGACGGTACAGTCCATCTGCAAATATAAAACGCCTTGTGCTTACAAGTATGCTGCTGATGCCCGTCTTCAATAACCTCTGGTGGGGGCAACCGGGTTTATGGTTGATGATTTGCGCAGGCGAGTTCTTTTTCAACATGCAAAGACAGCGGTTCCTCGAGGCGGGGCTCTGGCTGGGCGGATTCATGTTCAAACCGCAGCTCTTAATGCTTATCTTGCCCGCTTTGCTATTGCAACGCGCTGGGAAAACAATACTGGGGTTCGCTGTGTCGTTCGGGCTTGCGGGGGCGGCGTCTCTTGCTTTGCTGGGTGTGACTGGCTTGCAAAATTATCTTTCCCTGATGTCCCTTTGGGGTAAGGCAAATAGCGACCTGCAAGCAATCAATCCCTTCCTGATGATAAACTGGCGAATGCTGGGATTGCACCTGGGGAGTTTTCTAACCCCGGCGGTCGGATGGATTGTCGGCGTGGCGGGGACCATCGTAACCACGCTCGTCGGTCTCTGGCGATGGCGCAAGCCCGCGAATACATCGGAAGGGAGATTTGCGCTGGCGGTCTTCGGGCTGATGGTCGCCACATGCGCCGCCGCCTGGCATTCCCATCAACATTCGCTGATGATCGCAATCCCCACCCTTTTATACTTGCAGATACACAATCGTTTCCCCCTTACGATGCAGAATTTATGGCTTTTTATATTGCCTGCTTCGTGGGTTTTATCCATCGTGACGGGCGCTTTGATGAGTTATGGAATTCTTCCCCAATTCAACGCCGTTGGTGCATTCATCACAGGCACGACAGGATTGGCGTTAAGCCTGTATTCGCTGGCATGGGCATACGGAAGGAACGATGAAGATGATTGGTAAAACGATAGATTTCTGCGTTTTGTTTGCAATGCACTCAAACCAAAAAGCGACTGGCTGTCATTAAAAATGATGAATTTCATCAAACTGCTCATGGCGATTCTATTGGTCGCCGGTCTGGTCTATTGTGGGGCGTTTCTTTTACCTCCCGCCATTGATTGGAACAACGCCTTCCGCCCTGCCGCTCTTGCGCTTCTTCACAACGAATCGCCCTACCAGACTGAAGGATTCATGTACCCGCCCTGGACATCCCTTCTTCTGCTTCCGCTGGCGATCTTCCCGCCGGAGATGGGGAGGGTTCTGCTATTCATCGCCTACCTCTTCGGCATAGCCTATTCCGCCCAAAAACTGGGCGCAAACAGAATTTCGACTTTCCTCATCCTTTTATCTCCCCCTGTATTCCACGGACTGCTGAACGGCAACATAGATGGGTTGGTGGTGTTGGGGTTTGTACTCCCGCCATGGTTGGGACTGTTCTTCCTGGCCATCAAACCCCAGATTGGATTTGCCTACATCCTTTATCTGTTCGTAACCATCTTCCGGAAGGAAAAGTTTCTAGGCGTAATTCGTGTGTTCGCCCCCGTCACAATCGCATATCTTCTATCTCTTGCCCTTTACGGTTTATGGCCCCTTAAGTTTTCCGTGACGATGCGCCTTTCGCATAACGCAAGCCTGTGGCCCCTTTCCCTGCCCATCGGTCTGGTTCTCATCACCCTCGCGTTCCGCCAAAATGAATTTCGACATTCGATCATGGCGTCTCCGTTCTTATCTCCCTATGTTCTACTGCATTCATGGATCAGCGCGCTATTGGCGCTGGCGCCCAATCCCTGGGAAACCGCCGCCGCCGTCATCGGCATGTGGATCGTCGTGGCGCTGAGATATTTCGCATGAAAATCGAAACGCTCAAACTCACACTGCCCGCCTTCATAATTTTCTTCATCGCCGGCATTTTCCTGATGGGCTATCTTCAAAACGCCCTGCGCGGCACCACCATGACCCTCGGCGTGGACCTCTACCCGCGCTGGGTGGGCGCCCAGGCAGTTTTGGATGGACAAAGCCCATACAGTGTCGAGACCCGCCAAAACATCTGGCAGGCAGTGTACGGCAAACCAGACCTCCCCAGCGGCAACCCGTTCGGTTTCTACTACCCACCGGCAGTCGTCACGCTCCTCGTTCCGTTCATTCTGGCTGGAGTCACGCTCGAAACCGCCGCCGTACTGTGGTGCGCCTTTCTCTGGGCATTGTGGGCTGCGCTTTTGCTCGGCTGGGCAACCTCCCTTCCCCTCCCGCCGAAAGCCCGCCCGGCATGGCTGACCCTCATCCTGCTCAGCGGCATTGCTTTCCGCCCCGCCTATTCCAACTACCTGCTGGGGCAATACTCCCTCTTCAGCCTCGGCATGTTTGTGTTGGCATGGCTGGCGCTCAAAGACAAACGTTACATTGCGGCTGGCATCTTCGGCGCTCTGTGCCTCCTCAAATTTTCGCTCACCCTCCTCCCGCTTGCGATGTTGTTTTGGACATACCGCGTCAACAGGACAACCCTGCTCTCCTTTGGAATTTCCACCCTCGCCCTCTACTTCCCCCCCACGCTGATTCTCGGCTGGTGGATGCCCGATTTCCTGCACGACATTTCGCGCTACGCCTCCGAAAACGCCGTTGCCTGGGACTGGTCCCATGCCGCCTCTCCCTCAGGGGTTGGCTGGATTGCCCTCTCGCTGCTTCTCCTCCTCCGCAGCCTGATACGCCGTGATACTGACCTCGCCATTGCTGCCTCCCTCGCTCTCAATGCCGTTTTTGTCCCCCACACCGCCGATTACGACCTGATTGTCTTCGCTCCCATATTTGCCATCCTCATCCAGCGCCTGTTCGCAGAACATCTTCTTTCGCCGCTTCTCTCCTGGACCTTGTTCGGGCTTCTCCTCTGGTTTCCGTGGATCAGCCTGCTCTACTTCCTCAACCAGCCGTTTCAGACACCTGTGGAAAACTGGTACGCCTTCATCTGGCTTACCTACCCGTTGATGATTTTGACGCCTACCTTTTTGTACGAGGCGCTTACCAATAAAAATTAAAAATGAAATCGGCGGACGTTACACTTGCCCTGGCGGGCAAGCGCCAGGGGAGAACGTCCGCTGCGCCGCCCAATGCCGCGCGTAGAAGACGCTCTCTAGCGTCGAATTTCATATACAGGACAAACTCATAACATGCAAAGAGACACCTTTCTTCAACTCCTCTCCTCCCAAACCCTTCTCGCCGACGGCGCAATGGGCACCATGCTCCATGCGCGCGGCGTTGGCTTCGACAAATGCTTCGACGAACTCAACGTCACCCACCCTGCCGCCGTGGCAGAGATTCACCGCGAATACATCGAGGCCGGCGCACAACTCATCATCACCAACACCTTCGGCGCCAACCGCTACAAACTCACCAAGCACGGCTTGCAGGATGACGTTCATGAAATCAACCGCGCCGGCGTGGAACTGGCGAAACGCGTCGTTGCCGCCTCGTTCAAGGAAGTGCTTGTGGCAGGCGATGTGGGTCCGCTGGGAGTGAGAATTGCCCCCTATGGCAGAGTCCAGCCGGAGGAGGCGCGCGAAGCGTTCGCGGAACAAATCCGGGCGCTGGCAGAGGCAGGCGTAGACCTCATCGTCATCGAAACGATGAGCGACCTCTACGAAATCCGCGAAGCCATCAAAGCCGCGCGGCAGATGTGCGATTTGCCTGTGGTGGCGACGGTCACCTTCACGCGCGACGACCGCACCCTGCTGGGCGACCACCCTGCCAAGGTGGCGCGCGCCCTGTACGAAGCAGGCGCAGATGTGATCGGCGTCAACTGCTCCGGCGGACCTTCACAAATCTTGCGGATTTTGAAACAGATGCGGCAGGCGGTCACCGAACAGGATGTGAAGTTTTGGGTGAAGCCGAACGCCGGCTGGCCCGAACAGGTGGGCGGACGCATCATGTACCCCGCCGACGCCGAATATTTCGGCGATTATGCGCTCTCCTTCCGCGAAGCGGGCGCCTGCGTGGTGGGCGGATGCTGCGGCACGACTCCTCAGCATATCGCGGCAATGCGGCGCGCGCTCGACACCAATCCGCCCATTGACCCATCGCACATTGTCATCCTGCCGCAGGAGGAACTTGTCGAGGCGGCGCAGGAACAGCCGACGAAATTCGCCCAAAAACTGACCGCCGGCGGCTTTGCCATCTGCGTGGAAATGGACCCGCCCCGCGGCCTCTCCACCCACAAACTGATTGCCGGCGCCTCCCTCCTCGCCGACGCCGGAGCCGACGTCATCAACGTCGCCGACTCCCCCATGGCACGCATGCGCATGTCTGCCTGGGCGGTGTGCGATGTGGTTCAGCGGCAGGTGGGGGTCGAAACGACGCTCCACTTCCCCACCCGCGGGCGCAACCTGCTGCGCGTGCAGGGCGACCTGCTCGCCGCCCATGCACTGGGCATACGAAACGTGTTTGTCGTCATGGGCGACCCCACCTCCATCGGCGACTACCCCGAAGCCATGGACAATTACGACCTGGTGCCCTCCGGCTTGATCAAACTCATCAAGCAAGGGTTCAACGCCGGGGTGGATCACTCCGGTACGAGCATCGGTCAACCCACCAATTTTTTCGTCGGTGCAGCGCTCAACCTCTGCCCGCCCGACCTGGAAAACGAAATCAAGAACCTGCACCGTAAAGTCAAGGCAGGAGCAGACTTTTTCCTCACCCAGCCGGTATACAACCCCAACGACGGTCCGCGCGTGCTGGAGGCATACGAGGCAAAATACGGCAAACTGGATAAGCCCATCCTGGCGGGCATCCTGCCGCTGGTCAGCGTGCGGCACGCCAACTTCCTGCATCACGAAGTGCCGGGCATCTTCATCCCGGAAGAGATGCGCAGGCACATCGAAGCCGCCGGTGAAGAGGGCGCCAAAGCCGGGGTGGAGATTGCGGTCGAATTGGCGAATCAATTCAAGGCGTGGGCGGGAGGCGTCTATATCATGCCCCAGTTCCACAAGTACGATATGGTCGCGGAAATTATCGAAGCCATCAAACCGTAGACAGTCTCGCAACGAGGCAGGTATACTTATTTTATGCTACTCGTCATTGACATTGGTAACACCAACCTGACACTCGGCTTGTACGACGGCAACAACCTGACGGCGCACTGGCGGCTTGCCACTGACCATGCCCGCATGCCCGACGAATACGGCTTGCAGTTTCAGGGATTGCTGCAAAACGCCAGGCGCTCGCCGCATGAACTGACCGGCGTTTGCCTGGCATCCGTCGTGCCGCAATTGACCAGCCGCGTCATCCAAGCCTGCCGCGAATACCTCAATCAGAATCCCTTTGTGGTAGATGTTGGCATAAAAACCGGCATCAAGGTCCGCTACGACGACCCGCGCGCCGTCGGCGCAGACCGCATTGCCGATGCGGTTGCGGTCATGTTCCTCTACAAGGGTCCTGCCTGTGTGATAGACTTCGGCACCGCTACCACCTTCAACGCCATCACCAAAGACGGCGAATATTTGGGCGGCGCCATCACCGCCGGCATCAACCTTGCCACCGAAGCGCTCTTCACGCACGCCGCCAAACTGCCGCGCATTGACTTGCAGCGTCCCCCGTCCATCATCGGCAGCAACACCGTTCACGCCATGCAATCGGGTTTGCTGTTTGGCTACGTCTGCATGGTCGAAGGCATGGTCGAACGCTTCCGCAAAGAACTCGGACCGACGATGAAGGTCATTGCCACGGGCGGGCTGGCAGAAATCATCGCCCAGGAAACCGACGTCATCCAAATCATCGCCCCCTGGCTTACGCTCGACGGTTTGCGCATCCTGTGGGACCTCAATCACCCGCTTTAATCCCACCGCATCTTTCCCCGCCAACGCCTGTTTCCCCCTATATCCGCCTTTTCCGCCGATTCATTCCATCTCAACGGTATCCCCGGAGGCAGTCGTTAACAGAACTCTTATGCCGCTTCCCTTGTCATGCCTTCTACGGCAGGCTATAATGCTCGCGCATCTGAAAGCAAGGAGAAAGTGCTATGCCTGTTTATACCTATCGCTGTGATTCATGTGGTGTGCAATTCGAGAAACACCAATCCTTTAGCGACCAGCCATTGAAGACCTGCCCGGAATGCAGGCAGAAATCGGTCAGGCGGGTCATCACCCCCACCAAGATCATCTTCAAGGGTTCCGGTTTTTACGCCACCGATCACAAGTCGCCTTCGGGAGGCGAATCGCGTGAAAGCAAGGTTGAGAAGAAGGAAGAAAGCAAGTCCAGCGAATCGAAGAGCAGCGGCAAGAAAAGCGAATAGCCGTCCCAATTGGAATCAAAAAGAGAGAAGGTTGCGCCTTCTCTCTTTTTTTGCTAAACCATCCACGGACCGACGATGGCGTCAATGGAGATGCCATACGCCAGCGCGTTCCAGAATCTCCAACTGGGCGGCACATCCTTTACCTTCTGCCAGTAGCCGGAGAAGACGAAGAAGGTCGTGATCAGCGCCACCACCAGTCGGGCAATGATCGTGGGCCAGGTGCCAAAATCCCAGGGCGTCTGATTCTTGATGACCTCCACGGCAATGCCATAAATCCAGCGCAGGATAACGCCGAGAAAAACGCCAAGGAAGACCTGCACTTTGGCGTTTGTATCTTCCTGCTGCGTCGCCATTCGAAAACGAATGGCATCGTTGAAATTGAAATACTGCATACGACTTCTCCTCTCGTAAGTTGATGGGCACGATTATACGCCTTATCCCGCCACAATGTGCCACTTGGAAATATCCGAACGCCCCACGAAAATCATGAGCGACATGAAGATCACGAAGATCAGCAAAACGAACAGCAATCCCTGGAAGATGGGCATCAGAAAGATCAACGAGAAAACAACCGTCAGCAAAAAGAGATATACGCCCGCCACGCGGAAGGCAAACCATCTGCCAAGCACATTCGGCGCATACAGCACAAACATGACGGCGGTCAGTACAATCGAAATTCCAAAGGTCGGCACGATTCCAAAGAAGCGGATGAGATAAGCAACAAAGAGGTAGTAGAACACGTCAATCATCCCCAGGAAGAGAAAGTGAAAAGCGTTGAACCGCACGTCGAAAATCTGCGAGAGCATGAAAACCACCAAAAGGAACAAAGCCAAAGACAACGGTGAAAATCTCATCAGGTTTTGAATCTGGTTGAGATATTGCTGTTTTTCGAGAAAAGCCACGCCCAAATCCTGTGTGGTGGAAAAATCCTTCACGTCAAAACGCAACACCGCGCCATCAGCGGTGGGCGTTTCCGTGTGAGGAATACCCTCCCGGTAAATGGCGTAATTGTCCGTGTTCAATTTGATGTCTGCCGTCAGCTCCTGAATCACGTTGTTTTGATAAGCGGACAGGTTGTATTTGTAAATATCCATCCCCTTGGTCGAATAGGTGACCACCACATCCGCTTCTTCACCCGGCGCAAACACAGGAAGCAGAGCGACCGAATTGTTCATGATCGGGCGAACGGTCAGGTTTTCCTTTGAGGGAATGGCAATGGTGTAATCATATAACAGGTTGGCATTCTCCGGCGTGCTCACTTTTACCTGCAAGGCCCCCGCGTATTGTGTGTTGTTGACAATCGTATAGATTTCCCGATTATTCACTTCGAAGGCGTTGAACACCAGCAGACTGCGGATCTTCTCGGCGTAATCCAGGTTGGTGTCAATGTTGATCGATTTCGGCACCAGCGTGTAACGCTCGGTTTTTTCGACCTCCTCATATTGTTTTGCATCCTTGTTGTACTGCGTTTCTTTATACTTCCTCTCTAGCGAGAAAACAGGCGGAACGATTCCAATTTCGCCACCCCATCCCTGCTGGAACAGAGAGTAGGCATAACCATAGGTGCTGGAGCGATGCTCGCCCACGCGCGCGGCGGTCAAAGCCAGGATGATGGATCCTGCCAGCACTAGCGCGCCCAGCCAGACCAACATGCCGAAAATCCGAGTTGAGGCTTTCATGGTGACTCCCTTCAATATGTCGAAAAATGATATATATACTATACAATGTTTTCGCGAAAAAGTCAAATCCAATGGGGTATCAGTGCAATCCCACTACATTCAAGCGCGTCGTTGACGCCCGTTTATACACGACATGAGGGTTTTGTGATCCACGGAGGATGGGACAGCATCGCAACAATCACGACAACCGAACCTCGGTGAATCAAAAAGCCTCACCCCAAAAGGATGAGGCTGGGCAGGCTCCTCGCCGAGGACTTGAACCTCGAACCTAGCGGTTAACAGCCGCCCGCTCTGCCGATTGAGCTAGCGAGGAAAGCGTGCGAGATTATACCTTAAGGGCGGAGTGTGTCAAGCAGGGTGTATCGCATATAGCCTTAGTCCTGACAGAAAAATAACTTTTCGGATACGTAGTATGCTTGCAAAGCAGGTCAGATAAGACCGAGTTTACCGTAGAATTGCGAGCCATGAGAACAAGAAAGCAGAAACCAATCCATCAATGCCAA
>Ga0209381_1002242_pt1 | contig 25296 bp, 14 predicted proteins | sample DewCreD2012metaG_FD_184111 | JGI IMG/M metagenome (GOLD analysis project Ga0209381, IMG submission 184111) | Hot spring sediment bacterial and archeal communities from British Columbia, Canada, to study Microbial Dark Matter (Phase II) - Dewar... ...
TCGGCGAAGGCTACCGCCGTCTCGGCAACGTCCTCGGCTCCAGCTTCAGCAACAACCTCGGCCGCCAGGAAGAGGCGCTGCAGTCATTCAAAAAAGGCCTTGCCGCCGTCGCAGCCGCCCGCCGCCTCAAACCCCTTTCCTACGACTCCCTCCGCGCCCACTCGGGGCTCCTCGTCGAAGCCGGGCTCGCTGCGGTGTCCATGGACCGCCGCCAGGAAGCGGAACAATATGCCGGCCAGCTCGAAGCCGTGATCGGTGAAATCGACACCCGGATTCCGCAAACCCCCGAGACCCGCTCCCTCGCCGCCACCAACCGCAGCCAGTTGGCCATGATCCTTTCCGCCCTCAAACAGCGGGAAAAGGCCATGGAGCTGTACCGGCAGGCGCTGGCTGGCTACGCTTCCCTGCCTCCAGAGGAGGCCTCCAAGCCCGGCAACCTCAGCCAGCAGGCCTTCGCGCACAAGCGCCTCGGCGCTCTCCTCATCGCGGAGAACCTGGCCGAAGCGGAGAAACACTATTTGCAGGCCCTCGCCCTCGACCGCAGGCTGATTGAATCGGACCCGTCGGATCCCGATCAACGCTACAACATCACCTTCGCACTCTCGGACCTCGGACTCATCAGCCGCGAGCGCGGCAATCTCGATTCTTCCCTCCGCTATTTCTCCGAAGCCGCCGCCATCCGGGATAAGTTCTACGAGGCCGACCCCAATAGCGTTCGCATCCTCCTCGGCGTCACCAATGTCCATTGCCAGCTCGCCACCGTCCAGGCACGGCTCGCCCGCTTCTCCGAGGCGCGCCGGGAAGGCGCTCTCTGCGAAAAGTTCGCCCGCGAGCTCGCCTCCCTCGACAAACGCGGTTCCAGTTGCGGCCGCGGTCCCATGGCCATGTTGTATTCCGCCGAGGTCGCCGTCGAGCAGGCTGCCAGGACAGCCTCTCCGGCGCGCATCCGCTTCGCCAGCGAGGCCACCGGGGTTCTCGCCCGCGCCGAGCGCGAGTCGTCGGCCTGCCCGCAGCCCTTCCCCGGTTTCCCTGAAAAAGCCGCGGGCCTGCGGAAACGGCTCGCCCAGCTCAGCCAGTAAAGGCCGGCGCAATCCCCGTCACGCCCGGCGCAGGTTCTCCGCCGCTCCGGTTCCCTGCGCTCCGGCACGCGCCCGCATCCGCGCTGCGTATCGCTCCGGAACCAGCAGCACGATCCGCTCCCGGCCCAGCCCCGCTTCCGCCGGCGCGAACCCCGCGTGTTCGCCGTCCACCTGCACATCGATCAACGGATCCTCAAGCGGCCGGATGCGCACACTCTCCGCATCAAGCACTTCCACGCCCCGCATCCCTCGCAGCCGGTTCAGCAGCACCCCCGCGAAGTATTTCAGATAGCGCAACGAACTGGCGCCCTTGAACAGCACCACCGCCAGCCGGTCCTCCAGCAGATTCGCGTGCCGCGCGATCCACAGGTCCCCGCCGTAATTCCGCACCCGCGCCATCAGTGCGAAGCTGCACTCGAAGCGCCGCCCGTCCACTTCGGCTTCGAACACCTCCAGCCTCCTCCCCAGCTGCGCCAGCCCGCCCTCCCAGTAGCTCAACTTGCCCAGCCGCCGCTTCCACGCCGGGCTGACCTGCCGCACAATCCGCGCATCCAGACCCGCCCCGGCCATGCAGAGAAACAGCCGTTCCCCTTCCGCATTGCGCAGTACGCCCGGCGCGATGCTCGCCGGCTCCATCTCGCCCAACCGTGCCGCCGTGCGCAGCGCGTTGTTCCCCGTGCCGATTTCGCAGCTCAGCACGTTCGCCGTGCCCGCCGGCAGCACCAGCAGCGGCACGCCCGTCCCCGCCAGCCCCTCGGCCGCCTCGTTCACCGTGCCGTCTCCGCCCGCCACGCACACCAGCTCCGCCCCGCGGCCGATCCACTCGCGCACCGTGCGCGCGGCCGTCCGCGGCCCCTCCGTCGCCACGGCTTCCACGTCGCGCACATGAACCCGCAGGGCGGCCGCCAGCTTCCCCACCAGCCTGCGGTTCGACCGGATCCGCCCGGCTTCCGGGTTGTACACGAGCACGGCTGCACGCGGTTTTGTCACGCGGATACCCTATTAACTGTGACAGTTCAGGAACAGCTCGAGCAACTCCGCGCCGAGATCCGCCGCCACGAGTATCTCTACTACGTTCTCGACCGGCCCGAGATCACCGACGCCGAGTTCGACGGCCTGATGCGCCGCCTGCGCGAACTCGAACAGGCCCATCCCGAGATCCCCGTGCCGCCGGACTCCCCTACCCAGCGCGTCGGCGGCGCGCCCCGCGAAGGCTTCGTCAAGGTCCGCCACTCCTCGCCCATGCTCAGCCTCGACAACGCCCTCAACGAAGGCGAGCTGCGCGACTTCGACCGCCGCGTGCGCGAACTGCTCGAAGGCGAACCCTGCGCCTACGTGGCCGAGCTCAAGCTCGACGGCCTCTCCATGGCCGTGCACTACGAAAACGGCGTCATGCGCCAGGCCGTCACCCGCGGCGACGGAACCGAAGGCGAAGACGTCACCGAAAACGCCCGCACCATCCGCACCGTGCCCCTGCGCTCGCTCGACGCTCCCTGGCCGCGCTTTGAAGTCCGCGGAGAGGTCATCATGACCAAGGCCGCCTTCGAGCGGCTGAACGCCGAACGCGAAGAGCAGGGGCTGCCCCTCTACGCCAATCCGCGCAACTCCGCCGCCGGCTCGCTGCGCGTGCTCGATCCTTCCATCACCGCCGCACGCCAGCTGGAATATCACGCCTACTTCCTGCTCGTCGACGGACGGCCCGCCCTGCCGAGCCACTGGGAGTCTCTCGAGATGCTCGTCCGCCTCGGCTTCCGCGTCGGCGCGGAACGCCGCCTCTGCCGCGATGTCGAGGATCTGCTCGCCTTCTGCCGCGAATGGGAAGAGAAGCGCGATTCCCTGCCTTACGAAATCGACGGCGTCGTCGCCAAGGTCGACTCCGTCGATCAGCAGCAGCGGCTCGGCTGGACGGCCAAAGCCCCGCGCTGGGCCATCGCCTTCAAGTTCACGCCCCGCCAGGCCGAAACGGTGCTCGAAAACATCGAAGTGCAGGTGGGCCGCACCGGCGCGCTCACGCCCGTGGCGCGCCTCCGCCCGGTGACGGTCAGCGGCGTCACCGTCACCAATGCGACGCTCCACAACGAGGACTATATCCGCGAGCTCGGCCTGATGATCGGCGACCGCGTCGTCGTCGAGCGCTCCGGCGACGTCATCCCGAAAGTCGTCCGCGTGGCCGAGCCGGGTCCGGACCGCCGCCCATTCGTCATGCCCTCCGGGTGCCCCGTCTGCGGCGGCCCCGTCTTCCGCGCGGAAGGCGAAGCCGCCGTGCGCTGCATCAACTCCAGCTGCCCCGCGCGCCTCAAAGAAAGCATTCTTCACTACTGCTCCCGCGGCGTGATGGACATCGACGGCATGGGCGACGCCATCGTCGCACAGCTGATGGCCGCGGGCAAGCTGCGCAGCATCGCCGATCTCTATGCGCTGACCGAAGCGGATCTGGCCCCGCTCGAGCTCGAAGGTGAAAAAGCGCGCCGCCGCCTCGGTGAGAAAGTCGCCGCGCGCATCGTGAAAAACATCGAATCAACGAAGCAGAAACCGCTCTCGCGCCTCATCGCCGGACTCGGCATCCCCTTCGTCGGCGAGCGCACCGCCCAGTTCCTCGCCGCCAGCTTCGCCTCGCTCGACGAATTGATGCAGGCCGATGAGGAGCGGCTGATGCAGGTGGAAGAAGTGGGCCCGAAGATCGCTTCCAGCATCCGCCGCTTCTTCTCGGAGCCGCACAACCGCGCGCTCGTCGAGCGCCTGCGCGAGGCCGGCCTGAATTTCCAGTCCGCCGAGAAAAAGATCGAGGGCGGTCCGCTGGCCGGCATGACGTTCGTCCTCACGGGCACGCTCCCCTCGCTCACGCGCGACGAGGCCACGCGCCTCATCGAGGCCGCCGGCGGCAAGGTGACCGGCTCGGTCAGCCGCAAGACGAGCGTCGTTGTGGCCGGCGGCGAGGCCGGCTCCAAACTCGACAAGGCCCGCGAACTCGGCATCCCCGTCTGGGACGAGGCCGAACTTCGCCGCCACCTCCCCTGAGCCCGGTTCCCGCACGGCGTCCCGCTGCCATGGATTCGGCCCGGGGCGCGCATCAGCGCCCCGGACTGCCGGCGCACGGGCGCGGGTCCGGCTGAGTCATTCCCGCACAGGAATCCTCTTGCCGGAATCGCGCCGCCGCCTCGCGCCGTCCGCAAACTGGTTACTTCTGCGACGCCTCCAGCGCCTGCTTCAGATCCCACAGCAGGTCGTCCAGATCCTCCAGCCCGATCGACAGCCGCACCATGTCGGGCGTCACGCCCGCGGCCGCCTGCTGCTCTGCCGTCAGCTGCTGGTGCGTCGTCGACGCCGGATGGATCACCAGCGAGCGCGCGTCTCCCACGTTCGCCAGGTGCGAAAAGATCTTCAGAGCGTTGACGAACTTCACGCCGGCATCGTAGCCCCCCTTGATCCCGAAGCTGAACACCGCCCCCGGGCCCTTGGGCAGATACTTCTTCGCCAGCCCGTGATAGCGGCTCGACTTCAGGCCCGCATAATTCACCCAGCTCACCGCATCGTGAGCCTCCAGGTACTCGGCGATCACCTGCGCGTTCTGCACGTGCCGGTCCATCCGCATCGACAGCGTCTCGATCCCCTGCACGAACAGGAACGCGTTGAACGGGCTCAGGCACGGCCCCATGTCGCGCAGCCCCTCCACGCGCGCCCGCAGAATAAAGGCCAGCGGCCCGAACGTCTCGGCGAAATTCATCCCGTGATACGCCGGCGAAGGCTGATTCAGCAGCGCCGTCGGGCCCTTCGACCAGTCGAACCTGCCCCCGTCGACGATGATCCCTCCAATCGACGTCCCGTGCCCGCCGATGAACTTCGTCAGCGAGTGCAGCACGATGTCGGCGCCCCACTCGATCGGCCGGCACAGATAAGGCGTCGCAAACGTGTTGTCGATCAGCAGCGGCAGCCCCGCCTCATGCGCGATCTTCGCCACCGCCTCGATGTCCAGCACGTTGCCCCGCGGATTGGAAACCGTCTCGCCATAAACAGCCTTCGTGTTCGGGCGGATCGCCTTGCGGAAATTCTCCGGATCATCCGGCTCCACAAACGTCACGTCGAACCCCAGCCGCCGGAAACTCACATCGAACTGCGTGTACGTCCCCCCGTACAGCGTCGAACTCGCCACAAAGTGGTCCCCCGCCTGCAAAATCGAACTCAGCGCCAGAAACTGCGCCGCCTGCCCCGAGCTCAGCGCCAGCGCCGCCGCCCCGCCTTCCAGGCTCGCCACGCGCTTCTCCAGCACGTCCGTCGTCGGGTTCATGATCCGCGTGTAGATGTTCCCGAACTGCTTCAGCGCAAACAGCGACGCCGCATGCGCCGTGTCATCAAACACGTAGGACGTCGTCTGATAGATCGGCACCGCCCGCGCGTGCGTCGTCGGATCCGGATCATAGCCCGCATGCAGGCACCGCGTGTTGAAGCCCAGTTCTCGTTGAATTCCTTCCAGTTTCGACATTGTCCTCGTAGTCTATCGGATACTGGCAGAATCAGTCAAGCCCGCTTTCGCCCACGCAGCCTTTCACCCTCTCCCCAGGGTTCGCGCATCCTCCCTCAGCGCGGGTCGAAGTAAAGCGTCTCCGGGATGATCAGGCGGCCGCGGTCCATGCGGCAGTATCCGCAGCGGTGCCGGTAAAACGGGGCGATTTCGCTCACCGTGGCGATGACGTCCCGGTTGTTCTGTATGAAGTCGCTGGTGTGCTCGGTCGCCACAGCCAGCCGCGGGCGGAAGCGGTTCAGTGTCTCCCGCGCTCCGCGCAACGCACGGACTTCCGCGCCCTCGACGTCCATCTTGATGACGTCGAGCCGCTGCAGGCCCAGTTCTTGCACCACTGCATCAATCGTCGTCAGCGGAATCGTCTCGCCCGTAGGCCCGCGCCGGTCCACCACGCTGTGTCCGGCCGGGTTGTCCTCCCAGTGGGTCAGCGTCAGTTGTTCATCCCGGTCCCAGACGCCTTTGGGAATCAGCACAACCCGTCCTTCCTGCAACGGGCCTGCGAGATTCCGCCGGATGCACTCGATCTGCGCCTCGGCGGGCTCGAACACGATCACCCGCGCCGCGCCTCTCTTAAGAACCCAGTGCGCCCAGTCCCCCACAAAGCCGCCGCAATCGAGAACCACATCGCCCCGCCGGATTTCCAGCCCCGGATACGCGGCCAGCTCATACTGAGCCAGGCTGAACAGGACGCTGTCTTCTCTCGACCCGCGCGGATACCACCACGGCCCGAACGATGTCTCCCAGAGCTGGTGGCCGTCTTCATCCGTGCGGATCCGCCGGCTGCTCTTCCTCAGGCGGTCCACCCGGGCCATCGTCGCGTAGGATTCCCGCAGTCCCTGCGCCGCCTGCCACCACGAGCACACCAGGTTGTCGGCTCGCCCGGCGGCCCAGGCGTAGGGGACTGGCGTCTCCAGCACGCCCGCGGCCAGGGCTTTCCGGCCACGCTCCGTGCCCGTCAGGATCAAGAAACACGCCGACAGAACCGCCCACGCCAGAATCAGCCCCTGCAGCCACCGCCGCCGTCTCTCCCCACGGCCTGCACCCCCGGAGCGCGGCCTTTCTGCGCTCTCTCCCGGCGGCTGAGCCCCATCGGGCCTCGCTGGCATACGGCATCCTCCCACGCAGTGGACGATACGGGCCGCGATGATGCGGCTATCTTTCGATCGGCCGCTGCGCCGTTTCACTTTACTTGGGCCCCGGTCCGCCGCGCAACAGAATCAGCAACGATAAAGACATGATCGGGCCGATCCTCGCGCTCCTGATCCTGCAGCCTGCCGTCGAGACCTGCACCCCCGCACGCTGGCGCGATCCCGCGCCGGAATCGCTCGATCTCCTGCGCGGCACGCCTGTAAACTGCCTCCTCGTGGAAGAGCCCGCCTGGAGCAGGCGGCTCTTTGATGCAGCCCGCCAGCAGGGCATTCTCTCACTCGCCGTCGTCCGCGGCGGAAGCACGGCCGCTGCAGCCCGCGCCCTCGACGCCGGCGCTTCAGGCATCGCCGCCGAAGGCCCGCGCTCGGAGCCGCTCGCCCGCTGGGTCCAGCAGCGGAATGCGCCCCTGGTCGAAATCCTGCCCCGTTCAGAACTCCGCATCGCCCGCGGCGCGAAAGTCCTCGCCACCCACGAGGCCCTCTGGGCGGGCGTGCGCGTCGAAAAGGACGAAACCAAGGCCCAGCCCACAGGCGGACCGTGGATCGAAACCAACTCCGGCTTCCTGAAATTCCTGCGCGCCGCCGCTCCGCCGGACTCCGCGGTCTGGATCGCCCACCCCGCCCCGCCCGAGCCCCAGCCCGCCTCCCGCTATGTGCAGGCCATCGCCGACGCCGCCGTCTGCGGCGCCCGATGGGTGCTCGATTTCGACCCAGAATTCTGGCGCCGCCTGCGCTCGGACGAACCGAAGGGAAAACGCGACTGGGCCCGCATCGCTGCCGCCTTGCGATTTTTCCAGCAGCACGAACCCGCCAGCTGGAAGGACGCCTCCGCCCTCGCCGTCGTGCTTGATGAACAGAGCGGCGGCCTCGTCTCCGGCGGCATCATCGACATGATCACCGCCAGGCACATCCCCCTGCGCGCCGTTCCTCCTGCGGATCTGCCGCAACTTTCGGGCGAAGTCCGCACGCTGCTCACCATCGAGCCCGGACGCCTCAGCCCGGAACAGCGCGAGGCCGCGCGAGCCGCCGCGCGCCGCGGCGCCACCCTCGTCAACGGTCCGGCAGGCTGGAAACTCGAGCCGCCCCCGCCCGGCCAGTTCACCTACAGCGACAGCCAGGTCAGGCAGCTCGACCAGATCTGGCGCGAGGTCAACTCCATCATCGGCCGCCGCAACTACGGCGTCCGCGTCTTTGGCGCCCCCGGCATGCTCTCCACGCTCAAGGAGTCGCCCGATGGCCGCCGCTGGGCCGTGGTTCTCGTCAACTACACGGACTACCCGGTCGAAAACATCACGCTGCACTTCACCGGCCGCGTGCAGCGCGCCCGCCTCGCGGACGCCCGGGGCGAGCGCGTGCTCGAAACCTACGAAGTCGACGACGGCTCAGGAGTCGATCTCGAAAGAGTCGAAGACCTCGCCCTGGTCGTTGTCGAGCGGGCCGCGCCCTCCGCGCAGGCCCGCTGACAACCCTCCTGATTCAGAACGTGAAGCGGAACCCGAGCTGGATCAGCCGCTGGTCCAGCGCCGCCGTGTAGGCGTAGTTCGGCTGCGTCAGGATGTTGCCCTGTGCGTCCACGGAAGCGATCGTGTTCACGCCCGTCACGTTCACCGAGTTGAACAGGTTGGTGAATTCGGCGAAGAACTCCGGCCGCCACCGCTCCCGGATCGGGAAGAAGCGGCTGTAGCGCACGTCGAACTGCTTCGTCGCCGGACCGCGGTACGTGTTGCGCCCGATGAACAGCGGCCGCTGCAGCGCGTTCGGAATCGTCGGATCGTTGTTCAGGTTCCGGTTCGAGCCGATGTTGAAGATGTCTCCGCTCATCGCCGTCACCAGAACGGCGAACTGGTTGTTGTTCACCAGCCCCCGCAGCACGGCGCTGCTGGAGCTCGTCCGCGGGCGCATCACCGCGCTCAGGTTCAGGGCGTGCCGCCGGTCGGACAGCGAATTGCCGCGGTCGCGCCGCCGGTTGGTCGGGTCGGCGGGGAAAATATTCGTGCCGCTGTCGATGTTGTTCTGCTCCGGCGCGTCATCAATGGCGTGCGACCACGTGTAGGTTGCGAACAGGTCCAGCCCGGACGAATACCGCCGCGTCAGCGTCAAATTCATGCCGTTATAGTTGGAATTGCCCACGCTCTCGGCCACGATGATGTTGTTGAAGCGCGGGTCGATCCGCTGCGCCAGGAAGATCGGCCGGCCGTCGGCCAGCGCATTCGGACCGGGCTGCACGTTCACGTTGCGGTACACCGGCAGGCCCGTCCCCTTCGTGAAGAAATAGCCTGCGCTGACGCTCGTATTGCGGAAGATTTCCCGGCTGATCTGCAGGTTTGCGTTCGCCGAATAGAGATTCCGGAAATCTGCGGCCACGCCCTCCACGCTCTGGATCGGCAGGCTGAATCCCGAAGGAACTCCCGTGAAAATATTCGGAAAATTCGGCGCAAAACTCTGGGCTGGCGTCGCCGAAATGTTGAAAATGCGCGGATTCCCGCTGTTCTGGATCGCACGCCGGTAGATGTCAGTCTGCGGAGCGTCGTAGAAGATGCCCGCGCTCGACCGGATGACCGTCTTCTGGTCGCGCCCCAGCGCCCACGCGAAGCCCACCCGCGGCGCCAGGTTGTTGCGGTCCGTGCGGAACGAGCGCGAAATCTCCAGCGCCGCGTCCGATGCCGGATCGGGCAGCGAATACAGGTCGTAGCGCACGCCGTAAATCAGCGTGAAGCTCGGCCGCACCTTCCACGTGTCCTGCCAGTACAGGCTGTTGAACCGGTGGTTGTAATTCAGGTTCGGGTCGCCCAGCCGCTGCGTGAAGCTCGCATAACCGCGCGGATTGACGCCGTTCTTCGCGTCCAGATACGCCTGCACGCTCGGGAAGTTGTACTGCGCGAAGATCGCCTGCCGGTTCTCGTTGCGGATCCAGCGGATGTTGCCGCCCATCCGGTACTGATGCCGTCCGCGCAGCACGCTCAGGTTGTTGACGATCTCCGGCGTCCGCTCCACCGCGCGGAACCCGACATCCGGCGAGCCGTTGAACGTCAGCTGTCCCGTGATCTGGATCACCGGCCCCGGACCGGTCCAGTCGCCCGCTTCGCGCCACTGCAGACGCTGCGGCAGCTGGAATCGCAGCTCGTTGATCACCGACGGCGTCAGCGTGCCGATCCACTGCGCCGCAAACGAATGCACGCGGTCGCGGAACCAGTGGCTCGTGTCCGGCAGCCCCTGCGTCACCACGCTGTTGTACGGCGAGTTGTTGCGGAAATAGTTGTAGCGGAAGAACACCTGGTGCCGGTTGCTCAGGTTCCAGTCCCCCCGCGCGATGGCGAACCGCGCCAGCTGCGAGAACGGCGCCGGATTCAGCACCGACGACGGCAGCCCCAGCGCCGTGACAGCCGCCGGAGTGGCCGTGATCACCGTCGGCATGTCGCGGTCGATCGATTCGTACCCGCCGAAGAAGAACAGCTTGTCCTCGATGATCCGCCCGCCCGCGTTGCCGAACCAGTTGTCCACGCTCAGCTCCGGCTTCGGCCGGTTGGCTGCCAGCAGCGACGGGTGCGCGTTGAAATCCTTGCGGCGGAACAGATACGCCGCTTCGCCGTGCAGCTCGTTCGAGCCCGACTTCGTGATCGAATTGAATACCGTGCCCACCGTGTTGCCGAACTCCGGCGCGAAGCCGTTGTTCACCTGCTGGATTTCGCTGATGAACGTGTTCGAGATCGGCATCAGGCGGATGCCCGCGCGGTCGCCCTGCGTGTTGTTGGCCCCGTCGAGCTGAAAATTGATGCGCCCCGAGAATCCGTTGGCGTTCACCTTGCGCGGCACGCCCAGCTCCGTGTTCGGCCGCCCGCTGACGTTGGGCTGGAACAGGATGAAGTTATACGTGTTGCGGCTGATCAGCGGGAGGTTGGCCACCTGCGTCGCCGACAGCGTCGATCCGATGTCGACACGCCCCGGCTCGGCCGCCGGCGGCGCCGCAGTCACAACGACCTCGGTCGCCGTGGCAGCCAGCGTCAGCGCCAAGTCGATCACCGCGTTCGAGCCGGCGTTGAGCACGATTCCAGTGCGGCGCGCCTGTGCGAAGCCCGAAGCGGAAACGCTGAGCTCGTAGTTGCCCAGCGGCAGCAGCGGAAAACGGTAGAACCCCGCAGCGTCCGTTTTCTGTGACCGGACGAGCCCGGTCTCCACATTGCGCAACGTCACTTCAGCGCCTGCGACCGCGGCGCCCGACGGGTCCGTAACCGTACCCTCCACCTGGCCGTTGATCGCGGCCGATTGCGCCCACGCGCCCGAGGCCAGGCCCAGGCAAACAAGCAAGACGATGGCGAGACTTCTCAGCATGGCAATCTCCTCTGGACTGTAAGAGCGGATCGGAAACGGGCCGCCGCCAGCATGCGGCTGCCTCCAAGCCCCTTGCACATACAGATTCACAGGCTTGACAGAAAGAGTCAAGAGCTTGCGGGCTCGATGCAATGTCTCCCGCCCCGGCCGGCCCCAGGCTCAGAAACGGAACACCAGATCCTCGATCCGCCCTCCGCGCACCTCGATCCGGTTCAGATCGGCGCTCCCCACTCCGAGCTGCTCGGCCAGCAGCAGCATGTTGTCGCAATGCTCGAACGGCCGCGTGCCCCGCTGCGCGCGCGGATCGTAACCCATCAAGGCGGCGCCCACCGCATCCGTGGTGACCGCGTTCGTGCCCAGCACCAGCAGCCCTGGCTTCACATGCCGCAGGTTCCGCACCCACGGCCCCTCGCCTCCCGCGATCGTCTCGATCCCGTCGATGAACGAAATGTGAATGGGCCGCGCCGCGTTCAGCTCGGCCACGATCCGCGGCATGCGGTAGCCGGGATCGCGCGGCGACGAAGGATCGCGCTCGGCCGGCGCAGGCGGCGCGGGCTGACGCTTCCCTTCATGGCACACGATCAGCCGGCCTTTCTCGGGGCTCTCATTCGGCTCTTCCTGCCCTGCGTCGTCCCCGTAGATCGACGCCGGCGTGATGCCGAAGATGTTTTTCATCGCCAGCGTGATGCCCGTCGTGGCGTGGTCCTTCAGCTTCGCCATCGACACCAGAACGTCGGTCTCTTCGTAGGCGCGGTTCAGCATCCACGCCGGATAGATCAGCCCGCCGCCAGGCACTGCAAACCGCGCATAGTCTTTGTAGGGCCCGCGCGCGTTCGTGTTGGCGAATTCCACCCCCGGCGCCGCATTGCGCAGCTGCCGCACGTTCCAGCCCGCCTCCAGCATGTACTCTTCCAGCGGCCCGGCCGTGGCCCAGCAGCTCTCCACGAACCGGATGCGCCGCGCCCCCGCCCGGCCCAGCACGTGCGCCATCGCCAGCGCCGTGCGCGGATGCGTGTAGTGCGTCACGCCCAGCGGCCGGCCCTGCCACCGGTTGGCCGGGCTGCCGGTGAGATTCAGCTTCACCGTCACCGTCCTGTTCTTCACCAGCGCGCCTGCGCCGCCGATCTGATCAAACATGCGCTCGAGAATCCCGGCCAGATCCTCGTCATACGATGCGCAGCGCGCCACGGCGACAGGAGGAGCCGGAGCGTGGAGAGCCTGAAGCGGGGCCGCGCCCAGTGCGGCCAGCAGTTCCCTGCGGGTCATTCTTTTCTTCCAGTCTAGCGATAGAATCCGGGTATGAAATTGCTGGCGCTGGCCGCCGTCCTCGCGTTACATCTGCACGCTGCCGAAGCCGGTCTCATCCTCCACAACGGCAGGATCATCACCGTCGATCCGAAATTCTCCATCCGCGAAGCCGTCGCCATCGGCGGCAACCGCGTGCTCGCCGTGGGCGCGTCGATGGAAATTCTCGAGAAATTCCGCGGGCCGCGCACCACCGTCATCGACCTGAAAGGCCGCGCCGTCCTGCCAGGCCTCATCGACGCGCATGTCCACGCCCTCGAGTCCGGCCTCAGCGAGCTCCGCGCGCCGCTGCCGCCGCTCGACTCGATCGCCGCCATTCAGGACTACATCCGCACGCGCGCCCGCTCCACGCCCAAAGGCGAGTGGATCGTCGTACCGCGCACCCTGCCCCCGCGGCTCAAAGAAATGCGCATGCCCACGCGCGAGGACCTCGACGTCGCCCCCGATCACCCCGTCGCCTTCGATGCCAGCTACGTCTGGTCCGCCAACTCGATGGCCCTGAAGATCAGCGGCATCACCCGCTCGACGCCCAATCCTCCGGGCGGCGAAATCGTCAAAGGCCCTGACGGCGAGCCTAACGGCATCCTGCGCAACGCATCCCATTTGCTGAAAGGCGTCACCCGCGCCGCGCCCTTCACTGAAGACGAGAAGCTCAAGGCTCTCGAGCTGATGCTCCGCCTCTACCGCCGTGCCGGGCTCACCTGCATCCACGATCGCGCCGTCACGCCGGAAGACGTCGCCCTCTTCGGGAAGCTCAAGGCCCAGGGCCGGCTCCCCGTGCGCACCGTCATGACGTGGCGCCTGCCCGCCAACAGACCCGTAGAAGAGCTGGTCCGAGAAATCGAATCCCGCCCCTGGCGCACCAACCTCGGCGACGAGTGGCTCAAGTTCGGCGCCTTCAAGGTCACGCTCGACGGCGGGCAAAGCGTCGGCACCGCCTATCAGCGCATGCCCTACGGCCCCTTCGGACGCCAGCTCTATGGCCAGACCAACCCTGACGCCCGCGGCACGCTCTTCGTCGAACCCGGCAAGCTGCTCGCCATCATGCGCGCCGCGCGCAACAAAGGATGGGCGCTCACCGCCCACGCCCAGGGCGGCGGCGCCATTGACGCGCTGCTGGACGTCTTCGAGGAGCTCAACAGGGAAAAACCCATTGCCCCGACGCGCTCCCACGTCATGCATGGCAGCATGCAGAGCCCCGAGTCGCTCGACCGCATGCAGCGGCTCGGCATCGCCGCCGACGTGCAGCCCGGCTGGCTCCACTACGACGCTCCTGCGCTCGAGCGCGTCTTCGGCGAGCGCAACCTGCGCTGGTTCTTCCCCATGCGCGGCTATCTCGACCGCGGCATCCCCGCCGCCGGCGGCAGCGACCACATGCTGTTTCACCACAAGAACCGCGGCGTCAACCCTTACAACCCGTTCTTCGGAATGTGGATGACCCTCACGCGGCGCACCACCGAAGGCAAAGTCCTCTTTCCCGAAGAGCGCGTCACCCGCGAAGAGGCCATCCGCCTGTGGACCACCTGGGCCGCCTGGCTCCACTTCAGCGACAAAGAACAGGGCTCCATCGAACCCGGCAAACTCGCCGATCTGGTCGTGATCGACCGCGACATTCTTTCCTGCCCGGAAGACGAAATCCGCTCCATCGAGCCGCTCATGGTCGTGCTCGACGGCCGCATTGTCGAACGCTCCTCCGGCTTTCCGGCTCCGGATGAAGGAACATCGAAGAAGTGACCCCGCCGCCGGGGTTCGCGCATCCACACTGGCTGACACCTGAGACACGCCATGCCCTACCTGCTTGCTCTCGACCAGGGAACCACCTCCAGCCGCGCCATCGTCTTTACCGATGAGGGCGCCATCGCCGCCACCGCCCAGAAAGAATTCCGCCAGTTCTACCCGCAGGCGGGCTGGGTGGAACACGACCCGCTCGAAATCTGGGCCACGCAGCGCGGCGTCGCCGCCGAAGCGCTCGAGCGCGCGCGCCTCGCCGCCCGCGACATCGCCGCCATCGGCATCACCAACCAGCGCGAAACCGTCGTGCTCTGGGACCGCCGCACCGGCGAGCCCGCCGCGCCCGCCATCGTCTGGCAGGACCGCCGCACCGCTGCCTTCTGCGATCAGCTAAAGGCCAGCGGCGCGGAAGAAGAGATCCGCCGCCGCACCGGGCTGCTCGCCGACCCCTATTTCTCCGGCACCAAGCTGCGCTGGCTGCTCGACAACGTAAATGGTGCGCGCGCCCGCGCCGCGAGGGGCGAGCTCGCCTTCGGCACCATCGACTCCTGGCTGCTGTGGAATCTCACCGGCGGCCGCGTCCACGCCACGGATCCCAGCAACGCCTCGCGCACGCTGCTCTACAACATCCACACGGGCGCCTGGGATGACGAGCTGCTGCGGATCCTCGGCGTGCCGCGCGAAGTCCTGCCCGAGGTGCGCCCCTCCTGCGGCGTGTTCGGCGAGTGCGACGCGGCTGTGCTCGGCGCGCCCGTTCCCGTGGGCGGCGTTGCCGGCGATCAGCAGGCTGCGCTGTTCGGGCAGGCCTGCTTCTCGCCCGGCCTGGCCAAAAACACATATGGCACAGGATGTTTTTTGCTGATGCACACCGGCGCAGGGGCCGTCGAGTCGCGCCACCGGCTGCTGACCACCGTCGCCTGGCAGGCCGATGGCCTCGTCGAGTATGCGCTCGAAGGCAGCGTCTTCATCGGGGGCGCCGTGGTGCAGTGGCTCCGCGACGGACTGGGCCTGATCCGCTCTTCCGAAGAAGTCGAGGCCCTCGCCGCCAGCGTGGAAGACAGCCACGGCGTGTATCTCGTTCCCGCCTTCACGGGGCTGGGCGCGCCGCATTGGGACGCCTACGCCCGCGGCGCCATCGTGGGGCTGACGCGCGGCGTCACGGCCGCCCATCTGGCGCGCGCGGCGCTCGAATCCATCGCCTTCCAGGTGGCCGACGTCGTCAGCGCCATGGAGGCCGATTCCGGCCTGCATGTGGGCGAACTGCGCGTCGATGGCGGCGCGTCGCGCAACAACCTGCTGCTGCAGTTCCAGGCCGATCTGCTCGGCGCGCCCGTCGTGCGCGCCGCGGTGACGGAGACGACAGCATTGGGCGCAGCTTGCCTGGCCGGCCTCGCCGCGGGCGTCTATCGCTCGCGGGACGAGCTCGCGGCGCGCTGGAAAGCGGACCGCCGCTTCGAGCCGCGCATGAGCCGCGGGGAAGCGCTCGCCCGCCGCGCGCAATGGTCGCGCGCCGTCGAGCGCTCGCGCGGCTGGGAGCAGTGAGATGAACCGCGCCGAAATGCTCGACCGGCTGCGCTCGGAGCGCGCCGATTGGGACATCCTCATCATCGGCGGCGGCGCCACCGGCATCGCCTGCGCCCTCGATGCCGCCAGCCGCGGCTACCGCACCGCCCTCGTCGAACAGCATGACTTTGGCAAGGGCACCTCCAGCCGCTCCACCAAGCTGATCCACGGCGGCGTGCGCTACCTCGAGCAGGGCAACGTCACGCTCGTCATGGAGGCCCTGAAAGAACGCGGCATCCTGCGCGAAAACGCGCCGCACCTCGTCAGGGACCTCGCCTTCATCGTGCCCAATTATGAGTGGTGGGAGGCGCCCTTTTACGGCGTCGGCCTCCGGCTCTATGATCTGCTGGCCGGCAAGTACGGCTTCGGCAAATCGCGCATCCTCAGCCGGGAAGAGACGCTTGCGCGGCTCCCCAACCTGAAACCGGAAGGATTGCGCGGCGGGGTCGAGTATTACGACGGCCAGTTCGACGATGCCCGGCTGCTGATCCAGATGGCCCGCACGGCCGCGGAACAGGGCGCCGCGCTGGTCAATTACGCGAGGGTCATTGCGCTGATCAGGGACAGCCAGGGCCTCGTCACCGGCGCCGTCGTCGAGGACGCCGAGTCCGGCGCCGATTTCGAGCTCCATGCGCGCGTGGTGATCAACGCCACCGGCTGTTTCAGCGATTCCGTGCGCCGCCTCGGCGACGCCGATGCACGGCCCATGATCGCCCCAAGCCAGGGCGTGCATCTCGTCTTCGACGCCAGTTTTCTGCGCGGCGAAGCCGCCATCCTCGCGCCGCGCACCCGCGACGGCCGCGTCATGTTCGCCATTCCCTGGCACGGCCATGCGCTCGTGGGCACCACCGACACGGCGCTTCAGGAAGTCTCTCTCGAGCCGCAGCCGATGGAGGAAGAGATCGATCTGATCCTCGAAACCGCCGCCGATTATCTCGACCGCGCGCCTTCCCGCTCCGACATCCTCAGCGCCTGGGCCGGCATCCGGCCGCTGGTGAGATCCGCCGAAGGCGCCTCCACGGCTTCGCTGGCGCGCGACCACTCCATCCACATCGACCGCAACGGCCTCGTCACCATCGCCGGCGGCAAGTGGACCACCTGCCGCCGCATGGCCGAAGACTGCATCGATCAGGCCTCCGTGCTCGCCGGGCTCGACGAACGCGAGTGCGTCACGCGCCGCCTGCGCATCCATGGCTATCATCACCACGCCGAGCAGTTCGGCGCGCTGTCCGTGTACGGCAGCGACGCGATCGCCATCCGGGAAATGATGCGGCTGCACCCGGAGCGCGCCCGCCCGCTGGCCGCCGCCCTTCCCTGTACCGAAGCCGAGGCCGTGTGGGCGGCCCGCTGGGAGATGGCGCTGCACGTGGAAGACGTGCTCGAGCGCCGCACGCGCGCCCTGCAGCTGAACGCCCGGGCGGCGATGGAAGCCGCCCCGCGCGTGGCGGCCATTCTCGCCGCGGAGCTGGGCAGGGACGCCGCCTGGGAGCGGGCCGAAACGGAAAGGTTCCTGGCGCTGGCCAGAAGGTATCTGCCGCCCGGCGTCTGATAGCCTGAGAGTTGGGCCGCAGAATCATTTCCGCCGGAATTGTTTCAGCTGCGATCCTGCTGTGCGCGCCCGCGCCGGCGCAGTGGCAGGCCGCCGGCCCCTGGGGCGGTTCGGCGACCTCCGTCTGGGCGGACCTGCACCGTCCTGACACGCTGCTGGCCGGCGCGCGAAACTCGCTTGTGTTCCGCTCCGTCAACGGCGGAGCGTGGTGGGTGCGGCTGAACTTTCCCCGCTACTTTTCGGCCACCATCAGCGCCGTGATGATTCATCCGGCCGAGCCGCGCCTCTATCTGGCGGCGGCCGAGACGCCGCAGGGCATCGGAGCGGGCGTCTGGTACAGCGAGGACGAAGGCGCCACCTGGAAGGCTGCGGCAGGCGTCGAGGGACTGTCCACGCATGCGCTGGCCTTCTACGAAAAAGATCCCCGCAGGATGGCCGCCGCGACGCGCGATGGCGTCTGGAAGAGCGAGGACTCGGGCCGCACCTGGGTCCGGATTTCGCCGCCGTACAATCACGAGCTGCGGTCGGTGACCGCCGTCGCCATCGATCCGCGCGACGACCGCATCATCTATGCCGGGACGACGCATCTGCCGTGGAAAACCACTGACGGCGGAAAGACGTGGCAGATCATCCACGACGGAATGCTCGACGATTCCGACGTGTTCTCCATCTTCATCGACCCGGCGCGCCCCGAGCGCGTGTTCGCGAGCGCCTGCAGCGGCATCTACCGCAGCGAGGACGGCGGCCAGAACTGGAGCCGGTTCCGCGGCATCCCGCCCGAGCAGCGCCGCACCCACGTCGTGCGGCAGATGCCCGGCCGCAACGGCGTCATCTTCGCGGGCACCACGCTGGGGCTGCTGAAGTCCGGCGATGGCGGCGCCACGTTCCGCCGCGTCAACCGCCTGCACGTTTATTCGATGGCCTTCGACCCGCGCGACCCGCGCCGCATCTACCTGGCCACCGAAGGCGGCGGGCTCTGGAAGAGCGCCGACGCGGGCGAGTCGTTCGTTCAGATCAACGAAGGTTTTGCCAGCCGCCGCGCGGCCGGATTCGCCGTGGCGGGCCGCACGCTGTACCTCAACATCGCGGGCGACGGCCAGTGGGGAGGCCTGTTCGCCAGCGCCGACGGCGGCGCGGGCTGGCAGCCGGTGCCCAAGACGAAAACATTTCCCGAAGGTCATGTCACGCGCCTGGCCGCCTGCCCTTCCCGGGAAGAACTGCTGCTGGCGGGCAACGACGAGCGCATCTACCGGAGCCTCGACGGCGGCAGGAACTGGGCGCCGCTGCGCATCGGCGGCGGCGCCAGAGTACGGATCCAGGCGCTGGCCTGCGTCATGGCCGCCGGCAAGGAAGCTTTGCTCGCCGGCACGGATGTCGGACTGTGGCGCAGCGCGGATCTCGGCGCCACCTGGCAGCCTGTCCGGCTGACCACGGCCAACATCCGGCATTCGGTGCAGGATCTGATCGCCGCGCAGGCCGACGGCGGGCGCGTCCTGGCCCGCACCGGCTACACGGTGTATCTGAGCACGGATGCCGGCGCGAGCTGGCGCCCGCTCAGCATGCTGTTCCCCGTCTCGTCCATCTACGACATGGCCATCACCGGGTCGACGCTGCTGGCGGCTACGGCTGACGGTCTGTATCTGTCGGCCGATGACGGCAGGCGCTGGGAGAAGATCGAGCAGGGGCTGGCTCCGGGCACGGTGAGCACCCTGGCCGCGCGGCCCGGCCGTGGCGGCGAAGTCTTCGCCGGCCAGTTCGGCCGCATTTACAGATCCATCGATGGAGGCCGGAACTGGCAGGCGCTCGAGGGCGCAGATCTTCCTGCCGTCAGCCTTCGCCGGCTGCTCCTGCCTGATGCCAAGGGCAAGCGATTGTTGGGCTTAACGCCGGATGCGGGCGTTTTTTTCTTGGACTTGGACGTCCCCAGAGTGCATAATGAAAAGTGAGGCAGGTGAAGTCCACATGAACTCTACACGTGCAGGCAAATACTGTTCCAGCTACCGTCGGTGGATTCTTGCTGTCGCTCTTGTGGCTCTTGTCATCGTTCCCGGCGCGGCAGGGCAGCAGGCGGCCAAGCCACCGTCAGGAGGAGATGAGCTGCCCGACAAGGTCGAACTCAATGCATTCGGCGGCGGCAGCTTCTTCCAGGGCGTCTCGAGCGGCCTGGGGACGAAACTCGTCAACGGCGGGGCCTTCGGCTTCCGCGTCACGGAAAATATCTGGCGCTACGTGGGCCTCGAGCAGGCCTTCACTTACAGCACCAACAACGTGCGGTTCCAGTCGCCGGCAGCGCCGGGTCAACCGCAGTATGACTTCGGTCACAGGATTTACCAGTACTCTCTCAATCCGGTTTTTTACTGGACGGAGCGCGGTTCGAAGATCCGTCCCTTCCTGACGGTTGGAATCTCCGCTCTTTACATGGCGCCGACGGATTCGGCCAAAGGGTGGGCCCGGAGTCCGCTCTATGCGAACCTGTTTGCGCAGAATCTCGATTCCAACATCAATCCCGCGATGAACTATGGCGGCGGCCTCAAGTGGCACCTGACCGAGCGTTGGGGCCTGCGTTTTGACGCCCGCGGCCTCTGGACCAAGAACCCCACCTTCCGCCTGGCCGACTATCCGAACGGCGGGCTGTACATCCCGCGCGGCGACAAGTTGCACGGCATTCAGACGACGGCGGGGGTGACGTACTATTTTGGACGCAAGGCCGAAGCCCCTGCTCCGCCGCCGCCTCCGCCGCCGGGTCCGCTGCCGGCCCTGAACGCCGGAACGCTGAGCGTGGGGCCAGGCACTCTCTGCCAGGGCCGCGCCATCACGGTGCGCAACTCGGGCGCCAGCGACCCCGCAGGCCGCGCCCTGACTTACAAGTGGAAAGTCAACGGCCAGCCCATGGGCGGCAACTCGCCCGAGCTGTCCTTCACTCCGGACCGCGCGGGCGCCTACAAGATCGAGCTGGACGTCGAAGCCGAGAACAACCCGAACCACCCGGTTCGCGTCGCCTCGGCGCCTCCGCTGTCGCTGAACGTGCAGCCCTACAACCCGCCCACCGTGTCCAACGTGACCGCCAACCCGGCTGCCCTCCAGTACGGCCAGACCGCCACGCTGAGCGCGCAAGGCACTGGCAGCGCCTGCTCGACCATCAGCTTCCAGTGGACGGTCACGGAAGGCACGCTGTCCAACCCGAAGGCCGCCACCACGTCGTTTGACAGCAAGGCGGTGAAGTTCGAACAGGGCGGCAAGATCCAGTCGAAGACCGTCACGGCGACCGTGCGCGTCACCGACGACCGCGGCGCTTCCGCCACGGGCACGGCGCAGATCAAGGTCGACTTCGTGCCGACTTCGATCCGCTACTCCGACGTGATCTTCAGCAAGAACAGCGCCCGCGTCAACAACTGCGGCAAGCGCATCCTGCTTGAAGAAGTCGCGCCGAAGGCCGCCGATCCGGACTACGAGGTCGTGCTGATCGGCCATATCGATCAGGACGAAGTGTCCAAGACCAAGAAGCCGAGCGACCTCGACATGCGCCGCGTGCTGAACGCCTATGCGGTTCTCACCGCCGGCGGCGGCACCTGCGCGAACGTCGACAAGTCGCGCATCAAGGTCACCTGGGTCGGCACGGAGCAGGTCTCCGACATGCAGCCCGGCCTCTGCGGCACCGCCGCCCGCTCCGCTTCGAAGGAGCGCGCCGGCCAGATGGTCTCCACGGCCGATCAGAACCGGCGCGTCGAGGTCTGGCTGGTGCCGAAGGGAACCAAGATGCCGCCGGCGTTCAAGGACGCCAAGCAGCTCGACGAGAAGCTGCTGAAGCGGCTCGGCTGCCCGAAATAACCAGGCACGCGGCTCCCGCGCACCTGAATCGCAAGGCCCGCTTCCGGCTCCGGCCGGAAGCGGGCTTTGTCGTTGGAGGCGGCCTGAAGGGCGCGGGCAGGATGCAGGTCCGGCCGGCCTTCAGCACTGCCAGACGGCCTGGCCGTCCAGCCAGGTGCGGCGGATGCGCACGGACTTCGCGGCCGGGTCGAAATCAAACTCGATCACGTCGGCGCGCTCGCCCGGCTGCAGACCGCGCTGGCGGTGCTCGATGCGGCCGATGCGCGCCGGGTTGCGCGCCGCCATCGTAAGCGCTTCCTGCAGGCTCAGGCCGGCGATGCGCATCAGGTTCTCGACGCCGCGGTCCATGCGCAGCGCGCTGCCTGCCAGCCGCGGCAGGCCTCGCAGCGTGACTTTGCCTTCCGGGTGGAGCTCGACGTCGACTTCACCAAGGCGGTAAGGCCCCGGCGGGCAGCCAGCCGGGGCGACAGCGTCCGTGATGAGCACGCTGCGCTCTACGCCCTTGGCTCGGAGGGCCACGCGGAGGAAATCGGCGCCGAGATGAATGCCGTCCACGATGAACGATGCGGCCAGGCGGTCTTCGGCAAGCTGATGCCAGAGGTAGTTCGGGTGGCGGGGCAGCACGGCGTGGCAGCCGTTGCCGAGATGCGTGGAGATCCGCGCGCCGGCGCGGACGGCATCCTCGATCTGCTGCGGCGTGGCGTTGAGGTGGCCGATGGCCGCGACGACGCCGTCGCCAGTGATGGTTTCGATGAATCTGGCCGAGCCGGGCCATTCCGGCGAAAGCGTCACCATGCGAATCGTGCCTTCGGCGGCTTCCTGCCAGCGGCGGTATTCGTCCAGATCGGGCGGACGGACATGCTCGCGCGGATGGGCGCCGCGCGGGCCATCTTCCGGCGAGATGAACGGCCCCTCGACATGAATGCCGGCGATGGCGTTTCCATGCGGCAGCTCGCGCCGCGCCCGCGCCAGATGGCGGATCGCCGCCAGCATGCCTTCCGGCGAGCCGGTGATTACTGTGGCCAACAGGCGCGTCGTGCCGCAGGCGAACTGCGCCTGCAGCGACGCTTCGATCGCTTCCAGCGGCGTTTCGCCCGAGCAGTAGTCGGCGCCGGCAAAGCCGTTCACCTGCAGGTCGATGAAGCCCGGCGCCAGCCAGGGCAGCGAAGCGGGGCGTTCCAGGAGGGGTTCGACAGAGGTGATCACTCCCGCTTCCGCGCACAGCTCGACAGCCTCGCCGGTGAGGGCGTCAATTCCACAACATTTCATGGCATTCACGTTTTATGCACAGGGCGTCCACGCCATTCACAGTCTAACGCGTTGCAGACAGGGCGGAAAATTCCTGTTGAAATCGGCCGCAAACCCGTTTTCCGCTGTGGCGGCCGCGCCGCGGACGGGATTACAGTGGAAGCAGTTCGGCCGCCGGCCCGCTCCAAAACGTGAATCTCGGGGGAGGTTGACATTGGGAGCGGGCAGGCGGCTGGTTTTCCTTCCCTGTCCACTCCTCCACGCCTGCCGCCGGAAGCGCGACGGGCGTCCCTTCGCCGGCGAGCCACGGGACCGATGGGGACTGTGCGGGCGTCCGCAGGGGCGGGCGGAAAAAAGACCGATCGAGTTCGTGCCCCTTCTCTGTGGAGACACTGCGGGTGCGGGAAGCGGGGAAGGACGAAGCGGGGCGAAGGGGTTGATGCAGGCGGGCGCGGCGCCGGATCCATTCGAGGAGTCCGGCGCCGTTGGCCTCGCGCGTGTCAACCGGAACGCGCCGATGCGCAGCCCGGCCGCGTGACCGCCCTCCTGGCCAGGCGCGGTCACGGACTCGACAGCTCCAAAGCGGTCCCGGTCTTGCCGCTGCCACACCGTCTCCGAGACTACGCCGGCTCGCGGCGATTTTCATTGATGCTGATGTCCCGCAGGTTCATGGGGGCTCCTGCGAGGATGGCCGTTCGGGCGGGCACAACGCGGGGCACGAACGAAGCCGTGTACGGCCTGCCGACGCGCGGCCGCTGGGGAACCAAGAAAAGAGTACCGCATGCGGAACTCGATAAGATGGGCGTATGCGCTTCTCCCTCCGCATGGATGACTTCGGCCGGCTGGAGTGCGTGCTGGGCGACGGGCAGGAGGAGCACTCCGTCTATGGCGCCGATCCGGAAGCGGCGCTGGCCGATCTGTCCGCCGCGCTCGACGACCTCGAGATCTCCGGCATGGGCGAGTGCGTCTGGCTGATCTCGAGCGGCGAGTACCGCTGGGTGTTCCGCCGGCAGGGCGAGTCCGTGCGGCTGGCTGTCATGTTCATGCACAGCGTGGCCATCGGCTATCAGCATGTCTACTGGGGCGAGCACCCGCTCAGAGAGGTGCTGGACACGATCCGGAATGAGATCCGCGAAGCTCGGGAAAGCGGACTGGCGGGCCGGCGCTGAGCCCCGTGGACGTGCGGAGCTGCATCGGGCTTGCCTGCTGCGCACGCCGTTCTGGCCTTCACTCTTTCGGTGGCGCAGGCTCCTGGACGGGACCGTCCACTCGAAGATCGTCCGCCGAAGATGTAGGACACTCGATTCTTCGGCTGTTCCAGCGAAAAAACGCAACAGAAACGCCGCGCCTGGCGATTTTCCCTGATGCTTACTTCCCGCAGGGTCATGGGAGCCGAGTCGAAAACCGCCGCTCAGGCTCGGAACCTTGAGGAGACGGCTTGCTGTCGCGGCACGGGCAAAGACGGTTGGGCAGCAGCCCTCGCGAACTGTCGGTGGCAGCCGCTGGTGCGGCTGCGGTAGCCCTCGCGCGAGCGCGAGGGGAAACCGCGGGGGCAGCGCTGACGCGGGTGTGGTGGCCCCGGCATGAATGCCGGGGGAAATCCAGTTTCAAGAAAAGCGCGGGGGCAGTGCGGCGAAGCAGAGAGCGAGAACACAGTTGGGCCCTCGCGCGAGCGCGAGGGGAAATCCGCAGGAGCGCGCACGGAACACAGTTGGGATGCAGCCGCCGCCCAAGGGCGGCGGGAAACCAGAAGGCCAGGGCCGAGGGGAAATCCGTTGGGAGGGCGCGGGTGGCACGGTTGGGATGCGGCCCTCGCGAACTGTCGGTGGCAGCCGCTGGTGCGGCTGCGGTAGCCCTCGCGCGAGCGGGTCTGTGAAAAAATCCTCCGGCCCGATTTCGGCAAAAAGTGAGGCTTTATTGCCCTCTCCAGAAGCCCCAGGCGCGTTTTAAGCGGCCGCCTCAGGGTTCGGCTACCCCCACACAGGAACCGCTGTGCCCGGTAGGGGATTCTTTCACAAACCCGAGCGCGAGGGGAATTCGGAGGGCGAGGGGAAACCAGTAGGGGAGCGCGAGGGCGGCACAGTTGGGATGCAGCCCTCGCGCGAACGCGAGGGGAAATCCGGGGAGCAGCGCTGACGCGGGTGTGGTGGCCCCGGCATGAATGCCGGGGGAAATCCCGTTTCAAGAAAAGCGCGGGGGCAGTGCGGCGAAGCAGAGAGCGAGAACACAGTTGGGCCCTCGCGCAAGCGCGAGGGGAAATCCGCAGGAGCGCGCACGGAACACAGTTGGGATGCAGCCCTCGCGCAAGCGGGTCTGTGAAAAAATCCCCCGGCCCGATTTTGGCAAAAAGTGAGGCGTTATTGCCCTCTCCAGAAGCCCCAGGACGAGTTTTAAGCGGCCGCCTCAGGGTTCGGCTACCCCCACACAGGAACCGCTGTGCCCGGTAGGGGATTTTTTCACAAACCCAAGCGCGAGGGGAATTTGAAGGCGGGGGAAACCCGGGAGGGGGATCAGCTGCGAATGCGGGAGGCGAGCAGGTCGTCGACGGAGACGATCTGGGTGGGATAGCGGCCGGTGTAGCAGGCGTAGCAGTAGGACTGGCCGTCGTCGTCGACCGATTTCATGAGGTTTTCGAGCGACAGATAGGCGAGCGTGTCGGCGCCGATGAACTGGCGGATCTCTTCGATGGACTGGTTGGCGGCGATCAGTTCGCGTTTGGTCGGGGTGTCGACGCCGTAGTAGCAGGGCGACATCGTCGGCGGGCAGGAGATGCGCATATGCACTTCGCGCGCGCCGGCGTTGCGGACCATGCGGACGATTTTCTGCGACGTGGTGCCGCGGACGATGGAGTCGTCGACGAGGATGACGCGCTTGCCGCGGAGGATTTCGCGCACGGGGTTCAGCTTGAGCCGGACGCCGAAGTCGCGGATGGCCTGGGAGGGCTCGATGAAGGTGCGGCCGACGTAGTGATTGCGGATGAGGCCGTGGCGGAAGGGG
>Ga0209381_1002249_pt1 | contig 25237 bp, 13 predicted proteins | sample DewCreD2012metaG_FD_184111 | JGI IMG/M metagenome (GOLD analysis project Ga0209381, IMG submission 184111) | Hot spring sediment bacterial and archeal communities from British Columbia, Canada, to study Microbial Dark Matter (Phase II) - Dewar... ...
GGGACCGAACAGACGGTGCGTTGTTTTCTGGTGTTGTAACCAGAGCCGGGGAGTCGTTGTGGGGTGCTGTCTTTCGCAACAAACACGCAACGCCATGATAATAAAAAGAAACCGGGGTGGGTGGCACCGATGGGTGGGCACCGATGGGTGGCAGCTGAAAAGCGGTCACTTCATGTGCTAATCCATGCGGACAGATCACGTGCTTACTACACGGTTGCGAACGCCGGTTGCGGCGACGTGGGGTTCGAGGTATGGTCGACACCGGTCTTCTGGCGGGGAGGTGCCATGGCCGAGCCAATCCGAGTCTCGAGCGAAATTTTTCGGGTGGACCTATTTCGGGCGGGCGCGCTGGTGCAGCGCCGGGCCCGGGTGGACATCGGCGCGGCGGCCGGCCCCCTCGAGATCCGTCTCTCGGGCCTCCCGCTGTCGCTGCGGGACGACTCGCTGCGGACCCGGCTCCTGCCCGAGGGGACGGGTCGCTTGCTGGACCTCCACCTGGGCCTGGAACTGGGCGCGCGCCGGGGCAGCGAGCGCACGCCGTTGCAGCAGGAGGTGGCGCGGCTTCGGCGCGAACGCACCCGTACCCGCGTGTTGTTGCAGCGCGAGGAGGACCGGGTGCGCCTGTTGGAAGCCATGGCCCCCGCGCGTGAGAACGAGACCGAGTTCCCCGAGCGGCTCGCCTTCGAGGCCCGGGACGTGGTGGGCCCGCGCCTGGCGCTCGCCGAGCTGGTGTCACGCGAGCTGGCCATGGCGCGCCAGCGCCAGCGCCAGGCGGAGAAGGTGCTTTTGGAGATCGAGGACCGGCTGACCGAGGCGCGGGACCGGCTGGAGCGGGAGAGCAGCGCCATCGTCGAATGCCTGGAGGTAACCCGCAAGTCCGTGCGCCTGACCCTGGTGCCGGCGGCGGGCGTGACGGGCGCTGAGATCGAGCTGAGTTACCTGGTGCCGTACGCCGGCTGGTACCCGCAGTACGAGCTCCGGGTGGCGCGGGCGCAGGATCGGGCCGAGCTGGTGCTGCAGGCGGTGGCGGCGCAGCAGAGCGGCGAGGATTGGCCGGCGGCGCAGCTTTCGTTTTCCACCGCCGACTTCTACCGCTCCACCGTGCTGCCGGAGCCTTCGTCCTGGCGGATCGGTCGGGCGCAGCCGCTCAAACCGAGCGGCTGGCGCGAGCTGCCGGAGGGCCTGGACGATCTGTTCGCCGGATACGACCAGGGCCGCCGCCTGGCCCGGGAGACCTACGCGCCGCCGCCACTACCGGCGCTCGATCTGCCGCAGATGCCGGCCTTGATTGCCTCGACGGAAAAGGGCGAGAACGTCCGGAGCCGCGAGGCGCTGGCCCTGGGAGCCGTGCTGCGAGAGGAACCCCAGCCTCCCCCCAAACGCGCCCGGGCCAAGCCCCGCTCGTCGCCGCCCATGCCCCCGCCCGAGGCCGTTCCCTGCGCCGCGCCCGCCCCCGCGGGGTTCGCCGCGCCCAGCGCCAAGGCGCAGGCGGTGTGCCGGGAGTGCGACGATCTCGCGCCGCAGGAGTCGGCCGTCGAGTGCGAGCGGAGCGTTCTGGCCGAGGAAACCACCGGCGAGTATTTTGCCGCCGACGGGCAGGGCCGGCGAGAGGGCGCGGCCGTCACCCTGGGCGGGGACGCCCTCGACTACGCCCGCCTGGTGATGCGGGGCCCGGACGAAAGCGACGGGCGTGGCCGGCTGCTGGCCTTCCGGCCCGAGGACGAGCTGGCGGAACAGGTCAACGCGGTGGTCCGGGAGGATGGCGAGGACTTCCAGCCGTTTAGCCACGGCGAACTGCACATGCGCTTGCCGGAGGAAGAGCAGACGTGGCGGCCGCTGCGAGGCCCCGTGCCCCTGGAGGTCGCCGCCGGGAGTTTCGCCGTGCGCTATCCGGCCGAGAGCCCAGCGGCCGTCCCGGGCGACGGCCAGCCCCACCGGCTCACCCTGTGGCGGCGCGAAGAAGCCATCCGGCGGGTGTTTCGCTGCGTGCCGGCCGTCGACGAGCGGGTGTTCGCGCTGGCCGAATTCGACAACCCGCTGCAGATGCCGCTGCTGGCCGGCGCGGTGAAGGTCTTCGAGGAGGGGGATTTCCTGGTGGACTCGCAGGTGGACACCACCCCGCCCGGGAAGACCATCCTCGTCAACCTCGGTTTGGAGCCGGCCATCGCCGTGGCCCGCCGCCTGAAGGTGGAGGAGGGGAGCGCCGGGCTGCTGGGCGGCACCACCGCCATCGTCCATCACGTGGAGATCGAGGTGCGTAGCAAGCGCGCCGTCCCCTCCCGGGTGGAGATCTTCGAGCGCATCCCGGTGAGCGACAGCCCGGAGGTCAAGGTCAGCCTGCTGTCCAGCGAGCCCGCGGCCGAGAGCTACGATCAGGCGGAGCGTGGCGTGCTGCTGCGGGGCGGCCTGCGCTTGCGCCTGGACCTGGCGCCCCGCCAGAGCGTGACCTGCCGCCTGTCGTATCGCATCGAGCTGCCGGCCAAGCAGATGCTGGTGGGAGGAAACCGCCGTGACTGATCCGCGCATGCGATTGCCGTCCATGGACGTCCAGGCCCCCATCCGCGAGGTGCTGGTGATGGAGGACCGGGCCCAGATCACCCGCGCCGCGAGGCTCTCCTTGCCGGCCGGCCGCCAGCGACTGAGCGTGGCCGGCGTGACGCCGCTGTGCGCCGACACCACGCTGCGCTGCCGGGTCCGGCCGCTGGAGGGGCCGCGCCAGGCCGTGCGCGTGCTCGATGTGCGCCTGGAGCGCCGCTACCGGCTGCGGCCCGCCCGCCCGGAGGCCGAACGCGAGATCCGCCGCAACCTCGAGCGGCTCAAGGACGAGTACCTGGCCGCCTTCGACGGCGCCATGGCCCAGGCCCGCGAGCTTTCGCTGGTGCGGCAGGCGGCGGAAGACCTCGGCCGGCAGGTCGGGTTGCGGGTGGCCGCCGGCGCCTTCGACGCGGGGGTGGATCAGGCGCTGGAGCGGCTATGGTCGAGGCGGCGCGAGCTGGAGGAGGCGCTGCTGTCGGCCCAGTTCGAGCAGGAAGACCGCCGGCTGGCCATCCGCCGCCTGCAGGAAGAGCTGCGCCTGGCCCTGGCGCCGCTGTCGGAGTACAGCGCCTGCCTCGTCGCCGAGCTGTCGGCCGACGGGGCCGCCGAAACCGAGGTGGAGTGGCAGTACCAGGTGCCCTGCGCGTTGTGGCGGCCGGAGTACACCGCCGAGCTGGTCGAGGGGCAGCCGCCCGCGGTGCGTTGGCAGGCCGCCGGCCGGGTGTGGCAGCGCACCGGCGAGGACTGGAACGGCGTCCGCCTGCGTTTTTCCACCGCCCGCCCCTCCCAGGGGGCCGAGCTGCCGTTGCTCTCCGACGACGTGCTGCGCACGCGGCAGAAGAGCGAGGAGGAGCGGCGCATCATCCAGGTCGAGTCCCGCGACGAGGCCATCGCCCAGACCGGCACGGCGAGCCCCGCCGAGCGGGACACCCCGCCCGGCCTGTACGATGGCGGCGAGGAGCGGGTGTTCGCCGTGCCCGCGCCGGTGAGCGTCCCCAGTGACGGCCGGCCGCACCGCTTCGAGTACGACCGTTTCGAGGCCGCGGCGGAGTTGGAGCTGGCCTGCTGCGCGGAGCTTTCGCCCTTCGTCTTCCTCAAATCGCTGCAGACCAACATGAGCGCGCTGCCACTGTTGGCCGGGCCGGTGCTGCTGCTGCGCGGCGGCGGCACGGTGGGCCGCTCGCGAATCGGTTACGTGGCGCCGTCCGAGCGGTTCGCCCTGTCCTGGGGCAGCGAGGACGACATGGTGGTGATCCGCGAACGGGAGCACGAGACGGAGGAGACCGCCATCCGCCACGAGCAGGTGCACACCTTCCGCACCCGCATCTACCTCGCCAACCACGCGGCCGCGCGGCGCTCGCTGCGGCTGGTCGAGCGCGTGCCGGTGTCGGAGCTCAAGGAGGTGGCGGTGCAAATCCAGCGGGACCAGACCGCCCCCGGATTCGCGCTCGACGACCAGGGTTTGTGTTCCTGGACCGTGGAACTGGCCCCCGGGGAGGAGCGACGCCTTTCGTTGCAGTTCGAGGTTCGCCACCCGGCGCGGGTGCGCTGGAATTCCTAGCCGTGTGTTGAAAAACGCCATCCTGGCATTTTTCAACTCGCTTCGTCGCGGCACAGCTCCGCGCCTCGCTCCAGAAATCAAGCACCTGCGCGCTTGATTTCTGATGCGGCACACCCTTGTGCCGCAAAGCAGGCTGTTTTTCAACAGCCTGCCAGCTCTCCGGCGCCGGCCGCCCTGGCGCTCAGAAGTTGGTGGAGATCATTCCCACCGAGAAAGACGGTCCGAACAAGAACGCGAACGGCGTGAGATCGCGGCCGAGGCGGGTGGGGGCGTATTCGGCCCAGGCGTGCAGGTTGAATGAGGCCTGCAGGGCGGTGTTCTGGTTGAGCACCGGCAGGTTCAACCCGATGCCGAGCACGATGGAGAAGTCCGGGGTGTTCGACAGGTTGGTGGCGAACAAGCCCATCTCCAGCCCGAGCGGAAACTCCCGGCCGCTGGCCTGGATGTAGATCATCCGACCCAGGGCCCCGGCGCTGACCGGCACCGCTCCGGTGATGGACTTTTCGCTGAAACGGAACAGCCCGGTGGGCAGGGCGGTGGTGGCGCTGATGCGGAAGGAGCGATCCGAGAGCAGAATGCGATACCGCAGATCCTGTCCCAACGACTGGCGCGGCAGCAGGGTGTAGTGCCCGCTGAGCATGTCGTGGGAGACGCTGACGTTGAGCTGGTCGTATTCGTTGCGCTCCCCGGTCGGAATGGAGGCCAGCAGTTCCCCGGGGCCGGGGGCCAGCGTGACCACCTGATTGAACTCCCCGGCCTGCACCCGCAGCCGCTGCAGTCCGGCGTCCGCCGGCAGGCGTTCGAGATGGAAGATCAGCCGGCAGCTGTCCCGCTGCGAGAAGGGGATGCGATTGAGGCTGCCCGGGATCAGGGTGCGGGTCCGTCCCGGCGGGCCGCATTCGACCTCGATGACCGGGCCGTTCGGAGAGCGCTTCGGGACCAGGGGCACCACCAGGTTCAGGGTGCGCACCTCGAAACGGGCCTGGGTGTCGAACGACGCCACGGTGGGCGGGGCTTCGTCCGCCGGCTGGCCCAAAAAGGCGTTGAGCGCCCGGGGCCGGTAGGCCAGCCGCAGCGGCACCATCCCGGTGCTCCCCGACTCGCCCTGCACCGTCCAGCCGGCGGCATCGCGCGAGGCGCGGTACCAGCCGGGCCGGTCCTCGATGGTGAGATCCGAGAAGAAGCGCTCCTCTTCGAAGGCCAGCACGAGGCGCGCCGGCCGATTGTTGGGGATGAACTCGACTTGGCCGACCACCGGCACCTCCAGGCGCATGCGGCCGGGTTCGTAGTGGGTCGCCACCGGCAGGTTCACCGCGCCCAGCCGGCGCGCGCCTCCCGACCGCTCCAGCAACGTGAGGGAGAGCCTCTCGACGCCGGCGGGCACCTTCTCCAGGACGGCCTCGAACAATCGTACCGCCGGATCGCCGGACGGCCGTTCGGCGCGCAGGTAGGCCCGCACCGGCGGCCGCGCGCGCAGGATCAGTCGGTCCTCGATACCCTCGCCGGCGCTCAGGCAATCCGCGGGGATTTTAAGGAACACGAGGTGGTTCTGCGCCCCGGCCAGGAGGGGGACGTCCCACGGCGCCTGGATGGCGCAGCGCTCCAAGCGCAGCGACACCGAGTCGGCGCGCAACAGCTTTCGATCGCGCTGAAGAAAAAACCGCGGGCGCAGGGTGTAGTTGAGCCGCACCCGGGCGGCCGACGGATCCACCTGGAACAGGCGGACGCCGGCGGCGGTTTTGCGGCATTCGGCGACATCGCAGGCGACCTGATCCAGCGCCTCGGGAAAGCGCACCTCGATCTCATAACGCAGCGAGGCCGTGTCCAGCGCCTGTTCGGCGACCAGCGGGGCGTTGAACACCACCCGCTCCGGTGCGAGGCGCAGCTCGGTCCAATGGGTCGAGCCCTGTCGCAGGCCGAACACCGGCGGAAAGGGCTGGCCCACCGGCAGCTCCGCCGCTTCGGGGAGCCAGAGCAGGCCGGCGCGGGGCGGCGAGGACGCGAGCGCCTCCCAGAAGGGCGCCTCGATGTCCAGCAGGCACGCCTCGCGATCGCGGCAGGGCTGGTTCGCCGCCACCCGGTCGTCGAGCACGGCCACCAGACGGCCTCGACCCGGCCGGGCGGGCACAAACTCGGCGTTGCGGGCATCGAACCACACGGTGAGGCTCCCCGGCGAACCTTCTTCCTGGGTCAGCGGGGACAGCAGCAGCCGGACCGATTGTTGCGGCCCGTTGCAACCCTGCTCACCGGCCGCCAGCCAGAGCCCGCGCCAGCCGGTTCGAAGCGCCGCCGGATCGAAATCCACCCGGTTCTGTGCGCCGAGCTTCCAACCCGGCGCATCGTCCAGGCGACACACCGGCCGCGGAAACTCGATCGGCCGGTTCCACTGTCCCAACCACAGCCGTGCCTCTCCCGCCGAGCCGGGATCGATCGGAAGCGGCTCGGTCTGGGCCCGCGCGCCGAGCGGACCCATCAGCGCCAGGAAGACCGCAAGCGCGCACAGCGGCCGGCGGGCGTTGTCGGTGGGATGGCTCATGGATTCGATCGGCCCGCGTTGCGGTCGGTTTCTTCCTTGCCTTCGCCGCCGGTCACGGCGCTGGAACAGTGCCGGCGCGGCCAGCCAGAGCCAGGCCAACGGCGCGCCGCCCCCGCCGCAGCCGCAACCCGGCTGCCGGCAGGTGTTTTCGCGGCTCAGGCACACGCCGCCCTGGCAAGTTTCGCCGGCGGTGCACGCGTCGCCGTCATCGCAGGTCGTGCCGTCGGGGAGAGACACGGCCCGGCAGGCGCCGGTGGCCGGATCGCATTCGCCGCGATGGCAGGCGTCACCGAGGCTCGAGCAGTCCTTGGCTTCGCTGCGGCACACCCCGGCGCGGCAGATGTCCGGCCCGGTGCAGGCGTTGCCGTCGTCGCAAGGCTCGAAGTCGAGCACGAAGTGCTGGCAGGTGCCGTCGCCGAGGCAACTGTCGCGGGTGCAGACGTTGTTGTCGTCGCAGGCGTAGGCGGCGCCGCGGCACACCAGCGCGCCGTCGCAGCGATCGTCGCGGGTGCACGGGTCGCCGTCGTCGCAGGGATCGTTTTGCGCGTTGCAAGAGCCGCCGCCCTGGCCCAAGTAGAGGAAGGCCTTGCCCGCGTCCGCCTCCGCGCAATCCTGGCCGTAGGCCCCGACCAGGAAGTCACCAAACCCGTCCCCGTTTGCGTCCTGTGCCGCGGCCACCGCGCCGCCGAAACCCGCGCCCGACTGCGCATCCCCGGCCGCCGCCCAGACGGGTTGCGCGTCCGCACCCTCCGCTCGGCCGAGAAACAAGAGCGCCGCCCCGGCGCCCGAGGCCTGCCGCGAGGAGGTCGGCGCGCCGATGAGGAGGTCGGCGAAACCATCCCGGTTGCCGTCGCCAATGCCGGCCAGGCTCCAGCCGAACTGCGCCAGCCGATCGCCGGCCTGCACCCAGGCGGCCGCGGCGCCCGGACCGGAGGACCCGCCCAGGAAGAGATAGGCGCGCCCGGCGTTTTCGTCGGTGAGCGCGTCGAACCCCGGCGCACCGATGAGGAGGTCGGCGTAGCCGTCGTGGTTGACGTCTTTGGCGCTGGCCACGGCGTGGCCGAACTGGGCTCCAGCCTGGGGGTCGCCCGATGATTCCCAGGCGGGTTGGGTCGAAAGAGTCCCGCCGCCGCCGAGGTACAGGAACGCCCGTCCGCTGTCGCTCGCTCCCCCGTCGTACAGGTTGGCGCCCACCAGCCAGTCGGCGTATCCATCACCGTCGACATCGCCGGCTGCCGCCACCGACCAGCCGAAGCCCGCCTCGGCCTGGGCGGCGCTCGCGGTCCAGGCCGGCGCGGCGGCCAGCCCGCTGCCCCCGCCGAGGTACAGGAAGGCCTTGCCGGTCCGGCCGCTCGCCGTCCCCTGCTCAAAGCTCTCGGCGGGGGCACCCACCAGCACGTCGGCGAAGCCGTCCTTGTTCACGTCTCCCGCTCCGGCAACCGCGGTGCCAAAGAAGGCGCTGGCCTGATCGTCGCCCGTGGATGTCCAGGAAGGACCCGGCAGCAGCCCGTTAGCCGAGCCGCGATAGAGATAGGCCTTGCCGGCATTGGCGTTGGCGGTGGGATGGCCGGGCGCCCCGACCAGCAGGTCGGCATAGCCGTCGCCATCCACGTCTCCGGCCGCGGCCACGCTGTAGCCGAACAAGGCCCGGTTGAAATCATCGCCCGACGAGGTCCAGGCCGCCTGGCTGGCCAGCCCGGCGGGGCCGCCGTGAAACACGTATACCTTGCCGGCGCGGATCGAGGCCGTACTGTGATACGGCGCGCCCACCGCCACGTCGGGGTAGCCGTCGCCGTTGACATCCCCCAATCCCGCGACGCTCCACCCGAAAAAGGCGCCGGCGCGTTCGCTGCCGCTGGAGGTCCAGGGCGGGTCGAGCCTGGGGACCCGTTCGCCCGGCCCGGCATCGAGGTCGGCGCCGGCGAGCCCCAGCGGGTTCGGCGCCCATTCCGGCTGGCCGAAATCATCGCCGCAGGCGGCCAGCGCGCTAGCCAGGCAGGCAATCAACGGCATTCGTTTGCGCATCGGCTTTTTCATGATCATCGCCCCGGTCCCCGCCCCGGCAGGCAAACCGACTAGCGAAGCGAAAAGCGCAGGGTGAGGTTGGAGATCTGGATCTCGTCGCCGTTTTCGATGCGGTGCTTGCTGATCTGTTCGCCCTCCAGCCAGGTGCCGTTCGCCGAGTTGAGATCCTCGATGAACCAGCCATTGCGTTCGCGTGTGATCACGGCGTGCTCGCGCGAGACGCTGCGGTGCTCGATGATGTAGTCGCACTTGCTGCCGCGGCCGATGAGGAACACATCCTTGCGGATGGGAACGGGGGCGTTCTTGTCGATCTGCATGTAGAGCACCGGCGCGCGGGGCGGGGCCGGGCTCGGGGCCGGACGCGGGGCCGGAGCGGCCGCCGGTCGGGCCGGCTTGCGGGGAGGCGGGTGCGGTTCGGCCTTGTCGAGCAGGTCCAGCGCCGGTGGCGGAGCCAGCGACCGGGGTTGCGGGTTGACATACCCCAGCCGGCGCGCGAGTTCCCAGGCTCCGAGGTTGACCAGGCCTTCCAGATCCACGCCGGTGTCCTGAACCATCTGCTTGAGGATGACCAGGAGCTTCGGATCGATCTGGACGACGCCGCGCGAAATGGAATCCATGACACTCCCCGGTCCCGTCGAAAAACCCAATTCGAGCCTACCGCCTCGGCCGTCCGGGATCAAGAAACTGGCCGGACAACTCCTCGCGAAACCGGTTGAAGCTTCCGAACCACAATCCGTCGATTTCGCTTCGCAGCGCCTTCAACCAGCCTTCGAGTCCCAGCCGGCGGCCGCCGGCGGGCGGCACTCGGCCTGGCAGCCGGTCCGGATCCAGGTCGAGATTGCGCAGCTGCAGGTTGCGCGCGCCGGTGCGCCGCAACAGGCCGGCCAGCGCGCGCAGCTCCCCCTGGCGATCGGTGAACCCGGGAAAGACCAACAGGTTGATCGATACGATGAGGCCGAGCTCGACGGCCCGCGCCAGGAATTGTTCCACTCGCGCCAGGGTGAGGCTGCCGCCGTGATAGGCGGCGTAGGCGTCCGGACGGGCGCTGAACAGGCTCACCCGAACCGAATCGAGGCCGGCGCGCGCCAGAGCCGGCAATCGCGAGGGAAGACTGCCGTTGGTGTTCATGTGGATGGTGCCGAGCGGCGTCCGGCGCCGGATGGCAGCGATGGCGGCTTGCAGGCGGCGCGCCTCGAGCAACGGCTCGCCTTCGCAACCCTGGCCGAAGCTCACCATGGCCGGCCGGGCCCGCCGCAGGTGCAGCACCGCCGCCTCCACGATGTGCCGGGCCGGCGGCGGCCTCCGGATGCGTTCTTGCGGGCAGACGCCGGCGGCGCTGGAGAGCCCCTGGGAAATGCAGCCCAGACAGCGGGCGTTGCAGCGCGGGGAGACCGGCAGGCCGGCCTCGAAGGTGCCGAGGAAGAAGTTGCGGGCGGTGGAGCAACCGTATTCGCAGGCGCAGCGTCCGAGCTGGCGCAGGATGCGATTGCCCGGCAGGCGCCGTCGCAACCGGGCCCAACGCGCCGCGAAATCCACGCCCGCGAAACGCTCGGGTTCCCAGTGGGTGCGCGGATCGATGCGCCGGGCCAAAACGTACAGCTCGCCCCCGCGGACGGCCACCGCGGTGTAGGCGCGCAGGGGAAGGTCCGGGGCGCCCGGCCGGCGCCGGTAGGCCGGCAAGGCCAGGCGCAGCCAACCCGGGGGAAGGGCGGCCGCGACCGCCAGGCTCCCCGCTGCGCCGGCGAGCGACGGGCGGCGCGCGCCCCGCGCAAACCCCAGCGCCATCCGTCCCGGCAGCCGGTACAGCGCGCTGCCCGGCGGCAGGGGAACGAAATGGCCGAAGTCCCGGGCCGGCCCCAGGGCGCCCAGGGTGGCAGCGGCCGGAGCCAGCGAGGGCTCAGCACGCAGCGTTCCGTGCTCGTCGGCGACCACGGTCGAGAAGTCACCCATGGGCGGCCTCGAGCGGGCGGATGTCGAACTGCTCCAGGTGGAAGGCGGGTTCGGCCTCCACGCGCAGGTGGAGGCGGAGGCGCGCCTCTAGATCCTCCAGCGCCTCGCGCGCCTCGTCCAGCAAGAAGGCGGCCACGTCGGGATGCGCCCGCAAGGCCACCTCGCCCGGGCGCCCGCGGAAGTCGCGCTCGATGGCGCGCAAGACGTCAAAGCAAACCGTGGCCGCGGAGCGCACCCGGCCCGCGCCCTGGCAATAGGGGCACGCTTGGGTCAGGGCGCGGGTGAGGCTCTCGCGCACCCGCTTGCGCGTCATCTCCACCAGCCCCAGTTCCGAGACTTTCAGCACGTGGCAGCGGGCCCGGTCGCGCGCCAGCGCCTCCTGCAAGGCCGAGAACACCTTGTCCCGGTTCGCCGGGCGCTCCATGTCGATGAAGTCGATGATGATGATGCCGCCGATGTCGCGCAAACGGAGCTGCAAGGCGATCTCCTTGACCGCCTCCAGGTTGGTCTGGGTGATGGTTTCCTCCAGGTTGTGCTTGCCCACGTATCGGCCGGTGTTCACGTCGATGGCGGTCAGCGCCTCGGTCTGGTCGATGACGATGGTGCCGCCGCTCTTCAGCCAGACCTTGCGCTCGAGCGCGCGGGCGATTTCCACCTCCAGGCCCATGGCGGAAAACAGCGGCAGCTCGCCGGTGTAGAGTTCGACCCGGGAGGCCAGGGCGGGCATGAGGGTGCGCACGAACTGGAGCAGCTGCCGGTGTCCCTCCGCGTCGTCGATCACCAGGCGGTCGACGCCGGTGGTGAAGAGATCGCGCGTGGCCCGGCCGATGAGGTCCAGATCGCGGTACAGCAGGCGCGGCCCGGCGCCGGACGACTGGCGCTGGCGGATGTCGTTCCACAATCGGATCAAGAACTCCAGATCCGCGGCCAGCGCCTCCTCGTCGGCTCCCTCGGCGGCGGTGCGAATGATGGCCCCGGCCCCGGTCGGACGCAATCGCTCCAGGATCTCGCGCAGGCGGACGCGCTCGTCTTCCCGGTCCAGGCGGCGCGAAATGCCCACGTGATCGATGGTCGGAAGGTACACCAGCAACCGTCCGGGGAGGCTGATGTGGGTGGTGAGCCGAGCGCCCTTGGTGCCGATGGGGTCCTTGGCCACCTGCACCAGCAGGTCCTGGCCGCCCCGGAGCAGGTCGGAGATGTTCCGCCGTTCCCCGAGCTTGTCGGCCGAGAGATCGTTGTCGTGAATCGCGGGCTCGTCGCCGCCATCGTCCATGTCGAGATCGGCCGGCGAATCCGGCGCCAGCACGTCCGACACATACAAAAAGCCGGCCTTTTCCAGGCCGATGTCCACGAAGGCGGCGTCCATGCCCGGCAGCACCCGCACCACCCGTCCCTGGTAGATGCTGCCCACCAGCGTCTGCCGCCCCGGGCGTTCGACGTACAACTCGGCCAGGGCGCCCTGTTCGAGCAGCGCCACGCGCTTTTCGCGATGCCGCGTCTCGAACAACAGTTCCGAACTCATGTTCCTCCCTCGGTGCTTGCGCCGGGGCCGGCGGGAAGGAGCGCCTCGCGCAGCACCTCGACCGTGTCCATCCCGAAGGCCTCCCGGGCCACCTCGAGGGGCCGGGCGCCGGCGCCATCTCCCAGGCGCACCAGAAGCACCGCCTGGCAGCCCGGCGGGCCCGGCTCCACGGAAAGTTGCAGAAGGCTCGGGCGCAGCTCCACCCGGCGTTCGCCGCCTCCGCTCTGGCGCTGAACCACCCACGAGTCCCGGGCCAGCAGGCGGTCGGCGCCCTGCCGGGCGTCTTTGGGCGCCATGGGAAGGAACAACCGGTAGCGCACCGCGCCGACGCCCCGCATGATGCCCGGCGCCTGGGGGGACAGGCGGCGGCATTCGAGCAGCGTCAGGCCGGCGGGAAGCTGCTCGCGCAGGCGCCGCTCCCAATCGCCGGTGTCGCCGGCGCCGCAGACGGACACGTCCACCATCTCGCAGCGCGAGGCCGCTCCGGCGGGACAGGCGGGCCCGAACGACAAGCGCGGCCGCGGATGGAAACCGCCGGAAAAGCGCAGCGGCCAGCCGGCCCGGCGCAGGGCCCGCTCGATGGCGTTCATGAACTCGAGATGGGACAGCATCGCCGCCGGCCCTTCCTTGGCCAGGGTGAGGCGAAGCTGGGCCGCCTCTCCCCCGGGCTCGTCTGCGCGGGCGGTCGCGGCCGGCGGCGCGTGGTGCAGCCGCGGCGCCAGTCCGGGCTCGCAGGCGCCGCAATCGGAGCACTCGCCGCGAGCGCAGTCGGGCGTCGGCTCCTCGCGCGCGGCGCGCTCGCGCTCCGCGATAAGGAAATCCTTGCGCGGACCGAAATCCAGGTGGTCCCAGGGCAGCGTCTCGTCGAGCCCGCGCCCCCGCAGGTAGAAGTCCGGACCGCCCGGCACGGGCACGGAGCCGAAGGCCCGCTCGAAGGCCTGCGCCGAGAAGTGCTCCGACCAGGCGCACAGGCGCTGCCCGCCTTCGGCCAGCTCGGCCAGCGCCGGAAACAGGCGGCGGTCGCCTCGGGCCAGCAGTCCTTCCGCCCAGCTCATCTCGGCCAGCGAGGTCCCCACCTTGACGCCCGGGATGCGCCGCAGGCGGCCCGCCACCCGATCGCGGGCGGCGCGGGCCGGCGCCAGCGCCAGTTGCTCCTCCCACTGGAACGGCGTGTGCGGTTTGGGCACGAACAGCGACAGCGTCACATGGAAGTCGGGCCGAAATCCCTCGGCCCGCGCCTCGGCGCGCAATCGCTCCACCAGCGCCACGATGGCCTCGCGATCGGAATCGGTCTCGCTGGGCAGGCCCAGCATGAAGTAGAGCTTGATGAGGCGCCAGCCGGCCCGGAAGGCGCCCAGGGCCGCGGCCCGCACGTCGTCCTCGCCGAGGTCCTTGTGGATGACCCGCCGCAAACGGGCGCTGCCGGCCTCGGGCGCGATGGTGAAGCCGGACTTGCGCACGGTGCGGACGAGCTCGGCCAGCCGAGGGGTGAGGGTTTCGGCGCGCAGCGAGGGCAGGCTCAGCGACACCCGGCGCGGCGCGGCGAAACCGTAGAAGGCCTCCAGCAGCGCCGGGAGCTCGGGATAGTCCCCCGCCGAGAGCGAGAGCAGCGACACCTGGTCGAAGCCGGTGCCGGCCAGGCCGGTCTCGATGGCCTCGAGCAGCCGCGGCGCCGAACGGGTGCGCACCGGACGGTTGATCATGCCGGCCTGGCAGAAACGGCAGCCGCGGGTGCAGCCGCGCTGGATCTCCAGGGTGAGCCGGTCGTGGACGCACTCGGCGAAGGGCACGACGGGCCGGGACGGGGGCGGGACGGCGTCGAGGTCGGTCAGCACCGCCCGGCGCACCCGCGCCGGAGCGCCATCCTGGGGCGTCACGCGCTCGATCGGCCCGGACGGATGGTAGTGGACGCGGTAGCGGCCGGGCAGGTAGACCCCGGGCAGGTTCGCGATCGCGTCCAGCACCGCCTCGCGCTCACCGCCCCGGCGGCGGGCCAGACCCGTGGCGCGCGCCAGCGGGACGATGACGTTTTCGGCGTCGCCGAGAACCACCGCGTCCAGGGCCTCGGCGACGGGTTCTGGGTTCGCCGCGCCCGGGCCGCCGGCGATGACCAGCGGATGCTCCCGGGTGCGTTCGGCGGCGCGCAGCGGCACGCCGCCCATGGCGAGCATGGCGAGCACCTCGGGCAGGTGCAGTTCGTGCTGCAAGGAAAACCCGACCAGGTCGAACTCGGCCAGCGGGCGCCGGCGCTCCAGCGAGAACAGCCGAAGCCCCCGCCGCGAAAGCTCCCGCTCCAGATCGCGATCCGGCGCAAAGACGCGCTCGGCGATCAGGTCGGGCTCGGCGTTGAGAAGGCCGTAGAGCACCTGCAGCCCGAGGTAGCTCATGCCCACGGGATACAGATCGGGGAAGCACAGGGCCACGCGGCAGGCCGGCTCGGCGGGCTCGTCGCGCCGGGCGTTGATCTCGTTGCCCAGGTAGCGGGCTGGATGGCGCACGGTGCGCAGGATGTCTTCCAGATCCGTCATGCGGCGCGAAAATACCACAGCGCCGGGCCGTTTGACACTCGCTTGCTGCTTGTCTTATGTTCGCTCCGGTTGTCAACGTCGCGCCCCGGGACGGTCGGGGCGGCTTCTGGGGAGTGCCCATGTCCTGGCGAATCGGTACGACGTGGCTTGCGCTTCTGGCGCTGGCCGGTTGCACCTCGCGGCCGAGCGGAAGCTGCGAGAAAGACACCCAGTGCTCCGGCTCCGAGGTGTGCTTCGAGGGCAAGTGCACCACGATGAAGGAGCGGGAGCGCATCCTGCAGGAGCGCAAGGATGCCGAGCGGCCCAAGGTGTGCGAGGACAAGGACAAGGACGGTTTTCGCGCCGGCGCCGACTGCCCGGCGGGCGAGCGGCTGGACTGCGACGACAACGACGCGCAGGCCGCCCCCGGAAAAGCCGAGGTGTGCGACGAGCGCGACAACAATTGCGACGGGCGCAACAACGAGGGGCTCCGCGGCTGCGTGCAGACGCTGTTCGGTCTGCCCGTCCCGGGGCATCCCGAGCTCAAGCTCGACAACCCCCGCGGCCTGCTCTACGACCCGGCCGGTTTTCTGCTGGTGGCCGACAACCATCACGTCTGGAAGATCTCGCTCTCCGACGGCCGGGCGGAGGTCCTGGCCGGCAGCCACCTGTCGAACTTCGCCGACGGCGCGGCCGCCGAGGCGCGCTTTTCCTATCCCAACGGCATGGCGCGGCTCGCCGACGGCTCGCTGGCGCTGGCCGATTGCAAGAACAACTGCCTGCGCCGCATCGGCCCCGACGGGCGGGTGTCCACCCTGGCGGGCCAGTGCTCCAACCTCACCAAGGACATCGGGCAATTCGCCGACGGGCCGGCGAGCGCGGCGCGGTTCTACTGTCCGTCGGATGTGGCGCCGGGGCCGGACGGAGCGCTCTACATCGTGGATCAGCTCAACGCCCGTGTGCGCCGGCTCAAGGACGGCCAGGTGGCCACGCTGGCCGGCATCGGCCCGGCCGAGGTGGTCGAGGGGGAAGGGCAGATCGGATTTCTGGACGGGCCGGGCGATCAGGCGCGCTTCAACGATCCCCAGGCGGTGCTGGTGGACTCACGCGGAGGCATCTTCGTCTCCGAGTCGTTCAACTGCCGCATCCGAAAAGTGAGCCCCGGAAAGGACGGCAAGTTCGAGGTCTCCACCTTCGTGGGGGACTCGGACACCAAGCTGGGCATCGGTGGCTACGTGGACGGGCCGGCGAAGGCGGTGAAATTCAACTACCCCCACGGCATGGCCTTCGACGCGCAGGGCAACTTCATCCTGGCCGACACCGGCAACGCCACCATCCGGATGGTGACGCCGGCGGGCGCGGCGCGCACCCTGTACGGCAAGGCGGGCGAGGCCCAGTGCCGGGACGGGCCCATCGCGCAGGCCCGCTTCCAGTCTCCCATGGACGTGGCCCCCGGGCCCGACGGGAGCCTGTTCGTCAGCGACACCCTGTGCCACCGGGTGCGCTGGATCGTTCCGTGAGAACGGCGCACAAACCACTGCGGCGGGTGTTCCCGCCGAGTTTCCAGGAGGATCTTGCATGACGCGCGCGGCATGGTTTGCGATTCTGGCGCTCTGGATCGGTGCGGGCTGCAAGTCGCTGAAGCCGGGGGAGTGCCGCAAGGACAATGACTGCGATGGACAGGTCAAGGGCGGCCTGCCCGCCTGCTACAAGGAGCCGCCCGAGGCCGAGCTGGGTCGGTGCCTGACGGTCAAGGAGGCGCGGGAGGCGCGCGACCGCTACGAGGCGCGCAAGAGCGGCCTGTGCGAGGATCGCGATGGCGACGGCGCCAAGGCCGGCCCGGCCTGCGACGAGAAGGTCGACGGTCTGCTCGACTGCGACGACGGGGATCCGGCGGTCAAGGCCGGGGCCACCGAGGTTTGCGACGGCAAGGACAACAACTGCGACGGTCGCATGAACGAGGGCCTGCCCCAGTGCGTGGCCACGGTCATCGGCGGCAAGCAGAACCCGGTCATGCACTTCATGACCAACATGACCAACGGCGTGCGCGTGACGGCCGGCGGCGAGGTGTGGGTGACCGACGAGCACCAGATCTACCGCGTGGGCGTAGACGGCAAACCGGTGCGGGTGGCCGGATCGGAAAAGCCGGGCAACGACGACAAGCAGGGCAAGTTCGCCCGCTTCGACAAGCCGCGGGGCATCGCGGTGAACCCGGACGGCTCGGTGTTCATCGCCGATTGCAACAACAATTGCATCCGGCGCCTGTCCGCCGAGGGCCAGGCCTCGGCCTACGCCGGCAAGTGCAGCAATGAGGCCGACGACACCGGCTTGGACAAGGAGGGCGCGGCCCCGGACGCGCGCTTCTATTGCCCCGTCGATCTGACCTTCGACAAGGACGGCAATCTGCTGGTGGTCGACATGCTGAACGCGAAGATCAAACAGATCGACAAGAACACCCGCGAGGTGAAAACCGTCGCCGGGCGCGGCGGCAAGGACACCACCGAGGGCGTGGTGTTCGGCATGAGCAACGGCCCGGCCAAGCAGGCCGAGTTCAACGAGCCGGCCGGCATCGCCGTCGGCTCCGGCGGCGAGGTGTACATCGCCGACCAGAAGAACAACTGCATCCGTCTGCTCAAGGGTGGCCAGGTCACCACCTTCGCCGGGGTATGCGTCTCGGGCAAGGACAAGGGCGGCCACAAGGACGGCCCGGCCGCGGCGGCGCGTTTCCTGCTGCCCAACGCGGTGGACGTGGCGCCCGACGGTTCGGTGGTGGTGGCCGATACCGGCAACCACGTCATCCGCCGCATCCAGAACGGCCAGGTGACCACGGTCTCCGGCAAGCCCGGCCAACAGGGGTACTTCGACGGGCCCGTCGGCGACGCCCTGTTCAACGAGCCGCAGAGCGTCTCCGTGGGGAAAGACGGCTCCATCTACATCGTGGATCACGGCAACTACCGCGTGCGCCGCATCGCGCCGTAGGCCTGCACCGGCATTTTTCGGTCCCGCGGCCCCGTCATCTCCGGCCCGCGCTCCATCGTCGGAACTTCGCGTTCGGTTTTCCGGACGAGCCGGCGTCTTCGCTCCAGTAGCAGCGAACCGTCTTCGAAATGGGAGGCGGTGCCGAAGCCGCGCGCCCGGCGCGTCCTATCTGCCGGGCTCGGAGCATTCGTTCGCCCACCACAGGCAAGGGCTGAAGCGGGCGTCCAGCTCTTCCGGCCGGCGCGACAGCACGTCTTCCCACAGGTTGGCGGCGAGCAACTCGGCGAGCGCATCGCCGTCCCCGGTCCGGGCGCCGCCGAGCTCTGTGAAAAACTTCGAGATCTCCTCCGCAAGGTCGCGCATGTTCCCGGGAAGCGCCTCGCTGATCCTTGGCGCCGCCGAAGACGGCACCGGCGCCGGCTCCGGCGGCAGGCGCAGGCGATGGCGAACAAAAACGGTCGCGAGCAGCGTGGGAATTTCCAAACCCTCGGGTCCGGCCGGGATGCTGCCCGGCGGGAACGGTCGGGGCAGGCGCTGCGGGCCGCCGAGCGCGCCGGCCAGGCGAAGCAGCGTCTGGCAGCGGTCCAGGGCCGCGTCGAGCGGATCGAAGTCCGCGATGGACCCGAACTCGCGCGGCAGCAGCGTGTCGGGATCGACCAGCCGGGGTCTGGGCGTGGCCAGGTTCGAGAGCAGCTCCGGCATCGGATGCGGCAGGTGCGGCACCCAGTGGCCGGGCGGGGGTTCGAGCAGGCCGCGGGCGCGCCGGGCTCGCTGGAGGATGGCGTCCTGTGCCACGCGGCACAGGTCGATGAGCGGGACGGATTCGATCCAGCGCCGGGCCTCCGCGCCGTCCCGGGCCCCCATCAGCGAAAGACCGATCTCCAGTCGCCCGAGAACCCGCTCGAAGGCATAGCGGGTCTCGGCCATCTCCGCTCCGTAGCGGCCGTCGGCCACCAGCACCCGGTTGACCAGGTTGGCCGCCTGGGAGGCCAGCCGCCCGCGCAGCGCCTCGTCCTCGATCCGGGACAGCGCGTCGGTCCACAGGGGTCCGCCGGGGACCGCGAGGGCGAAACGGGGCGGGTTCTCGACGCCGCGGGGAATGCTGCGGCCGCGCTGCGCCTCGGCCGGCTTGAGCGGCCGGTAGAACTCCTCGGCCTCCTCCAGCTCGGGCCAGCCGCGATCGGCCAGACGCCCGTCGCGGAACCGCCGGGCCCGCTCCTCGATCTCGGCCGGTGGGTTCGTGCCCAGATTGCCCCACAGGGCGAAGAACTTCTCGCGGTCGTGCCGGTAGAGCCGTTCGATGAGATCGCGCATGACATCGAGGTCGGCGTCGGGATGGACCACGAAGACGTGATAGTTGTCCGGCGTCACCACCCGCGCAGCCTGATCGTCGGGCAGGTCGGGCAGCGCCTCCCGGTCGACCGTGCCGAGCCAGCGTTCCGCCATGAGCGCCAGCAGCTCGAACTCTCCCTCGTCGAGGTACCGATCCAGCCGCTCGGGATGGCTGGCGCCGAGCAGCCTCAGCCACTCCTGAAAGCGGCCGAGATCGACGCCCTCCAGACGCCACAGGTCGAGGTCCAGGGCGTGGCCGAGCTGCTCGGCCGAGGAGAGGGCGATGAGCGGAAGCGCGTCGCCGTAGCCGATGGTCTTGAGGGTGAGCACGAAGTCCTCGACCGGAAGCTCTCGAGCCAGCTCCGCCGGATTCGACGAGCGCAGGATGAGTTCCTGGCGCTTCGGCCCGGGCGGCAGCGCCAGCACCCGTTCCACCCGCTCGGAGAGAGTCAGCCGGTCGAGCGCCCGGGCGGCCTCCGGCAGAGGCATGCGCAGGAGATCTTCGCTGTGGCGCGCCAGCTCGACGCTGGATTTCGGTTGCGACATGGCCGAAACATGCGGCAGCCGGCGCCTCAAGTCAATCGCCGAGCCGAGCCTTGAAGGACGATTCCGTTCCGTCTAGTATGCCGGGAGTTCATGCGATGACTCTGGATCGAACGAAAGGACGGTGCGAGATGAAGGCATGCTCCTGGGTCGCCTTGCTGATCGCGATTATCTGGATCGCCGGATGCGGTTCGAGCAGTCCGACCGGCGACGGGGGCCTGGACGGCGACGGCAGAGACGGCGGCAGCGGCTGTGTTCGAGATTCGGACTGCGCCCCGCCCACCCCGCGCTGCCTGTTGTCCTCCGGCACCTGCCTGGCCTGCCTCTCCTCTCTCGACTGCGCGCGCTCCGAAACCTGCGTCGCCGGCGTGTGCAAGCCCGGCCAGTGGCTGTGCGATTCGGACGAGGACTGCGCGCCGCAGCTCTGCGACACCCGCACCGGCGCCTGCGTGGAGTGCCTGAGCGATCGGCAATGCCCGGCCGACTTCATCTGCGTCAGCGGCCAGTGCAAACCGGAGCAGGGCCTCCCTTGCGATTCGGACGCGGATTGCAACCTCGGCGAGCTGTGCATCGACAAGACCTGCGTCATCGGCTGCCGCTCCGGGCGGGACTGCCCGCAGGGCCTGCTGTGCGACACATCGCGCGGCGACCACGGCCAGTGCGTCCAATGCCTGTCCGCGGAAGACTGCCCGCTCGGGCTGCGCTGCGCCGACGGCCAGTGCCAGTTCTTCTGCTCCTCGGACCTCGACTGTCCGGGACAGCATTGCGATCCGCAGAGCGAGCAGTGCGTGGATTGTCTCGAGACGGACCATTGCGCGCTCGGGAACATCTGTTTCGAACACGCTTGCGTCGCCGGCTGCAATACCAGCCGCGATTGCCCCGGCGGCCTCCTGTGCAACACCGCGCTGGACGCCCACGGCCGGTGCGTCGAGTGCCTGCTGGACGATGACTGCGGCGCGGGCGAGGGCTGTCGCGAAGGGACCTGTGTGTCGCTGTGCACCACGGACAACGACTGCGCCGGGCTCCATTGCGAGGTGGTGTCCGGCCAGTGCGTCGAATGCCTGATCCCGGACCACTGCGCGCTCGGCTTCGTGTGCGACGCGCGGCACGCCTGCGTTCCCGGGTGCCGCACCGCGCGCGACTGCCCGGCCAACCAGAAGTGCGCAGTCGAGGTCGGCCCCAACGGGACCTGCGTGGAGTGCCTGCAGGACGCCGACTGTCCGGCCGGAAAATGCGTCCAGAACCGCTGCCTGACCGCCTGCCGCGCCGACAACGACTGCGCCATCGGCTACTGCCAGCTCTCCGAGGGCCGCTGCGTGGAGTGTCTGCAAGACGGGCAGTGCGGCGCCGGCAAGCTGTGTTTCAACGGATTCTGCGGCGCCGGCTGCCGGGACGCGAGCGGCTGCGCTCCGCCGCTCATCTGCGATCTCTCCACCTCGCCCGGCCGCTGCGTCCAGTGCCTTTCCGACGCGGAGTGCACCGGAGGCATTTGCCAGGCGGGGACCTGCCGCTACCCGGGCAAGCAGTGCGGCGATAGCTGCACCGTCGGCGGCAACGAGTGCGCCCAGAATCTCCTGTGCGGACTCTTCTTCCAGATCTGCCTGCCGCAGTGCTCGAGCGACGCGGACTGTCCGGGAAGCTCCTGTCTCATCCTGTCCGGAACCTTCGGCATCTGCATCTCTTGTCCTCCCGCGGAATGCTCTCCCCCCTGCCTGCCGGATGAGGAATGTCAGAGCGGGTTGTGCGTCGGCCGCTGCTTCCCTCCCTGCGATTTCGGCACCGTGTGCAGCGACGGCAACTGCCTTCCCGCGGCCAGCGATTGCCAGCCGGCCTGTGCGAGCGGCGAATTCTGCTACGGAACCTCCTGCCGGACGCTCGATACCGACGGTTGCCCGGCGGGCATGATCTACCTCTCCGATCGGCGGGTGTGCGTGGACCGGTTCGAGGCCTCGCTTCGCCAGGGCAGCCTGGGCAGCGCCGACGGCACCGGCACCACCGCCACGGCCGCCTCGCTCGCCGGGGTGGCGCCGATCTCGATGGTGACCTACCATCAGGCGAAAAAGATCTGCCAAAACTCCGGCAAGCGTCTGTGCACCGCCCCCGAGTGGAGCGCCGCTTGCGGCGGGGCGGGCGGCTCGACCTACCCCTACGGCGGAAGTTACGTCGAGGGCTACTGCCACTCCAACACCCAGGACAGCGCGGCGCGCGCCTGCGGCTCGTTCATCCACTGCGTCTCGCCGACCGGCGCGGTGGACATGAGCGGCAACGTCTGGGAGTGGACCGACACCCAGTACTCCTCCGCCAACGACCGGAAGATCATGGGCGGCGGCTTCGGCTCCACGCCGGAGAACTCGACCTGCACCACCGACCTCAACGCCATCAACGGCACCGCCTTTCCGCTGACCGAGGCCCGCACCTCGCTGGGTTTCCGCTGCTGCCTGAGCAAGTAGGCCTGCCTGCGCTCGGTCGAATCTCCCAGCGGAGATATTGCTTGACTGCGTTGCCGCGGGGGCACTACATGTGGCTTGCGTTGTCCTTTTATCTCGCAAGGAGGGTGTCATGAGAAAACTCGGTGTCATGCTTGCCGCCTTGTGGGTGCCGGGAATGGCCCTGGCCGCCGAGGTGGATCTCGTGCCCGACGCCAAGCCCAAGGAGACCAAGGCCCAGGAGGGCTGGGATTTCCTGCTCACCCCGGGCGCCACCGCCTCGCTCTCCGACAACCGCAGCATGTTGGGTCAGCCCGAGGGCACCAGCGCTACCCTGGGTGTCACCCTGGCCTCCGGCGCCGACTATCGAATGGGCGACCACGAACTGCGCAACCGGCTGGACATCCTGGTCACCTACTCGCGCACCCCGGCGCTGGACGAATTCCTCAAGTCGGCCGACAGCCTGAAGATCGAGTCGATCTACCTCTTCCACCTCACCGACTGGCTCGGCCCCTACGGAAAGTTCAACCTGGAGACTTCCATACTGGAGAGCTACGCCGCCGATCCCACCCGGCCGCTGTGGTTCAACGCCGCCGCCTCCGGGCGCGACAACCGCGCCGCCATCATGTACCGGCTCACCGACGGCTTCTCGCCGCTCACCCTCAAGGAGACCGTCGGCTTCTTCGCCCAGCCCTTTACCCACCCCGAGAAGAAATTCAGCACTGAGGTGCGCCTGGGCGCCGGCGGCATGCACGTCATCGCCGACGGCCAGAAGGCCGTCAAAGACGACGCGGCCACACCGGAAAAGGAGTGGATCTACCTCTCCGACGTGAACCAGGCCGGCGCCGAGCTGGGGCTCTCGCTGTGGGGCGAGCTCAAAGAAAAGCGCATCGTGTACAAGGCGCAGGCCACCTTCTTTCTGCCCATCCTCAGCAACAAGAAGGAAGGCGACGAGCGGGGCGCCTTCGAACTCTTGAACGTGGACGTGAGCGCCACCCTCTCCTTCAAGCTGCTGGAGTGGCTATCGCTGGACTACCAGTTCAAGCTGCTGCGCCAGCCGCAGCTCCTCGACAAGTGGCAGGTGCAGAACAACGTCCTGCTCACCGCCTCCTACGCCGTCTTCAAGCTGGAGAAGGAAAAGAAGGAGTAGGAGTGGCGAGGGGCGAAATTCGTCGCAGGTGGGCCTTGTCGGGGTGAGGCATGGCCGGCGCGCGAGGCTCGGGCGAAAGCCCACACGAGTCAGGACGATAGCAGCTTCTCCTCGATCTTGAGCAGCGACAGCGACAGGATCTCGCCGGTCTCGAGGCGCACCAGGCGCACCAACAGCTCCAGCTTGCCCGGTGCCACCCGGTTGAGCTCGGAGAACACCATGAGCTTGGCCGGGACGAGCTTGCCCAGCTCGGCCACCTTGGCGCCGTCGTAGCGAGCCTTGAACTGCTCGCCCATGAGCGCGAGCAGCTTCTCCTGCTCCTGGCTCTCCACCAGGGCGAACTCGCCTCGGCGGGACAGCGCCAGGCTCAGGTGGCGCCACAGCCGCTCGCCGGTGGCCTTGAGGGCGGCCTCGGCCTTGAAGGGCAGCACCAGCGTGGGTGTGCGGGCGTCGAGGCGCTGAACGCAATAATCGGTGAGCTGGCGCGAGGCCTGGGAGAACAGATCCTCCAGCACCGAGTCGTTGGCTACGCCGGCGACCGTGGAGGCGGTGAAGAAATCCTCGCTCGGCGCCGTTCCCGTTGGCGAGTAATAGGAGAGCTCGGTCTTGACCATGCGGATGACGATGGCGTCCAGGTTCTCGGCCACCCAGTTGGAGCCCACGTGGTGGCTGACCCCGCCCAGGGCGCCGCCGCCGCCCTCGCTGTCGCCGCGCTCGCCGTAGGTGAGAAACACAAAAGGCGCCAGGGTGTACTGGGCGATCTGGCGCCACACCAGCTCGCCTTGTCGATCCAGCCCGGAGGCGCCGATGGCGGCGATCTTGATGCCGCGCGAGGCGGCGTCCTGCATGGCGCTGACGTATGTGTAGGTCTGTCCGTAGTCCAGGTGGGGCGGGGCGTCGCCGATGAGGAAGGCCAGTTTCACGCCCTGGGTGCGCCAGGGGAGCTCGCGCAGGGCCGCCTGCAGCGCCGCCTGGACGTCCTCGGGCGTGTCGCCGCCGCCGCCAGCCGAGACTTGCGTGAGCTGGCGGCGGAACTCCTCCAGGTTTTCGGTGAAGGGGACCACCCGGGTGAGGTAGTCGTCGCCCCGGTCGCGGAAGAGCACCATGCCGAAGCGCACCGCCGGGCGCGGCGAGAGGTTGCTCACCTGGAAATGGATGACGTCCAGCGTTGCCTTGAGCTGGGCGATCTCGTCGTCCATGGAGCCGGTGGTGTCCAGAATGAAGGCGATGTCCAGCGGCACCTCCTGGACGGCGGGCCGATCGAGGTCCAGCGTCACCTCCAGCCGGTGGTTGCCCTGCAGGCCGCGGACCCGCGTCGAGCGGTCGGCGAACGATATCTCGAACGAGGCCTCGGGTGTGCGCAAGGCGGGGAACTCCGACGGGAACAGCAGCGCGCGGCCGTCGGCGTAGGTGCGCCGCTCGGCCAGCACCCGATCGCCGGCGCGGGCGATGACCCGGGCGTCGGCCAGCGGCAGGCCCTTGCGGTCGCGCACGGTGACGATGAGCCGGTCGGAGACGTCGACGCGCAAGCCCAGGGACCGGTTCTCTTCCAGGAACTTGAGAAAGGCCCCGAACTGCATGTTGTCGTCGGCGGCGCCAGCCTTGACCCCGGGCGAGGCCGGACGTCCTCCGGGGGAGCGGTCGCGGCGGGGTGCGGCGGCTTCGCTCGGGGGCGGTGGAGGCTCGGCGCCGGTGGTCTTGCTCTTCTTGCCTTCGGGGTAGGTACCGAACTCGTCCGCGGCGTACCCCACCGTGCCGTCCGAGGGGTGGATGGGGGCGGGGTGGACGGGCTCGGCCTTCTCCGGTCCGGCGGCCATGGTTGCTGCCGGACGATCCCCTTCCGCGGACAGGGTGGCGGCATTGGGCGGGATGTCGGCGGGCGATTTATCGGCCCCGGAATGAGCGCAGCCAGCGAAACCGGCGCCCAGCGAAATCAACACTGCCAGAAATGCGGCGTGGCGCATCCTTCACCTCCCTGTGAGATGCGCTCATCCAATCACCCGACCGCGCCTTGTGTCAATCTGGGAGGCCCGTCCCGGCTCGCGGTGATGTCAATTCTTTTGTGTCAGAAGGAGAGGGGACCATACGCCTTGGCTCACGTTTTCTTGGGTAAAAACCGCAAATAGAATTCTCTCCATGCTGGTGCGGTCCGAGAAGACTCCCATCGGCCG
>Ga0209381_1002250_pt1 | contig 25229 bp, 24 predicted proteins | sample DewCreD2012metaG_FD_184111 | JGI IMG/M metagenome (GOLD analysis project Ga0209381, IMG submission 184111) | Hot spring sediment bacterial and archeal communities from British Columbia, Canada, to study Microbial Dark Matter (Phase II) - Dewar... ...
AATGTTCTATCCGCCTGCTCTCGACCTGGACAATGTGCAGCCGCTGGACGTGCTGGCCATCGCGGCGCATCCCGATGACATCGAACAGACCTGCGGCGGCGCGCTGCTGAAGATGGCCGCGATGGGCTACCGCACGGGCGCGCTGGACCTGACCGCCGGCGACATGGGCACGCGCGGCACGCCGGAGCGGCGCATCGAGGAATCGAAGGCGGCCGCGCGCATCCTCGGCCTGGCGTTCCGCGAGAATCTCCGCATGCCCGACGCGCGGCTGGAGAACAACATCAGCCTGCGCCTGACGCTGATGGCCGTGGTGCGGCGGCTGAAGCCGCGCGTGGTGATTCTTCCGTATTGGGAAGCGCGGCACCCGGATCATTCCTACGCGTCGGTTCTTGGCTTCGAAGCGTCCTTTCTGGCGGGCATCCGCAAGCTCGACGATCAGTCCGAGCCGCACCGGCCGTTCAAAGTCGTCTATGCGTCGATGTATGCAAATGTGCCGCCCACGTTCGTCGTGGACATTACGGCGCACTTTGAGCAGCGGATGGAATCGCTGTTCGCTTACGAATCGCAATACGGGGAATCGCCCGATGGGGCCGGGCTGTTTCCGCGGCGCGAGGAGATCTACGACCGGCTGCGCTCCATCGCGCGCTTCTATGGCAACCTGATCGGGGTCAAGTACGGCGAGCCCTACGTGGTGAAGGAGACCATGCGCGTGGACGATCTTGTCGCCATGGGCGTGCGGACATTCTGAAATTCCGGCCAAGAGGAGGGCTGAGACGTCATGGTTCTGAGACATATCGGGCGGCTGGCGGAGTTCGACGCGGACAGGATGAGAAAAGTCTCGCTGGCCGCAGGCGGGCGGATCTACGCGGGGCTGAACTGTTTTCTGCCCGGGCAGGAGCACGCGGCGCACGTGCACGCCGATCAGGACAAGCTGTACTACATCATGGCCGGCAGCGGCGAGGCGCAGGTGGGCGAAGAGACGCATGAAGTCGCGCAGGGGGATCTGATTCTGGCGCCGGCGGGCGTGGAGCACGGCCTGAAGAACACGGGGCTCGAGCCTCTGGTGGCGCTGGTGGTGTTCGCGCCTCCGCCGCCGCAGAAGCCATGACCCGCCGGGACGCATTGCTGCTCGCGTGCGCGCGCCTGGCGGCGCAGGATCCTCCGGCGTTCGCGGCGGCCATGCGGGACATCGAGACTTCGGTGGACGGGCTGCTGGGCGCTGCGGGACTTGAGCTGAAGAGCGGGAGGCTGGCGGGCTGGCGCTCGAAGGACCGGTTTCCGCTGCTGGAGATGGTGCAGCTGCCGGTGGCGCTGCACGTGTTCGCGATGATGGAACTCGGCGAGCTGCCCTTCCGCAAGATGGTGCGGATCGAGCCCGGCTCGTACAGCACCGGACACAGCCCGCTGCGGGACCGGTATCCGAAGGGGGCGGTGGCGACGGTCGGGCAGCTGCTGGAGGCGGCGGTGCGCGACAACGACGCGAGCGCCTCGGACGTTCTGCTGGATCTCGGCGGCGGGCCGGAGGCCGTGCAGAAGCGCATGGCGCGCTGGTTCGGCGACGGGCTGCGCGTGGACCGGCCGCTGGCGGGCCTCGATGCGGCGTTCCGGCTGTCGGCGTCGCGGGAGCGGTTCCTGATGGATGAACGCGACACGTGCACGCCGGAGGCCCTGGTGATGCTGATGTCGGCGGTGGAGGGCGGACAACTGCTGCACGCGGCGAGCCACGAGCGGCTGCGCGGGTGGCTGCGCGAGACGCCGCATGGAGCGGAGCGCATCCGGCCCCGGCTCGGCGATGCGCTGCTGTATCACAAGTCCGGCTCGACGTCTTTCTGGGACGGCCGGAACATTTGCATGAGTGTGGCGGGAGTGGCGGAGCTGCCCGGCGGGCGCGGGAAGCTGGCGCTGGCCGTGTTTCTGAAGGGCACGGAGCGCGACCTGACGCAGCGCGAGAGCGCCTTGGCCTCGGCGGCGGGCGCGCTCTACCGCTGGTTCGCGGAGATGCCGGAGAAGTAGAATTCGCCGCCGGCGACGATTTCGGCCGGCCCGGCCAGCAGGATCACGCCGCCTTCCTCGCGCAAGGCCAGCGGACCCGCAGGCGTGTGCACAGTGGCTCGCGGGCCGATGAGCCCGCGCGCCCGCGCGGCGGCGAAGGCGCCCGTCGAGCCGGTGCCGCTCGACATCGTGACGCCCGCGCCGCGCTCATAGAAGCGGACCTCGAGATTCGCTTCGTCCCGCACCTGCACGAAGCTGACGTTGGTGCGGTTCGGAAAGCGCGGGTGGCGCTCCAGCGACGCTCCCAGCGCGATCCAGTCTTCCGGGATCTCTCCAGCGAACACGGCGCACTGCGGGTTGCCGGGCCAGACCAGGGTGCAGTCGAGAGCGCGGCCCTGAACTTCCAGGGTCACGCGCAGATCTTCGGGCAGAATGCGCGCCTCGCCCATGTCCATTTCGAACTCGAAGTGCAGCCCGCGGCGGTCGAGCAGGCGCAGGCGCTTCCGGCCGGCGCCGGTGAGGATTTCGATCTCCGGTCCGGCGAGTCCGGCGTCGCAGAGGAAGGCGGCAGCGCAGCGCGTGCCGTTGCCGCTGATCTCGGCTTCGCTGCCGTCGGGGTTGAAGAGGCGGATGGAGGCGGGCGCGCCCTGCGACGCCGGTTTCACCAGCAGCCAGCCGTCGGCGCCCACGCCGGCGTGGCGGTCGCAGAGGGCGATGGCCGCGCGGGGCCACACGCTTTCCGCGGGCGCTTCATGCGCCCAGGTCAGCAAGAAATCGTTTCTCGCTCCGTGCGCTTTCGTGAAAGGAATCATCTCCGACTACTGCCCGATGCGGCGCCAGATCTCGATGCCCGGCGCGTCTTTCGCTGCAAGAATTCTGACACACTCGTAGCGCCGGGGGCCAAGCTGCAGGCGCGCGGCGGCGCGGCAGGCGCGGTCGCCGGGCGAGCACAGCACCCACTCCTCGCGGAGAAACAGATCCGGCCGCGCAACGGCCGCATGAAACCCGAGTCCGTCGTCCACATGGAGCGACTCGCGCACCGGGATGCCCGCGTGCCGCAGCACGGCGGTGAGATCGCCGAAACTGAGCAGAATGCCTGAACCAGGCCGGTAGCGCGGGGCCAGATACGCGGCGGCCTCGGCGGCCATGCGGCGGCGGGAGACGGAATTCACCTCGGACTCCTTCCAGCAGATCCACGCGTCCGGCCGCGGCTTCATGAGCCATGGAGAAACAGCAGCGGCCGCAATCGCGAGCGCCGCCCACGCTCTCCATCGCCGGGGCGCCAGCGCCGCCAGCGCCGCACAACCGGAGGCGGCCGTCAGCAGCCACGGGATGCCGTAGCGCGTGTTGTAGTAGCTGAACGGCCACAGGTGCGGCACGAAGATGGGCGTGCCCGAAGAGTGCAGGCTCAGTACATAGAACGCCGGCACGAGCAGCGTGAACGCCGCCGCGGCCCAGTAGCGCTTCACCGCCGCCGCCAGACCCGCCGGGCTCAGCCAGAACAGGGGAGCGCCGCAGCACAGCCGCGCCGCTTCGAGGTAGTACCGCGCGGCCTGGCTCCAGTCGCCGTCGCCGGGATAGCGCGCCATGCCGCGGTCCAGCGAGCGCTGATAGATGGCGCGCGCGGACCACTCGCCGCGCCAGAACTCGAGCGGGTCGCCGAAGAAATACCAGTTGTGGGCGAGCCACCACAGCGGTCCTGCGCCGGCAATCGCCGAAAACAGCGCCGCGCTGCTCCAGCGCCGCGCGCCGCCGCGCGCGAGCAGGTACAGCGCGGCGAACGGCAGAACGAACCAGAGCTCGTAGCGCGCGAGCGTTCCTGCCAGCGCGCAGAGCCCCGCCAGCGCGGCGTCCGCCGCGCTGCGCGAATCGTGGAAGCGGGCGAGAAAGTACAGCAGCCCGCACAGGCAGGCCAGCGCCAGCGGCTCAGTCATCGGAACCGACTGCAGGTAGAGCAGGTTGGGATTCAGCGCGAGCGCGGCGGTGCCCGCCAGAGCGGCTGCGGCCGAGCCGGAAAGCCTGCGCAGCGCGAGGAAGAGAAACACTCCCGCGAGCGTGAACGCGGCGACGGAAGGGATGACGCCCGCCATGCCGCTCTGCCAGAGGTCATCTCGGCGCGCCAGCGGCGCCGCCAGCAGGTGGGGCAGCGGCAGCCAGACCGTGCCGATCTGATGGAGGCCCGAGGTGCGCGAATCGACGAGACGCCGGGCGATGTTCAGATGGGCTTCCGCGTCGCCGTAATAGAGCGTCCAGCCATTGGCGCGCACCCACGCCGCCACGGAGCCGCCCAGCAACGCCAGCGCCAGCATCACCGCAAGCGCGGCGGCGACCCTAGAAAGCCGTGAGCTGGCGGAATTCCTGGTAGCGGCGCTCAATGTCATCCCGTGTGAGCGTGCGGAAACGGCCGACGCCGAAATCCTCGCAGCAGAAGCTGCCCATGACGGAGCCGTAGACGACGGCGCGCGCCAGATCCGCGGCGGTTGCGGTGGCCGCCGTGACGGCTCGCTCGGCGAGCGAGCCGATGAAGCCGCCTGCGAAGCAGTCGCCCGCTCCGGTGGGGTCCTTCAGGGTGTCCAGCAGATAGCCGGGCAGGCTGAAGACGCCGTGCTCGTGGAACAGGGTGGCGCCGTACTCGCCGCGCTTGATGACAAGAATCTTCGGCCCCAGGGCGCGGATGGCGGCTGCGGCGCGCTTCAGGTTGCGCTCGCCGCTCAGCAGCCGCGCTTCACTGTCGTTGATGAGCAGGAAGTCCCAGCCGGCGATGGTGCGCAGCAGCTCATCGCGCTGCCCTTCGATCCAGAAGTTCATCGTGTCTCCGCCGGCGAGGCGCGCACCGTTCATCTGCTCGCGCACGCTGCGCTGGAGCGAAGGCTGGATGTTGCCCAGCATCAGGTAAGGCTTGCCGCGGTAGGACTCCGGCAGCTGCGGGCGGAAATCGGCGAAGACGTTGAGTTCCGTCGTGAGCGTCTCGCGGTCGTTCATGTCTTCGCTGTAGACGCCGGCCCAGAAGAAGGTCTTGCCGGGCGCGCGCTGAAGTCCTTCCAGATCGATGCCGCGCGAGGCGAGCAGGCCGGCGTCCTCCTGCGCGAAGTCCTCTCCGACCACCGCCACGATGGAGACGGGCGTGAAGAAGCTGGCCGCCAGGGAGATGTAGGTGCAGGCGCCGCCGAGCATGCGGTCTACCTTGCCGGCGGGCGTGGTGACGCCATCGTAAGCCACGGATCCAACAACAACCAGGGACATTGTTTTCATTGTAGCGGCCGCGCCCGCCGGAACCGGGCCGAAAAGCCGGGACCCGTAGAATGAAAGGAAGGGCACATGGAATTCCTCCGCCGCTGGGCGCCCATCGCCATCATTGTCGCCATCACGCTCCTCGCGCACCGCGGCCTCTGGCGCGAGCTGTCAAGGATGCCGCTGGTGCGCAGGGACCCGCAGCGGCTCCGCGCCACGCGGCTGTTCCTTCTGGGGATGTCGGCGTGGATGGCGCTGGCGGTGCCGATGCTGACGGCGCACAGCTTTGCGTGGCTCCCGGCGGATTTCATCGCCTGGGCGCTGGCGCTCTCGCTGTTCTGGGTGCTGGCCTCGCTGATCCTGGTGTTCTGGATGAAATTGGTGCAGCCCGCGGCGTTCGATCCCGGCCGGCGCCGGATGCTGGCGTTCGCCCTGCCTGCGGCGGCGGCGCCGCTGGGGGGTGCGGGCTTCGGCATTGTGCTGGCGCGGTACGGGCTTTCGGTGGTCGAGCAGGAGATTTCCATTCCCGGTCTGCCGCGCGATCTGGAGGGGCTGCGGATCGTGCAGCTGACTGACATCCACTACGGACCGTTCTTTGGCCCGGCGGAGCTGCGGCGCGCCGTGGACATGGCCAACGAGACGCGGGCGCACATTGCCGTGCTCACGGGCGATCTCATTACGCGCGCCGGCGACGATCTGGAAGGATGTCTGGAACTGCTGAAGCGCCTGCGCGCCGAAGCGGGCGTGTTCGCCTGCCATGGCAATCACGAGAAGTATGCCAGGGTGGCGGAAAAGGCCACCTGGCTCATGCGCCGTCATGGCATCACCGCGCTGCAGGGCGGATCGGCGCTGCTGCAGTTTGGTTCGGCGCGCCTGAACCTGAGCGGCATCGAGTACTACGGCACCGGGACGGGCATGTTCCCATTCCTTGCGCCGCTCGTGAATCGGAGCGCCTGGAACATCCTGCTGCAGCACAATCCGGCGCATTTCCCCGCCGCCGCGGAGGCGGGCTTTGATCTCATGCTGGCCGGCCATACGCACGGGGGCCAGGTGAATCTGCCTGTGCTGAGCGAGAACATCAACGTCGCGCGGGCTTTCACGCAGTACGTCCGCGGCCTGTACGAGCTCGGATCGAGCCGCCTCTACGTTTCCTGCGGCCTGGGCACGGTGGGCGTGCCCGTGCGCCTGGGGGCCCCGCCTGAGGTAAGCTTGATCCGACTATGCGCCGGCTGATCCTGAGCGACATCCACTCGAACCGGGACGCGCTGGAAGCCGTGCTGCGGGACGCCGCCGGGCAGTATGACGAGATCGTCTGCTGCGGCGACCTGGTCGGCTACAACGCGTGCCCGAGAGAAGTGGTCTGCTGGGCCATGGAGTCGCTGGCGCAGGTGGTGCGCGGCAATCACGACCGCGTCTGCGCGTTCATCGAAGAGCCCAACGACTTCAACCATTACGCGCTGGAGGCCGCCCGCTGGACGCACGCGCAACTGACGCCGCAGCAGCTTGCCTGGCTGCGCAGCCTGCCTGCCGGGCCGCTGGTGCTGGAGGGCTACGAGCTGGTGCACGGCTCGCCATACGACGAAGACGAGTATGTCGTGGACCGCAACGAGGCGCTGGCGACGGAAGAAGCGCTGCACTCGAGCCTGTGCTTCTTCGGCCACACGCATCTGCAGGGCGGATGGGTGTGGACGCGCGGGGGGCTGCTGGAGCTGCGCCGGCCGCGGTTCAGCGAGACGGAGGTCGTCTACGAGCTGGAAGAAGATGCACAGTGGCTGGTGAATCCCGGCTCAGTTGGCCAGCCGCGCGACCGGGATCCGCGCGCTGCCTATGCGCTGTGGGACGTGGAAGGGCGGACGGTGACATTACGGCGGGTCGCATACAACGTCGGGGCGGCGCAGAAAAGGATTCTGGATGCGGGGCTGCCGGAGCACCTGGCCATCCGGCTAGCGTTCGGCCGTTGAGGCTTCGGCGGCTCCGAGCGCCTGCCGGAGTTTCCGCGCGGCGGAGTTGCCGATGATCCCTGCCAGTTGTTCTTCGCTGGCTGCGCGCACCGCGGCCAGGCTGCCGAGTTCCCTGAGCAGCTTCTCCACGGTTTTCGGACCGATGCCCGGGATCTCCAGCAGCTCGCTCTTCAGCGTGCGAGCGTCGCGGCGCTGGCGGTGGAAGGCGACGGCGAAGCGGTGCGCCTCGTCGCGGATCATCTGCACCAGGTGCAGCACCGGCGACGTGCGGTCCAGAATGACCGGCTCGTCCTCGCGCCCGAGGACGTAGAGGATCTCTTCGCGCTTGGCGATCGCCGCCAGAGGCTGGTTGAGCGCGCCGATCTCTTCCAGAGCGGCGGCTGCGGCGTGGAGCTGGCCGATGCCGCCGTCCACAAGCACAAGCCCGGGCATCGGCTTGCCCTCCTCTTTCAGACGGCGGTAGCGGCGCGAGACGGCCTCGCGCATGGAGGCGAAGTCGTCGCTGCCCTCGACGGTGCGGATGACGAACTTGCGGTACTCGGACTTCTTCATCCGCCCGTCTTCCCAGACGACCATGCTGGCCACTTTCTCCGAGCCCTGGATGTGCGAGATGTCGAAGCACTCGATGCGGCGCGGCGGCTCCGGCAGATCGAGCGCCTCTTCCAGCGCCGAGGCGATCTCCTCCGCGCGCGGCCTGCGGACGCGGAAGCGCTGCTCGAAACTCTGCTTCGCATTCGTTTCCACCAGATTCAGCAGCGCTTTCTTCACGCCCCGCATCGGCGTGTGGATGGCCACCTTGCGGCCGCGCGTTTCGGCGAGCAGCTCCTCGAGGATTTCGCGGTCTTCCAGCTCGACGGGCAGATGGATCTGCGCCGGGACGGGCTGGCCTTCGCTGTAGATCTGCATCAGCAGGGAGGAGAAAAAGTCCTGCTCATCGTATTCGTGCAGATCCTCCCAGAACAGCTCGCGCCGGTCGACGACGCGGCCGTTGCGGACATGGAAGATGTTGACGGCGACATGGGGAGGCTCTGCGTGCACGCCGTAGAAATCAGCGTCATCGCCGGAGGCGGCGGCCATTTTCTGGCGCTCTTCCAGCTCTTCCACGGTGCGGAGCAGATCGCGGAGCGAGGCGGCGCGCTCGAACTCGAGCGACTCGGAGGCTTCGGCCATGCGCGCGCGCAGGCTGGCGGCGAGCTCGCGGACCCTGCCGTCGAGGAAGGCGCGGACGTCTTTCACGCGCTCGGCGTAGGCGGCTTCCGTCACGAGTCCCGGAACGCAGGGGCCGAGGCAGCGGTGGATGTGGTACTCGAGGCAGGGCTGGGCGTGCGGGCGGCTGAGATCAACGTTGCAGGAAGGGATCTGGAAATGCCTGTGGATGAATTTCACCAGCCGGTGAGCGAGATTCCCGGGGAAATACGGGCCGAAATACTGGCCGTCTTTCCGGATGCGGCGCGTGACGTAGACGCGTGGCCATTTTTCGCTGGTGAGCTTGATGTAGGGATAGGTCTTGTCGTCGCGCAGCAGGACGTTGAAGCGGGGCTTGTGCTGCTTGATGAGAAGGTTTTCGAGCGCAAGGGCCTCCTTTTCGTTATCGAGGAGGATGTGCTCGAGGTCGCAGGCGGCGTGGATCAGCCTGCCTGTTTTCGCCTCGGCCAGGCGCTCGGAGCTGAAGTAGCTGCGGACGCGGGCGCGGAGGTTCTTCGCCTTCCCGACGTAGAGGATCTCGCCGTCCGGGCCGCGGTAGATGTAGACGCCCGGGCCCTGGGGCAGCCCGGCGGCCTTCTCGCGCAGCTCGTCGATGCGGGACATGGGAGGGACGCCCTATACTTTGATTGTGGCATGCATGCTGCCGGCGCTCGTTCTTGCGGCTTTTCTGCTGCCGCAGCCGCCGCCCGCAGCGCCCCCTCCGGCCGAGCCAGAAGAAGAAGACGTCACGGCGAAGGAACGCACGTACGAATTCAATCCCATTCAGGCGGAAAACGAGATCCGGGTGGGCCGGTTTTACATGCGGCGCGGCCGCTGGAAAGCCGCGGCGGGGCGGTTTGAAGAGGCCACGCGGTGGAATCCGCAATCGGCGGAAGCGTTCCTGCTGCTGGGACAGGCGCGGGAGAAAATGAAGGACCTGGCGGGCGCGCGGGCGGCGTACGAAAAGTTCCTGGAGCTGGCGCCGGACTCGCGGGACTCGGCCGGGGTGCGGCGCAAGATCCAGAGGCTTTCCGCTCCAGCCGGGGCGAAACCCGGGACTCCGTAGGCGGAATCAGGCGGCGGCGCGCCTCCGCATCTCGCGCCGGATCATCTGCACCAGCTTTTTCGCGCCCTCTTCAAACGAGGGGAAGAGATCCACATAATGCCACTGCCTGCGGATTTCCTCCGGCAGGCGGCAATCGTCGAGACGCACAGGAATCAGGAAGACGTCTCCGACCGGGGCCAGCCGGGCGCAGTCCAGCGCATAGCGGAGCTCGCTCTGGAAATTGCCCCGTTTGCGCACGGAGAGGCGGGAAAAGCAGGCGACAAAGAAGTCCGACGTTTCGATGGCGCCCTCGATGGCCCGCGGCCAGTTCTGTCCGGGCAGGAGCTTGCGGCGGTCCATCCAGGGGGCGCAGCCGGCCTGTTCGAGCAGATCGTAGAGCTGTTCCACCCGGGCCGCGTCCTCGGCGGCATAGGCGAGAAACACGCGCGGCTTGGAATCCGTTTCAAACAGGAATCCGCCGTTCTGCGCGGGGCGGAACGTGCCCAGGCGCTCGACATGGACGGCGCGGCCCTCGCGGAGGCACCGGCGCAGCAGCCGCGAGAGCTCGCGGACGGAGGCGGTGTCACCGCGGCTCACGGCGGCCTCCGCGTTTCGGCGCCGGCTCGAGACGCACGTGCCGCCCGCCCTCGGGCACCAGCCTGCCGAGGCCGGGAAGAGACACGGATTCGCCGCGTCTGAGGCGTTTCAGGATCGACTCAACGGCCCTGGCCAGGGCGTCCGCGGCTTCCTCGCCCTTGTCCTGCTGCTTCAGCAGGTCGAGAATGTCAGGCGGTTTCATTCCGCAAACTTGCTAGCACAGGCTTCGCCGACACCCGGGCATCCGTCGCCGGCGCGACCTGCAAATCACTGATACCGGGCCAGATATAGGACAGAAATTCTTCTCCTTCTGCTGTGACGGAGCCTGTGCACTACCGCCAGATCTGGAGCCAGTGCGTTTTCAGAAAGGGAGCGCGCAGCAGCCCCGGCTCCAGTTCCCTGCCCTCCAGAGCGGCGCGCGGATGCTCCACGAGCAGGAGGTCGACGAACTCCGGCGGGTAAGCGGCCAGCAGCTGAAGCCGGACGGCATCGAGCCTGGGGGGGCGTTTCGCGAGGTCGTGCGCGGAGGAGGCGACAAAGTGAGCCAGTCCGCGTTTCAGGATTCCCGCAGCCGTTTTCGCCGCCCCCGAGCCGAACACCCCCATCAGGCTGCCGGCGGCCAGCTGGATCAGCGCGCCGCTGCTCACCCACCGGGCGAGGGTTCGCGGGCTGCGGCCGAGCCGGGGGTGCAGCTCGGGATGGGCGATGACAGGCCGGAGCCCGGCGCCGATCAGCTCCATCAGCAGCCCGCCGATCTCCTGCGGCGCCGCGCTGTCCGGCAGCTCCACGAGCAGATACCGTGTGCCGGCGATGGTGTAGCGCGCCGGCTGGGCCAGAACCTTCGGTAGCAACTCGGCTGTCAGCTCGACTTCGCAGGCGCGGTGGATGCGGATCAGATCGCGGGCCAGGTGCTGCAGCTCCTCCCAGCGCCGGTGCGCCAGAGCCGGATCGAAGGGCCAGGCGCGGCTGGCGTGCACTGCTGCGACAATCTCCGTCGTGCCCGCGTGCGCCGCCAGACGGACCATGTCCAGGCTCTGCTCGAGCGTGGACGGGCCGTCGTCCATCCCGTGCAGGATGTGCGCATGCAGGTCGATCACGGATTCCATCATCGCAGACTGCGCGCGCGGCGCCACCGGGCTGGCAGGCAGACCCCGCGCCAAAACCCGTATCTTGAGAAACGTGAGCCTGGAGAATCCCCTGTTGAGCCTTGCGCATCCGCTGCCCTTCGACCGGGTGCAGCCGGAGCATGTCCAGCCTGGAATCGACGAGCTGATCCGCCGCTCGCGCGCCCGCATCGAGTCCATCGCCGGGGCGCCTGTGCGCTCATGGAAAGAGACCATGGCCGCGCTGGATGCGGCGACGGACGATCTGGACGTCGCCGTGAGCGTCGTGCGCCATCTGGAAGGCGTGGTCTCGACGCCGGAGCTGCGCGAAGCCTGGAACGCGGCGCAGCCTGCTGTCAGCGCCTTCTACTCGTCCATCCCCCTGCACGAGGGGCTGTGGCGGGCGCTGAACGAGTTTGCGGCGACCGGGGAGGCGCGGGCGCTGGAGGGCGTGCGAGCCCGCTTCCTGAAAAAGACGCTCGACAACTTCCGCCGCCACGGCGCGGCGCTGCCACCCGAGGGCAAGAAGAAGCTCGAGGAGCTGGAGGTAGAGCTTTCCACGGCAACGACAAAGTTCGCCCAGAATGTTCTGGATGCGACGGCGGCGTTCGAATACTTCGTCACGGACGAGGCGAACCTGGCCGGACTTCCGCCCAGCGCCCGCGCGGCGGCGCGGGCCGACGCGTCCGCGCGGGGGCGGGAAGGCTGGAGATTCACCCTCCATGCTCCCTCGTATCTGGCCGTGATGACCTACCTCGATGACAGGCAGGTGCGCGAACACTTCTGGCGCGCCTACAACCGGCGCGCCGCCGAGGCAAACGCCCCGCTGATCGCGCGCATTCTCGAGCTGCGGCGGGAGAAGGCGCGGCTGCTCGGCTACGCGAACTTCGCCGACTTCGCGCTGGCGGACCGCATGGCGAAAGAGGGCGCGGCGGCGCAGGCCTTCATCCGCGATCTGCGGGAGAAGACGGAGCCGGCTTTCCGGCGCGAGAACGCGGAGCTGGAGCAGTTCGCCGGCCGCGCTCTGGAGCCGTGGGACATCGCCTACTGGGCCGAGAAACTGCGCGCGGAGCGCTACGCTTTCGAGGAGGAAGACCTGCGGCCGTATTTCCCTGTGGAACAGGTCATCGACGGAATGTTTTCGCTGGCCTCGCGGCTGTTCGGCATCCATGTGGCGCCGGGCCCCGCGGTGCCCGTCTGGCATCCCGAGGTGAAGTATTACGAGATCCGCGATGCGGACGGGGAACTGCTGGGCGGCTTTTACACGGACTGGCATCCGCGCGACAACAAGCGCGGGGGCGCGTGGATGGACGCCTTTCTCACCGGCCATTGGGAGGAAGGCCGGTGGATTCCGCATCTCGGGCTGATCTGCGGCAACCTGACTGCGCCGGTGGACGGCAAGCCCGCGCTGCTGACGCATCGCGAGGTGGAGACGATCTTCCACGAGTTCGGCCATCTGCTGCATCATTGCCTGTCGCGCGTCGAGGTGAAATCGCTGGCAGGAACCAACGTGGCGTGGGACTTCGTGGAGCTGCCGTCGCAGATCATGGAGAACTGGTGCTGGGAGCGGCCGTCACTGGACCTGTTCGCCCGGCATTTCGAGACGGGCGAGCCGATGCCGGAGGAGCTGTTCCGCAGGATGCGCGCGGCGCGCACGTTCCGCGCGGCGAACGCGCAGATGCGCCAGCTTGGCTTCGCCACCGTGGATCTGGCCCTGCACATCGACTACGATCCGGCGCGCGACGGGAGCCCCGTGGACTACGCCAACCGCATCCTGCGCGAGTTCGCGCCCGCGCCGCTGCCGGACGATTACGCGATGCTGGCGTCGTTCACGCACCTGTTCGCCGATTCGACCGGCTACGGGGCGGGTTATTACTCGTACAAGTGGGCCGAGGTGCTGGACGCGGACGCCTTTACGCGCTTCCTGCGCGAAGGCGTGTTCAATGAGAAGACGGGGCGCGAGTTCCGCCAGGCGATTCTTGAACGGGGCGACAGCGAGGAGCCGATCGTGCTGTTCCGCCGCTTCATGGGGCGCGACCCCGACCCGCAGGCGCTGCTCGAACGGCTGGGGCTCGCCGGCTGATCGGAGGCTCAGCGGCCTGTGAAAAAGGGCAGCGTGCTGCTGATGGAGAAGACGAGCGTGTGGTTGTCCTCGCGCACGCGGCCGTTGCGCTGCCACACCGTCTGGAGCATGTAGCCGGCTTCCACGCGGACGTGGTCGGAAAGGCGTTTGCCCAAAGCCACGGAGGCGCGGTTCTGATCGAACGTTGCCGGGAACTTTTCCGGTTTCACCGGGGCGAAGATTTCATTCCAGAGGGCGAGATAGTAGGGTCCGCGCAGGGGCACGGTGGCGCGGGCCATGTAGCGGAAGCGGTTTTCAAACTGGCGGTTTTCGAGCCAGCGGTTCTCGAAGCGGAACCGGTGGAGGAGACGGACGGCGCCAGCTTCGTGGTGCAGGCGGGCGTCCTGGAAGATGCGGTGCTCGTTCCAGGCGCGGCGGATCGGATAGTCCCCGTAGCGGTGATGCGAGATGAAGCCGTAGCCGGCGGTGACGTCGAACCTGGGATGCAGGCGCCACTGAATGGCAGGCCGCAGCAGGACGTTCTGCCAGGAGCGGACCAGATCGTGACGGCGCACCTGGGCCTCCAGATGGGCCGCCGCTTTCGAGCGGCCCAGCCCGTGGCTTCCGAAGTATTGCAGCCAGCCGTGAAAATTGGCATCCGTCTGGGCGGAGGCGGGGACGGCAAGTCCGGCGAAGGCCAGGGCACGAAAGAGCGCGGCCCTGCCGCAGGATCCAGGTGCGGGGCTCGGCTTCCGGAAGAGAGACAACATGAGCGACGGTCCCAGATTCAGGCGATGACTCCACTGTAACCGGATTGAAAGGGGCGGAGGAGCGCGGATCCGGCCAGGCGGCGCGGGCTATTTGATTTCCGGACTCTGCGCGGTGGCGGGCTCGGGGCCCCAGTTCTCGCGGATGACCAGGGTCTGATCGGAGTAGAACGTGCGGCGCCCCGTGCTGTTGAAGACCTTGGGGACGGCGGTGACAACATAGCCGTCCTTGGTGGCGCTGAGCGAGAAGACATAGCCGGTTTTTTCGCCGGAGGCGAGATCGCCGGGGATGAGGTCAGCGGCGGCCGGGCCGGGCGCGCCCGAGGCAGGGGGGCCGAGCTGCTGAAGATTTTCGGCGAACTTCTGGAACTGGCTCATGTACATTGTCTGGGCCGTGTGGATGGTGTTGATCTGGCGGATGGCGGCCATCTCCTGCGACTGCATGCGGGCGCTGTTGAGCTTGGGCACGGCGATGGCGGCGATGACGAGGATGATGGCGACGACGATGAGCAGCTCGATGAGGGAGAAGCCCCGGCGGTTGCGGCGGCGGATGGAAGGCATGACAGTTCCTTCTCCTCGGGAGAGATTCCTACCCCTTATGTTAGACGCTCGGCGCGCCGGGTTCGTGCAGAACGGCGTGGAGACGGCGGAGACGGAGGACCAGGTTCGCCACCAGATCGAGGCGTAGCGCGTTGGGGCCGTCGGAGAGGGCGCGTTCGGGCGCCTCGTGGACCTCGAAGAAGACGCCGTCAGCGCCGGCGGCGACGGCGGCCGAGGCGAGCGGCTCAATGAACTCGGGCGCGCCGCCGCTGGCCGCGCCCGCAGCCGAGGGGAGCTGGACGGAGTGGGTGGCGTCGAACACCACCGGCACGCCGAGCGAGCGCATCAGCGGAATGGCGCGCATGTCGACGACGAGGTTGTTGTAGCCGAAGCAGGAGCCGCGCTCGGTGAGAAAGACGCGCGTGTTGCCGGTGGAGAGAACTTTCTCGACGGCATGCCGCATGTCGAGGGGCGCAACGAACTGGCCCTTCTTGATGTTGACGGCGCGCCCCGTACGGCCGGCCTCCGCGAGCAGATCCGTCTGGCGGCAGAGGAAGGCAGGGATCTGCAGGACGTCCGCGGCTTCGGCGGCGGGCGCGGCCTGATCGGGCGTATGGATGTCGGTGAGGACGGGCAGCCCGGTGCGGCGCTTCACTTCCGCGAGGATGCGGAGCCCCTCGCGCAGACCGGGGCCGCGGCAGGAGCGGACGCTGGTGCGGTTGGCCTTGTCAAAAGACGCCTTGAAAATGAACGGAGCGCCGAGGGCCTCGCGCAGGGCGGCGGCCAGCATGAGGCAGTGGTCCAGGCTTTCAATGACGCAGGGGCCGCAGATGAAGACGAGCGGGCCGGCGCCGATCGCGAGGCCGGGAGAGATCTCAACGGGCTTCATCGGCGAACAGCGGGTTGGTCTCCACCTGGAGCCGTTTCTGGCGGTATTCGTAGGAGGCGCCGATGAAGGCCTTGAACAGCGGGTGCGGCTCGAGAGGCTTCGACTTGAATTCTGGGTGGAACTGGCAGCCGAGGAACCAGGGGTGGTCCGGAAGTTCGACGATCTCGACGAACTTGGCATCGCGGGAGCGTCCGGTGATGCGGAGCCCCGCGGCGGTGAGGCGGTCCTCGAAGGCGCGGTTGAATTCGTAACGGTGGCGGTGGCGCTCGCTGATCACTTCCTGGCCGTAGGCTGCGCGGGCGAAGGAGGCGTCTTCCAGCAGGCACTCGTAGGCGCCGAGGCGCATGGTGCCGCCGAGCTCCTCGACGCCGAGCAGGTCGCGCAGCTTGTAGATGACGGGGTAGGGGGTGGCGGGCTCGAACTCGGTGGAGTCGGCGCCTTCCAAACCGCAGACGTTGCGGGCGAATTCGATGACCGCGGTCTGCATCCCGAGGCAGATGCCGAAGTAAGGGACATGGTGCTGGCGGGCGAACCGGATGGCGGCCAGCATGCCCTCGACGCCGCGCTTGCCGAAGCCGCCCGGGACAAGGATGCCGTCATAGTGGCCGAGCTGCGCGGCGCAGTCCGGGTAGACGAGCGGCTCGGACTCGATCCAGCTCATGCGGACCTTGAGGCGGTGGTGGATGCCGGCGTGGAGGAGCGCCTCCTTGAGCGACTTGTAGGAGTCTTCGTACTCGACATACTTGCCGACGAGGGCGATTTCCACCTCGTCGGAAGGAGAGCGCATGCGGTCGAGCATGGCCTGCCAGCAGGCGAGATCGCGCGAGCCGGCCGAATCGAGCTGAAGCGCCTGGACGACGAGGTCGTCGACGCCCTGCTCGGCGAACATGACCGGCACCTGGTAGACGGTGTCGACGTCGTAGGCGCTGATGACGGCGTTGCGGTCGACGTCGCAGAAGAGGGCGATCTTGTCGCGCTGATCGGAGGGCAGGGGGCGCTCGGAGCGGCAGATGAGGATGTCGGGCTGGATGCCCATGGAGCGGAGCTCCTTGACGGAGTGCTGGGTGGGCTTGGTTTTGAGCTCCTGGGCTGCGGCGATCCAGGGGACGTAGGAGACGTGGACGAACAGGGTGTTGCGGCGGCCGAGTTCGTGGCGCATCTGGCGGATGGCCTCGGTGAAGGGCTGGCTTTCGATGTCGCCGACGGTGCCGCCGATTTCGCAGATGACGACGTCGACGCCCTCGCTGACCTTGCAGGCGGCGGCCTTGATTTCGTTGGTGACGTGGGGGATGACCTGGACGGTCTTGCCGAGGTAGTCTCCGCGGCGCTCGCGGGTGATGATGCGCTCGTAGATGCGGCCGGAGGTGAGGTTGTTGTTCTGGGTGAGGCGGGCGTGGGTGAAGCGCTCGTAGTGGCCGAGGTCGAGGTCGGTTTCGGCGCCGTCGTCGGTGACGAAGACCTCGCCGTGCTGGAAGGGGCTCATCGTGCCCGGGTCGACGTTGAGGTAGGGGTCGAACTTCTGGAGCGTGATTTTGAGGCCGCGGGATTCCAGCAGGCAGCCGATGGAGGCGGCGGCGATGCCCTTGCCGAGGGAGGAAACCACGCCTCCAGTGACGAAGATGAACTTAGCCATGGCTTTCGGTCGTGTCGAGCCGCGATCTTCCCAATTTCAGCACAGCTTCCAGGTCGTCCGGGGTGTCGACGCCGATGGTATCGTATTCGGTCTCGGCGACGCGGATGCCGATGCCGTTTTCGAGGGCGCGGAGCTGTTCGAGTTTCTCGGCCTCCTCCAGCGGGCCGCGGGGCAGGCTGCTGTAAGAGAGCAGCAGGTCGCGGCGGTAGACGTAGAGGCCGATGTGTTTCCAGTACACCGCGCCGCCGCCCCGGTTGGCCGGGATGGGGGAGCGGGAGAAGTAGAGAGCCCAGCCGTCCAGGCTGGCGACCACTTTGACCACGTTGGGGTTCTGGATGTCCTCCGGGCTGGTGATGCGGCGTTTTAGTGTCGCCATCCGGCAGGCAGGGTCGTCTAACAGAGTAGAAATGGGGAGGCTGATGGCAGCCGGGTCGATGAGCGGTTCATCGCCCTGGATGTTGACAATGATTTCTGCGCCCGTGGCGGCCGCGGCTTCGGCGGCGCGGTCGGTGCCGGAGGCGTGTTCCGGGCTGGTCATCATGGCTTCCGCCCCGAACTGGCGTGCGGCCTCCGCGATACGAACATCATCGGTGGCGATCACGACACGAGACAGGAGACTGCACTGGCAGGCGCGCTCCCAGACATGCTGGATCATGGGTTTGCCCCAGATGGGGGCGAGAGCCTTGCCGGGGAAACGGGTGGAAGCGAACCGTGCGGGGATGACACCCAAAATCCTTGGGGGCACAATCGAGCATAGCACGAAAAGCGTGCTATATACTCAAGGTGCGGGCAAAGGAGACAGGCCATGAAAGGGTGGATCCTGGCATGCCTGGTTGGGCTCGCCTGCGGGGCGGTGGAGGGGCTGTGGGCTCAGGAGGCGCGTCCGTCGATCACGCCGCGCGTGAAGCCGCGGGCGGAGGCGCCCGAAAGCGAGCGGATCACTCCGAATCTCCGCGTCGACACGAACCTGGTCCTGGTTCCGATCACGGTCACCACGCCTCTGAACCAGATCGTGACCGGGATGGAGAAGGAGAATTTCCGCCTGTTCGAAGACAAGGTGGAACAGGAAATCACCTATTTCGCCAGCTTCGACGCGCCGATTTCGATCGGGCTGGTTTTCGACGCCAGCGGGTCGATGGGCAACAAGCTGACGAAGTCGCGGCAGGCGGCGGCGGCGTTTTTCAAGACGGCGAACCCGGAAGACGAGTTCTTCCTGGTGCAGTTCAACGACCGCCCCCAGCTGGTGGTTCCGTTCACGCGCGACGTGGAGGAGATCCAGAACCGGCTGACGTTCACGCAGGCGAAGGGGCGCACGGCGCTGCTGGATGCGATGTATCTGGCGATGCAGACGCTGAAGAAAGGACGGAACCCGCGCAAAGCGCTGCTGGTGATCTCCGACGGCGGCGACAATTCGAGCCGGTACACGGAAACCGAGATCCGCAATCTGCTGAAGGAAGCGGACGCGCAGGTGTATGCGATCGGCATTTTCGAGCCGATCGGCTCGCGCGGGCGAACGGCGGAAGAGCTGGCCGGACCAGGGCTGCTGAGCGATCTGGCGGAGATGACGGGCGGGCGTCATTTCCCGGTGGACAATCTGAACGATCTGCCCGACATCGCGGCGAAGATCGGGCTGGAACTGCGCAACCAGTACGTGCTCGGCTACATCTCGAAGAATCCGAACCGCGACGGGAAATACCGGAGGATCACGGTAAAATTGAATCAGCCGCGCGGTCTCCCGCCACTCCGGGCGCTGCACCGGCAGGGCTATTATGCACCGACTCAGTAAAGCCGCGGCGCTGCTGATTCTGGCGGGATTCGCCGGAAGCAGCCAGCCGCCGCTGATCCCTGATGATCAGGCCGTCATCCGGGTGGACACGCGGCTGGTGGTGCTGCACTGCGCCGTGGTCGACAAGAAGGGCGGGCTGATCACGAACCTGCCGCAGAGCGCGTTCAAAGTGTACGAGAACAAGGTGGAGCAGCCGATCCGGCTGTTCCGGCGCGAGGACGTGCCGGTGAGCCTGGGCATCGTGATCGACAACAGCGGCAGCATGCGGGACAAACGGGCGCGGGTGGAGGCGGCGGCGGTCAAGCTGGTGAAAGCGTCCAATCCGCAGGACGAGGTATTCGTCGTGAATTTCAACGACGAGGCGTATCTCGACGTGCCCTTCACCAGCGACATCACGAAGCTGGAAGAAGGCGTGGCGCGCATCGACAGCCGGGGCGGCACGGCGCTCCGGGATGCCGTCTCGATGTCGATCGATTACCTCAAGCAGGAAGGCAAGAAAGACAAGAAGGTTCTGCTGGTGATCACCGATGGCAACGACACGGCATCGGCGGGCATGACGCTGGAGAAGCTGGTGGAGAAGATCCACCGCAGCGAAGTGCTGGTGTATGGAATCGGCATCCTGGGCAAGGAGGATGCGCGGGACCGCAAGCGGGCGATGCGGGCCATCGATGCGATGACGCGGGCATCGGGCGGCGCCAGCTATTATCCGGGCGAAGTGGCGGAAGTGGAGCAGATCGCCGAGCAGGTGGCGCACGACATCCGCAACCAGTACGTGATCGCCTACTCTCCGCTGAACCAGAACCTGGACGGCACGTTCCGCTCGATCCGCGTGGTGGCAGCCAACGGGCGGTACAGCGTGCGCACGCGCAGCGGCTACTACGCCACCCCGGAGCCGGCCAAGCGCGCCAGCCGCTAGCGGTTGAATCATGTTGTGGCGGATCGCGCGATTCCTGTGGACGGCGAGCCGCGGCTATCATCTGACGCCATGGCGCAGCCCTTATCTGCGGTGGCGGATCGAGACGTATTGGGGGATCGACGCGGCGGAGATCGATGCGCGCGCATTCTGGAGGTTCTGCCGGGAACACTGGCGGGACCTGTGGCGGTTCCTCCGGTGGGCGGCGGAGCTGCGGGGGTAGCGGCTCACCGCGACGCGAGCCACTTCTTCAGGAAGCGCAGGGCCTCTTCGCCATCCACTCTGTGGGGGCCGTTGAACAGGGCGATGCCGGTGCGGTCGCCGATGCCCATTTCGTCATAGAAGCGTTTGACGCGGGCGTATTCGGCCAGGACCCACTCGTCGATGCCGACCTGGTCGCGGTGGCCGCGCTCGACGAGAAACGGGCGCGGGGCGACGAGCATGGCGAGCTCGGCGTGGCTGGCGATGTGGGCGAGGTTCCACTCGAGCATGTCGTATTCCTCGGTGAACATGTAGCTCCAGGGCTCCTCGATGGAGATCATCTTGCCGACCCACTCGTTGAAGTCGCCGGCGCAGACGACGGCGCGGAAGCGCGGGTCGAACGGCGGCACGCGCAGGGCGGTCTTGCCGCCGTAGGAGAGGCCGTAGAAGCCGATGCGTCCGGGATCGACGAAAGGCAGCGAGACCAGCCAGTCGAGCGCGACGCGGTACTGCTCGCGGATGAACGAGTATTGCGTCAGGCCCAGAGGGTGGGCCATGCGGATCAGATGGCGGAAATCGCCGGTGTAGAGGTTCTGCGGCAGATAGACGGCCCAGCCCTGCCGGACCAGCGTTTCGGCCCAGTTGCGGTAGACAGCGAAGGCGCGCGAATCCGGCTTCTGGCCGAAGAGATCCTGCGGCCGGCCCTGGAGGCCGTGCTGGACGACCACCAGAGGGATGCGGCCTTCGGGCATGGAGGCGGGCACGAGCAGGACGCCATAAGCGAAAAACTCCGGGCGGACGCCGAGCATGACCTCCCAGCCGCGATAGAGGGGCGAGGCGGGCAGGGGACGCGTGCGGGGCTGGGGCGGGATTTCTTCCGGCGGCAGCTCGCCGAGCATCTCTTCGCGGATGCGGCGTTCGAGAGGCGCGGCGGCGCGGCGCCAATCATCCGGGGATGCGCCGCGGATGTTGGCCCAGAGCTCGTCGCGGACGCGGCGGGAGCGGCGGGCGAGGGTCTGGAGAAAGCTCTCCATCTGGCGGATGTTGCGGAGGCGGCGGGCCTCGGCGCCGCGCCGGGAGATCTTCATGGGAACCGGCATGGCGCGGGGGGCGTTGCCGAGGCGGCCGCGCAGCAGGGCGCGGAGATCCTCCTCATTGAAAAAACGCGCCAGGCCGAAGATGTTCCGGTAGAGGGGCTGGTCGCGGTAGGTGCGGGGTTCGATGCCGAGATAGCCGGTTTCGACAAGCGCGATGCGGGGGTCGAGGACGGCGGCGAAGAAGGCGACCCATGCGCCGTCGCCGGCGGCGGCGATTTCGACGTCGCGGCCGGGGAAGCGCTGCTTCCACCAGTCGGTGAAGGCGAGCACCTTCTGCACTTCCAGGCCGATGGGATGGCGGCCGACGGGGAAGCCCATGCGGAGGATCCACTCGCGCTCGGTCTGGTTCTTCGCCCAGCCGCCGGGAGCGGGCGGAGGCGGCTGGGCGCTGCTGAGCAGAAGGGGAACGAGAACTTCGGCGCCGGCGGCGGCGAAGTCGAACATCTCGAGGGCGTCTTCGGGTTCGCGGTTCGTTTCCGGCAGGCAGATGACGAGGTGGCGCGGCGAGGCGAACTGGCGCAGATAGAGGCCTTCCGCTTCCAGACCGTCAAGCACCGTCCAGCGGACGGCGGAGACCTCGAAGGTGTCGCCGGAGGCGAGCACGGCGGGCTCTCCGGGGGAAGTGACGAACTCGAGCCGCACCGGCTCGGCGCGGCGGTCGATGGCGCCGATCAGGCGGCGCAGTTCGTTGGGATCCGGGTTGCGGCGGGCGGCGTAATAGGGCCGGATGCGTTCGAGATAGCGGCCGATGCCTTCGACCATGGCGGCGGCGGGATCGCCGCGGAATTCCAGAGGGTCTGTGCCGGGCAGCGGTTGTCCGGCGGCGGCGAGGGTTGCCAGAAAGACGAGCGAGGAGAGCCTTTTCCGCATGAGAATCACGTTGAACCGCTACAATTCTACGCAGGCGGCAGGCACGGCCGGAGAGCGTAAGATGGGAGCTGATCCGGGCCGGAAGCCGGAAGGCGGGCGGCAGGAAACGAGGACGAAATGAAAGCGGAAGACGTGAAAGACCTGCGCACGGCGCTGGAGCTGCTGGAAACAGTTCCCGGGGAACTTGTTTCGACGTCCGAGGAGGTGGATCCGGAGGCGGAGCTGGCGGCGGTGTACCGCAAGGTGGGCGCCGGCGTGCCGGTGCTGCCGCCGGCGCCGGCGGGGCCGGCGATGCGGTTCGAGCGGGTGAAGGGGTTCGACGTGCCGGTGGTGGCGGGCGTGCTGGGGACGAGGAGGCGCGTGGCGCTGCTGCTGGGCGCAGAGCCGGAGCGGGTGGCGTTCCGGCTGCTGGAGGCGCTGGAGCATCCGGCAGCGCCGGTGGAAGTTACTGATGCGCCCTGCCAGGAAGCGGTGATCCGCGCGCCGCTCGATCTGCGCAGGATCGTGCCGGCGCCGACGAACACGCGGCTGGATGCGGGGCCGTACATCACGATGGGCCTGCTGCGGGCGCACGATCCGGAGACGGGCGCGGCGGACGTCACGATTCACCGTCTGTGCGTGCAGGGGCCGGACCGGCTGAGCGTCTATTTCGCGCCGGGGCGGCACATCGACGTGTTCCGGGCCAAAGCGGAAGCCCGGGGAGAAGCGCTGCCGGTGTCGATCAGCATCGGGATGGATCCGGCGGTGTATCTGGCGGCGTGCTTCGAGCCGCCGGCGACGCCGCTGGGTTGTGACGAGCTGGCGATTGCGGGCGGGCTGCGCGGCCGGCCTGTGCGGCTGGCGCGGTGCGTGACGCAGCCGGTGGAGGCAGTCGCGGATGCGGAGTTCGTCATTGAAGGCGAGATCCTGCCGGGCGAACGGATCCGTGAGGACATCCAGACGAACACGGGCTACAGCATGCCGGAGTTTCCCGGCTACATGGGCAGGGCGCAGGCGGCGCTGCCGGTGATCCGTGTGACGGCAGTGACGCACCGGCGCGCGCCCATCCTGCAGACGATCGTGGGACCGGGGCTGGAGCACTGCCAACTGGCGGGGATTCCCACGGAAGCGAGCATCCTGCAGATGGCGGAGCGGGCGATGCCGGGGCGGGTGCGCAATGTCTACTGCCATCCGGCGGGAGGGGGGAAGTATCTGGCGATTCTGCAATTCCGCAAGGTGGAGCCGCGCGACGAGGGGCGGCAGCGGCAGGCTGCGCTGGTGGCGTTCGCGGCGTTTCCGGAGCTGAAACACGTGATCCTGGTGGACGACGACGTGGACCTCTTCAACACGGACGAAGTGCTGTGGGCGATGACGACGCGGTATCAGGGGGACGCGAGCACGGTGTTCATCCCTGGCGTGCGGTGCCATCCGCTGGATCCGTCGCAATCGCCCGGGTTCAGTCCGTCGATCCGCGGCGAAGGGATTTCGTGCAAGACGATTTTCGACTGCACGGCGCCGTGGGCGATGAAGGAGCAGTTCCGGAGGGCGGAGTTCGACGACGCGGATCCGGCCCGCTACCTCCGGTGAAGGGCAGAGAGCGGAAACGAGCCTGAAATGGGCGTGGGATATACTGAGAATGCGCGGCGCGTGAAGCGCGTGGCGCGCACAGATCACCCCATGACAGGAGGACGATGAGCAAGGAAGATTGCATTGAAGTGACGGGCACGGTGGTGGAGAAATTCCCGAGCGGGCTGTTCAGCGTGCAGCTCGATCAGGATGAGAGCCGGGTGGTTCTCGCCCATCTGGCAGGAAAGCTGAGAAGAAACCGCATCCGGGTGCTGGCGGGCGACCGGGTGACCCTGGAGATGTCTCCTTACGACCTGACCAAGGGGCGCATCACGTACCGCCACAAGTAGACTTTCCCCCGCCCTGAACCGCCGCGCGCCGGAACGCGCGGCTGACCGCATGAAGCAACCCAGGATTCTTTTCGTTTTCGGGACCCGGCCTGAAGCGGTCAAGCTGTGCCCGGTGATTCTGGAAGCGCGGCGCCGGACGGAGTTCGAGACGCGCGTCTGCGTGACGGCGCAGCACCGGGAGATGCTGGACGCGATGCTGGCGCGGTTCGGCATCGAGCCGGACCGGGATCTGGACGTGATGGCGTCCAATCAGCCGCTGAGCCTGCTGGCGGCGCGGATTCTCGAGCGGCTGGATCCGGTGCTCGTTGAAGAACAGCCGGACTTCATCGTGGTGCAGGGCGACACGACCACGACGTTCGCGGGCGCATTGGCGGGATTCAACCGGCGCATTCCCGTGGGCCATGTAGAAGCAGGACTGCGGACGGGGGACGTCACGCAGCCGTTTCCGGAAGAGATGAACCGCGTGCTGACCGGAAGGCTGGCGACGTTGCACTTTGCGCCGACGGCGCGGGCGGCGGAAAACCTGCGGCGGGAAGGCGTGGCCGGGGAACGGATCTTCGTGACGGGCAACACGGGGATCGATGCGCTGCTGTACGTGCGGGAGCGGCTGGAGAAGGGAGAGTGGGCAGGGTTTGATGGAGAGATTCCAGCGGCGGGACGCAAGCTGATCCTGATGACGGCGCACCGGCGGGAGAGTTTCGGCGAAGGATTCGTGCGGATCTGCGAGGCGGTGCGGAGGCTGGCGGCGCGCGGGGACGTGGAGATCGTGTATCCGGTGCATCCGAACCCGAACGTGCGGGGGGTGGTGGAACGGATGCTTGCCGGAGTGGACGGGGTGCGGCTGATCGAGCCGCTGGACTATGTTCCGTTCGTGGATCTGATGCGGCGCGCCGACATCCTGCTGACGGACTCGGGCGGGGTGCAGGAGGAGGGGCCGTCGTTCGGCAAGCCGATTCTGGTGATGCGGGAGAAGACGGAGCGGCAGGAAGCCGTGGAGGCGGGGGCGGCGGTGCTGGTGGGCACGGATCCGGAACGGATTGTTGCCGAGGCGGGGCGGCTGCTGGATTCGGCCGAAGCGCGGGAGGCGTTCACACGAGTTCGCAATCCTTTTGGAGACGGGCGGGCGAGCGGGCGGATTCTGGACGCAATTCATTCATTTCTGGGGACTTGACACGGGCAGGCGCGTCCGGCCGGATGTGGTGCTGACGAGGAAAACGCGGCCCCGCGCTTGGAAAGCGCCGATAGAATGCGCGCGGAGGTGAGAGGCGCGCATGCGAGCCCCTGTTGTTCCGATCCGGAGGGAGATCCCGCCGGGAGAACCGACTCAGCTGACCCACCGCCTGCTGCGGCGGATTGTGGGGCAGGAGGAGGCGATCCGGGCCATTGTCCCCTATGTGGAGCTGTTCGAAGCCGGACTGGCGCCGGCAGGAAGGCCGGTGGGCGTTTTCCTGCTGCTGGGACC
>Ga0209381_1002252_pt1 | contig 25207 bp, 17 predicted proteins | sample DewCreD2012metaG_FD_184111 | JGI IMG/M metagenome (GOLD analysis project Ga0209381, IMG submission 184111) | Hot spring sediment bacterial and archeal communities from British Columbia, Canada, to study Microbial Dark Matter (Phase II) - Dewar... ...
ATTTAATATTTGCCTTCCGGCCCTTCCCGCCGGCTGGCCCGCTTTGTCTTCAAACGGCCCGCCCGTGCCGCGTCCGCGTTGCTAACTTTCATCCTGGATGAGAATGGGGGGGCATTCGGAAGCGCCGCGGCCAAAGTCCCTATTGAAGAAAGCCTTAAGACAAGGTAAAAGGCACCTGTGATAAAGCGGTTTAAGGTCCACAATTTCAAGAACCTGATTAATTTGGAATTCCGACCGGCGGTTCTCAATTTGCTTATTGGGCAAAATAACGCTGGCAAAACCAATCTCTGTCAGGCGCTGCATTTTTTCGCGCTGGCCAGCCGCATGTCTTTGAAAGAGGCCGCCCAACAGGTGGTCGGAGAGGTTTGGAATCTAACCAATGCCTACCAGGATAACCGCTTTATTGACTTTGAACTCGAAGCCAGCATCGTGGTGGATAACCAAACACGTGATTTCACCTATCTCCTGTCACTGGAAGCGGAGACCCACGCGGTAACGGGATTGCAAATGTTGAAAGTGGCGAACGAACGACTGACGCTGGCCGTCGAAGGCGGCAGCCGGACGTTGATTGGCAATCAATTTGGCCAAGCCGAACTCCAGGATGAAACCAAAGCCGGTCGGGAGACGCTGCACGCGCGCATTCCGGAAGGCTACAGCGCGCTCTGCAAACTGTTTGATGAGCAGGCCCATCGTCTAAGTTTGATCTTCCGGCAATACTTGGCCCATTGGGCTTACTTCAACCTGAGTCCGCCGGCCCTGCGCTCCTCGCGCGTGACCGGTCCGTTCCCGCTTTTAACCCCGGCCGGCGAAAACCTCGGCCACTTTCTTTTCACGCTGCACAACCAAATGCCCGCACTGACGCGCAGCCTGCTGGGCGCGTTGCGCCGGATTGAGCCCAAGGCGGAATTTTTCGCGTTTTCACATCCCGACCCGGAACACCTGATCTGGTTTTTGGCGGACCGGCAAGGCCGCCGGTTTGGGGTGCAGCATCTATCGGACGGCACGCTCCGCTATTTGGCTATTTGCTGCATCATTCTGGGACTTGAGCGGGCGCCAGATTTCTTTCATCCGCCCCCCCTGGTTATGTTGGAGGAGCCGGAGAACGGCTTGCATGTCAACGAGCTCAAGCCTCTGCTCAACCGGATTGATCGCTCCGGCAAAGCCGGCCAGTTTGTTTTCACCTCTCACAACCAGTATTTTATTGACCTTTTCGACAAGGATTTGGAGGGCCTTCACCTCCTGAAACCCGGACCTGTGGCGGCGGAAATGGTTCAGCCCGATCCCGCCAAGGTGCGTCCCTTGTTGGAGGACATGCCGCTTGGTGAGTTGCATTTTCATGAACTGCTGACATGAAAATTGCTTATTGCATCGTTGGTTGCGCAACCCATCGTTTGCGAACTTTTACGAGCAGGTGTGGCAGAAAGCCAAGGAATTGAATTGCCCGCGCTTGGAAAACCTGCGCGAAAACCCATCCAAGCTTTAACCGCTCCGGGGTTTCAGAACCAGGATTGAAGCTCCGCCAGCCTTACCCCCGCCAGATTGGCAACGACCAGGTCCGCGTCCAGCAGCGTTTCGCGCGGATGCGTGGTCGCAAGCGCCACCACCCGCATGCCGCCGGCCCGCGCCGCCTCGATGCCCACATGCGCGTCTTCAAAAACCACGCAGCGATTCGGCGGAACCCCCAGGCGGCGGGCGGCCAGCAAAAACACTTCCGGATCAGGCTTGCCCCGGTCCACGTCCTCCCCGCAAATCACCGCGCGAAAAAAGCGCTCAATCCCCAGTTGCCGAATCAGGCTTTCGATATTGACGCGGATGGTCGAGGAGCCCACCGCGCAGGGCGCCCCGGCGGCTTCCAGTTGCGCCAAAAACGCGGCCACTCCCGGCAACAGCTCCACCCCCTCCGCCATCGCTACTTGACGGTAATGGGCCTCCTTGCGCTGCGAGTAGTCCCGGATTTTGCCCGGGTCGGTGGTCCACTGGAGAAGCTCGGGGATGACTTTTTCATTTTTCATCCCGAAACTTTTTCGAAAGAAATCCTTCGGCAACGGCAGCCCCTCCTCCGCGGCCAGCAGCTCCCAGCCGCGCTCGTGATGCCGCGAGGAATCTATGATCACCCCGTCCCAGTCAAATATCGCCGCCCAGTGCGCCATGGCGATTATTGGTAACGGCGGCCGCCCCGCCAAGCGAGCAAAATTCCGGTTTCGCGTTCGCTTGGCCCGGCGGCGGATTGATGTTAGCTTGGGGCGGGAGGCGCGGCGGGAGAAATGCTCCGGCGGCGCGGTCCCGTTAATTTCGGCAAGCAGCAGCTTTATTGCGGGCATGACAACAACCATCGTTTGGTTTCGCCAGGATTTGCGGCTGGCGGATAATCCCGCCCTGGCCGCCGCCGCGCGGAACGGGGCGGTGGCGCCGGTGTTCGTTTGGGCGCCGGAGGAGGAGGGCGAGTGGCCGCCGGGCGGCGCGTCCCGCTGGTGGCTGAACCAGTCGCTCCGGCAGCTCGACCAGGATTTGCGCGCTCTTGGCTCCCGGTTGATTCTGCGGCGCGGCGGCAGCGGCGAACAGTTGCAACAGGTGGCGCGCGAGACCGGGGCCTCCGCCATTTATTGGAACCGCCGCTATGAGCCGGCCGTCATCGAGCGGGACCGACGGTTGAAGGAAAGCTGGCGGGCGCAGGGCCTGCTGGCTGAAAGTTTCAACGCCGCGCTGCTGTTCGAGCCGTGGACCATTCAAAACCAAAGCGGCCGGCCTTTTCAGGTGTTCACCCCTTTTTGGCGGCACTGCCTGCGGCAAGCGGAACCGGCCAGGCCCTTGGCCGCGCCCAAGCGGCTTGCTGGTCCCCCGCGCTGGCCGCCAAGCGAGTCGTTGGACGCCTGGCCGCTGGAGCCGGCGGTTGATTGGGCGGGCGGCTTGCGGGCCGCGTGGCAGCCGGGCGCTCACGGCGCCGCCGAAAATCTGCGCGGCTTTCTGCGCGCGGCGTTTGCCGATTATGATGCCGCCCGCAACCGGCCCGACCTTCGCGGCACTTCCCGGCTCTCGCCGCATCTGCATTTCGGGGAGATCAGTCCGCGGCAAATTTGGCACGAATTGCGGCGACAGGGCGAGGCCCGCGGGCTCGCGCCGGCAGCCTGGCGGAATTCCCAATGCCTGGCGGAAATTGGATGGCGGGAATTTGCGCACCACCTGCTCTATCATTTCCCGCACACGCCCCGGCAGCCGTTGCGGGCCGAGTTTGCGCGTTTCCCCTGGCGCCGGAACGCGAAATGGTTGGCGGCCTGGCGGAAGGGACAGACCGGCTATCCCATCGTGGACGCCGGGATGCGGGAGTTGTGGGCGACCGGCTGGATGCACAACCGGGTGCGCATGATTGCCGCGTCGTTTCTGGTGAAAGACCTGCTGCTGCCTTGGACGGATGGCACCGCCTGGTTTTGGGACACCCTGGTGGACGCCGACCTGGCCGCCAACACCCTCGGCTGGCAATGGACCGCCGGCTGCGGCGCCGACGCCGCTCCTTATTTCCGCATCTTTAATCCCGTCAGCCAGGGAGAAAAATTCGATCCGGAGGGGGCTTACGCGCGGAAATGGATTCCGGAACTGGCGCGCGTGCCGCGCGAATGGATCCACCGGCCTTGGGAGGCGCCCCCGGACGTGCTGTCCGCCGCCGGGGTGAGGCTGGGCAAGGATTACCCGACGCCCATCGTCAGCCACGCGCTCGCGCGCGAAGTGGCCTTGGAGGCCTACGCCAAAATCCGCCAATCAGCGGGCGCCGGTTAGCGGAAGCCCCGCCCGACGCCCGCGAGGAAAAGGCGGGCGGCGCTCCATTTCCATTTTTGGAAAGCGCGCCTGTGTGGCCCGGGGTTTTTCGCCGTTGGCCTGGCCATTCGGCGGCTCATTGGGCATTCGCATTGGCTTTCCGCAACTGGCGCAGGATGAAATCCACCACCGGCGCGGGGTCCTTCAAACCGTGCGGATGATGGCCGACGCCCGGTTTTCCGATCAGCTCGATGCTGCCGCCCAGCTTGCGGTAGCGTTCCGCCAGCAAGCCGGTGTTTTCCTCCCACGGCACGACGTCATCCGCTTCCCCGTAAACATGGATTAGCGGAATGCCCGCCTTGGCCAGCGGTTCGAGGGTGTCCACCGGGTTGCCTTTGAACGCCAGCGCGTCCGCCTCGCTTTTGAAGCCATACACCTGCATCGCCAGCTTCCAATCACCCGCGCTGCCTTTGCCCCGGCCTTTGCCGCCCGGCCAGCTCTTGAGGTCGCACACTGGCGCGTCGCCATAAAGGCAGGCAACTTTCTGCGGATTGGCGGCCGCCCAGTTGTAGCAATAGAGGCCGCCCCGGCTCAGGCCGATCAGCGCGGGTCGCGGCGCCAGGCCGTGGCGGGTCGTCAGTTCCTGGTAGGCCGCGTTCCAATGCCGCACCGCCTCCGGCGCGCCCAGCAGGTTGGGGATGCGCAGATAGACGATATGCACTCCCTTCTTTAGCAGCTCAATTTCCGTCGCCGGAAAGGCGTCGAGAAATTCGCCCTTCCAAGCCCAGAGCCGGCCCGGCAGCGGCGTCGCCGGCGCGATCACGCTGCAAAGTTTCCCCTCGCCCACTTCAAAATCGTGGCGAAGGTATCCATTCCAAAAACTAATCTTGCCCGGGAAAGCCGGTTTCAACAGCGCTTGCATCTGTCGGGTCAGTTCATTGGCCTTGGCCTGCGCCTCTTCCAACGGCAAGCCTTTCTTTAGGCCGGGCCGATTATGCCCGGTCCGCGTCAGCCACGCATCCCGCAAAATTTCCATGCGCTGGTGCAGCAACGCGCGAATGGCGGCGCCCTCCACCGGCTGGGCGAACAATTCCTCGGCGGCAGCGGCCTTGGCGGCGGATTCGTCGCCCAGCAGGCGGATCAATTCCCGCGCCATCAGCCAATGGCCTTCCCGTCCGGGGTGCACACCGTCGCGGGCGAAGGCGAAACCGGGCTCGCTCTGGCGGCGCCGGTCCAGGGCCTGCCGCATGGGGCCGTGCGTGTCGGCTACTTCCCAGCCCTCAGCCCGTTTGGATAGCAGCCAGTGCCCGTATTGCTTCAAAGTTTCGTCGTAAGCCGGCTCGCGTCCCTTTTGGCCGGCGGCGTCATAAACCGGCGGGGTCAGGTGAATGATGCGGCGCGTGCCGGCTTTGGCGGCTTCCTGACGCACCGCCAGGAGGCCCTCGCGGAAACGGCCAAACCGCTCCGGGTTGAGCGGCTCATAGCAGCCGTCGTTCATGCCATAGCAGACGACCAGCAGGTCCGGCTTGGCGGCCTCCAGAACCCGCGACAGCCGTTCCCTTAATTCCGGGCGCGGGAACTTGTGGGCGGTGACATGCGGCTGCTGCTCGGCGTCGGTCAGATCGGCGGCGGTTTCACTTGGCAGCCCCAGGTTAAGAACCTCGATGGGTTTTTCGCGCGCCGCCAGCCAGCAGGCGAAATCCGTCACGTAATGCCCGCCGTAGGTGATGCTGTCCCCAAGGAACACGATGCGCTTGATGCCGGGCAACGGGTCGTTCGCCGCCCCCGGCGCCGCCGCAGCCAGGATCAGGGCCGCCGCGCCAATTAGAGAAAGGTGCCGCTTCATGCGTTTTCCTTGTCGTAGCCTAAGCCAACGTCCGGGCCGGGTCGAGCCGCGACTTTGCGCTTTGATATTTGGCGGAAACCGCTTAGAATGAGGGTGTGACTGCGGAGTTGTTCGCGCCGGAAATGAAAGAAGCCTTGCGGGCCTACGAAAAATACATCGTGTGCCTGGACAAGACGCCTGACCAATTTGCCCTCACCCTGCTGCGCCTGGTGGAGAAAGCCATCAAGGAATTTGAGCAGCGGAGCCCGGGGCTCAAACACGGCATTGCGCTGGACCGCCAAGTGACGGTCATCATCAGCGAACGGGACGCCGAACGGCCCCTTTGCGGCATTTATTTTAACCTCCACTCCCCTTATCTGAAAAAAACGCGATCGCGCGCCGCCCGGCCGCCCGCCTAATTTTCGCGCACCATGTCCCCGGCGGCCGCCTCGCCGGCCAGAAGGTCGGCGGCGATGTTGGTATCCATCTGCGGGCCGGTGATCCTGACCTCCCCCACCTTGAGACCCTCCCGATAAACGCCGAGCTGGCGGCCTGCGGCGGGCACCCAGCCGATGGGGAAACTGAGGATCGCCGTGCGGTTTTGCGGGTTCACCATCGCCACGCGGCCGGTCAACCGCTGGTCGGGAGTCATGCGGGTCGGTGACTTTGGCCCGCGGGCTGCCGGGCCCGAATTCCGCTGCGCGTCGCCGGGACGGCATCCCGCCGTCAGCAGCGCGCCCAAAACCATGACCAGCCAAAAACGCATTGGGCTAGTAAATGGTCCTCCCGGCCAAACGTCAACGGGCAAATTCCGCCGGCGGAAAAAGACCCGAATCCTTAGGCAAGGGTGGAAAGCCGAGCTATCGCGCTGGGGCCGCCCTCACGGAAGGAGAATTTTTCAAGCCCCAACGCCCGGCGAGACGTTTCTCCGCTGGTGGTGCGGCCACCACCAGCGAAAACGAGGGGCGGCGGGGGAAAAGTGGCTCCTCGACGTTTCCAGTGGAATGCCAAGTGTCTCTTTCGTGAGGGGATCGCCTGGTTTGGGAGGCATCGTTGTGCCCAGCCCCGCCAGGGGCGGCAGGTAATCGCCCAGCGATTGATCGCTGGGAACGACGCCCCGCCTGAGTCCCCAAGCCCCGCCAGGGGCGAAAGAAATCCGCGCGCGTTCGCCGCCAACTACCGCCGCCGCCCCTCCGACGATCTTCTTTCGTCCCTCCGGGACTTTGGGCCTTGCTGCACCCGCATCCCACCCTTGAAAGGGTGGGCTATTTTCTACCGCCCTGCCGGGCTGGCGGCGTTATTCCACCGAAAACAGCGCCGGCGTCTATTTTCATGGCATCTCGCGTGCTATGGTTGGCGTGTCGGGTTCATTTTTTTTGCTCTGCCGCTCGACCACGCGCCATGTCCTCTCCGATGACGATTCGCCCTAGTGTTGTCTTTGCGGCAAGGGGGGACTGGCCAAAAACGGCGTTTCCCTCCATAGCCGGGCTGCTCAACGAAAAGACCAGCGCCAGCAGCAAGAAAAGCGTTCGCGTCATACGCTCAATTCATTTCCGCTCGCTCTCCAATTGTTCGAGTTGTTCGTTTAGCCAGTGCGCGGCTTCTTCCGTTGTCACCAGCGGTTGCCCGTCCCGATAAATGTGAAATTCCAACACATCGTGAATCTCACTTCCTTTCAGAATCGTAACCCGAACTTCGGACGTGTAGCAGTCAGATTCTGATTGCCATACTTCAATGTCCGGCCCTCGCCACGTCATACCACATGCGGTCAGACGTTCAGCGTGAGAATTCAATATTTCAGTGCCGCCTCGCACTATGCTGGTTTCCAAATCGCGCATAATCATTCCTTCGGTATTGTCGGATATTCTATCCATTCGTTCGGGAAACGGCGCTCCGTGCCATATTTCCCGACATGGGTCTGATGTTGGTGAAGGACTTTACCGTCTTTGGTAACTTGGTGGGTAACGGAGTTCACTTGGCCGTCCACCCGTTCGATTATGTGAGTGGAGGTCGCGCCGTCACGTCCCGGCGTTGGACGCACCTTGATTTCCTTGGTTACGTTCTTTGCGGCAACTTTCTCAGGCAGCGGAATCCCGCAATACAGACGACAGGGATTGAAACGGTAAGGAAAGTTGCCCATGCTGGAACTGAACTTGCCAACGAGTGCCTTGCCAATGTCTTTCCCAAGGATTGGCGCTTTTGTGGTCGCCCATGTTTGGAACTTGGTAAGCAGACCCGTTCCAGCCGACCGTGCCCCGCCTCCAGGAGCCAAACAGGGCAAAAGGCCGCCAGCGGTGTACGAAGTAGCGTAGATGTTAATTAAATCCGGCTCTGCTGGCGTATGGCGGTCAAAAAACGAGTCGCTGGCGTTTTGGTACAAGTCTTGGAGGAATTTTCCCATCTGGAAGGGATTCCCCGTCGCCGTTGCGGAAAAAGCCACCGGTATCAGTTCAATACCCATGTCAACCAAACCGCGTGAGCCTCCCACGAATAGCGCGGCGGATGCTTGGCCCATTGCCGCAATTTCTGGTGGAGATAGGTCGCGTTGGAACGTTAAAAAGTCTTCCAGACCCAGAGGATCAAGCCGATTGATTGGATCGTTGCCACAGTAACTGTAAACATTCACTCCCCCTGCCTCCATCAATGGATCTCGGCTCAGCCACCGCGCCATTTCCGGTGAATAATACCGGTAGCCGTAATAATAGAGCCCGGTTTCCCAGTCGTAGTATTTGGTGGTGCCAAGGAACGGATTCTCCCGCGCTAGCGGGCCGGAAACGCGTAATAGCTCCAGAAACGGCCCGTATTCATACTCAGCCACCACCTGGCCGCTGGTATTGACCAGCGCGACAACCCGATAACTGCCATCGTAACAATAGAAGTAAGTCCCCGCATTCGCCCCCTGATGCAGGACCATCGCCAGCAGTCCGCCGATGCCGCCCGCGCCTTGCATGGTGCCACTGGCATCATTGCCCCAAACAAAGGAATGGATTGGATTGCCGCCTCCGTCCAGTTCCGCCACCAGGTTCCAGCCGGAATATACGAACTTGCACTGGTAGGCGTTGATCAGCGCCAGGCCAACTGGGTTTTCGCTGGCCAGGTGGCCCATCGGGTTGTGCGCAGGGGCAATATGCTTAATTTCTGCAAAAGAACCGCGCAACGGCGCATGAGCAAAGGCCGTAAGGGAAAGCCAACAAAGACAAACCACTCCCCACAAGGCTTGCAAAAGCCTTGAGCACACCCGCCGTTGTTCCATCTGCCTCAACAATGCGATTTTATCCCCAACCAGCTTTTTGACAAGCAATTCTGGCCTGTGTTTCCACAAGCGCGCCCCATGCTATGGTTTGACCCTCGACACTCACGGCAAACTCAAGGCGTTTGACGCCATGATGGCGGCGAGAAGTATTTTCGTTTGCATATTCGACCTCAGGCTAACGGTTACGACTTGTAAACAAATGCCACTCTGATAGCCAACATGCCCCCCCCATTTTCTGTCCACAATTATTTTATGTTCTTTCACCTTTTCAAACCTTTTTCCGCACTTGGCTAATGGTTGGGGGGAAAGGCAGCAGGGCTGGGCTGCAAAGGATGTTTCCCGGTTGTTTTGGGCGGCGGCATCGTTTATGTTGGCGGGAGTGAAAAGTCACCACCGCATCCTGGGGTTGCTGTGCGCGCTGCTATGCGGCCATCCCGTCGCCGTCCGGTCCGCAATGGTGGAAGCCGGCGCCGGTTACACCAACGATTTCAGCGCGCGGCCTTTGGCGGTGGATTGGTCCACCCGCTCCTTCGGCAGCGCCGGAACGACCGGTGCCGGGGAAATCACCACGGTGGCCGGCCTGGATGCCGCCGTGCAAACCAACCGCGCCAGCTTCATCACCGCTCAATGCGGCAGCTCAACCGGCGATCCCCCCGCCGGTTCCGCCACCGCGGTTTGGAGCACCGGCGGCTATTTGCAAACGCGCCCCACCCAATGCGCGGCGACGCTGCTGCTGGCGACCTTGACGAATAACACCGGCGCCAGCGTCGGCGTCGTGCGGCTGAGCTACGAGCTCGTCACCAATCGCGCCAGTTTGGCCGCCGAGGAAGTGCGCGGGCATCGCGTTTATTACAGCTTGGCCGGCGCGCCCAATACGTGGTCCAATATTGCCGCGCTTTCGCAGACGGCGGCGGGGCCGTTGAGTGTGGACCTGGAATTGCCGGGCGGATGGGCCAGTGGCGCCCCCCTGTATCTCTTGTGGGCGGATGACAACGGGTCCGGCAGTCCCGATGACGCCAATCAAATTGACAATTTCTCCGTGCGCCTCCCGGGCGGCGAACCGCCAGGACCCGCTTGCGTTTTGGTGTCGCCGGCCAACGGCCAGAGCTTCGGCGCGCCCGCCAACTTGACCTTGACGGCGGCAGCCCACCCCGGCCCGGAGGCCAGCCTGACGGGGGTGGGTTTTTTTGAGACGACCCTCGGCTTTATCGGCAGCAGTTTAATCGCCCCTTTTTCCCACTCTTTGGAGTTGGGCCCGGGCACCTACCGCTTTTACGCGGTGGCGACCAACAGCCTGGCGGTCGTGGTTTTTTCCTCCACCAACCTGGTCACCGTCGTCTCCGGCACGGTCATTCGCGGTCCCTACCTGGGCTGCCGCGGCGCGACTAATGTCACCATCCGCTGGCGCACCGCCGAGAGCATGGTGGGACGGGTGCGCTACGGAACGGACCCCGCCCATTTGACCGCCTGCGCCGACGACCCGAGCAACCGCACCGACCATGTCGTGGCGCTGACCGGCCTGCAACCCGAGACCAAATACTATTACTCCATTGGCAGCACCATTGAAACCCTGCAGGCCGGCGCGGATTATTATTTTTTCACCGCCCCGCCCGCGGGCGTCAGCCGGCCCGCGCGCATCTGGTTCCTCAGTGATTTTGGGCGGGTGGATGCGACGCAAAGCGCGGTGCGGGGCGCCGCCCTGAATTTTTTTCAAAGCACCGGACGCGACCCCGATGTCTGGCTGGGCGGCGGTGATAACGACCAGGGAAACGGCACCGACGCCGAGTTTCAGAGCACGGTTTTCAACGTGTATTCCAACATCCTCTGCCGCCAGCCCTTTTTCCCGACTGGCGGCAATCATGACGGTCTGCCCGCCAGCGCGCTCTGGAGCATTTTCAGCCTGCCGACCAATGGCGCGCTGGGCGGTGTGCCCGCCAACGCGCCCTACTACTACTCTTTCAATTACGGCGACATTCATTTCCTTTGCCTGGACTCGGAAAACAGCTCGCGTTTGGCCGGCGGTCCCATGCTGAGCTGGCTGGAACAGGACTTGGCGGCGAACACCCAGCGTTGGACCATCGCCTATTGGCACGAGCCGCCCTACAGCAAGGTGTTTTACGATTCCGATACGGACGCCAATTGCCGGGAGATGCGCGAGAACGCGGTGCCGCTGCTGGAAGCTTACGGCGTGGACGTGGTTTTGTGCGGCCACGCGCATTCCTTGCAGCGCACCTGGTTGATCAACGGGCATTATGGACTGGCGGCGACTTTTAACAACGCGCACAAGTTGGACGGGGGTGACGGGCGGGTGGACGGGAGCGGCGCCTATCTGAAAACCGGCGCCGGCGGCGCCGTCTATGCGGTGGCGCCGGCGGGTTGCGGTCTCACGCGCACCGGCAGCGCCCATCCCGCCTGCCTTTTCACCATCAACAGCACGGCGGGTTTTCTGGTTTTGGATGTGAACTCGAACCGGCTTGACTTTCAGATGGTGACTTCGACCGGCGCGATTGGGGACTATTTCACTATTCTCAAAGGGGCAAGCCAGCTTGCGCCGCCCGCCCGCCCCGCGACCTTGACGGCCGCCGCCGGCGGTTCGGCAGTCAATTTGTCTTGGGTCAATAATGCCACCAACGAGGCTGGTTACAGCCTTGAATGCTCCGTCAATGGCGCGCCCTTTCGGGAGATTGCCCGCCCGGGGGCCAATTTAACGGGCTATGCCCACAGCGAGTTCAATCCCGCTCACGCCTATTACTACCGCCTGCGCTCCTGGAATAACGCGGGGTATTCGGAATACACCGACTTCGCGAGTGTCACGCCAGCCGGCCCGCTGCAGATTGATCAACAGCCGCTCAATCTGGCCAGCCTGCCGGGGCAGGCGGTGCTCTTCTCGGTGTTGGCGCGCGGCGCCGCGCCGATTACCTACCAGTGGTATTTTGCGGGCGCGCCACTGGACGGGCAGACCAATCAAGTGCTGCGTTTGTATCAAGTGACCGACACCCACGCGGGCCAATACACCGTGGTCATCGCCAATGGCGGCGCGCCGCTGGCCAGCCAGCCGGCGACTTTGACCCTGACCGACCGGGCGTGGCCGCTCGAACTAAGGGAGGCCCCGCGGGCGGCCCAAGGGGTGTTTTCCGCCGTCTTCCGCGGCACCGTCGGCGCCGGCTATACCTTGGAGGCGAAGGATTCGCTGGATGCTTCCTTATGGCGGACCGTCGGTTGGCTATCCGTGCCAGCCACGGGAACGCTGCAATTTCAGGACCAGGTTGGAGCGGCGACTCAACGTTTTTACCGTTTGGTTGGCCCCTGACGGCACCGCCGCCGGACTGCGGACCAGCCGGCGGACGGTTTGGGCGGGGAAACAGTTCCCCGGAATTGGCGCGCCTGGGCGACGCCGATTTTTCGTGGTTTGCGCTTGCGGCCGGCCAAGCGTCGGTTATGCTGGCGACAGTCTATGGAATTGATGGTCACCCTGTTGGTGGTGGGCGCCATCCTGCTGATTTTGGAGACCATCCTGCCCGGCATGATCGCCGGGATTTTGGGGGTTATGTGCCTGATCGGCGGGATCATCATTGCTTACATGGATTTTGGCGCCCACACCGGCAATATAATTTTAGTGGGGGTTTTGCTGGGGTTGGCGGCGGGCACCGCCGTCTGGCTGCGCCTTTTTCCCAACAGCCCGATGGCCAGGAAACTGGTTTCCGAGAAGGTGATCGGGGATGTGGGCGCGGAAAAGCCGGAATTGGTGGGCTTGGAAGGCACGGCGCTGACGGCGCTGCGGCCATCGGGCACCGCGCTGATCAACGGCCAGCGGGTGGATGTGGTGAGCGAAGGCGGATTGATTGAGCGCGGCACCCGCGTCAAAGTAATGGCGGTGGAAGGCTTGCGGGTGGTGGTGCGGGCGATTTAGCAATTGGAAAGGAAAGATTATGACGGACACAAACTACGCGATGTTTGGGGAGTTCAGGCTGAATTTTCTCCTCTATGGGCTGGGGGCGCTGGTGGTGCTGGTGATGCTGATCGTCATCATCACCTTTTTCAACGTCTGGATTCGGGCCTTGATTTCCGGCGCCAAGGTCAAGTTTAGCGAGCTGATCGCCTTGCGCCTGCGGCGGGTGCCGGTGGGGCTGATCGTGGACAGCCGCATCACCGCCATCAAATCCGGACTGCCGCTGACCATTGACCAGTTGTCCGCCCATTATCAGGCGGGCGGCAACGTCGAAATGGTGGTGCAGGCCTTGATCGCCGCCAAAAAAGCCCAAATCCACCTCGAGTTCGACCGCGCCTGCGCGATTGACCTGGCGACCAAGGGCACCGGCAAGACCGTTTTCGAGGCGGTGCGCACTTCGGTCAATCCCAAGGTGATTGACTGCCCCAATCCGGCCGCCGGCAAGGTGAGCATTGACGCTGTGGCCAAGGACGGCATTGTGATCAAGGCCAAAGCCCGCGTCACGGTGCGCACCAACCTGGACCGGTTTGTCGGCGGGGCCACCGAGGAAACCATCATCGCCCGCGTGGGCGAGGGGATCGTCACCACCATCGGCTCCTCTTCGAGCTACAAGGATGTGCTGGAAAACCCCGATCGCATCTCGAAGACGGTGCTCGACAAGGCGCTCGACGCCAACACCGCGTTTGAAATCCTCTCGATTGACATCGCCGATGTGGACGTGGGGGAGAACGTCGGCGCCAAGTTGCAAGCCGAGCAAGCCGAAGCGAACAAGCTGATCGCCCAGGCGCAAGCCGAAGTGCGCCGCGCCGCCGCCGTCGCCGCCGAGCAGGAAATGGTCGCCCGCATCGCGGAAATGCGCGCGCGCGTGGTCGAGGCCGAAGCGCAGGTGCCGCTGGCCATTGCCGAAGCCTTCCGTTCCGGCAACCTGGGCATCATGGATTATTACCGCCTGCGCAACATCCAGGCCGACACCGGCATGCGCGACAGCATCGCCGGCAACGCGCCCGCGGCGCAAGCGGCGCCCAAACCGCCCCCGGCGACCAGCTCATAAACGGCCATGCCCAAGTTATTTGCCGCCGGTTTTGAGGACCTGTTGGGCCTGTTGGTCATCGTGGCCATCAGCATGATTGCCCAATGGCTCAAAAGCCGGGGCAAAAAAACTGAAGAACCCTGGCCCGAGCAGGAGGACTTCCCGGAGGCTCCCCGGGAACAGCCGCCATCCGGGCCGGCCGCGCCCCCGCCCATTTATCAGCCCGCCCGTTCCGCTGAGGAAAGCGGTTGGGAAGAACGCTTGCGCGAGATGCTTGAGGAGCGGACGCCGGAAGCAGATCGGCCGGCGACCCCGCCGCCTTTGCCGCCGATTATCCCCTCGCCGTCGGCGGGACAGCCAACCATCGTGGTTTTGCCGCCGCCTTTGCCCAGCGAAGACAGTTATGCCCGTCCGCACAAGGCCCTGGACCGGGCCCGGGAAGTGGAGCAGCACGCCGGCCAGTTGGACCGGCAGGTTGGGCAACTGCTCTCCCGCGCCAGCGGGCAACTGGGCAACTTGGGGGAGGCCGCCGCCGCCCGGCAAAAGGCGTTGGATATCGAACAGCGGGTGGCCGCGCAGCTTAAACAGGCGGGCGACCAACCGGTCGCGCTGACGCGGGTGGTCCGGCGCTATCAATCATCGCCGGAAATTGCCCAAACTCTGGCCTTGTTGCGGCAGCCACGCACCGCGCGGCAGGCCATTCTGGCCTCGGTCATTCTCGGTCCGCCCAAGGCTCTGGAAATGTAAGTTTTTTGGGGCGGCGGGTGCTCCGCCAGTTCAGTTTTGTTCCTGGTAACCGGAATACCCTCCGCAGTGTCTCCAATGTCGGAGAAGAATGCATAAAGAGCGGTCAGACCATGGGAGAACCGCCATTTGATCTGGCTGCTTGCGTGGCCCGGGTGCGTCAGCGGGACGAGGAAGCCGCCAGCCGGATGGTGGAACATCTTTACCCGCTGGTGATCAAGATCGTGCGGGCGCACCGTTCGCCCCGGCTGGCGGAGGAAGATGTGGCCCAGGAAATTTTCCTGCGGGTCTTTGCCAAGCTGGATCAATACCGGGGCGAGGTCGCCTTCGAGCACTGGGTGTCGCGGGTGGCGGTGAATGTGAGTTTGAATGCGTTGCGGTCTTTGAAATGCCGGCCGGAATTGCGCTGGGCGGATTTGAATGAGGCCGAAGCCGAGGCCTTGGGGGCGACCTTGGCGGGCGGCGAGCCTTCGGCGGAACAAAGTGTGGCGGCGCGGGATTTGGTGGAAAAATTGCTGGACTGCCTCAATCCCGAGGATCGGCTGGTCATCAGCTTAATGGACCTCGAGGAGCGCAGCGTGGCCGAGGTGCGGCGGATCACCGGCTGGTCGGAGGCAATGGTAAAGGTGCGGGCCTTTCGAGCCCGGCGAAAATTACGGAAACATTTGGAGCGCTTTCAACGAAGGGAGAATCTATGAACGAGATGGACCAGGCCTGGCGGAGGCTGGCGGTCGCGGCCCGGCGCGCGCCGCCGGCGGAGATTCCCGCGGTCCCGTTTGGGTTGGCGACGCGCATCGCGGCCCGCTGGGGGAGGACGGACGCGACCGGCGCCGACGAGCCATGGAACTGGCTGGCGCGTCCGGCCTTGATGGGCGCGGCGGCACTGGCGGCCGGAGCGGTGGCTTTAAGCTACGAACCGATGGTGAACGCCTGGACGGCCCTGTCTGGTTCCGCCGCCGTGCTGGAAGTCCTGCTGCCCTTATGAAAATCCCCAACCCCTTGCGGCATTGGAAAATCATCCTGGCGATGAGCGCCTTGTTTTTGCTGGGCCTGCTTTCCGGCGCCGTGCTGACCGCGGGCATCCTGGGCAAACTGGCCGTAAAGATATTGAATTACGATGGCTGGGAGCAGCGCACCGCCCGCGATTACCGCCGTCGCTTGAGCCTCTCCCCCGAGCAGGAGCGGCAGGTGATGGCTTTGTTCCGCGAGCGCCGTCCCGAAATGCTGGCCATCCGCAACGAAATGTTTCGCCAGTCGGGGGTTGTGCAAAAGGAACTGAACGAGGAAGTTTTGAAAATCCTCACCCCGGAGCAGGCGGTCAAATTCAGGGCTCTCACCAAACTCCAGGAGGAGCGGTTTCGCAAGGCCATGAAGCTCGAGGCGCCGCCGGCCCGGTCTGGAAACACCAACGAGCCGGCCGGTTTTTCTGCTGGGCGTTGAAGTTTTCGCGGGCCCGCCGCCGGGCGAGTCCCGCTTGCGAACCAGCACTTCTTGCCGCGTCATTTCGCTCATTTCTGTGTTGATGCTTCGGTAACCTTCGTTTTGAGTCAAATCGTGACGACGGAAACGCCGGTGGTGTTACCGGGAATGTTGGGTTGGTCCCGGTAGAACGCGGCAATCTCCCGCCAGCGGTTGAACGAACGTCGAATGTCGCAAAACCTCAAAGGCTGCGCCTTTTTGTGCAGATTTGCATTTGGAAAGCAAATTTGCAATTGACAACGCAAGTCCTTGATGGCAAGTTGCTTCGTGTATGGATGTTTATGTCCACCGTTTGATTGAGCCGATATTGCGGAAAATGACCGCTCAATTTCCGGTGGTCGCTTTGACTGGGCCGCGTCAATCCGGAAAGTCCACGCTGTTGCAGAAGATCTTTCCCGAGCACAAATACCTAACCTTGGACGATCCGCTGACGTTGCAGCAGGCGCTGGACGATCCGGAGTTGCTGCTTGATTCCGCCGGGTCGCCGATGGTGATTGACGAAATCCAGTATGCGCCTTCCTTGCTGCCGCGGCTTAAACTGCGCGTGGACCGAGAGCGGGCAGCCCGAGGACGCTTTCTGCTGACCGGGTCACAGCAATTTATTCTCATGAAGGGTCTGGGGGAAACCCTGGCGGGGCGAATCGGGTTGCTGGAGCTGTTGCCATTCAGCCTGGAAGAAAAAACACATTGCCCGGGAATGGCGCGCCTGGCGGAGCAGCCGCGAAAGGCCTTGGTGAGCGCGTGCCTGCAAGGCTCGTATCCTGAACCGGTGCTGGATTCACGCTTGGAAGCGCGCCGTTGGTACAGCGCCTATGTTCGCACGTATTTGGAACGCGATATTCGTTCCCTTTACGACATTGGCAGTCTGCGAGAGTTCGAGCGTTTCCTGCAACTGCTCGCGGCCCGGTGTGCGCAGACGCTGAACCTCTCCGCGCTGGCCACCGATGTCGGCGTGGCCGTCAACACGATCAAACGCTGGATCTCAATCCTCGAAGCTTGTCGCATCATCTATTTACTGCCGCCCTACCACAATAACCTGGGCAAGCGCCTGATCAAGGCGCCCAAAGTTTACTTCCTGGATGCCGGTCTCGTCTGCTATCTCACTGGCTTGCACGACCCGGAGCACCTGCTGCATGGTCCCCTGGCCGGACCGTTGTTTGAAAACTTCTGCATCCAGGAAATCATCAAGGTGTTTGCCGCAAGCGGCGAATCCCCCCGGCTCTATTTTCTCCGCACCAGCGCGGGGCTGGAAGTGGATTTGCTGATCGAGGGTCCCGCAGGAGGCAAACTGTATCCGTTCGAGTTCAAGCTGTCGGCTACGCCACGCGCGGAAATGGCCGGTCCGCTGGAACAATTCCGCGCGCAATTTGCCGCGCTGAAGCCAGCACCGGGCTTTATCGTATCGCTTGCCACCGTGAATCGTCCCTTAACGGCCGACACCCAGTTGCTGCCCGTGGCAGACTTCCTGGCCTTCGTGCGCCGCGAGTGCCTGCCGGCGGGCAAGTGAGAGGATCCGGCTTGGCATGGCACCCCGGTGAGAACGGGGCGTGCCTGTTCCACGAGGGTCGGGGCGGCTAGCCTGCCGCGACAACTGAACCTAAAAATCGCAGTTCAACCACGGATAAACACTGATGGACACGGATAACAAAGATTTGCCAAAGCAGAGGCTGGCACCTGGCGGGTGAAGGCCATTCCTGCTTCAGCATCGGTGTTCATTGTTGTTCATCCGTGGTTTACAACTTCCCCGCTCGCCTCTAACTGCGGAATCCAGGTTCAAGGAGCAAGATCAAGCCGGATTCGATAGAAACGCCGGGAGGCATCCGGCGGCGCGGGCAACGATATAGGTTCGGCGTCGTTGGTGTGAATGACGGAGGCCGCCGTTTCCCAATCAATCAGATTGGTGGAGGCCTCGATGACATACGGCAGTCTTAGGTTGCCTTGAAATTGCAGGAGAAAACGGCCGTCCGCCCGCCATTGCGCGGCGCCGAGGTAAGGCGGCCGCAGCACGGAAAGCGAGGCGGGCGGAGTGGTCAAGGCCGCGTTGGCGGCGGTGATGACCACCGAATACAAGCCGTCCTGACTGGCTTGCACATTCGTCATAACCAGCAGGGCATTGGTTTGGCCGGCCAAGGGCTGGCCGTCAAATTGCCACTGGTAGGTGACCGAAGAGCCTGTGGCGCCGGCGCGGAAAGTGACATCGGCGCCGGGATAAACCACCTGGTCCGCGGGCGCGCTGGTGACAACGGTGAGGACGGAGGCGGGCGAGGTGAGGAGCCCGGTGCGGTTGGCGCCATTGGTCACCACGACGGTGTAATTGCCGGCGTGGCTGGCTTGCACGTTGCTGATCGTCAGGAACGGTTGGTCAACGAAAAATTCGATGGTGAGGCTGTTGCGCCGCCACCGGAAGCCCATCGGCGACGAGCCTTGGGCTTCAACCTCGAAGGTGACGTTGGACCCCGCCATGACCACCTGGCTGGCGGGCGGACGGATAATGACCGGGCGATATAGCACCGTGAGAGTGACCGGCTCGCTGACCAGGCTTTGCAAGTCGTCCTGTATTTGAACAGCGTAGCTGCCCTCGTCCGCGGCGGTGGCGTTGGTAATGACCAGGAACGACTGGGTGGCGCCGGGCAAATTGGTGCCTTCGCGGCGCCACTGGTAGCGCAATGCGCCCGTGCCCAGGGCGGTGACGCTAAACACCGCGTTGCTGCCGTTGGTGGTGATCTGGCTGACGGGCGGGGCGAGAATCGTCAGCGGGAAAATCAAATAGTTGCTGGCCTGCGGCGTGGGCTGGAAGGTCAGCGCAATCAAGTTGGGACTGCCATCGGGGTAGCGGATTTCCGCATAGCCGGCCGGCGGCACCCCCAAATCCACGCTGTCTAAGATGGCCGAGTTGGTATTCAGCAGCCGCAGGGTTTCGCCCAACTTGTGGAGGGAAAAATTGGCGTGGTGCCGGCCATTTTCGGGGCGGCCATCGGCTATCACCACCACAAAACCGTAAGGACCGATAAACGATAGGTCGCTGAAACGGAAGCGCGACGAGGTGGAAATGGAGGGATCGTCGGTGAGGAACAGGCCGTCTAATTTAACCGGCAGGCCGGCGGGATTGAAAATTTCAATCCAGTCATCATCGCCCGGTTGATTGGCGGCCCATTCGTTAAGAAGGAGCGTGGCGGTCGAACCGAGTGTCGCCGCGACTGGATTGGCCTGGCCGGGAGTGGGGCTGGACAACAAGTTCCACCCGCTGGCCGTGCGCCCGATGGAAAGATCGGCAATTTGGAAGCCAAACTCGACCAAGTCCGCCAATTGACCGGCGGCGTTGTAAAGATAAACCGCGCCGCTTTCGCTTTCAATCCCTTGCCCCGTGTTCAAAAAGGCCTGGTTGGTGAGGGAGGGCGGCGCCAGGGAATCGCACCAGACGGTCAAATATCCGAAGGCCCCGATGACCGTTCCGGTCGGGAAAAACCAGCGGTTTTGCCCCGGCTGGTTCAAGCAAAGGCTCATGCCCTCCAACATGACTGGATTGGCGGTGGTGTTGCGCAATTCGATCCAATCCGCAAACCTGCCGGCGCTGTTGGTGAACGCGGAGCGGTTGAGAGCCATGACTTCATTAATGACGACCGGATTGGTGACCAGCAGGTAGTTGGATTGCCCAGGGCTTTGGCTCGCCGAGAAGAAAACCAGGTTGGCAGACCCATCCGGCAGGCTGCCTTGGGAGACGTTTTCCGGCTGCGCGCCGTAACTGCGACGGTGAAATTCCACCCCCAGGGGATCATACAAAACCATCACCCCGCCGGCCGCCGGCAGTTTGAAGTCCAAATGCGTCCCTCCCGGTTGTTCGTCGGCCAGCAATAGGCGGTGGCCGCCGGGCGCGACGAAGGCGGGATAGCGGTAACGGCAAAGGCGGTTGCTGAGGCCGAAATACACCCCTTGCAAAGGCACCGGCAAATTGGCGGACCGGTTAAAAAGCTCGAGCCAATCGCTGCCGCCGGGTGGAGCATTGGCCAGCCATTCGTTGATAAAGAGGTTGGTAACGGCGGCCAACGGCGCCGGTTGGTTGACCGTTCCCGGCGTCGGCAGGTTTAGCTCCCACCCGCCAGCGGCATCACGGCCCAGCGAGTAATCGGCAAGTTGCGGCCCAAAAGCGACGGCGTCCACCAGGTTGGTATTGGCGTCGTAAAGGAACAAGTTTTCGCCCTCGCGATTCAACGCAAAGCCGGCCTGCCAACCCGGCGCATTGGTGGCCGTATCGCACCAGACCACCAGCCGCTCCCCGGCTTCGATCCGGGCGCCCGCCGGAAAGACGAATCGGCGCGGATCATTATTGTCGGTCAGGCTCCAGCCTTCCAGGGGGATGGCCGAGCCGCCGGGATTGAACAATTCGATCCAATCCGGGTAATTGTTTCCATTGGTCACACTCCCGGCGTTCCACGCCATGATTTCCTCGAACCGGACGGCAGGGGCGGCGGGTGTGGCATTGGGCAATCCCGGCGAGCCATTGATCTGCGCGCTGGCCCGCCAGGCCGCTGGCTCGCTAGGGTCTATCTCGCCGGACACTAATTCCAGCGAATATCCCCTGCCGGCGGCCAGCGCCGGCCAGCCGGGGCCGGCCAGATAATAGACCGAAATCACCGTATTGCCGTTGCGGTCTTTCAAGGCAAGGCGCTCCCCCTCGTTGCGCAAAGACCCTGAAAACCAGCCGGCCACCGTCAAGGCGGGGTAACGAGCTTGGAAGGCGGAGGGATTCGCCGCGGACGCCAGAACCAATCGCTGGCCGGGGCCAAGGACGGCGAATTCAGGGAACTTGTATTCAATGCCCTCGAAAGTCGCGCTGCCCAAGTCCACCGCCAAACCGCCCGCGTTTTCCAGTTCGATGAATTCATACGCGCCGCCGCCGGGCGGGTCGAACATGATCTCGGAAAAGCGCAAAGGTGAGCCGAGTTCGTCGGCGGAAAAATCCGCTTCCGTGAGCGCGCTCCAGGTGGCGCCCGCCAGGGCCCGCGCTTTGACCGTCATGCTTGAGCCAAGGGAAAGGCCGCCGGCATACGCGGTGGCGTCGGGTGACACCGCGCCGCTGAAGGCGACGCGCGGATCGGCGCCGTTGGTGGTGTAATAAATGGTTCCCGCCGTGGTGCTCATGGTCAGATTGAAACCGCGACTGACGCGGCCCCCGGGCTTGTTGAAAACCGGCGCGTTGGTGTGGGCGGCGAGGTGGTAAAGCGCGAAATGGTTGAACAAATTCGACCGGCGGTTGGGCACCCAGTTGGTGACGATATTCAAATTCATGCTGGGAATGACGCCGGCCAAGTCGGCGCGCAGGCGGTAATAATGGTTGGTCACGTTTTCATTCATCAATGCGCCGCCGTTGAAGAAATGCTTCTGGACGCGGTCGGCAAACAACAAACGGAATTCGGGCGAGTTGGTCAGGGACCGGTAGAAACGGGGAATATCGGTGGTGCCCGTATTCAGCGCCCGGGCAAAGACGTCTTCGTCGGGTTTGCCGGAGGCGCCGCCGATGGTGCCGCCAAAGGCGCCCTCGGCGTCCCAGAGATAAAACCGCCAAAGAGCGCCGGGAACCCGCTCGCGCCCGGCCCGCCAATTGTTGTGCGGCCAGTCGCTGGTGGCGCCGTAGAGGTTCACCAGCAGGTAGTCCACGAAATTGGTCATATCCAGCCAGGCCGCCGCCGCCCGGTAGTTGGCCGCCACCGCCAGGTTGTTGTTGGTCAGAAAGGCCCGCAGGCTGTTGAAATTAATGGCATCGCCATCCAACACCCGCGCATTTTGAACCAGCACATCCCAGAGGTCGCCGCCTCCATGCCAGGAGCGCATGAAGTTGTTATCCACCCGCTCCGTGGGATTGTAATATCCCTTATAGGCGCCGTTGACGAACAGGTTGACGAAATTACCGTGCGCCTGGGGTTGTCCCATGTCAATGCCCAGGCGCCGGACAAGCTCGTCTTTGATGAAAGGGTTGGAAATATCATTGTGGCCGGCGCGAAGAACCAATTGGTCGAACTCCTGAACGGCCGCCTCGGGAAAAAAAGGGTATTGCAAGGTGCCCTCGCCGTAGTCGCCGCGGAAATAGAGGCGAAACGAGAATTTACTGGTGACTGTGTAACGGGGGCGCGTGTAATCGCTGCCTTGCACGCGGATGCCGCAATCAATTTGGAAACCGGAATTATCCGGCGCCATCAAGTATTCGGCGGACACCGGGCGTTCCCAGGCCAAACCGCGGTTGGTGGGATTGAAATAATCGCCGGGATTGACCGCCTGCCAGACACCGTTGGAATAGGTGCCGCCGCCGATGCCCATGATGCCGGTGGGCCCGGTCAGGTTGTTGGAATCGGTGACCAACGATAAGACGGGCAGGGATTGAATGGCGGCGGTTTGGTTAAACAGGTAAGTATGGGTGATCACCCGCGAGGATAATTGGCCGGGTTTGAAAGCCGCCGCGCGCAGCAGCGTGCTTTGCGAAATGGGAATTTTGTTGGTGTAGAGGAACCCGTTGGCCTCGGTGGGAACGCTGGCGTTGGTGGTGTACCGGATGACGGCGCCCTCGGTGGGCGAGACCAGAGTCAAGTTAAACGGGGCGCTGAAAAAGCCGCGGCGAACACTGAAATGCGGCTGCTCGACCATCCCGGTGGCGGTGAGTCCGCTGTTGGCCGCGCCGGGTGTGGGCGTCAGATAATAGTTCCATGCGTTTGAACTGTCCAAACCATAGGAGATGTCATTGCGTTGCGCCGGATACTTGGGGGATAATTGCGTCACCGCGACCCGCGGCGAGTCGGGATTGAATAAGGCCAGGAATTCACCCGATTCTCCCAGCCGAAAATTGGTGTGGGGGCGGTGCGGCGTGCCCAGGTTGGAACGGTCTTTGCCGGAGGCAAAAACCACCAGGAATTGGCCGGGCGCCAGATTGGTGGCCGGAAGCGGCCACAACCCAGGCTGGGCCGGATCATCCGTCAAGGACCAGCCCGCCAAATTAACCGTGGTATTTCCCCGATTGAGAATTTCGATCCAATCTTGGTATTCGCCATCCTCGTCTTTCAGCCCATTTTCGTTGGCGGCCAAAAACTCATTGAGCACCAAGTCCCCCGGGAAAGCTCCGGAATTAACGGTGATTTCCCAAGTGTTGCCGGCCAGCGCATTGCTCAAAATCGAGTAATCGGTGATGCCATGATTAGGCGCCCACGCCAGGCGCGCCAAACCATCGTTCAGCGGTGGGAAGCGAAAGACATACGGTCCGGCGCCCGACCCCGTCAAGTTTGTTGCCGGCTGGTCATTGACCAACAAGTCCGCCGCCTCCACGCCCCGCACTGGTTCACTAAAATAAACTTCGATTTCGGCCAACGAGCGGACCGTCAGCCCGGCAGGGGGGTGCAATCGCTGCACGACCGGCGCCAAATTGTCGGGCTCCACCGTTAGCATCGCCACTTGACTGGTGACGGCCCCAAACAAGTTGGAAATCAAACAGTGAAATTGGGAGCCGCTGTCTTCCAGTCGCACTTGATACAACAGCAAAGCGCCGGAAATTTCACCAGCCAAAGGCTGGCCGTTTAGAAACCATTGAAAATAAAGCGGTTCCGATCCAGCCGCTTCAACAAAAAATGAAACATCGCTATACTCTGTCACGGTCTGGCTGGCCGGCTGCGCCAGGATAACGGGGGTATTGGAAGTGATGATCCACGGTGAAAGGTAGGCGCCCGAAATTGGCCGGTCCAATGCCCCGCCCGGCAATTGCCAACCAACGGCCAGGCTGTCGCCCCCATTGGCCTCTTTATGCAGGGCTTCGATGTAATACTTTTGCCCCGCCAGCAAACTTATGGGAACCGATTGCTGATTGGTCTCGCGCGTCCATTCCCGCGAGCTGGTGTAATTGGTCACTTCGGCAATCAACCGCTTGCCAGAAGGCAGATTATTGGTGCTTAAAAAAAGCTGGCATTGGTTGTCCCCGCTGATCCAGAAGATGTAATTGCCTGTGGTCGGCGGAGTTACATAACCCCTCATCCGCGTGCCATAGTTATCGCCGAAATTGACCGGAGCCTCAAAAAGGGTTGGATAGGAGGTTCCTGAAGGGTTATTCGGATAAAGCGGAGACAGCGTTAAATCGGTGACGAGGCTGCCCGAAAGGTTAAGCCAGTATTCACGCAATATGGACTGAGCCCTGCCTTCGTGACCAAGGAGGCCGAGTAACACAATTGTAACAATACACCGCCAATAACAACCGAGACGCGCCATTTTACATCCGTTTGCACTTTTTATTAATATGCAGCAAAGCAAGCTGTTTGCCAATCCAAACAGCGTTCGGGAAGCGATTTCTTGAGCAGCCGCTTACGCAGGCAATTCCCACCCCTTGCGGTAGGTACGGGCAACCAAGTGGGAGACATCGGCATTCCCAGCCTTGGCCTGGGCAGCATCCCACTCGATTTTTCGACCGACGCCATGCCGAAGAGCCACACAGCCCAGCAGGATGATTTCGGTAAGGTAACCGGCAATTTCAAAATTCGAATAAGGCATCGGGCCGCCGCGAATGCCGGCCAGCCATTCGGCGGCATGGGCGCCTCGGCAGCGGGGTATGGTCTGGGCAATGTTTTTCACGGCCGGATGCTGGTCGCCGGACAGATATTCCGTTTCATCCTTCAATTTCAGGTAAAATTTTGCGCCGTAATCATCCGGCGAAAACAGGGTGCCGCGATCGCCCACCAGGAGGCAGCCGCTGCCCGGCAAACGGCCATGCATGGCCACGATGTCCTGAACCAACTCGGCCGCCGGACGAAATGGCGAGACTCCTGGCTCCTTGGGATTGCCGTCATACCACCAGAATTTCAATTCGGGCAGCCCGGCGCGAGCGGGAAATTCAAAACGGATGCGGGACGATTTGGGATAGGTCTCCGTTCCGAGCTCTTTGGCATCCTCGCACTCCACCACCGAAGGATAGCCCAATTTCAAGGCCCGGAACGGCATGTTGACCGTATGGCAAGCCATGTCACCCAAAGCGCCGGTGCCAAAATCAAACCAACCGCGCCATTTAAAGGGATGATAGAGTTTCTCTTTGAACGGCCGGAATGACGCCGGTCCCAACCAGGCGTCCCAATCCAATTCCGCCGGGACCGGGTCTTCGCCCGCCGGGCGGTCCAATCCTTGGGGCCAGATTGGGCGATTGGACCAAACATGCAG
>Ga0209381_1002257_pt1 | contig 25106 bp, 28 predicted proteins | sample DewCreD2012metaG_FD_184111 | JGI IMG/M metagenome (GOLD analysis project Ga0209381, IMG submission 184111) | Hot spring sediment bacterial and archeal communities from British Columbia, Canada, to study Microbial Dark Matter (Phase II) - Dewar... ...
ACATTGATAGACATCCGAAATATATAAGTGTTGATAAATATCCAAGACATATCAGCGTTGATAGAATTTGGAGTTCTATCAATGTTGATAAATATCCAAGACATATCAAGTTGATAGAATTTGGAGTTCTATCAGCATTGATAAATATCCAAGACATATCAAGTTGATAGAATTTGGAGTTCTATCAGCATTGATAAATATCCAAGACATATCAAGTTGATAGAATTTGGAGTTTATCAGCGTTGATAAATATCCAATCTGTTCGTGTTGATAATATCCAAGACATATCAAGTTGATAGAATTTGGAGTTCTATCACTGTTGATAAATATCCAAGACATATCAGCGTTGATAGAATTTGGAGTTCTATCAATGTTGATAAATATCCAAGACATATCAAGTTGATAGAATTTGGAGTCGTATCAACATTGATAGACATCCGAAATATATAAGTGTTGATAAATATCCAAGACATATCAGCGTTGATAGAATTTGGAGTTCTATCAATGTTGATAAATATCCAAGACATATCAAGTTGATAGAATTTGGAGTCGTATCGTATCAACACTGATAGACATCCGAAATATATAAGTGCTGATAAATGTCCAAGACATATCAAGTTGATAGAATTTGGAGTCGTATTCGTGGAAATAAACATCCAAATTCTATTCGTGTTGATAAATATCCAAGACATATCAGCATTGCTAATATCCAAGACATATCAAGTTGATAGAATTCGGAGTCGTATTCGTGGAAATAAATATCCAAAATCTACCAGTGTTGATAGATATCCCCAAAATCAGTGTTGATATATCCAAGACATATCAAGTTGATAGAATTTGGAGTTTTATTCATGTTGATAAATATCCAAAATCTATTCGTGTTGATATATCCAAGACATATCAAGTTGATAGAATTCGGAATTCTATCAATGTTGATAAATATCCAAGACATATCAGCGTTGATAATATCCAAGATATATCAGCGTTGATAAATATCCAAAATCTATTCGTGTTGATAATATCCAAGACATCTCAAGTTTATAGATTGGAGTTCTATCAGCGCTGATAAATTTCGGAGTCATATCAGTGTTGATAGAATTCGGAGTTCTATAAACACTGATAGACATCCGAAATATATAAGTGTTGATAAATATCCAAAATCTATTCGTGTTGATATATCCAAGACATATCAACTTGATAATATCAAAGACATATCAACTTGATAGAATTTGGAGTTCTATCAACATTGAATAAATATCCAAGACATATTCAGTTGATAGAATTTGGAGTAATATCAGTGTTGATAATATCCAAGACATATTCAGTTGATAGAATTTAGAGTTCTATCAACTTGATAATATCAAAGACATATCAAGTTGATAGAATTTGGAGTTCTATCAGCATTGATAAATATCCAAGACATATCAACTTGATAGAATTTGGAGTTCTATCAGCATTGATAAATATCCAAGACATATCAACTTGATAGAATTTGGAGTTCTATCAGCATTGATAAATATCCAAGACATATCAAGTTGATAGAATTTGGAGTTCTATCAGCATTGATAAATATCCAAGACATATCAACTTGATAGAATTTGGAGTTCTATCAGCGTTGATAAATATCCAAGACATATCAAGTTGATAGAATTTAGAGTTCTATCAATGTTGATAATATCCAAGACATGTCAGCATTGATAAATATCCAAGACATATCAGCATTGATAAATATCCAAAACATATCAGCATTGATAAATATCCAAGACATATCAGCATTGATAAATATCCAAAACATATCAGCATTGATAAATATCCAAGACATGTCAAGTTGATAGAATTTGGAGTTCTATCAGTATTGATAAATATCCAAGACATATCAAGTTGATAAAATTTGGAGTTTTATCAGCATTGATAAATATCCAAGACATGTCAAGTTGATAGAATTTGGAGTTCTATCAGTATTGATAAATATCCAAGACATATCAAGTTGATAAAATTTGGAGTTCTATCAGCATTGATAAATATCCAAGACATATCAGCATTGATAAATATCCAAGACATATCAGCATTGATAATATCCAAGACATATCAAGTTGATAGAATTTGGAGTTGTATTCGTGGAAATAAACATCCAAAACATATTCGTGTGAATAGAATAGAGTTCTATCAATGTTGATAGATATCCAAGACATATCAAGTTGTAGAATTTGGAGTTCTATCAGCATGAATAAATATCCAAGACATATCAGTGTTGATAATATCCAAGACATATCAAGTTGATAGAATTTGGAGTTCTATCAGTGTTGATAATATCCAAGACATATCAAGTTGATAGAATTTGGAGTTCTATCAGCATTGATAAATATCCAAGACATATCAGCATTGATAGATATCCAAGACATATCAAGTTGATAGAATTTGGAGTCATATCACTGTTGATAGATTGGAGTTTTATCAGTGTTGATAAATATCCAAGACATATCAGCATTGATAAATATCCAAGACATATCAGCGTTGATAATATCCAAGACATATCACTGTTGATAAATATCCAAGACATATCAGCATTGATAATATTCAAGACATATCAAGTTGATAGAATTTGGAGTTTATCAGCGTTGATAAATATCCAAATTCTGTCAGTGTTGATAATATCCAAGACATATCAGTGTTGATAAATATCCAAGATCTATTCGTGTTAATAAATATCCAAGATCTATTCGTGTTGATAAATATCCAATCTATTCGTGTTGATAGAATTTGGAGTCGTATTTCCAGAAATAAATATCTAATACATATCAGTGATGATAGAAATTGGAGTCGTATCAACCGTGATAAATATCCAATACATATTCGTGTGAATAGAAATTGGAGTCGTATTTCCAGAAATAAATATCTAATACATATTCGTGTGAATAGAATTGGAGTCGTATCAACCGTGATAAATATCCAATACATATTCGTGTGATGGAAATTGGAGTCGTATCAACATTGATAAATATCCAATTTCTATCACTGTTGATAGATATCCAAAATATATCAATGTTGATAGAAATTGGAGTCGTATTTCCAGAAATAAATATCCAATACATATCAGTAATGATAGAAATTGGAGTCATATCAACACTGATAAGTATCCAAAACATATTCGTGTGAATAGAATGGAGAGTCGTATTCAACATTGATAAATATCTAATACATATCAGTAATGATAGAAATTGGAGTCGTATCAACATTGATATGTATCCAAAACATATTCGTGTGAATGGAAATTGGAGTCGTATCAACATTGATAAATATCCAAGACATATCAGTAATAAATATCCAAAACATATCAGTGATGATAGAAATTGGAGTCGTATCAACACTGATATGTATCCAAAACATATCAGTGTTGATGGAAATTGGAGTTGTATCAACAGTGATAAATATCCAATTTCTATCACTGTTGATAGAAATTGGAGTCGTATCAACAGTGATATCATCCAAAACATATCAGTGTTGATAGAAATTGGAGTCGTATCAACAGTGATAAATATCCAATACATATCAGTGTTGATAGAAATTGGAGTCGTATCAACAGTGATAAATATCCAATACATATCAGTGTTGATAGAAATTGGAGTCGTATCAACAGTGATAAGTATCCAAAACATATCCATGTTAATGGAAATTGGAGCCATATCAACATTGATAAATATCCAAAACATATCAATGTTAATGGAAATTGGAGCCATATCAACATTGATAAATATCCAAATTCCATCAGTGTTGATAGAAATTGGAGTCGTATCAACACTGATAAATATCCAAAACATATCAACATTGATAGATGATAGATATCCAAATTCCATCAGTGTTGATAGAAATTGGAGTCGTATCAACATTGATAAATATCCAAAACATATTCATGTGAATAGAAATTGGAGTCGTATCAACATTGATAAATATCCAATACATATCAGTGTTGATAGAAATTGGAGTCGTATTTCCAGAAATAAATATCCAATACATATCAGTGTTGATAGAAATTGGAGTCGTATCAACATTGATAAACATCCAAAACATATCAATGTTAATGGAAATTGGAGCCATATCAACATTGATAAATATCCAAAACATATCAGTGTTGATAAATATCCAAAATATATCAACAGTAATAGATGATAGATATCCAAATTCCATCAGTGTTGATAGAAATTGGAGTTCTATCAATGTTGATAAATATCCAAAACATATCAGTGTTGATGGAAATCGGAGTCGTATCAACACTGATAAACATTCAAAACATATCACTGTTGATGGAAATTGGAGTCGTATCAACAATGATAAACATCCAAAACATATCAATGTTAATGGAAATTGGAGTCATATCAACATGAATAAATATTCAATACATATCAGTGTTGATAGAAATTGGAGTCATATCAACATTGATAGATGATAGATATCCAAATTCCATCAGTGTTGAAAGAGATTGGAGTCGTATCAACATTGATAAATATCCAAGACATATCAGTGTTGATAGAAATTGGAGTCGTATCAACATTGATAAACATCCAAAACATATTCATGTGAATAGAATTGGAGTCGTATCAACATTGATAAACATCCAAAACATATTCATGTGAATAGAAATTGGAGTCGTATCAACACTGATAAACATCCAAAACATATTCATGTGAATAGAATGGAGTCGTATTTCCAGAAATAAATATCCAATACATATCAGTGTTGATGGAAATCGGAGTCGTATTAACATGAATAAATATCCAATACATATTCATGTGAATAGAATTTGGAGTTGTATTTCCAGAAATAAATATCCAAATTCCATCAGTGTTGATAGAAATTGGAGTCGTATTTCCAGAAATAAATATCCAAAACATATCAGTGTTGATAGAATTTGGAGTCGTATCAACATTGATAAATATTCAATACAGTACGGATGAAAATGGAAGAGAAGTTGATTTGACATCGATGGAAGAATTTAGACTCATCTAATATTAATAGGAATACGATTATTCTACTCGTGGGAATAAAGTTCAGATCGGTGACATGAGAGTTGGTTTTGACCTGTCTGAATATTAACCAACCAAATTTCCCTCAACATGAATGTTACCATTAATATTCAGGATTGAGATTTATCCAACTTTCATCCGTTTGATATAATATACACCTTAACACGAATAGGAGTCGAATTAGATATCGACATCCATTGACAGAGCTACAGTTTGAGACGTATCAGTGTTGATGAGAGTTTCATCAACATTGATCTGGAACAAGTTTTTCAAAGATATCTGGAGACCGATGATAGGGGGTAATCTTTTCTATTGAGGACTTTATTCGAATGTCTAACGATGACTAACATAGAATTCGAATCGTGTTTTGCTGTGTCGAGAAATCTTTAGGAGTTTCCTTTAATTTCGTCTTAATTTGGGGGATGATTTGAGAGGAATTTTTCGAGAGGATTTTAATTCGATGACAGTGTTAGGAGGAAACGTGATATCTCTTGATAAGAGTGTTGAGATATCGGGCGACACTTCGGGAGTCGCTATGAATGGCTCTCGAGAGAAGATTTGTCAGAACGTCAACTGGGATATGATAGATCGTATCATCTCTGGGCAGATGGCGTTGAACCGTTGCAAGATCGAAATAGGTTCGATTGGCCAATGCGTGGGCCACGGCGATGCGAAGTGTGGTCTCCCAGTCTTTCTCCTTGACTTTTAAAACATTTGGATAGAGACGAAAGAGATTGACGACAAAGTCAAAGTCATCGGGGAATTTATCGGTTGATTGGAGGATATCTTTTGCGTTGAGAGGAACTTTAGAGAAGTTTGCCATATCGAACATCATGCGAACGATGTCGAGGTGTCGATTAGCGAGGGCTGATTTGATGATATTACCATATGCCTCAGAGTCGAGAAAGACTCCATATTGTTGAAAGTACCATAATAACATCTCAAGATTACCATTACCGGCAACATCTTGAAGAGTTGAGGAAATGTTAGTTGCTCCGAGAGATAGAGCTTTTTCTGCGAGTTTCCGATGACACCCTATCATGGCTCCGTAGAAGATGCTATCAGAAAGGTCGAGGTCCCAATAGAGGTTCATAAGCAACTTCAGAAGAGACACATCGTTAATATATGCCGCGGTCCGGGCGAGACTGTAGACTTCATCAGGATCGAGTTTATCAATATCGCAAACGAGAAGAGGCAGAATGAGTTTCACGACATCCGGAGAATTGGAACTGACGCCTTCCTCGAGGATTATAGCGAGGACGTCAGTCTTAAGTTTGGGAAGAATTTGTTTCAAGATGTCGACATTGCCAAATCTGGCGGCCTCTCGACCAAGAATAAAGTAGGAATAGCGAGTTCCTTCCTCCTCTTCTTCCTCCGTTAAGAGGAGAGAAATGACTCGGGGTTCATTGTATTTTATCGCTAAACTGAAGGCTTTTTCTCGTTCATCGTCATTAAGGGGGTTGGGCGAGATCGTAGAAGTATCGAATGAGATCGAAATCATGGGTTTTAATGACACGACGAAAACACTCCTCTGCAGAAACATAGCGCTCAGATCCCTTTGCACATGGAAAATCGGGATGCTTTGAAATTAACTCCAGGTACCGCTCAGGAGGAGGGTAAAGTCCCTGACCGTCTAATGGCGGCTCAAAAAACTCTTCCTCGGTTACACCGATGTCTCTTTGAGCCTTGGAAATCCAAAAGGACTTCTCATTACAGATAGGTCGGTAGTTGGGAAAATGTTGACAAAGTTTTCTCACCTCATGATAAGGAAGTATCATGAGGAGCTCTCTCCGAAGCTCCGGAGGAAGATGAACTAAGATATCATAGAGAGAACGTACTTCCATTTCAGATGCAAGATTTATTTTTTTCGGTCTTAACGAGGACAGGAGGATGATAATCTCATTTCGAGATTTCGAGATTTCGAAATCGGATTATCAATAAGGAGGGAAGCTTTTTGGAAATCTCGGATAAATTGACGCGAGATGAGGATAGGAAAAGGGAAAACAGGAATATAAAATTGATTTCAGAGTTGTACGGATTTCGATTGTCAGGAAAATGACAACAAGACAAGTTGAATATCCGGTTGCTCTTGATCTTGGAACGACTTACAGTTGTATTGCTGTCTGGAAGAATGGACGTCCTGAGGTGATTGCAAATGAACAGGGGAATCGGACCACACCGTCAGTGGTTGCATTTACAGAGACAGAGAGGATTGTTGGAGATGGGGCGAAGAATCAGGCGGCGATGAATCCTGAAAACACAGTTTTTGACGCCAAACGTTTGATTGGGCGAAAATTTTCAGATTCCTCTGTTTCGGAAGATATTAAACACTGGCCATTTAAGGTTGTCGAGGGGCCGAATGACAGGCCGATGATTGAGGTGACATTTAAAGGTGAGAAGAAGAGATTTTATCCGGAGGAGATATCTGCGATGGTCATTGGTAAGATGAGACAGGTGGCTGAGGATTATCTTGGGACGCCAGTGAAGAAGATGGTTATTACGGTTCCGGCCTACTTTAATGATTCACAGCGGAGTGCGACGAAGGATGCTGGACGGATAGCTGGAGTGGAGGTGTTGCGAATTCTGAATGAGCCGACGGCGAGTGCATTGGCCTATGGTTTGGATAAGAAGGGACAAGGAGAGAGGACGATTCTTATCTTTGACTTTGGGGGAGGAACACATGACATTTCTCTTTTGACGGTGGATGATGGATTTTTTGAGGTCAAGGCGACGTCAGGGTCAACACATCTTGGAGGAGAAGACATTGATAACCGTCTGGTTGAGTATTGTGTGCAGGAGTTTTCGAAGAAGTTTAAGAAGGATCTTCGAAACAATCCTCGAGCTCTGCGGAGACTTCGGACGGCATGTGAGAGAGCGAAGAGGACACTTTCATCGATGACTCAGACGACGATAGAAGTGGAGTCTCTTCATGAGGGAATTGACTTTATGATTCCGATAACGCGAGCGAGATATGAGGAGTTGTGTATGGACATTTTCAAGGCGACTCTCGAGCCGGTGGAGAAGGTGCTTCGAGATGCGAAGATTGCGAAGAGTCAAGTGGATGAGATTGTTCTTGTCGGAGGGTCGTCGCGGATACCGAAGGTTCAACAGATGCTTTCGGAGTATTTTGGAGGAAAGGAACTGAACAAGTCAATCAATCCGGATGAGTGTGTGGCCATTGGGGCCTGTATTGAAGCGGCCATTCTCTTGGGAGTAAAGGACTCGAATCTCAATGAGGTTATTCTGGTTGATGTGACTCCTCTTTCCTTGGGGCTTGAAACGGCTGGGGGAGTGATGACCGTTCTTATTCCGAGAAACACACGAATTCCTGTAAAGAAGAGTCAACTCTTCTCAACAGCGAGTCATAATCAACCGGCGGTGACGATTAAAGTGTTCGAGGGAGAGAGGAGTCGAACACGTGACAACAATCTTCTGGGCACGTTTGAACTGACAGGAATACCGCCGGCTCCTCGGGGTGTTCCTCAGATTGAAGTCACGTTTGATCTTGACAGCAATGGTATTCTTAACGTGACAGCGGAGGACAAGGCTACATCAAATAAGAGTAATATTACAATTAAGAATGAAAGAGGTCGACTCACTGAGGATCAGATTAAGAAGATGATCGAGGAAGCCGAGCGAATGAAAGATGAAGACGAGCAGTTTAAGAAACGGATTGACGCGAAAAATCGGTATGAAAACTTTCTTTACACGATGAGAAATAGTCTAAATGAGGAGTCTCTGAAATCGAAACTGCCATCTGAGGAGATGTCAAAGCTTTCGAAAGAACTTGACGAACATCAACAGTGGCTCGACAGTCATCCCGATGCGACAATCGAGGAATACAATAATAAACAGAAAGAGCTTGAGTCGAAGATTCATCCGATAATGAGTCAACTTTATGGGTCATCAGGTTTCTCTCGGGAAGCGTCTTTCTCTCGAGAGTCGAAATCTGGACCGACGGTTGAGGAAGTTGACTAAGATTTCGGGACATATTCATATCATTTCCTCGAAACATGGAAATGATATGAGTTCGATGTTTGAGGTTTAGGAGAGACGTGGCATTTCACCCGTGGGAGCTTGAAAGCGAGATGGAACAACTGTGGGAAGATGACGAGGAGCCGGAATTCCACCAGATAGAGCCGGCCCCTTTGGAGTTGACGGTCGACTCGGTGAAGCCGGAAACGGAGGAAGTCCCGGCGCCATCTTAACTGGCGCTGAGACTGGAGGAATCGCTGGAACTTCCGCCGGTTTCGACGACACCGGCGGAATCGCGGGGACCTCCGACGGTTTCGACACGAGAGGAGGAAGAGGAGGAGGTTGTTCAGACGAACCGATGGTCAGACTGGAACCTTCTTCCGGCGGACGCGAGGGAGCTGGACTTCGAGGAGGACTTCGAGGAGCACTTCGAGATGGAGTTCGAACCTCACGAGAACCTCGACGGGGAGTACGAGGAGGAGGTGGATGAAGAAGACGTTCAATGAGTTCAGCCTTCTTACCACTGGTCGAGATTCCTTTCTGTCTTAGCAGATCCTTAAGTTCCTCGACGGTGTGACGCTGAAGACGCTCTGCGGTCAGGGGACCCTCCGTGAGGGGAGATCGAGGAGTTTTGGGTCGTCCTTTCGGTCGAGGAACTTTCGGCGTCTGTTTGAGAGGACGCGAAGGACTGACGATCTTTGGAGGTCGTCCTCGTCCCCGATGAATTTCCGGACCTCCTTCTCCCCGCTGAAATCGGAGAATGCGTTCAATGAGCTCATCTTTTCGTCCACTCTGACGAATGTTATATTCCGACGCGATACCCCGAAGATCTCGAAGAGTCAGTTTTTGGAGAGTTTCCTTGTCAAGCTTGGGAATCTTTTCCGCGTATCGAGGACTCAATGATTGAGGAGGCCTCGGTGAGGGAATATAGGGAACAACTCCCGTACTTGGAAGTCGAGGAGATCCGGGACGCGGGGAGATTTTTTCCTCCTTCTCCTCGGACTCCTCTTCTTCTCCTTCGAGAGAAACTTCCTCCTGCTCCGAATTATGGATCAGACGAATAAGATCTTCCTTCCGAGCAAGACGTGTCGGAGTAATGCCTCTCTCTTGAAGAATCTCCCGAAGCTCCTGGACACTCTTTTTGGAAAGCTCTTCTTCTGGAGGTAACTCTGGTTTCGACATTGTATTTTTGGTAGAATCTCGATTTTTTTTTAACGATTTTTTAATTAATTTCAAAACATCCAAAATTATAAATTCCAGATTTCCACCTTAACCTTCCATCTAACATCGATTCCGTCTTAAAGGATGATCTTCTTATATCTTTCGAAATTGATTTGATGAGAGGTATATACCGATTCTCATTGTTAAATTAATATGGAGACTTATGGAAGTTGCAAAGAAGCGATGTACATATCATTTGGTTTTATGGGTATGGGTCTTGTTACAATTGCCCTCGTCTCTCCATTTGTAGGTTTGGCAACACTTCTAATGGTGATAGGATGTTATGTCACAATAATTAGTCTAATTCTTCTGGGATATTGGATCATGTCAACATATCCGAAAAAGGATGACGAAAAATACAACAATAAAAAGGCACCACCTTTCTCTTTTTCTTCCCCGACGTCTTCTTCCTCTTCCAATATCCCATTTCTTTCTGATAATATGCCATTATAAAAGAATGATCTCGGATTCGACTTAAATAATTTCGAATGGAAGTTATTTAAGTCGAAAAGAAAAAAATGCAATTCCTGGTTGAAAGAAAAACATTTTATCCACCCTATCCTCCGAATTACACTCTGGCGGAACCGTGGCTTTCCCGAATTTTGACTCCAGATGATCGGTACATTCCTTTCTTCTTTCTATCTGTCTCGAAGGAGGATTCCTTTACAATTATTTATAGCCATGAAAATGCTGAGGACTTGGGCTCGATCTATCCTCGGATGAAGGACCTGTCTCAAAAACTTAATGTTAACATTCTCGCTTGGGACTATTCTGGTTATGGTCCGTATAATTCTCGTGACGCCGATCTTCGAAGAAAAAATCGCCGATCTTTTTGCCTCTTTCGGAGAACGGACGACAAGTACCGTCCCAGTGAGGAGAAGTGCTATTCGGACATTCTGTTACTCTATACCTGGCTCCGGCGAAGAGGAGTTCCGCCAAACAAAATCATTCTCATGGGAAAGAGTCTTGGGACGGGGCCGACAATATATTTAGCTTCTCAACTGAGTCCGTCCGACTATGCTGGAGTAATTCTGATTAGTCCGTTTACGTCGATTGTTCGAATTGTCTCGAATCTTCTCGCCTTGATTCCGAGTCTCGATATCTTTCCAAATATCGATCGCATTTCCCGTGTAAAGAATCCGGTTCTCATCTTTCATGGATGGAATGATGAAATTGTCCCATATTTTCACAGCTGTCAACTGTCAAATCGGATTCCCTATTTATATCGTTTCTATCTCTTTCCTTCTCGAGGACATAATGATCTTACATTCCAAGATCTTCTTCCTTTTCTTCAACAGTTTCTGAACTTCATTTCGGAAAAAAAAAATCTGACAATAACAAAAAAATGCAATTCGAAGACTTGCCATTAGAAGTTCGACGTCTGATTTTGGAGGCGGAACCCATTGTTACCCTGAAAGCGGGAAAGATAAGTCGGAGATATCGAAAGTTAACGCAGCAAGAACGGGAAAAAATCGTAAGATGTACCCTACCTCCGGCACTTTATCACTATAAGTCATTTCTGGATTACACCAATGATCTCCAACCCATTGGACTTATGTATATTGAAACAGTTCCTATGTATATTGAAGAAGTTCCGAAACAATATCCCGAACCTAGTTCGACGCCGTCCCAAACCGGTGAAGTCATCGAGACTATATACTATCCCGAAGGCTATAACTATATGTACTCTATATCATACACTTTATGGCAGGATAAAGATAGACGTCTTCAGATCGCGAGACATGTTGAAAGAACTGAAACTCAATATATTGAAGGAGGAGTCCGTTACGTTCTCGCCAACATCCAAGCGGCAGGACCACGGTCTCGCTTAGATGTTATTTCCTCATGGGCCATTGCGGTTAAAGCATGTGGAGATATTTATCGGGAAGCATTGGGAGCCTATTATATCGACTATTTTGATAAAATCTTTTATAGATACTTTCTCAAGGAAGATGAAGATCCGCATTACTTGACAATCGCTGGATCCTGGATCACTCTCCACTTCTTAGCCACAAATCAAAAAGTCAACCCTGCAGAATTCTTTCCGATCGAAGAAGCCCGAGAAGTTATTGCCCGAGAATATGAACATATCCGATTGATTCTGAAAGACTACCTCTCCCTCTCTTAAAGAAGAAAGAAGGAATTATCTTTAAACATTTCTGTTTCGAGGGAAAGGAAACAGAAATGTTTTCGATTCCGAGTCTTTCCGCCTTCGCCTATTGTCAAGTGAAAAATACTTTCCTTGATCGATACATTCCGTTAACAGATGATCGACGCGAGATCTGGGAGAAGCTCCTGATACATGTTGATGGAAAATATATTCCTCGTCTCATTCCAAGAGATTCTTTTTCGAATAAGGTTCTCTCAGATGAAAAGGAGATTGTCGATTATATTAAGATCGTCTCAACTTTCAGTCGAACCTCCCCCTGGTTGGCGTATCAGTTTCTCTTTCGATGTAACTTGAATCTCGTCGATGCCATTATCTGTTGTCAGATATGTCCCTGATACTTCTTCTTCGAAGGCCTGTCTCGTTTACAACGCTCCTTAATATAGTGGTCTCGGGCTCTCTTACATAGCTTTTCATATCGATAGTGAGGTCCTTTCTTCTTCTTCCGAAGATGGTCGAAACGTTTTCTTCCCCACTCTTGCATGAGAGGTCGATTTATTCTCTTCTTCCTTTGAAACATGGGAATGGTAAAGGTAAAATCAAAGTCCTCGGAAAAAGTAAATGTTTCTGTTTCACTCGTGTTCGTACTGGAGGTGTGCTTCTTTGAAGGCATGATTTTAATACATTCCGAGAAAAAATGTCGCAAGTCAAAGGGAAAACTTCAACGATTACCTTCCGACGTGGAAGATTTTTTCTTTCACGTCGGAAGATGGGAAACTCTATGTTGAGAAATCGAGACTACTGTTGAACACATTCCGAAGAGAAAGAGGTAGGCATAGCCTCCTCCTCTTCCTTCTCTGAAGAACTGAGCGAGGGAGTTTCTTTGACATCTTCAAGAGTGACCGGTTCCGCTCCTTTTGTGGAACGGACCAACTCTCGAGGAGGAAGGACGGAAGACAATTTCCGGAGACGATCAGCCGTGAGAAAATCTGGAGGAGGAAACTCGACTGCAAACGTGAGATAGAGGTCTCCATATTTTGAGGAGTCCTTAAAAAAGGGAAAGCCTTTCCCTGGTATTTTCTTCATCGTTCCAGGAGAAATGACAGTTCCACTTGGAACCGTGAGAAAGAGAGTTGTTCCATCAAGAGTCTTCAGAAGACGTTGAAAACCTCCGAGAGCCTCCATAAGATTAATCTTCAGTGTCATAAAGAGGTCGTTATGTTTCCGCGTAAAGACGTCATGCCTCTTTTCCTCAATGATGAAGACAAGATCTCCTCTTTCTCCGTTCGAACTGGTGTCACCTTTTCCTTCAAGAATAATCTTATACCCATTGGGAGTCCCTCTTTTCAGAGGAAGAGAAATTTCCTCGTATTCAATCGAGATCTTACTTCCGGAACATGAGGAACAGGAGTCCTGAGGAAGAATCGTCTCTCCGAGACCGGAGCAAGCTGAACACGTCACCTGCGTTTGGGAAAAAATTCCAAATGCCAACTGATGTCGAAGAATTTGGACTCCTCGACCGCCACACTGTTGACATTTCAGAGAGGAGGCCCCCGGTTTAAGTCCGGAGCCAGAACATAACTTACAGTTAGATTTTCGAGCAAGAACAAGAGTTTTGGTATGTCCCGAAAAGAGCTCTTCAAGAGAACAGGGGACCTTGAAAATACTTGTCTCACCCTTGGCTCGACGAGGGGCAAAAAATTGAGCAAAGCCAGGCATTCCAGCAAAGACTTGAGCAAAGATGTCCTCCGGAGAGGAAACGGGAGTGCCGGAAAGACCCTCCATACCATAGGTGTCATAGATTTTCCGACGATTCTCATCAATGAGAATCTCATAGGCTTGAGAAATTTCCTTAAACTTTTCACTTGCCTCCGGATCCGGATTCTTATCCGGATGATATCGAAGAGCCAGCTTCCGATAGGCCTTTTTAATCTCTTCCGAAGACGCCGTGGGTTCAACTCCAAGTCTATCATAAAGGTCTCGCTCAAACACCATTCTTTGAATTTTATAGACATGGAAGATATCTTTAAATTTGATTTCTTTCAACGAAATTCCAGTCTTTTCCAGACTCTTGACATTATGATACGAATCTCTTCATTCTGTGTTTCGGCTGACATGCTATCATTTTCATTTGACTTTGAGTGTTTTGTCCCGGAAGTCTCTCCAATCCAGGAATGTCGCGTTCTTCCAGTCTCTCGTTTCGCCAATCCCCGAGGCTACTCCACCTATTACTATCCGTTCCAACTTGCTAACCTCTTCCGACGAATTCTGGCAAGTCAGATTGAAGTTCCAGCTATCGACACAGTGGAAGTCATCTGTAACGAGTCACCTCTCGTTGATGAACTTCTCACCTTTCGTTTGGGTCTCATTCCCATCCGAATCTCTTCTCCAGAAAATCTTGAAAATGTCACTCTCACTCTGAATCTCTCCGGTCCCCTAACCGTCCTTAGTTCTCACTTCGTCTCCAGTAGTCCCAATATTCAAGTCAAACCTGATATTGAGATTATCTCCCTTGGAAAAGGACAACGACTCTCCCTCAAAGCTTATCTTCGTCTGGGAACCGCGGAGAAACATGCCAAGTGGTCTCCCGTCGCCAGTCTCTATTATGAATACGTCAATCCTCACCTCACTAACACTCAGTTCCGCTTTAAAGCTGATATCACGGGATCCCTAACACCCTCCGAACTTCTTCTTCGAGCCAAACAAATCTTTGAAACTCAGGTCCCCTGGGTCACAATCGATCTTCCTCTTATTGAACAATATATCCCAGAATCTTCCTTCTCGAAAGATTTCTCAGGTAAAAGCGAATCCGAGGATCTTGAATGTCCGGAAACATATCCTCCTGAATAAGAAAAGATGGAATATTCAGTGTCTCAACAATACGCTGAAGTCCCGCAAGATGAACATAGTCAGGTTGATCTGGATCGCTCAATTCAAATTCGATAAAGATTTGCAGAATCTGGTCCGGAAGATTGTTGGGATTATATCGAGACAGCATCGCAAGAAGAACTTGATAAAAGAGTTCGATGTTGACCTCCATTTTTTTTTCTTTATTCTTTAGATTTTTTTATTTAAACATAAACGAATCTTTTCGAGAAAAAAAAAAACACGTCATGGAGAATCTGGAACTATCAACTGCTCCACGTTTTGCATCACAATGGTTTCGAACTCACAAGGTTAACATGTTAAATATTATTGCTCTTGCCATGATTATCATTGAACACCTCTCGTCGAAATTATCTTGATGGGGATGATAAGCAACATCTCGTCTTGGCCTATCTTCCCACTCTGGTGAACCTTCTTCTTCAACTTTCGTATATCACGAAGGAACAGGCCACCTCATTTCAGGAAAAAATTAAACAGAAACCCCTGAAAATTTTCGACACCATCTCCACAATCGCCTCGATTAGTAATCATCCCAACTTATTTCAGTTGAATAAGTGGTCTCCTCGAAAAAGACGATTCTGTCTTCCTTGTTAATTCGAGTTTCGATTTAAAAGACACAGTCGAAACTCGACATCTTCATCTTCTCTCAAAGAAAAAAAATCTCTTCTCTCAAAGAAAACAAAACCTTTTATCTTGAAACATGGACGGTTGGTTCGTATTCATTGTTATTGTTCTCGTTCTTATTCTCCTTCTTCTTCTCTTTGGTCGAGCTCTTGGTGCCACTCTTCTTTGGATCATCATTATTATTCTTCTTATTCTCGGCATTCTGTTTCTTCTCGGTTGGAGAAAGTAACTCGGTCCGAAGAATCTGAAACTCCGACATGTCATCTTTCGAGAAAGATGACATGTCGATAACATCTCCAACGAAGATCGAATCCAGATTCTGATCTGGGTTCGATCTTCTTCTTTTTTGACAAAATGCATCCTTATCCTTTGGATCAAGTTCTTTGGAAAGACACTCCTCAAGCATCTTCCTGGTACAAGGTGGGCCTTCAAGCTATCTCACAAGGACGAGTCGGGGTAATTCTTCTTGCAGGAGGTCAAGGGACACGTCTTGGTTCCTCTCTCCCGAAAGGCCAGTTTGATCTGAAACTTCCGTCCGGGAAAACTCTCTATCAACTGTACGCGGAGCGCATCTTAAAACTTGAACTTATGACGAATTCTTCGATTCCATGGTATATCATGACAAGTTCTGCCACTTCTGACTTCACTGTGGAATTTTTTAAGAAAAATAACTACTTCTCCCTCTCTCCCTCAAATGTCATCTTCTTTCGTCAAGACGATCTTCCCGGACTCACGGAGAAAGGAGAACCAATAAAAGATGTTTCCGTTCCCAATGGCAATGGGGGGATGTTTCTTTCGTTAAAGAAACATGGTCTTCTTCAGAACATGAAGAAAAGAGGCGTCGATATACTTTTCGTCTCCTCTGTTGATAATATTCTCTGTCAAGTTGCCGATCCCACTTTTATTGGAGCCTTCATTTGTCGCAACGCCGAGTGTGGACTTAAAGTTGTTACAAAGAAGTCTCCCGATGAATGTCTCGGCGTCGTTGTTTTAGACTCCGCCGGTAAAGTCAGAATTGTGGAGTATTCCGAATTATCAAGCGACATGAAGAAAGAGAACTACACCTTGGGTAATATTTGTATTCACCTGTTTACAAGGGATTTTCTTGAGTTTGCAAGTTCCATTGAGCTTCCCTATCACTTCGCCCGAAAGAAACTTGTCGACGGCTTCGGAAAAACGCAAGACATCACCGGAATTAAACGGGAACAGTTCATCTTTGATATCTTCCCCTTCGCCTCTTCTGTTCTTGTCTTTGGAGTTAACCGGGAAGAGGAGTTTGCCCCTCTTAAAAATGCCACAGGACCTGACAGTCCAGAAACCTGTCGTCAGGCCTTCTCCTCCCTCTGTATTTCCTGGTTAGAGCGGAGTGGAGCTAAGGTTCTGCGCTCCACCCCTTTTGACCTTGTTGAAATATCACCCCTCCTGTCCTCTGATGGAACTCATCTAAAGCAAATCGTTAAAGGGAAAACCTTTCAAGCACCATGTTATCTTGGAACTCTTCCCTTGGATCCATAGAAAGAATCCTCTTATTTGTTATCTTTCGAAAGATAACAAATAAAAGGTAAATTTACAGAGAAAGCAACTGATCATATGATGGAAATGGAAAAACGTCTCCCGGAAGAAGAGACTCGGCCTGATTCAAAAGATCCCGGGCCGTGGCGAGAAGAGTCCGCCGAACAAAAGCACTTGACTCTCTGTCTTTGATTGTGGGAATAATATCACTTATCTTCCTCGACACATCGAAAAGATTGTTTGTGCAATTAACCAACTGTGTAACATACTCTCTCTGTCTTCCACTGGAAATCTCAGAATTAAACAGTTCGTTGAAAAATTTCATGAGATGGAGAACCACGATCGAAATCAACATATTACACGTTCTCAACTCACGAAGTGTCGTCTTAATAAAGTTGTCCTCTCTCACAGAAAACAGAGCCTCCAATTCCTTTGATGACATCACCTTCATTCTCTGAAAAACATCATCCTTCCGAGTCTCCAAAAGAGACTCTCCAAGAGAACCACAGTACAGCCCTCTTCTCTGAGCCTCTCCTCGCCACTCCGAAGTATAATTATCTCCATTGTACACTACCTTATAGTGATCCGTGAGAATCTGGCGCACCAGCTCCAGAGGTTTTTGTCCCAGTTTCAGTTGATCCGCAATCCAATCAAGAGACTCGGCCACAATCGTGTTCAAGGTACAGATGGGACCGGCACAATTCTGACTCGCCCCAACAGCTCGAAACTCAAACTTGTTTCCCGTAAAGGCAAATGGAGACGTCCGATTCCGATCTTCCAAGGCCCCCATCACCTTCGGCTGTTCCTTCCATTCTAACTCAATTTCTCTCCTCGACAAATAAGGTATGGGTGACCCGTCAAGAATGGCCTGACAAGCCCGATCCAGGGCCTCTCCAAGATAGATGGACATAATCGGAGGCGGTGCCTCATTCGCTCCCAGGCGGTACACATTTCCAGGTGTACAGATGGATGCCAGTAACAGAGAACCATGAAGATGTACCGCCCGAATCACCGCCGCCAGAAACAGAAAGAATCGCTCATATTCTCCGTTCTCCGATTCCGCCGGAATCTCGAGAAGATTACCCAACGATTCCGCTTGAAGCGACCAGTTACAGTGCTTTCCAGATCCATTGAAACCCTCAATGGGCTTCTCCGAAAACAAACACACAAGACCATACTCCAACGCCACTTGTTTCAACGTCTCCATGAGAAGAAGATTCTGGTCAACCGCAAGAGGACTCTTCCGATAGAAGGGAGTGAGCTCATACTGTCCCGGAGCTACCTCCGCATGACGTGTCTTCATCTCCACTCCCATCCTCTTCAAACGCTTCTCCACCTTCTCGAGACATAAAAGAACCCGTCCCGGTATCATTGAACAGTAGTGATCCTCAAAACTCTGATCTCGTAACGGAGGATTCCCATAGAGAGTCCTCCCACAAAATTTAAGATCCAACCGCCTTTCAAAAAGAGACTTATCCACAAGGAAAAACTCCTGTTCAATACCAAGTGTTGACGAAACTGACACTCCCTCCGAATACCCAAGAGCCGAAAGTACTCTCGACGCTGCCGAAGCCAGTCTCTCCTCCGATCTCAAAAGAGGAATCTTATAGTCAAGAGCATATCCCTCGTACGAACAAAAGATCGACGGCAAAATCAACACTCTTAATTTCTTCCCATCCGACGTCCTCTGCGTCCGAATAAAGACGTCCGTCCCATCCCACACAAGATATCCCCGAGATGTTGACGTCTTCCTAAGACCCCCCGTCGGAAATGAACTCCCATCCGTCTCACTCTGATAAAATTCCTCCCGATTGAAAATACTCTCATGTTTCTCCGACGTTCCCCCTGACAACGGTTGGAACCAGTGCGCATAGTGTGTGACACCTCGATTCTCCGCCCACTTTATAATATCTTCCACTTCCATCTCTGAGGACTCCTTTAATACATCCGACGACAACCTAAACATGTCAAACGATTCCTCAACGTCCATATTCCTCTCCAAATATGTGGAACTTGTCTGTCCCATTCGTTCCCGTTCTTTTCCAGTTCTTTTCCGATATTTTTCCGATATGAGTTTAATCCCCTCTCCTTTTAAGTTTATTTCCATCAAAAATCCCCCTTCTTTTTGAGGCACATTTTCGAATTTCCGGACCTGTTCTCCCGACAAAACTGTCCTTGAATTTTTCTTAAATTTTGTGGTCGTGAATAGGAATCCAGACGAACCCATGAAGAAAAATCAACGCAAAAGAAAGACAAAAATTTTCAAAAAAAATATCTTGCCTTTCTTTTCCGAAAGTTCTCTTTTTAAAAAAACACCTGAATTTAAATCCGTCTGACACCTTCCAACGTCAGAATACCCCGTTGAGAAACTTCAACGGCAACTTCTCTCAATATATATGTCTCAGGGAGACATATATATCTTCAACGCTTACATGATTAAACGCTTACATGATTAAACGCTTACATGAAGAAATAGAGATACAGCATGACCAAGACAATCCATCTCAATGGAGTCTCTACAACATTCGCAGACGATTCCTCATCTGGCCGTATCGCCGACGACCCCGCCAATGTAACTCCAACTCGCGTCCCCGTTGTTCCCGTCGATCCTGTCAATCCTGTCGATTCGGTTGTCCCTCCTGTTAATCCGGTTGTTCCCGTCAATCCCGTTGTTTCTGTCAATCCAGTTGTTCCTTCTGTTAATCCCGTTGTTTCTGTCAATCCTGTCGATCCTGTCGATTCGGTTGTCCCTCCTGTTAATCCGGTTGTTCCCGTCTATCCCGTTGTTCCTTCTGTTAATCCCGTTGTTTCTGTCAATCCTGTCGATCCTGTCGATTCGGTTGTCCCTCCTGTTAATCCGGTTGTTCCCGTCTATCCCGTTGTTCCAGTTTGAGCTGATTGTCCGGGAGTCGAGATACATGAAAATGGGCCTTCGGAGGATATATCTGGTGAAAGGTGCATGTATCGCAAAAGACATAAGGAACACCCCAAAGTCTTAACCTGCTCTAAGAGAGAGGAGAGCTCGAAAAGCATGGTCGCGTTGTTATTAAATTCCTGGGGATGTAACATGACCACGGACCACCCATAGGTTTGGATTTGAGTTTGTATCTGTTCCAAGGTTCGGCTGGCTGGTACACCGACAGGGTTATTATTAAAAGAGTCTGTAGAGGCCCCAACGGGATAACGATAGATCGGCTCCGTGTTAGAAAAGGGTCCAGAATCAATTCCTACGGATGAACTGAGATGCGTGTAACCGAGATCCGACATGGCCGAAAGTGTTTCCTCATTGAATGCATTGAACGGAGGAATAAACGTCACAAGATCTGCCTGAGGCAATGACTGTCGAATTCGAAATCGAGATTGGTTCAGTTTATTGTACTGTTCCGAATACGAGTAATGAGTAAAGTCTTCATGGTTCCAGCCATGTTCCGCCTCCTCAATTGGATAGTTTGTTGTCACATTTTGCAGATAGGAGACAATTTGAGGATCACTTCCAAAGAAGTTAGCAATAACTCCTATCGTCAGAGGAACATCATATGTCACGAATTTGTCAATGACCTGTCGTTGAGCTTCCCCAAGCCAAAAATCTTGAATATCATCGAGACGAAAGGCAATCTTACACGTCTCTCCTTCTAACATCAATCCATATAAAAACATCAGACTCCCAAGAATCTTAAACTTCATTCTCATTCTCATTCTCTAATTTTCGAGAACGAGAATAAGGACATTTCCATATCATTTTTCTTTGTATTCTTGTTGAAATGAATATCTCTTTCTAGAAAGAATTTAAACGGAAGAATGGAGCTTACTTTCCATCCAAGAAGGACTTGAGTTCATCAATAACTCCTCCAAAATCAAGAAATACCCTCGGTTTGGTTATATACCGAATCTCCTCATTCGGGTTCGGTCGAACAATTCCACTAAAAATCTCTGTATACGTTAACGTGTAAACGGGAACCTCGGATCCATTAAACAGGTAGCCCAATCTTTGTTTGACAAGAATTATATCCGTTCCATTGTCTCGTTGAAACACTCGAGCGCGACCTAACCGAACATCATCCGAATTTGTTAATTCATTCAGAAGACAGGACGCTAGTTTTTCCAGAAATGGACGAACCTCCTCTCGACGGGAAACATAACAATACTCCTCCCCATTAACTTTAATCAGAAAGACACTCTCATCCGTAAGATAGAGCTCACTAGCCAGTCGATACAGTCCCTTTTCTGTCATGTTTTTATGACTCGATATTTTATCGTTTTAATTCCAGATTTTCTTTTCATTTTTTTTTAATAACTTATTCAAAAAGAAATTCATTTTTCGGTCAAAGTTTTCCCGTTGAATGAGGTAGCCAATATCATCGTAATATCTGAAAAAAGCTATTCCGTCTTTCAAAGAAGATTTCTTCTTCCTTCTTTCTTCTGTCTTAAAAATGAGATATCTTATCTCTGTTATCAACGGAGATAAACTTCCTTTTCTTTGAAATGAAGTCTTTTCTGGAGACGAATCTCGTTCCCTTTCTCACAAGTCCCGATTTTGCTATATGTGCCGCGACACTCTTTCCAGTCTTTCGGTGTCGATCTGTTCCGGTGAACAAGTTTATAGTTAAAACGGGACTCTTTATTGAAGATGTCTCGGTGAGTCGAAGTACCATCCAGTGGCCTTTCCAAAAAATTAAAGTTATCTCCATGGAACCGATTAACTTTCGGTTTTTGAAAAGTTCCCGATCAAAGGAACTTATACCTTTTTCCCTCCCCCTGACTCTTACCGTTGCCCCGGTACATCCTCATAAAAACTCCGAAGGATTTCTCAACTTTGTCACGCGTCTTGGAGATATGGATCAAGAAAAACTTTCGGAGATTCTTGAAAATATCGTCGATGAAGAAATACAGAGCTTTATCGGGAATAAAACCTTCTTCGAAATTACCAATGACATAAATTTGTTTCGGAGACACTTCATTCATCGAGTTTCAGGAAATCTTAACTCATTGGGTCTTGAAGTCTATAATGCCAACATCGGAAAATTACGAAAAATCAAGGAGTCTAATTGGAATCAAGAAGATTTTATCTCTCCTTTCTCAGAAACAGAAAACAACATCCAACAAAAGAATACTCCTCAGTTCCCCCTCGAGAGATTTAACAGTACCTCTAAAGATCTTCGAGACTCCTTTCATCGTTTTGACTCTCCTGACACATTCTACCTATCCGAAGCAATCAATCGAAACAAAGAATAAATTAACCGAAAAACATTCAATACCTTCTCCAACTATCTGACATTTCCATCACTCTATTCCGATGACTATCATCTATCCAAATTACTTGTCAACTGTCAATACCTGACAGTCGACAATTTGTCAATCGATCTTTATCTCTTATTATCTGTTAATCCTCGATCTTTTATCTGTTAATAGTTAGAATCGGGTGTCACAGTTAAATATCCATCGCTAACAGATAAATCTCGTTTACTATCAGATAAAGATCTACTGTTGACAGGTAAAGATAGATTGACATTGACAGCTAAAGATAGATCAACTGCTAATAGTTAAAGATCAAGTGTTAACAGATAAAGATCAGGGTTAACTTGATATTACTTGTTAGAGATCGGTCTGATATTTATCTGTTAGCTATCCAAATTAAACTGTTAACAGATAAATATCAAGTGTCAACGATTAAAGATTGATCGCTAACAGCTGAAAGATTTCCTGTTAACAGATAAAGATCAATCGCTAACAGTTAAATCTTGGCTGTTAACAGTTAAAGATAAGACATTGACAGTTGAGATTTATCTGTTTACAATTAAAAATCTATTGATAATAGGTAAAATCGAGTGCCAACAGTTAAATCTCGATTGCTATCAGATAAAGATTTCCTGTTCGCAGATAAATCTCGACTGTTAACAGTTAAAGATCGATTGCTAACAGATAAATCTCGACTGCTAGCAGTTAAAGATCGATTGCTATCAGATAAAGATTTCCTGTTCGCAGATAAATCTCGACTGTTAACAGTTAAAGATCGATTGCTATCAGATAAATCTCGACTGCTAGCAGTTAAAGATCGATTGCTAACAATTTAATATCGATTGCTAACAGATAAATCTCGACTGCTAGCAGTTAAAGATCGATTGCTAACAATTTAATATCGATTGCTAACAGATAAATCTCGACTGCTAGCAGTTAAAGATCGATTGCTAACAATTTAAGATCGATTGCTAACAGGTAAATCTCGATTGCTATCAGATGTTAACGATTAAAGATCGAGTGCTAACAGTTAAATCTTAATTGTCAACAACTAAAGATCGAGGATTAACAGATAAATCTCAACTGTTAACAGGTTAATCTCGATTGATATCAGATAAGTCTCAACTTTTAACAGGTAAATCTCGATTGCTATCAGATAAATCTGAACTGTTAACAGATAAATCTCGACTGCTAGCAGTTAAAGATCGATTGCTAACAATTTAAGATCGATTGCTAACAATTTAAGATCGATTGCTAACAATTTAAGATCGATTGCTAACAATTTAAGATCGATTGATAACAGATAAGTCTCGACTTGTTAGCAGATAAATCTCGATTGCTTTCAGATAAATATCAAGCGTTAACAACTAAAGATCGAGGATTAACAGGTAAATCTCGATTGCTTTCAGATAAATATCAAGTGTTAACAGATAAAGATTCACTGTTAACAGACAAATCTCAAGTGTTAACAGATAAATATCGACTGTTAGCAATCGAGATTTATCTATTAATTCGAGATTTATCTGATAGCAATCGAGATTTATCTGATAGCAATCGAGATTTAACTGCTAACAGTTGAATCTTTATCTGTTAGCAATCGAGATTTAACTGATAGCACTCGATCTTTAATCAACATTGATAAATATCCAAAACATATCAAGTTGATAGAATTTGGAGTCGTATCAACTTGATAGAAATTGGAAGCATATCAACATTGATAAATATCCAAAACATATCAATGTTAATAAACATCCAGAACATATTCAGTTGATAGATGGAGTCATATCAATGTTGATAGATTTGGAGGCATATCAAGTTGATAGAAATTGGAGTCATATCAAGTTGATAAATATCCAAGACATATCAACTTGATAAATATCCAAGACATATCAACTTGATAGAAATTAGAGTTGTATCAACTTGATAAATATCCAAGACATATCAACTTGATAGATATCTAACACATATCAAGTTGATAGATATCCAACACATATCAATGTTGATAGATTTGGAAGCATATCAAGTTGATAGAAATTGGAGTCATATCAAGTTGATAAATATCCAAGACATATCAACTTGATAGATATCCAAAACATATCAACTTGATAGAAATTAGAGTTGTATCAACTTGATAAATATCCAAGACATATCAAGTTGATAGATCTGGAGGCATATCAAGTTGATAGATGGAGGCATATCAAGTTGATAGAATTTGGAGTCGTATCAAGTTGATAGATCTGGAGGCATATCAAGTTGATAGATATCCAACACATATCAATGTTGATAGATTTGGAGGCATATCAAGTTGATAGAATTTGGAGTCGTATCAAGTTGATAGATCTGGAGGCATATCAAGTTGATAGAATTTGGAGTCGTATCAAGTTGATAGATCTGGAGGCATATCAAGTTGATAGAATTTGGAGTCGTATCAACTTGATAGAAATTGGAAGCATATCAACATTGATAAATATCCAAAACATATCAATGTTAATAAACATCCAGAACATATTCAGTTGATAGATGGA
>Ga0209381_1002270_pt1 | contig 24956 bp, 19 predicted proteins | sample DewCreD2012metaG_FD_184111 | JGI IMG/M metagenome (GOLD analysis project Ga0209381, IMG submission 184111) | Hot spring sediment bacterial and archeal communities from British Columbia, Canada, to study Microbial Dark Matter (Phase II) - Dewar... ...
AATTGTCTGATGAAGAAAATTTAACCATATTCGGTAAATGCAGTAATCCAAACTGGCACGGACACAACTACATTCTCGAGGTTACTGTCGCTGGTGAAGTTGATCCACACACGGGATTTGTACTGGACCTTAAAAAATTAAAAGAGATTATTAAAGTAAATGTTATTGACCAAGTTGACCATAAAAATCTCAATCTTGATACAGAATTTATGAAAGGATTAATCCCTACATCTGAAAATATCTGCATTGCAATTTGGAAACAACTTGAAGATAAAATCCCCAGCGGCAAACTTTATTCCGTAAAACTTTATGAAACGGAAAACAATTACTTTGAATTTCGAGGATAAAATTGGATAAAAATAAAATTCAAGATTTAATAAAACAGTTATTATCAGAAATCGGTGAAGACCCTGAAAGAGAAGGATTAGTTCGCACTCCAAAACGAGTGACTGAAGCTTATGAATTTTTATGCTCAGGTTATACAATGGATATTGAAAAAGTTCTCAATGATGCTGTGTTCAACGAAAAATATGATGAAATGGTATTAGTAAAGAATATTGATTTTTATAGTATGTGTGAGCATCATCTTTTGCCTTTTTATGGTAAAGTTCACGTTGCATATATTCCAAATGGCAAGATAGTCGGTTTGAGTAAAATACCACGAATAGTAGAAGTATTTGCAAGAAGACTTCAAGTTCAGGAAAGGATGACACAGCAAATTGCAGACACTCTTGAAAAATATCTTGAGCCAGTCGGCGTTGCTGTAGTTTCAGAAGCTTATCATATGTGTATGATGATGCGAGGTGTTGAAAAACAAAATTCTTCAGCAACAACGAGTGCAATGCACGGGGTTTTTAAGGATGATGAAAAAACAAGAAATGAATTTTTAAATCTCATTAAAATGAAAAATGTCTGATGGATAAAAGTCGAGGAATCTGGATAACTGGCGCAAGCAGTGGAATTGGCAGAGCAGTCGCAATAGAATTTGCAAAGATTGGTTTTCAAGTTTTTGCCTCCTCAAGAAACAGCGTTGATTTGGAAAGGTTAAATAAAGAACTATCAGAAGATGGTCATCAAGTCGAAATTATGCCCTGTAATGTTGCTTCTCATTCTAATGTTGATAATACTTTCAAAAAAATAATTTCTCAAACAAAACTGGGCTGCTTAATAAACAATGCAGGAATTACTACTTTCAAATTAGCTGAAGAAAATTCGATTAAAGAAATTTCAGATATAATTTCGACAAATTTATTAGGCTCAATTTATACAATAAAAACAGTTCTGCCGCACTTTATTGAAAATGGCGGTGGAACGATAATTAACGTTCTATCAGTTGTGGCAAACAAAGTTTACACAAAAAGCTCTGCTTATTCTGCTTCAAAGGCTGGCTTACTTGCTTATTCAAATTCACTGAGAGAAGAAGTTAGGAAATACAATATAAAAGTAATAAACATATTACCAGGTGCAACTGAAACTCAGATGTGGCCTAAAAAAATACGAGATGATTTCCGTTCACAAATGATGTCTTCTAATGATGTCGCCAGAGCAATAGTTTGGGCTTATCTTCAGGATGGAAATTCTGTTGTTGAAGAGCTTGTAATTAAACCAATTACCGGAGATTTGAAATAAATATTCTTCAAACTTCTGTAGATTTATCTTTATTCTGATTTAATTCACACATAAAATGACTGTCTAAAAACTTTCATAGCAGAGCAACAATTTTATAACTTTTATTCAGCCTAACTAACGATGTGCCTTTCATTAAATTTTTGTTTTCTGGAATGATTTAATCAAAGATTTTTCGATCGCTTGCTGAAGGGAATTAACATTTACTGGTTTGCTCAATACAAATTCTACTCCCAATTCGTTGTAATCATTTACCAAAGCTTTATCTAATTTTGAACCTATAATAATTACCTGCGATTTTTTCTGAAGATTGATTTTTATAATTTGTTTCACAAAATCCAACCCATTCATATCCGAAAGTGAATTATCAGCAATAACAAGAGCAGGATTAAACTGTTTTATTTTACTTAATGCTTCAGACGCAAGTGAAGCAGTATGAATATCAAAATCAGGTTTAAAGTTTTTTATTAGTTTGCTAAAAAGCATCCTATCTGAACTATCTGGTTCTACCAATAAAATAATCGCTGAATAAGCAGGTAAGCTAAACTGAAAGTTTGAACCCTTACGATACTGACTTTCAACCCAGATTTTGCCGTTATGTTTTTCAATTATCTCTTTAACTAAGGATAGACCAAGACCACTTCCCTTTTCACCTGAAGTCCCTTCAGTAGTAAACTTAGAATCTACCGAGAATAATTTTTTTACATCCTCAGGTTTTATTCCAATTCCGTTATCCTTTATACTGAAATTAAAGAAAGTTCGATTTGAATTAGGAGCAGCAGATATCTCTATTCTGCCATTTTCCATTGTAAACTTGATAGCATTTGATATTAAGTTATAGAAAACCTGTGATATAAGATTCTTATCTACAAAAAGATAAATATCTTCGTTCACCAGATTATAAATTCTGATTGACTTTTGCATAGCAGCACCAGATAAAGAATTAACCGCACGCTTAATCATTTCACTAATATTTGTCCTTTCTGGTTCAAACTTAATTCTTCCGGTTTGAAGTCTTGTCCAATCCAAAACTGAATTAACTAATGATAGCATTGACTGCGCTGATTCTCGAATAAACTTAATATACTGCTTTCTTTCAGAGTCTGATAACGATTCATCATTCTGTAATAAATCAGTAAATCCAAGAATAGAAGTAAACGGCGTTCGCAAATCGTGAGAAACTATAGAGATAAATTTATCTTTTGTATCATTTAATTTTTTTAGTTCTTCAACAGAACTGATAATCTCCTCTTCATTCTTTTTGCTAACAGTTATATCGCTCATAAGACCAAAAATCTTCTGAATATTACCACTTATTGAACGTTGAAAATTTAACTTTACCTTAACCCATATAATGTTACCGTCTTGATTAATTATTCTAAACTCTAACTCATCAAACTTTTTAGTTTTGCTCTCCAGTATATCTCGGAGTCTTGGTTTAATTTTTTTTATATCATCAGGGAAAGCTATTCGGAAAAAGAATTTATAATCAGACAAAAAAGCTGATTGACTGTAACCTGTGATTTTTTTTATTGCAGAAGTGCAAAAAACCGGCTTAAAGATAAAGCCGACTTTTTCGAAAGAAAAGAGACAGTCATCAAGATTTTCAGAAACTGTTCGATATTTCTCTTCTGATTCTCTTAGTTCACGGTGAGCTTCAATCTTTTCAGTTACATCACGCACTGATAAAATCAAAACTTTTCTTGATTCAATTTCTAATAATCCTACTGTCATTTCAATAAAAATCTTCGTGTTGTCAATTCTTCTTCCGATAAAGTCTATTCTGCCTGGTGACTGTTTTTTAGACTCAACCAATCTAATGAATTCTGATACGCGAATGGTATCATCATCCCAAATTATATCAAGAAAATATCTGCCTTCTAATTCATTCTCGCTTTCAAAACCAAATATTTTCAAAAAAGATTTATTAGCTTTAAAGAATCTGGAATTCTCGACGATAGCAATTCCATCAAATGTGCTTTGAATTATCTGATTATAAAATTGTAACTCTGATTCTTTGGCTTTTAATTTTTCTTGCTCGTTAAGATAGCAGGCAATAAAAATAAGACTGCTTTCAGAAGTTTTAATTGGATTGAAAAAAGTTAGTAAAGTAATTTTTTCATTTTGAGAAGTGATGAAAGGTAATTCCAGATTTTCTGACTTTTTTTGTGTAAAAGCTGTTAAATCAAAAATATTCCTTTCAAGATAAGATGGCTCTATTAAATTATAGAATGAGCGGGATAATAAATCTTTTCTATCAAATCCAAGATTATTACAAAAGGCTTTGTTTACGAAAATTATCTCCCCAGATGATTTCAGAAGAATTACCATTTGAGGAGAATTGTTTATAGTATTCTCTAAAGCTGATACGCTAATCTTTAATTTTTTTTCAACTAAATAAAAATCCGTTGAATCATTTATTATTAAAATTCTATTATTATTCTTAGTAAAAGAAAATTTTAACTCGTAATGTTTCTGATTTTTATTTTTATCAATGAATTGAAGTTCTGTTTTAAAGACTGTTTTTTTGGTTAATTCAGATTCTGCTTTATCTAAAAGTTCTTGACTGAGAAAATCAAATTTTTTAAAGACTATTTTTTCGTTTTCTGATTTGCTGAGCTCCTGAAGATTTTCACTAATCTGAATAATATTAAACTCACTATCATAAATAATAAATTTAGCTTCCAGAGTATTTAATATTTCCTGATAGTTTACTTGATTGCTGCTTCCCAACTTATGCCCAACTGAGCGAGAATCAATTTTATCGAAAAAAAGATAATAATAAACTATCTCAGCAGACTTATTTGCTATCGGGATGACTTTACAATAATATTCCACTTCATTGATAAATCTGATTACAAAATAAGAAACCTTATTTTCTAATCTGGAATAACTCAGGTAATAGTTAATAATTCTTAAATCATCAGGATGGATTATTTCAGCAATTGAATGAGTTTCGCTTAAATCAATATAACTTTTAATTATCTGAGGAATATTTACTGAATATTGATTTATGGAAAGTTCCTTATCAATCACTAAAAAGAAGTCAGATGTTTGTTCAATTACTTTTTGAAGATCAGCATTTCTTTTTATATACTCGGTTGTGTTTTCAATAGCTACTCTGATATCCTCAATAATAAAAATTGCTCCGCTAAAAAGACCATTTTCCATAAGAGGTGTAGCTTTTACAATCAGCTTTATAAGACCTCTTTTGCTGAATTCAGATGAGGTAATTTCACTTTCAAAAGGTAACCCTTTTTGAAGTAAAGATATTTCTTTTTTTATTGAATCATCATTGAAAAAATTTATGTCGAATAGATTTTTAATATTTGAACTATCCTGAATTGTAAGTCCATAGAATTGGGTCAAATCTGTAAAAGCCCTGTTTATAAAAAAGACTTCATATAGATTGTTGCAAATAATAATTCCCACCGAAAATTCATTAAGAATTTCCTGAGACTCGATTGTAAGATATTTTTTTATTCTTTCGTCCACATTTTAATTAGTTTTAACTGATTTTGAACTAAAAAATCGTGCCTTTAAATGATTTCATATCCTCACTTAAAAGCACAAAATTAGAACTAATAATATCAAATGGTGTCTCATTTTGAAGTTTTGTTTCAAACTGGAGCTAAATTAAGATTTAATTGAATTCACTCAAAATTAATTTTAATATTAACAATCTCGCTTTTACTTCCTGTTCTAACCGGAGGTCCCCACGTTCCTGCTCCAGATGTAACATAGAAATGAGTATTGTCCTTTTTTTTGTAGCCCCAGCTTATTTCATAAATCAAAGAAGTGATAATATTTGCTGGCCAGATTTGTCCGTGATGAGTATGAGCAGAAAGTTGTAAGTCAATATTATTTTGGACTGCTTCAGATAGATTAAACGGAGTATGATCAAGTAAAATTTTGGGGAATGAATCAAGTCCCTCAAGAATTGATGCTAATGATTTGCGATGAACTCCCTCAAATCTGAACTTAGTTGAATCTTCCCTTCCTATAAGATAAAAACTTTCATCAATCAGAACAGCAGTATCACGTAAAACTGTCATCCCCAATTTTTGAGCATAACGTACTGAAGAATTTATTCCGTTGATAAATTCGTGATTGCCATTGATTGTAAATAAACCATATTTACTTTTTAATTTTAAGAAAGATTTGCCAATTCCCTGAGCTTCTAATATTTCAGCTTTGTCATCAACAATATCACCGGCAAAAAGAATGATATCAGGATTTAAGGCATTTATTTTATTAACAAGTTTTGGGAGTAACCTTTCACCATCAATTGGTGATAAATGTATGTCCGACGCTAAAACAATATTCAAATTGTCTAACTTACCTTTGAGTTTGGGAATTGAAATTTCAAGAGTTGTTGTAATTATATCTCTTTTATTAAGATTGCCAAGAAAAACAATAACCGAGACAATTACAAAGACTGAAGAAGCGATAATTATTTTACTTTTAAACTCAAATAATATCCCAGGAAGAAATTTGAAAAATTTATTTAACAGCAAAATCAAATCAATTGTAAATATTATAAGCACAAAATAGACAAGCATTGCAAACCAAATTGCACCGACAGTTAACCAAATATCATAAACAGTTACTGAAAGGTAATTGTAAAGTGACTTACTTATTACATAACCATAGGCGACAAGTATAAATAGAAAAATAAAACTTGATTTTATTATCCAATTATTCGGCAGTAAATGAAACGCTCTTATAAATACATAATAATTAAGAAGCGTATAAACAGTAAAAAAAGTTATAAAAAATATTATCATTGAATTGTTTTTCTGATTAAAACATAAGATAAAATAATAAGTTCAAAATAGAGGAATAAGCTGAAATGATAAAATAAAGGGGCTGACTAAAAAATAATTTTTCTTAGTAATACTTAGTGACTTAATATCATTGTGGCTAATATTTGTTTTATCATCCAACATCTGTTTAATCAGCAAAGATTGAATGCCACAAAGTCTCTAAGACACAAAGAAATTTACTATTTAGTCAGCCACCTTAGAGAAATTTATTTGTATGAATGTAATATCTTCATATAATTAACACGTTCAAACTTCGATGGATCATCAACATTCATATAACTCATACTACCACGCATCATAGAAATTGATTCATATTCTTTCTCTTCCATCCAGGTTTTCATCTCTGTAATTACATCAGCAATATGCGAAATACCGAATTTTAGAAGACACGAAAGCATTTGTGTAACTTTTGCACCAGCCATAATCATTTTGATAACATCCGAAGCATTATAGATACCACTTGTTGCACCTAAATCAGCATTAACTCTATTATAAAGAATTGCAATCCACCTCAGCGGCAATCTCATAGCCATTGGGGTACTTAATAAAACATTTGGAACGACTTCAAGTTTATCTAAATCTATATCAGGTTGATAAAATCTATTAAATAATACCAAACCATTCGCTCCGGCTTTAACCAATTGATTTGCAGTATGTGCAGTGGATGTAAAAAATGGATGCAATTTTACTGCAATAGGTATCTTAACAGATTCTCTGACTGCTTTAACTATATCAATGTACATTTGTTCAACTGCAACAGCAGATTTATGAATATCAGTTGGGAGCAAATAAATATTTAATTCCAAAGCATCAGCACCAGCTTGTTCAATCAGTTTAGCATACTCTGTCCAACCGCCTAAAGATTTTCCATTCAAGCTGGCAATGATGGGAATATTTACTGCTTCCTTTGCTCTTCGAATGTGGTCAAGATATTCCTCAGGACCAGCTTTGAATTCAAACGGTTCAGGAAAATATGAAGTAGCTTCAGCATAACTTTCAGCGTGAACTGAAGTGTGATAATCCAATTCAAACTGTTCGTGCTCAATTTGTTCTTCAAAGATTGAATAAAGCACTACCGCTCCAGCACCGGCATCTTCCATTTCTCTGATATTTGAAATTTTTTCAGACAGAGGACCAGCAGAAGGAACAATAGGTGATTTTAATTTCAAACCAAGATAATTAGTTGTTATATCCATTTTTATTTCCTTTATAATCTTAAAACTTTTTTAATTACTCAGTTAGCTTTTTCTGGTTCCCAGGCAGCCATTCTCTCATATTCTTTCCAACGTTTTATTACATCGTCCTGAGCTTCTTTAATTAATTTTGCTGCAAGTTCAGGGTGAGATTTTGTAAGCATTTTATATCGTGTTTCCATATAAGCATAATCTTTAAATGGAATTTTTAATCCTTTAGATTCGAGTTTGAATGGATTTTTACCTTCTAAAGCCAATTCTGGATTATATCTATATAAAGGCCAATATCCAGAATCAACAGCTGCTTTCTGATTATTCATTCCGGTTGCCATATTTATACCGTGAGCAATACAATGACTGTAAGCAATAATCAAAGATGGACCTTCATAAGCTTCTGCTTCAAGTATAGCTCTGAGTGTATGCTGATCATTTGCACCCATTGCAATTTTAGCGACATAAACATTTCCATAACTCATCGCCATAAGTCCCAAATCTTTTTTACCAGCTGGTTTTCCAGCGGCGGCAAATTTAGCAACTGCACCACGAGGCGTAGCTTTTGAACTTTGACCACCAGTATTTGAATAAACTTCGGTATCAAGGACTAACATATTAACATTAGCTCCGCTTGCAAGCACGTGGTCTAATCCACCAAAACCAATATCATAAGCCCAACCATCTCCACCAATAATCCAAACGCTCTTTTTAACCAAATAATCAGCAATACTTAAAAGATGTTTCAAATCTTCAGCTTTTCCATTAGTATTTGTATTTAATAAATCATTCAACTTTTTCTTGAGAATATCAACTCGTTCTCTTTGATCATAAATATCTGATTCATCTTTTTGTTTTGCATTTATCAGAGCAGAAACTAAATCTTCTCCCAAATCAGCGGCATATTTCTGCAGCAGTAATTTTGCTTGGTAATTATGTTTGTCAATAGCTAATCTGAAACCATAACCGAATTCAGCGTTATCTTCAAACAATGAATTTGACCAAGTGGGTCCTCTTCCATTTTTATCGGTTGAATATGGAGTTGTAGGAAGATTTCCTCCATAGATTGATGAGCAGCCAGTGGCATTGGCGATAAGAGTTCTGTCACCAAACAACTGAGTTACTAATTTAACGTAAGGAGTTTCACCGCAGCCAGCGCAAGCACCAGAGAATTCAAATAATGGCTGTAGGAATTGAGAATCTTTGACTTTTGAAACTGCAACTGTCCTTCTATCTAAATCAGGAATGTTGAAAAAGAATTCCCAGTTTTTCCTTTCGGTTTCTCTTAAAGATAACTGATCAGCCATATTGATTGCTTTCAATCTGGTTTCTTTTTTATTTTTAGCAGGACAAACATCAACACATAATGCACAACCTGTACAATCTTCAACTGCTACCTGCAATGAATAAAGCAGATTTTCACCATAGTCTTTAGATCTGAATTTCGTGTATTTGAAAGTTGCAGGAGCGTCTTTAACAATATCTTCTGTAAAAACTTTTGCACGTATAGTAGCGTGTGGACAAACCATAACACACTTATTACATTGAATACAAGTCTCAGGATCCCAAACCGGAACTTCCAATGCAATATTTCTCTTTTCGTATCTTGCAGAAGACAATGGAAATGTTCCATCCACAGGCATTTTACTTACAGGAATAGTATCGCCTTTGCCCTCAATAATTTTTGCAAGAACTTCTTTAACAAATTCAGGTGCATCACCTTGAATTGCAGGTTGAAGTTTTATATTGCTTGTGATTTTATCCGGGACTGGTACTTCAAACAAGTTATCTAATGTTTTATCAACTGCGTCAAAGTTCATTTGGACAATTTTATCTCCCTTTGCACCATAGGTTTTCTTAATAGAATCTTTTATCAATGAAATTGCTTCTTCTTTTGGGAAAATGTTTGAAATTGCAAAGAAGCAAGTTTGCATTGTTGTGTTGATCCTAACACCCATACCGGTTTCGTGAGCAACTTTGTAAGCATCAATAATGTAGAATTTCATTTTCTTTTCGATTAAATCACGTTGAACTTTTTCAGGAAGAGAATCCCAAACTTTTTCTTTTGGAACCTGAGTATTAAGCAAGAAAGTTGCTCCTTCAACAGCATCCTGCAGCATATCTAATTTTTCCAGGAAAACCTGTTGATGGCAAGCAATAAAGTTTGCTTTGTTAATTAAGTAAGTTGATTTAATTGGTTTAGGACCAAATCTTAAATGAGATACTGTAATTGAACCGGACTTTTTAGAATCATAAACAAAATAACCTTGAGCAAAATAATCAGTTCCTTCACCTATGATTTTAATCGAATTCTTGTTAGCTCCAACAGTTCCATCGGCACCCAAGCCATAGAATTTACCCCTGAAAGTTTGCGGGTCTTCTACTGAGAAATTAGGATCATAATCTAAGCTTGAATTTGTAACATCTTCTATTATTCCAACTGTAAAATGATTTTTAGGTTTATCTTTATCTAAATTATCAAAAACTGCTTTAATCATTCCTGGAGTAAATTCTTTAGATGAAAGGCCATATCTTCCGCCAACTATTTTTGGATAAGCAAAATTCAATTCTCCATTCATAAATTTTTCAGAAATTGCATTAACTACATCCATATACAATGGCTCACCTGCAGATCCAGGTTCTTTAGTTCTATCTAAAACAGCTATTGATTTAACAGTTGAAGGGATTGCACTAATAAAATGTTCAATTGAAAATGGTCTGTATAATCTTACTTTTATCGCTCCAACTTTCTCACCTTTAGAGACGAGATATTCTACAGTTTCTTCAACAGACTGAGTAGCAGAGCCCATAAGAATAATAATTTTTTCAGCGTCAGGAGCACCAACATATTCAAATAATTTATATTGTCTTCCCGTTAGGCTTGCAAATTTATCCATTTGTTTTTGGACAATATGTGGACAAGCCATATAAAAAGGATTAACTGTTTCTCTTCCTTGAAAATAAACGTCAGGATTTTGAGCTGTTCCTCTGATTACAGGGTTATCTGGTGATAAAGCTCTTTTTCTGTGAGCAATAATTAAATCATCGTCAAGCATAAACTTCATATCATCTTTAGTTAACTCTTCAATTTTCATAACCTCGTGAGAAGTTCTAAAACCATCGAAGAAATGAAGGAAAGGAATTCTCGATTCTAAAGTTGAAGCCTGTGCAATTAGAGCAAAATCCATTACTTCTTGAATAGAACCAGAAGATAATAATGCAAAACCTGTCTGTCGAACAGACATTACATCTGAATGATCACCAAATATAGATAGTGCCTGAGCAGCCAATGATCTGGCGGAAACGTGAAAAACTGTTGGTGTTAGTTCACCAGCAATTTTATACATATTTGGAATCATCAACAGTAAACCTTGAGCGGCGGTGAAAGTGGTAGTTAAAGCGCCACTTTGAAGTGCCCCGTGAACTGCACCTGCTGCTCCGCCCTCACTTTGTAGTTCTGTAACGGTGGGTGTTATTCCCCAAATATTTTTCATACCCGAAGCAGACCAAGCATCACACCATTCAGCCATATTCGATGATGGAGTAATCGGATATATTGCTATAACTTCATTTGTATTAAAAGCCACATACGCAGCGGCTTCATTACCATCAATTGTTACTTTATTTCTTTCCATTTTATACCATTTATGATTATTGATAAAATTTCGAATTTGCAGTGTAATAATTGTTTCAACTATAATACCATCAGTAATTATTGATTTTTAGATGATTTTAGCCATTTCCATAGCTACATTTCAGAATTGACAATAGTTATTTTCAACAAATTCCCATTTCTAAGAATGTATTTTGATATTTGCTATTATTTGCTGATTTTTAAGCCGTTAATTAAATAACTAGGAGCTACAATGGAACAACAAAACTATATCCCACCGCAAAGACATTTCAAGTCTTTAACCATTGGAGATTGGCTTATAACTTTTTTAATCCAAGCAATACCTGTTGTTGGATTTATTATGCTTTTTGTTTGGGCATTCGGTGGAGATACTCATCCAAGCAAAAAAACCTGGGCTCAGGCGACTCTTATTTTTATGGCAATTGTTGTTGTATTAACGATTATTGTTTTTATTCTGATAGGTGGATTTATAATGTCAATGTTTCAAGGAATGAATTACGATTATTCAACTTGAATAATAAAATTTAATTATTGTTCAAATGCTGTCTTAAAAGAAACTCTTTAAGATGAATCCACTTTTATTTATCCTATGCAAAGTTTAAGGATTTAGATTTCTTTTGAAAAAGCATTTTTAATCTGCGCAAATCTGCCTAATCTGTGCTATCAGTGTGCCAAGAAATTTAACCACAGATAACACAGATTGACACAAAAATTAAGAACTGAAGTTAGAAGCTTCTATTACTATGTTCAGAAGCCAGAGGCTTCTGCTACTTTTTTCGAAGCCAGAGGTTTCAACTACTTTATTCAGAAGTCGGAGGCTTCAACTGCTATTTTAAATTCCCATTTCTTCTTTGACTTCTGAAAATTTTTCTACAGCGAAATCTAAATCTTCTAAAGAATGTGCCGCTGAAATCTGAACCCTTATTCTCGCAGTACCTTTAGGAACAACGGGATAGAAAAATCCAATTACATAAACACCTTTTTCCAACATTTTAGCAGCCATTTTTTGAGCAAGTACTGCATCCCCTAACATTATAGGAACAATAGGATGAACTCCATCTTTAATCTGAAAACCTGCAGTTTTTATTTTCTCTCTGAAATATTTTGTATTTCTTTCTAATCTGTCTCTCAATTCTGTTGTTGATGAAAGCATATCAATTACTTTTATTGAAGCAGATACGATAGCAGGCGCTACAGTATTAGAAAACAAATAAGGTCTTGAACGTTGTCTCAATAAATCCACAATTTCTTTTCTGGCTGAAGTATATCCTCCACTTGCGCCACCAAGTGCTTTTCCCAAAGTTCCTGTGATTATATCAACTCTACCCATTACATCATTATACTCGTGGGTTCCTTTACCGTGTTTTCCCATAAAACCAACTGCATGAGAATCATCAACCATCACCATTGCATTATACTTATCAGCTAAATCACAAATATCTTTCAATGGGGCTACAAAACCATCCATCGAAAAGACACCATCAGTTGCAATTAATATTTTTTTTGCGTTATTTGATTTTGCCTCTTTAAGTTTCTCTTCAAGGTCATTCATATCACAGTTTTTGTATCTGTATCGTTGGGCTTTACATAATCTTATTCCATCAATTATGCTTGCATGATTTAATTCATCACTAACAATAGCATCCTCTTCACTAAGAAGGGTTTCAAATAAACCACCATTTGCATCAAAGCAGGAAGTGTAAAGAATAGTGTCATCCATTTCAAGAAATTCAGAAATTTTTTGCTCGAGAATTTTGTGAATTTCCTGAGTACCACAAATAAATCTTACTGAAGATAATCCAAAACCCCATTTATCTAATCCATCTTTTGCTGCTTGGATTAGTTCTTTATTATCTGATAAACCGAGATAATTATTTGCGCACATATTAAGAACTTTTTGAGAATGAGCTACTTCAATATGCGCTGATTGTGGTGATGTTATAACTCTTTCTTTTTTGTATAAGCCTTCTTTCTCAATTGATTCCAGAATTGAACCGTAAAAACTCTTTAATTCTAAATTCATTTTTTACCTCTGATAAAATTTAAGATTTAATAATATTATTTCGGGCCTATCATTTTTTCTGGTCTGACGATTTCGTCAAATTTTTCCGGTGTAAGTAAACCCAATTCAACGGCTGCTTGTTTTAATGTTTTATTTTCAGCGTGAGCTTTTTTGGCTACTTTTGCTGCATTATCGTATCCAATTACAGGATTCAAAGAAGTTACAAGCATCAGAGAATTCTCAAGGTGTTTTTTAATATTATCAAGGTTAGCTTCGATTCCTATTACACAGTGATCTGTAAAACTTTCGCAAGCATCAGAAAGCAAACGAATCGAATTTAATACATTAAAAATTATTACAGGTTTAAATACATTCAGTTCAAAATTTCCACTTGCTCCTCCGAAATTAACAGCGACATCATTACCAAAAACCTGAGCACAAACCATTGTCATAGCTTCACTTTGAGTTGGATTTACTTTACCGGGCATAATAGAACTACCTGGTTCATTTTCAGGAAGATGAAGTTCACCAAGTCCACATCTCGGACCAGAGCCGAGCCAACGAATATCATTAGCAATTTTCATCAATGAAGCAGCAAGAGTTTTTAACACTCCGTGAAATTCTACCAAAGCATCGTGAGTAGCCAGAGCTTCAAATTTATTTCTTGCAGTAATAAAAGGTAAACCTGTTATTTCAGAAATTTTCTGAGCAGACAGTACAGCAAATTTTGGATGAGTATTCAAGCCCGTTCCAACTGCGGTTCCGCCAAGAGCAAGCTCATAAAGTCTTGGTAAAGCTGCATCAATTCTTTCCAAACCATTAGTCAACATTTGAACATAACCTCCAAACTCTTGTCCTAATGTTAATGGGACTGCATCCATAAGGTGAGTTCTTCCAATTTTAATTACATCTTTATATTCTTCAGCTTTCTTTTGAAGTGCATCTCTTAGTTTAGTAACCATAGGTATAAGTTTTTTATGAATCTGCTCAACTGCTGCAATATGCATTGCAGTGGGGAACGTGTCGTTAGAGGATTGCGCCTTATTAACATCATCATTCGGATGAATTGGTTTTTTACTGCCAAGTTCGCCGCCAGCCAATTCAATAGCACGGTTTGCAATAACTTCATTTGCATTCATATTAGTTTGAGTTCCGCTTCCGGTTTGCCAAACAACCAGCGGGAAATGTTCATCAAGTTTTCCTTCAATTACTTCATCGGCAGCTTTACATATTAAGTCAGCTTTATCTGGTGCAAGAGTACCTAATTCTTTATTAGTAAGTGCTGCAGCTTTTTTAAGAATACCTAAAGCACGAATAAGCTCTCTGGGAAATTTGTCTCCACCAATTTTGAAATTCATTAATGATCGGGCAGTTTGAGCACCATAATATTTATCAGAAGGTACTTGAATTTCGCCCATTGTATCTTTTTCGATGCGGTAGTTCATAGTGGTCTCCCTTTGAAATTTAAAAAATGTAAAAATTCATACCGAAATTTATTCCAAATTATTCATAAGAAAAATCCAACTCTATTCACATAAAATAAACTTATGACATTTTTCAGAACAGAATGACCTCTTAAGAATTAATTTATAATCAGTGCTGTCCAAAATAAACTTATACCTGATAAATAAACTCTGACTTAATTCAAAATAAATGAAAACAAATTCATTTTTAATTGAATTCCTTATAAGAAGTTTTACTCTTTAATTACTAACTGATTTTAATCAAATGTGGCTAAAGCATACAATATCCCTGCCTTTATAATAACAGTTGGATAAATCCAATTGCAATAGATAAATAAACAAATCTAATGAGTATTTCTTGCAGTTCACTTCAGTGAACTGAAAAAAATTATAAGCAGGTGAGGGCTTTAGCCACATCAATAAATTTATTTTGGACAGATGCGGTTATATGAGGAATGGACATAAGATTAAACAGTGCGTGAGTACTTAGCTTTATCTTCTTTTCTTTCTATGTAACCATCAAAATTCATAGCAATATTCCGGATAAGCATTCTCCCCATATTTTTAACTTTTAATCCTTTATCGCTCATTTCAATTAAATCATCTTCAATCATTTCTTTAAGATTATTTAAACCCCACGCAAAATATTTTTTAAAGTCAATCTTGTATTTGTTTTCAATCTCCGTAAAGTCAAGCTCAAAGTCGCACATAAGTTTCATAATTACTTCCCGTCGCAAATGATCATCTTCAGTTAAGCGATAACCTTTTGCTGTTGGTAATCTTTCTTCATCAAGAGCAGAGTAGTATTCTTTTTCGGTTTTGAAGTTCTGTGCATAAATATTTTTTAACTGCGAGATTGAAGTAATACCCATTGCGTAGAGATCTGCACCGGCGTTAGTGCTGTATCCCTGAAAGTTTCTGTAAAGTTTTTTCTCTCTCATAGCAATTGCAAGTTCATCATTTGGTTTTGCAAAATGGTCCATCCCGATAAATTCATATCCGGCTGAAGTAAGTTTCTCGATAGTCATTTTTAATATTTCAAGTTTTACTTCCGGTGCAGGAATATCTTCCGGATGAATAAGTGCCATATGTTTTTTCATCCAAGGCACATGTGCATAATTAAAAACTGCAATTCGATCAGGAGAGATGTCAATTATCTTATCAACTGTATCTGCAAAAGTTTCAACTGTTTGGAATGGAAGTCCGTATATCAAATCAAGATTGATGCTGTGAAAACCGAGTTCTCTTACCCAAGTAACAGTTTGCCTTGTTATATCTTCAGGTTGTATTCTGTTTACCGCTTTCTGAACTTTTTCATTGAAATCCTGAACTCCCATACTAATTCTGTTAAAACCATTATTCCGAAGTGCCTCGAGATGTGCTTTGGTTAATTCGCGCGGGTCAATTTCACAGCTAACTTCTGCATCAGGTTTAAAGTGAAAATTTTTATTTATGTATGAAGCCAGATCATTTATTTCATCTGGACTTAAGTGAGTTGGAGTTCCTCCGCCCCAATGATGCTGAACTACTTTTCTATCAGGTAGAAGATATTGTCTTAATAAATCAATTTCTTTCTTCACATAGTTGATGTATTCTTTTATTCTTTCTCTGTTTCTTGTAATTATCATATTACATCCGCAGAAATAGCAAAGCGTATCACAGTAGGGGAGATGAAAATAAAGTGATAAGTCCGGAAGATTCTCTCCGTAGTTGGTTTTGACTATCTCATCAAGATAGTCTTCGTGAGTAAAGCTTTCATTAAACTGCGGAGCAGTTGGATAGCTTGTGTAACGAGGACCAGGCTTATCATATTTTTTGAATTTATATAAATCTATTTTGAACATAATTTCTCCTTAAAAAATTACCACAGAGAAACAGAGGCACAGAGTTTATAAATAGCCATTTAACATTCTCTTAAAACCATCTACTAATCTTGGTACATTAAAATTAATTAATAATCCTAATTTCTTATCTGCCAATTTTAAATATGTTAAAAGCTGGGCTTCATAAACAGGAATCATCTGTTCAACGGACTTTAGTTCAACAATAATTTCATTTTCAACAAGGAGATCAATTCTGTAATCGACATCTAATTTTTCTCCTTTATAATTTACAGGCAAAGAGACTTGCTTTTGAAATTTTATTCCTCTTAAAGATAATTCTTTACATAAACAAACTTCATACACGCTTTCTAATAAACCAGGTCCTAAATTCCTATGAACCTCAATTGAACAATCTAAAATAATTCCGCTCAGTTTATTTAAATACTCTTTTTGCATTAACTCTGTGTCTCTGTGCCTCTGTGGTGAATTTTTTTGCTTTCGTCTTTTACAAACTGAACAAGAGCTTTCACATTTTCAGGATCTACATCGGGCAGAACACCGTGACCAAGATTAAAAATATGACCACTACCTTTCCCGTAAGACTCAAGAACTGAAATTACTTCTTTCTTAATATAATTTTTATTTGCGTAAAGAACAGTAGGGTCAAGATTGCCCTGAAGAGCAACACGATTACTAACTTTATTTCTTACTTCACCAAGATTCATCGTCCAATCGAGTCCAAGAACATCAGCACCAATATCAGCCATCTTATCAAGATTATGATGAACTCCTTTAGCAAAGAAAATTACCGGTTCATCATTTCGCTTTAACTGAGAAATTATTTTCTGAACATATGGAAGAGAAAATTCAAGAAAATCTTTTTGAGAAAGAATTCCACCCCAGGTATCAAAAATCTGAACTGCATTGCATCCGGCTTCGATCTTTGCTGAAAGATAATCTGAAATTGTATCTGAAAGTTTATTAAGCAAAGAATGAGCTAGTTCAGGTTTATTGTAAATTAATTTTTTTACTTCAGAAAAATTTTTCGAACCACGACCTTCTACCATATAAGTTAACAATGTCCACGGCGAACCACTAAATCCAATTAAAGGAACACGACCATTCAAATTTTGTTTAGTTAATCTTACCGCATCGAGAACATATTTTAACTCTTTTGTCGGATCAATTTTCTTTAACTGGTTTGCATCACTTTCAGTTCTGATGGGATTATGAAAAATCGGTCCTTTACCATCGTGCATTTCAAGATGCATTCCCATTGCTTCAGGAATGACGAGTATGTCAGAAAAAATTATTGCCGCATCAACACCAAGAATGTCAACAGGTTGAATAGTAACTTCTGCGGCAAGTTCCGGAGTCTTACACATCGTGAGAAAATCTGCTTTTGCACGAACTGCCTGATATTCAGGTAAGTATCGTCCTGCCTGCCGCATAATCCAGATTGGTGTTCTTTCAACCGGTAATCGTTTGCAGGCTCTGAGAAATAAATCATTATTAGGTTGTTTCAAGGGATTCTCCATATTGTTTAAAGTATTCCGAAAGTTTAACTGACAAACTTTCCAATGTTGAAATATCAGGTTTAATTATATGTCTAAGACCTGATTTTTTTATTTCATCTTCAGTTGTCTCACCAATTGCTGCAATAACTTTTTGCTGGAAAAAATTAGTTGGGTCTTTGATATTCATTAGTTCAATAAAATTTCTAAAAGTTGAAGGACTTGTAAAAATAAATACATCAATTCTGGAGCTTTCGATTAGTTGTATAACTTCATTTAAGTCATTTCTGTTTGGAAGAACATTTTTATAAACAGTAACCTGAAATACATTAGTTTTTTTCTTTTTTAATTCATCAGCTAAATCTTTTTTACTAATATCTGACTGAGGAAGTAAAACATTTTTATTTTCTAAATCAACATTACTAAATGAGTCTATGATACCTTTAGAAGAAAATTTTTGAGGCACAATATCAACTTTTTGTAAAAGTTGTTGACACATCTCTGCTGTTTTAGTACCAACTGCGATGATAGTAACCTTTTCAAAATCTATATTATTTTTTAACTGATTGATCCTTTGATAAAAAAAACTAACTGCATTTACAGAGGTAAAAATGATTAAGTCAATTTTGATTGATTTAATAATTTTATCAAATTCAGACCAGTCATCAGGCGGGATAATTTCAATTGTAGGAAACTCAATAACATTCGCTCCCAAATTTTTGAATAAAAGTGATGAGTTACCAATCTGATTTTTGGCTCGTGTTATAACTATTTTTTTATTTTGAAGAGGAAGCATCAAATATTTTAATTTATCTTCCAGTCATTTTTTTGAATCACTTCTCCTGTACTTGGCGAGATTATCAACTCTTTACCGCTTGCTCTATAACCGTATTCCCCTTCACTTTCAGATAATGTTGATAGAACATGCCAAACATATTTTTGGTAAACCACATCGTACAAAAAACCAAATTTCCATTCTTTAATACCCTCTTCTAAACCACTTTCAATTGCAATTCTTTTTGCTGCTTCTTTATCAATCTTGAAATCGCAGTCTTCGGGAAACTCTTTGCATTGAGGAATTCCAAATACTTCCAAATTATTATTTACATTCCCCAAAGAGTCAACAGAAAATCTTATTTGTCCACTTACAAAAGGTTTTTCAGGGATAAATAAATTATAAACTATAAAGTATCCCCTTTCTGTTTTTTTAATTTTTGAAAAGTCTGGTTTGATATAATTTTGAAAAAATGCTGAACCTGTTTGATTAGCTACAAATAAATCAGCTTTACTCAAAACGGAATATGGAATCACACTTTCTTCATTTCCACAGCTTGAGCAGGTACAAGAGTAAGCGATTAAAATCATTGCAGAAATGATAAAAACTGTTAATAAAAATTTCATTGTTTTAATCCTTTCTCATTATAATAAATTTCATCAAGAATTTTTTTTGCGCCTGCATTAAGCAAGTCTTTAGCGAGCTGCTTTCCTAATTTAATAGGATTTGATTTAGCACCTCTGATTTTTTTTCTAAAAGTTATAGAACCATCCAAACTACCTATAAAAGCGTCGAGGTAAAGACCATTTTGTTTAACTTTAGCAAAAGCACCAATAGGGACCTGACAGCCACCTTCTAAAGAGCGAAGGAGACTTCGTTCGGCTCTTGTTTCAATAAAAGTATTTTCATCGTGAATACTCTGAAGTATTTCAAGTGCGAGATAATTATTTTCCTGAGTTTCAATTCCTAATGCACCTTGACTAACAGCAGGAAGAAAAAGTTCTGTTGGAATAATTGAAGATATGTATTTATTTAGTTTCAATCTCTCAACTCCTGCTCGAGCGAGAATAATTGCATCCCAATCTGATTTTAAGAACTTTTCTATTCTTGAAGGAACATTTCCTCTTAGTTCAAATACCTGAATATCTGGTCTCAAATGAAGTAACTGACTTCTTCTTCTCAAAGAACCAGTTGCAACTTTAGCATTTTCAGGAAGGGAAAAAATTGTTGTGCCTTTTTTACGGCTTATTAAAACATCCTCAACATTATGACGTTTTGTAACGGCAGCCAACTTTAATCCTTCAGGAATCTTGGTTTGTAAATCCTTTAATGAATGTACTGCAAAATCTATTTTCCTATTAAGTAATTCATTTTCAATTTCTTTAGTGAAAAGAGATTTGTCACCAATTTTGGAGAGCGCCACATCAAGAATTTTATCGCCTTTAGTTTTTATAATCCTTAATTCAATTGAAAGATTTTTATGAAATTTTTCGAGTTCTTTTTTTATAAAATTTGCTTGCCAAAGTGCAAGTTCACTTCCTCTGGTACCAAGTATTAGTTTATGCTTCAATTTTTTTCCTGTTCTTTGATTGTATTTATGCCAAAAAGTTCTTGAATAACACTTAATTTCATTCTATTCAAATCCTGAGTGCTATTATCATTGACAAACTTTTTTAATTCAACTGTGGGATGATGTAAAATTTTGTTGATAATTTTTTTAGTAATTATTTCAAGTTTCTCCTTGTCCTCAGATGAAAACTTGTTAATATTATTTTGAACTTCTTCAGATCTAATGGATTCAAATTTGTCTCTTAATGCTTTAATGATTGGTGAAACCTGAAGTGAATTCAACCAATCGGAAAAATTATTAAGTTCTTCAGAAATAATTTTTTCAACTTTTGGAATTTCATTTCTGCGTTTTAATAGATTTTGTTCAACGATAATGTTAAGAGAATCTATATCATTATAAAAAACGTTTTCAATATTGCGGCAATCAGGATCAACGTCTCTGGGAACAGCAATATCAACAATAACTAAAGATTCGTAATTCCTTTTCTTAATTGTTTTTTCAATATCAGATTTCGACAGAATAAAATCTTGTGAACCTGTTGCGCTAACAATTATATCAAATTTATGTAAATGGTCTTTGAAATTATCAAAAGGAAAAACTGCGGTATTTAATTCTTTAGCTAATCTTTCAGCCTTCTCGAAAGTTCTGTTTGTAAGGGCTAATCTTGCTACTCCTCTGTCTCTCAAATGCTTGGCAGCAATTTCGCCGGTTTCGCCCGTGCCAATTACCAATGCAGATTTTTTTGAAAGATTAGAAAATATTTTTTCAATTAGTTGAACTGCTGCGAAACTTACTGTTACAGCTCCTTCACTTATTGCAGTTTCAGTGATTACTCTTTTTCCTAAATGTAAAGAATAATCCATTATCTTCTTAAAATAAAATCCAATAAAATTTTGTTCATCGGCTATTTGAAATGCGTCCTTTACTTGTTTGAAAATCTGATTATCTCCAATTAGCATTGAATCAATCCCTGCAACTAATCTAAAAAGATGCTCAATAATTTTTACTGATTTATATTTTTCAAAACTTTCAGAATTTATTCCGTCAACTTTTTTGAAGTTCAATAAAGCATTTATTAAATCATCAAATGAAACATTTTGAGAAGATGCCACGCCAATAATTTCTGTTCTGTTGCAAGTAGATATCACCAGACCTTCTTTTAATAAAGATTGTTTAAGGGTAGAAATTAGTTCAACAATTTCTGTATTGCTGAGACTTAGAGATTCTCGTAATTCAACTGAAGCAGTTCTATGATTTAATGATATTCCGATTAAATCCATTTTTAATCAATAAAATGAATGAAAACTTTTTGCAAGAAAATTTGATATAATTGTTGAACCAATGGCGAGAATAAAACCAATAATTGAAACTATAACTAATTTCCTTCCTCTGAGCTTGCCATAAATTTTTCTAAATATTCCAATACCATAAATTATCCAGATGGCTAATGTTCCCAGCAATTTAGGATCAGTATATGAAAAATTTAAGTTAGATTGCGGAAGCCAAATAACACCAATAACTATTGCAATTGTTAGAAGAATAAATCCGATTACAGCGGAATAAAAGCAGAGTTTCTCAAGAATTTCAAGATTTGGAAGACGGTCAAACAATATTCCGAATTTATTTTGTTTTAACTGATTATAAAGCATTAAAAATAAAAATCCATAAACAGCAGAAATTGTAATTCCCGCATAACCGAGCAGTGCACTGAAAACGTGAGTACCTAATAAATTACTTCTTAACTCCTCGCGAACGAAGAACAAATCTTTGATGAAAAAACTCGAGACAGTCTGGAAAGCAATAGAAAGGATTATTATAAACATTCCAGTTCCACGAATATCAGTAACCAATTCAAGAATGAAGTAAGAGAAACTGATTGAAAAAGCAAGCAAAGTAAAAATTTCAAAAACGTTTGTGATTGGCATATGGTCAAATGCAATCGTTCTCAAAATGATGTAAAGCAGATGAACACAGAGAGTTATAAAAAGGAATAATCTTTTAGAATTACTTAAAGTTTTATCTTCTTTTTGAAAATCATAGAGATAAATTAAAAAAGTAATGAAATAAAAAATTGGTAATAAAACATTTAATAGGTGTATTGTCGAAATCATAAGTACTTTCGTATAAGATTATTTATCTCCACCAAGAATAATCGGTAAACCTTCTTTACCTGACCCGATTACTACAATTTTAGAATTGGGTGAATTAGCAAGTTTTTCAGTGGCTTCAATTCCTTTCCACTTTAATAATTGCTCACTAATACCTTGCGAAACAATTTTCTGAAAATCAGAGATTCCCTGAGCTTCTATTTTCTTTCTTTCAGCTTCAAGTCTTTCCTTCTCCAAAACAAATTGCATCCTTTGGCTTTCCTGTTCAGCTTTTAATTTTTCTTCAATTGATGCAGTTAATCCAGCAGGTAAGGTAATTTTTCTTAGAGCAGCAGCTTCAACAGTAACTCCGCGAGGACCAATCAATGCAGAGAGTTCCTGTTCAATCTGACGCGCAAGTTTTTCTCTTTCAGCGGTATATAATGCACGTGCTTCATATTTTGATGTTACACCACGAACTACAGAGCGGAATTGTGGAATAACAATTTTGATTGTATAATCTTCTCCAACTGTTTTATAAATCTTATTTGCATTCTCAAAACTTAATGAGAAAAGCAAACTTATCTCGAGCTGTACACTTAATCCTTCTTTAGATGGAACTGTCATCTCTTCTTTTAATTCCTGAGTGCGCGCATCAAATTTGACAACATTAGCAAGAGGATTGACAAAATTAATTCCGGGATATAAAGTTTGATCGCTAACCCTACCAAAGAAATCAATTACGCCAACGTGTCCTGCTGGTATCATTGTGAAGCATTGTAATAATGCTATAATCAATGCTATCAAAAACCCCACAAACGAAAAAGTTGCTTCAGTATTGCTGTTTCTTTTTTTAGCTGCTTGAAATACTAATAATGCCGCAACCGCACCTAAAGAAGCTATAATGAATAACATATTTACCTCTTAAGTTGATATTTTTTTGATTGAAATATAGTTAATGAATTTTAGAATATAAATGTAATTTGTAAAATTATATTTTTGGGGGTGAGATGAGGTTAAAGTTAAAGTTTATGTTTAGAATAGATTGGTTGATTAAAGTTATTGAGAATAATTTTATCAGTGATTCAAAATTTCTAAAAAATATTTAACCAACCAATCTGAATTCTTAATTACTTTTTATATTCTTTGAGAAATCCTCTGAATTCAATCATATGAGATTCTTCCTGAGCAAGTAAACCAATAACTAAATCCTGAGTTACATAGTCAATACCATCACACATTTTAATGATTTTATTGTATTGTGCAATAGCACCTTTCTCTGCTTCAATAACTCCTTCAATTACTGAAACAACATCAGTTGTATCTTGTTTCGGCTGAAGGAAGATTTGCTCAGCTTTGAAAAGAGATGAACCTTCAACTAATCCATCCAATTCTTTAATCCTTTTTGCAAGTGTTTGTGCGTGGGTTATTTCTTCTGTTATATCAGCAGCTAAAGATTTTTTAATTTCTTCAGCTCTAACTCCATCAAGATTAACTGAATTTGCGATGTAATTCATAACTGTTTCAATTTCCATCCAGTAACTTTTTTGAAGTTCTTTTACTATTTCTTCTTTTGTTGCCATTATTTTATCTCCTTAAAATTAACTAATTAGTTTTTTTATTAATTGTTTTTTATTTGTTTTGGTCTCTGATAATGTTAGTGCTTTCATCATTCGTAATTTAGCTTTTTCAATTTTTTCTTGAGAATCAGAAAATAATTGGAAGATTACTTCACCTTTTTTGATTTCCTCACCAATTTTCGGATAAAATTTGATTCCAGCCTTAAAATCAATTTTATCTTCTTTCTTTAGTCGTCCTGCTCCAAGTTCCAAAGCAGCCATTCCAACCTGATAAGTATCAATTTCTTTTATATAACATTTCTTAATTGATTTTAATTCAAAAGTAAATTTAGAATTCGGATAATTATCAGGATTTAACAATAGTTTAAAGTCGCCACCTTGAGCTTTAACTATATCAATAAATTTTTCGTATGCTTCTCCTGAGTTTAGAATTCTAATTGAAAGTTCAATCCCTTCATCAATTGATTTAGATTTACCACCAAGATAGATCATTATTCCTGATAGAATTAATGATAATTCAGTCAAATCATTTTTCTTACCATCACGAAGAATTTCAATTGTTTCTAAAACTTCAAGCCAATTGCCGATATAATTTCCTAAAGGTTGATTCATATCAGTAATAACTGCAATACAATCTTTACCAAAAGATTTAGCGGTCTTGACTAAAGATTTTGCAAGCTCTTCACTTTGACTTTGACTTTTCATAAATGCACCGGAACCAGTTTTCACATCAAGCACAAGTCCATCAATACCTTCAGCAAGTTTTTTACTCATTATACTTGCAGTAATCAAAGGAATTGATTCAACAGTACCAGTAACATCTCTTAAGGGATAAATTAATTTATCTGCGGGTGCAATTTCTTTTGTTTGTC
>Ga0209381_1002279_pt1 | contig 24885 bp, 21 predicted proteins | sample DewCreD2012metaG_FD_184111 | JGI IMG/M metagenome (GOLD analysis project Ga0209381, IMG submission 184111) | Hot spring sediment bacterial and archeal communities from British Columbia, Canada, to study Microbial Dark Matter (Phase II) - Dewar... ...
GCGCCTCGACTTTGGCGCGCAACTCGTCGAACGCGTAGCGGTGGGCGACATCCCACAGGCGGTCATGGGCGCCGCGCAGCCAATCGTACGCCGCCGCGCGCAGCACCAGGCGCCCGCCCGGCGCGATCAGGCGCGCCATCTCCCGCACGGCCGCCAGGTCTTGCCCGCCGCGGAGCATCGGCAGCACATCCAGCGAGGTCACCAGATCGAACGACTCCGATGGAAACGGGAGCGCCGCCACCGACCCGCACGCCAGCCGGGCATGGCCGCGCCGGCGTCCCAGGCGCAGCGCGAACGGCACCAGGTCCAGCCCGGTCACCGCGCCGTAATCGGCCAGGTAACGCATGGCCGCGCCGGTGCCGCAGCCGGCGTCCAGGATGCGCAGGCGGCCGCCGCGCGGATAATGGCGCTCGATCACGGCCCGCGTGATGGCCTGCATCCCGCGGTACCACCACAATGTGTCCTCCACGTTGAACATGATCTCGTATTCTTCGAGGTTCACGCCTGGCCTCACACCCGCCCGGTCACGGCAACGGGAACGAAACAAAATCCTCGCCGGACGGCAGCCGGTAACGGGCCTGCGCGCCTCCCAGGGCGTACAGGCCGGTGCGGAATTGCGCGCCGGGCGGCCGCTCGGCCGGGTACTCGCCCAGCGGGTGGAACTGGATCAGGCCGTCGCCCGGTTGCAGGACGTCAAAGGGCGTGTTGAGCCCGTCGCTCACCACCAGGGGGAAGCCGTCCGGCGCGGCCAGGTGCAGGAAGAAGCTGACCGGCTCCGGCAGCGCCGCCTCGATCCGCCAGACGGTCTCCACCTGCGCCGGCCGCCCAGGCGCCAACACCCTCGTGTAACGATGCCCCAGCAACGTCGCCAGACCCCCGAACGTCGCCGCCGCCGGGCGCGCCGCCGCGTACCTCGCCGCCCGCCCGGCCGCGTCCTCCAGCCGGTACAGGCTGTAGGCGTAGGCCGGGTCTGACCGGTGCGGCTCGTCGTAGACCAGTTGCGCGCCCAGCCGCTTCAGCGCCGGCCTGATCAGGGCGGCTTGCTCACCGCGCAGCAGATACCACGCCAGGCCGCGCGGCAACGGCAGGCCGCGGCTGCAATCAAACAGGATCAGCCGGGTCAGCGCCGAACCAAAGATGCGCCGGACGTCCGCCTCCCCCAGGGAGGGCGGCGGGTTGGCGCAGACGGCCACCGCCCCGGTCTCAGCCGGAACCCGGTACACATAGATCGTCCGGCCCAGCACGGCTTCCGGCCGACGGTGACGGAAGAAGGCGAAGGTGTCAGGGTCGGTCAGCGAAGCCACGCCCATGAGATGCGTCACGCTGATCGCGTACCAGCCCGGCGCCGGGAAAAGCTGCTGCCAGCCCGGCGCCGGGCGCGGCGGCAGCGGCCGGGCCGGGATCGGGTACTCCGCCACCGGGAACGACCCGATCGGGACCGAGCCGAAGTAACTCACATAGATCGAGCCAATCTCGCGCTCGCGCACGAACGCCGCCAGCTCGTCCAGGTCCTGTCCCCAATCCAGGTTCGAGTCCACCAGCACCCGCCAGCCGTTGTCCGGCCCGCCGACCGCTTCGTTGAAAAACGTCAGATCGCGCGGGTAGATCAGAAGCGTGTTCAGCGCCAGCCAGGCCAACAGCCCGCCGGCCGCCCAGCGCCGCGGGCCGGCCGCCAGCGCCCAGCGGCCTAACCCGAGCGCCCCACCCAGGTAAAGCAACGGCAGCGCCGGGAACAGGTGCCGGTAGCCGAGGTTTACCCCGGCGGCGGTGACAGCGCCGAAATAGACCACGGCCGGCAGCCAGAGCACGCTCTCGGCCCGCCAGGCCCGCCGCAGCCAGGCGGTCAGGCCGACGGCCGCCAGCGCCAGGAGCGGCAGCGGGGCTTTGGCGAGCAGCACGACGGGGAAGTAGAGCGGTGTGCCGTGGTCCAGCACCTGGCCGAGCAGGTAAACGCGCGCGCGCCGCTCGAGGGCCGTCCCCAGGAATTCCTCCCAGTACGTAGCCAACGGGACCGGCCACGCCAGCCCGACCGCCGGCCGGGCCTCAAAGCCATAGAAGGCCCACGTGGCCAGGCCGGCCACGCCGAGCCCGAAGGCCAGGCGCCCCGCGGCGCGCCCATTCCAGCCCCAGGCCGCCAGCGCCGCGATCATCAGGGGCGGGACAAAGAGCAGGGCGGTGAATTTGCTCAGGAGCGCCGCGCCCAGCGCCAGCCCGGCTGCGAGCGCCAGCGTCGGGCGGGGGCGCCGCAGCCACCGGCGCCAGAGCCAGAAGGTGAGAGCCAGGGCGACCAGCGCGCCTGCATCCGTGGTGACCAGGCGCGCATGCGCGCGGAAATTCGGCTCCAGAGCGACCAGCATGACCCCCGCAGCGCCGGCCCAGGGCCCGCCCACATCCTCGGCCAGGCGGCCCAGCCCGGCCAGCCCCAGGACGCCCAGCAGCGCCATCATGACCCGCGCCGCGTAGATCATCATCCGGGCCGGGTTGCCGTTCTCCCAGAACAGCGCGATGGCGAACTCGATCCAGTTCGCGGTCCGCCAGGCGGGGTCGTCCAGGGGCAGCCGCAGTCGCGGGTCCAGCGCCAGGGGCAGCGCAGCCATCACGTTCAACAAAGGCGGATGGCCGATGCGCAGCCGCAGGTCGCCCGTCAGCAGGTAAGACAGGCCGCGGGCCACGTGATTCTGCTCGTCCACAGTGGGCGCCTCGCCCGGGAGGGCCGCCAGTTGCGCCCACAGGAACGCGGCCAGGACCGTGAACTGGACAGCGCGCAGGGCCCGCGCGGCGCGCCGGTCCGCGCCCGGCCCGGAGGCGGCTTCGGCGGAGGGCGCAGGCGTGGTCCAGGTCACCCTTTCCTCTGCTCGTTCTGCCGCAAGTGTTCGCGCTTCACCACCAGCCGCCACCACCAGCCGACCAGGGCGACCAGGGTACGCGCGACGCGCGGAAAATTGAAGAACTGCGAGAGGCCGTACTGGCGGTACCAGTGGTGGACCGGCACTTCGACGATCCGGAAGCCGGCGTCCTGGATTTTCTTGACCATCTCGAACGTGATCGTGCCGGTTGTCGACTCGAGCGTCACCCGGTCGAAGATCGCGCGCCGCATCAGGCGGAAATCGCAGTCCACGTCGCGAATTGCCAGGCCGAACGCAAACTTCACGAAGTACTGGTAGGCCAGCCCGATCACCACCCGGTGGGCCGGGTCGTGGCGCTTGATCTTGTAGCCCTGGACCATATCGACGCCGTCGCCGGCGGCCTGGGCCAGCGCCGCCAATTCGCGCGCGTCATACTGCGCGTCGCCGTCGGTATAGAAGATCCAGTCGCGCGACGCCGCCGCGAAGCCGGCGCGCAGGACGCCGCCGTAGCCGCTCGGCCGGTCCCGGTGCAGGACGCGCAGGTGCGGGTAGTGGCAAGCCAGCTCGTCCAGCAGGCGGCCGGTGTCGTCGGTCGAGCCGTCGTTAATCACCACCACTTCATAGTCGTCGGTCACCTCCGGCAACGTCTGCAAGGCCCGCAGGACCATGGTCGGGATGGTGCCGGCGTCGTTATAAGCGGGAAAAAAGGCCGTGACGCTGGAGAGCCTGGGCATGGTGAAGGCGGCGAAAAGCGCGCGACCAGCGACGGGCGCCGTCCGTCTCACGCGCCGCCCGCCGCTCGCCACCTAGGCCTCAGTAGGCATTGCGGTCAAACAGGAAGCGCGCCACGGTGCGGATGATGATCTTGATGTCGAGCCAGACGGACCAGTTCTCGATGTACCACAGGTCATACTTGGTGCGCTCGGCGATAGAGGTATCCCCGCGCAGGCCGTTGACCTGGGCCCAGCCCGTGATGCCGGCCTTCTCGCGATGACGCTCCATATAGCGCGGGACCATCTGGCGGAAACGCTCGACGAACGCCGGCTGTTCGGGGCGCGGCCCCACCAGACTCATGTCGCCCAGCAGGACGTTGATGAACTGCGGCAGTTCGTCAATCGACAGCCGGCGGAGGAAGCGGCCCAGCCGCGTGACGCGCGGGTCGTCCTTCACCGTCCAACCCGGGCCGCCCTCCTCGGCGTCCAGGCGCATGGACCGGAACTTGAGCATCGGGAAGGGCTTCGAGTCCAGCCCCATCCGTTCCTGGACGAAGAACACCGGTCCCCGGGAATCGAGCTTGATGAGCAGCGCGGTCAGCATCATCAGCGGCGAGAGCACGATCAGGCCCAGCGCGCTCCCGGCCAGGTCCATGGCGCGCTTGAAGCTCAGTTTCCAGCCGCGCAGGGCCACGTCGCGGATGGTGAGCAGCGGCAGACCGCCCAGGTCGTCGATGGTGACGCCGGAGGCCAGGATGTCGTACACGCTCGGCGCAATTTTGATGCTGACGCGCTCGCGGTGGCACAGGCCGATCAGGTAGACCAGCTCGTCGTCCGGCGCGTCCGGCAGGGCGATGATGACCTCGTCCACGCTCTGGTCCTCGATCAGGCGCGGCAGGTCGTTGACGCCGCCGATGACGGGCACGTCCAGCACGCGCTCCGGCGTGCCGTCGTCGTTGACCAGCCCCAGCACGCGATAACCCAGGAACGGCGAGCCCAGAATCTTCTGCAAGACCAGCTCGGCGGCTTCGCCCGTGCCGACGATGAGCGCGCGATCCTGCGCCCAGCCCCGGCTGCGCAGGATGTCGCGCAAGCCTTGCAGCGTCCAGCGCCCCAGGGTGACCAACACGAGGGCGGCCGCCCAATCGTAGACAACCATCAGGCGCGAAACCGTCGCCTGGAAAGCGGTGTTTTTCAGGAGCAACTCGTTGAGGGCCAGCGCGAGCAGGATCCCGAGGGTGAGGCCCCGGAAGACAGCATAGAACTCGTCGACGCGCGACAGGGCGCGCGGCAGGTGATACAACCGGATCAGGAAGAACACCAACAGCGTTGCGCCGACAAAGACCAGCCACAGGCCGGCGTAATCGGCCAGACGTTCCAGCTCCACGGCCTCGGCCGGCCAATGGATATCGCGGCGCAGACGGTAGGCCAGCAGGAAGGCCAGCGAGAGCATGGCCGTATCCATGATCGCCAGGGAGAGCGAAAACAAGCGACTGAAGCGGCGTGCGTCCATAGTGATTCAGCGGCGGTTGGCCGAAGCCCAGGCGGAAGACGGGGCGGCCGGGCGGCCGGCGTCGCGCCGGATGAAGGCCTCGCGCAGGATGGTCAGCCCCAGGTTGAGCCGTATGCCCAGCTCCACCAGCGCGCCGACCAGCGGCGGGGTCGTGGCCGCGTAATGCTTGCGATAAAAATAGAGCATGGCTTCGTGGAAGGCCAGTTGGGCGCGGCGGCTGCGGCGGCTGGCGGCGCGCTTGACGTGCAGGACGGTCACTTTCGGGTAGTAGCGCGCGGTCCAGCCCGCCTTGCGGATCTCCAGGGCCCAGTCCAGGTCCTCGCCGTACATGAAGAAGTGCTCGTCCAGCAGGCCGGCGCGGGCGATGGCCTCGCCGCGCACCAGCATGCAGGCGCCGACGACCGAGTCCACCTCGGTTTCGACATCCGGGTCCAGGTACGTCAGGTTATAGCGCCCAAACAGGCGGCTGCGCGGGAAGAGCTTGCTCAGCCCGGTCAGGCGCCAGAAGGATACTTCCGGCGTCGGGAAACTGCGCCGGCAGGCCAGGTCCAGGCTGCCATCCGGGAGCACCAGCTTGGGGCCGACCACGCCGCACTCCGGATGCGAGTCCAGATAGGCCGCCAGCTCCGTCAACGCGGTCTCCGGGACGACCGTGTCCGGGTTGAGGAGCAGGGCGTGGCGGGGGGCCTCGCCCCCCGCCCCCGCGCCGTCGGGCCGGGATAGGGGGGGCGGGCCAAACCCCAGCGCGCGCAGGCCGAGGTTATTGCCGGCGGCGTAGCCGCTGTTGACCGGGTTCTCGATCAGCAGCACATCCGGGAATTCGGCCCGCACCATGGCCGCCGAGCCGTCGGACGAGGCGTTGTCCACCACGCAGACGCGGAACGAAAGCGCCCCCTGCGAGGCGAAGACCGACTGCAGGCACGCGCGCAGCAGATCGCGCGTGTTCCAGTTGAGGATCACGATGCCGAGGTCGAGCACGGGGAGATTCTAGCAGAGGAGACGCGGAGACGGTGAGGTCGGGACCCGGGCGGGGGCGACGGAGCGGCGTCGCGGCAGACCTCCGCCGCCCGCATACCGGACCGGTCTTAAAGACCGGACCGGTTTAGTTGGCCGCGGTCGGCAAACGCGGCATCTCCGGTCCAGGCACCCCCAGCAGTTCCGCCAGCGCCGCGCGCAGCGCCGTCCGGTCGTCCCAGGCGTGCTCCGTCACGCCGAAGCACATGGATTGCTCGTGGCCTTTGCCGCAGACCAGGACGATGTCGCCGGGGCGCGCCAGACGGCAGGCCAGCCGCAGCGCCTCGCCCCGGTCCGGCACCCGGAAGAACGTCTCGCCTTCCACCCCGCCCTTGCCGCGCGCCCCGAAGGCCATCATCTCCAGAATGTCGTCCAGGCGCTCGGTGCGCGGGTCCTCGGCGGTGAGCACCGTGAGGTCGGCCAGCTCGGCCGAAGTCTCGGCCATCAACCGGCGCTTCTCCACATCGCGCAGGCCGGCCGAGCCAAACACCGCAATGACGCGCGCCGGCTTCGCCGGCGCGTTAAGCGAGCGCTCCGCGCTCGCCATCATAGCCCGCGCCGTCTCCAGCGCGCGCCGGAGCGCGTTGGGCGTATGGGCGAAGTCCACGATGGCCGTGAACGGCTGGCCCAGGTCGATGCGCTCCATGCGCCCCGGCACGCCCGTCAGCGCCGCGATGCCGCGCCGGGCTGCCTCCGGCGGCACGCCCAGCGCCCCGACGGTGGCCGCTATGGCGGCCAGGCAGTTGGACACGTTGAAAGCGCCGACCAGCGGCGTGGTCACCGGGAACTCGACGCCCGGGCCGGCGGCCGTGAACCCGACCCCGTCCGGCTCGAAGCGGATGTCGTGGGCGGTGAAAGACGCGCCCGGCTTCAGGCTGTAGCTCAGGGTTTTCTCGGTCCGCAGGCTGGCCAGGTACGGGAAGGAGCTGTCGTCGGCGTTGAGCACGCCCGTCTTGGGCACGCCCGGCTTGCGCGCCGCCGTCGTCAGGCTCTGGAACAGCCGCGCCTTGGCGGCGCGGTAGTCCGCATAGGTCTTGTGATAATCGAGGTGCTCGTGCGTGATATTGGTGACCACGGCCACGTCGAACTCGCAGGCCGTGGCGCGGTGCTGGTGCAGACCGTGCGAGGTGACTTCCAGCACGCCGTGCGTGAAGCCGGCCGCCGCCATGCGCGCCAGGTAGCCTTGCAGATCGGGCGCGTCCGGGGTCGTGACGTGAAAGCCGGTGTCCAGCACCTCGTCGCCGATAACGGCGCCGACGGTCGAGATCAGGCCCGCCTTCAGGCCGGCCGCCGTGAGGATGGAGTGGATCAGCGTCGCCGTGGTCGTCTTGCCGTCCGTGCCGGTCACGCCGATCATCACCAGGCGGCGGGCCGGGAAGCCATGCCAGGCGGCGGCCAGCCAGGCCAGGGCTTCCCGGGAATGGGGGACCTGGACGAAGGTGGAAGGTCCCGGGGGCAGGGGCGAAGGCAGCGCTTCCCCGACGACGGCCGCCGCGCCGCGCGCCAGCGCCTCCGGGATGAAGCGGTGGCCGTCCACCGTCCCGCCGCGCGCGGCCACGAACAGCGCGCCCGGCGCCGCCTGGCGCGAGTCGGCCGTGATGAGCGTGATCTCCGGGTCGGCGTCGCCGGCCCGCGCCGTGATCGCCGGCAAAGCGGCTAACAGTTCTGAGAGGCGCATCGGTCGAACCGCCAAGGCGCCCACGGCTCGACCGGGTCTTGCCGCGGCGTCTTGGCGCTTAAACAAAGCGCCGGATGCCGGCCCTGGCTGGCCCCGCACCCGGCGTCAGGCGTGGTTGATTTTAGCCGGTTCGTGGGCCGCGGTCAGCGGACCGCCTGGCGCAGACTCTCCAGTTGCCCGGCCACCGAGCCGTCGATGATCTTGTCGCCGACGCGGATGACCAGGCCGCCCAGGATGTTCGGGTCCACCCGGAAGGCCACCGACGCGGTCGCGCCCATCCGGGACGTGATATCGCGCTTGACGGCCTCCTGTTCCGCCGTCGTCAGCGGCAGGGCGCTGGTGACTTCGGCCGACAGGCCGGCCATGGTTTCGCCCTCCAGCACGGTCACCCGGCCGGAGCGGACGCCGCTGAAGAACTCGTCGATCAGGGCGCGCTGGCGCTGCTCGTCGAGCGTGTCCTTGATCAGCTTATTGGCCGCCGCGATCGACAGCGCCGCCACCTGGCCGCGCAGGTCGCCCAGGATGCGGTTGCGCTCGGCTTCGATCTCTTCGCGCGCCGCGTCCACGATGCGTTTGCGCTCCGCCTCGGCCGCGGCCCGGACGTCGGCGGCCGCCTTCTCGGCCCGCTCGGTCGCCTCCGCCACGCGGCGGTTGGCCTCGGCCTGCGCCTCGGCGATGATCTTCCGGGCCTGCGCCTCGGCGTTCTCCTTGGCCGCCGCCGCGACGCGCGCGTCCTCCAGACCCTGCGCAATCTTTTGCTTGCGGGCGTCCAGCGCCTTGATGACCGGGTTGTACACCCAGACCGTCATCACGAAGACGACCAGGAGGAAGTACAGGCCAAAGACGAGCAGGAAGCCCGGGTTGATGCCCAGATTAGCAAGTGCTTCCATGGCGGCTCCTTAGACAAACAGGATGATCAGGGCGACGGCCAGGGCGTAGATGGCCACGGCTTCGGCGAACGCGATGCCCAGGATCATGTTGGTCTGGATCGTGGGGGTGTAATCGGGGTTGCGCGCCATCGCCTGCACCGCGCCGCCGACCACGATGCCGATGCCCGCGCCCGCGCCCGCCACGCCGATCACGGCCAGCCCCGCGCCCAGGTAACGCGCGACCTGGATCATCGTCTCGCGGAAGAGCTCGTTGAATTCCATGTGGATCTGCCTCCAAGAAAAATAAGTGTTAGTGGGCTTCAGAATGCTCGTCGCCGTGGTGGGACACGGTCGCCTGGCTCATGAACGTCAGCGCCAGCGTGGAGAAGACGTAGGCCTGGATGATGCCCACGAACAACTCCAGGCCGACCAGCAGACCGGGCACGAAGAAGACCGTCGGCTGCACGCCGCCGAAACTCAGCGTGCTGACGATCGAGAGCAGCAGCGTGCCGGCGAAGATCACGCCGAAGAGACGCAGCGAGAACGACAGGATTTTGGCGATCTCGGAGATCAACTCCAGCAGGCCGACGATGAAATCCATCAGGCCGAAGAACGGTTTGCTGATGATGGTCCGCAGGTTGATGAACTTGGTGAAATAGCCCGGCCCGAGCGCCCAGACGCCGAAGACCTGGACCATCAACATGGTGATCAGGGCCAGCGAGGCCGTGAAGTTCAGGTCGGTGGCGGCGCCGCGGAAGGTGGGCACGATCTCGCAGTTCTCGCACGGCTCGGGGCTGTGCCAGTATTCCGACTCCTCGCCGTGCGCCGCGCCCTCTTCCGCGGCGTGCGCCGCGGCGTCGTAGGGGCGCGAGCCGTCCAGCAGGTGCACGCCGCCGACCACCACCGTCGCGTAGCCCTGGATGTTGCCGTGCGCAATCTTGGTGTAGCCGATGGTCTCGTGGATCGGCACCAGCTTGAACAGGTTGACGATCAGCACATACAGGAAGATCGTCATCGTGAACGGGAAGATGCGCCGGGCCCACTTGCCGGCCGCGCTCTGGGTGGTGTTCCAGAAGAACTCCACCGCCATCTCGACCAGTTGATACAGGCCGGACGGCACCTCGCGGCCGCTGCGGACATACACCTGGACCGGGATGACCGTCAGGGCGAACAGAAGCAGGCTGGCCACCAGCACCGACAGCATGGTGTTGGTGAACGGCAGGCCCGGAGCCAGGTACAGGCCCGGCCAGGCCGGCTCGGCCGGCAACACCACCGCCGGCGGCACCGCCTTCCAGATCCCGCCCACGTACCAGGCCAGGACGCCGCCCAGGATCATCAGGCCCAGCCAGACCCAGCGCCAGAAGCCGAAACGGCGTTGAGGGGTTGCGTGTGCGCTCAAGTTTTGTCCTCTCCTTGCGTTTCAGACCGGGTTTGCGTCAAAGGTTTGATTTTTGCGATCGCCTTCATCGCGATCCGCATCATCAAAAAAATGCTGAGCGGCGCGCTCAACACCAGCAGCCCGATCGTAAAGAGCGGGCGTGTGCCCAGGAAGTTATCCGCCGCCAGCCCCAGGAACAGGGCCGCCAGCACGACCGCCAGCATGACGAAGCCGCCCCCCCCGACCACGTTGATGACGGACAGCATAAAGCGCGATCGCGCCTGTTCTGAATTAGGGTCTGAACCCTGGCTCATTGATTGTGCAGTTTATCACACCCATTGAACAGGAGTCAAAGCGGGCGTCACCTGCGCCCGCCGCGACGCGTCCGGGCGCGCCTCAAAACAGCCCGCCCGCCGCCGCCGCCGCGAGGCTCACCCACGGGCCGATCACGGCGCCGACGACGATCACGCCCAGCACGCACGCCCACAACGCCAGGGTGTAGGGGCGCGGCACCGGGTAGACCAGGGCCTCGTCCTTGGGCGCGCCCAGGTAGACGACCTTGAGCACGATCAGATAGTAGTACAGGCTGATGATGGCGTTGAGCAGGCCGACGACCGCCAGCGCCAGCAGCCAGCCGTTGGCGGTCGCCTGCCATTGTTGCATCACGGACGTGAACAGGTAGAACTTGCCGAAGAACCCGGCCAGCGGCGGGATGCCGCCCAGCGACAGAAACGCCACCAGCAGCGCCAGGGCCAGGCCGGGCGAGCGGCGGGAGAGGCCGGCGTAGTCGGCGATCTCGTCCGAGCCGGTGACGCGCGAGACGAGCACGATCACGCCGAAGGCGGCCAGGTTGGTGAGGGTGTACATGCCCAGGTAGTACAGGATGGCGGCCACGCCGTTCGCCGAGAGCGCCGCCAGCCCCATCAGCATGTAGCCGGCCTGGGCGATGGAGGAGTAGGCCAGCAGGCGTTTGATATTGCGCTGGGTCAGGGCGATGACGTTGCCCAGCGTCATGGTCGCCATCGCGACGACGATGATCAACGTCGTCCAGACCGTCTCGACGCCGGGGAAGACGGCCAGCAGGACGCGGATGAGCACGGCGAACCCGGCCGCCTTGGACGCCACCGACAGGAAGGCCGTGATCGGCGTCGGCGCGCCTTCGTACACGTCCGGCGCCCAGAAGTGGAAGGGCACGGCCGAGACCTTGAACCCGAAGCCGACCAGGATCAGCAGCAGCGCCAGCAGCGCGGCCTCCGGCGGCGCGGCGCCCAGCGCCGCGCTCAACGCGTACAGGTTGGTCTGGCCCGTGAAGCCGTACAGCAGGCTGAAGCCGTACAGCATGATCGACGACGTGAAGGCCCCGAACAGGAAATACTTCAGGCCGGCCTCGGCGCTCTTGACGTTCTCGCGCAGGAAACCGGCCAGCGCGTACAGGCCGATGGACGTCATCTCCAGCGCCAGATAGAGCATGATCAGGTCGGCGGCCGACGCCATCAGGCTCATCCCCAGCACCGCCGCCGTCACCACCAGGAAGTACTCGCCCTCCTTGCCGATGGTGGGCGAATCCACCGAGATCAGCGCCGTCACCACGCCTGCGAACAAAAACAGCACGCGGAAGACGAAGGCCGTCATGTCGTTGCGCAGCAGGCCGCCGAAGATCAGCCGGCCGTCCACGGTGGGCAACGCCACGAGCAGCATCACGACCAGCACCGCCCCGAAGCCCACCGCCGTGTAGAGCCCCACGGCGCGCTTGCGCTCGGCCGGCAGCGCCAGGTCGACGACGATGATCACGCCGCCCAGCACGATCAGCAGGATCTCCGGCAGCACCGCCAGGAGGTGGGAGGGGGAGAAGGAGAGGAGTTCAGGCGTCATAGAGATTCCCACGCAGGAGCGCACGGCCCGGCGCCCTTACGGCGCAGACGCGACCTGGCGCATCGTTTACAACGCGCCCAGCAGCCGCAACACCGGCTGGAGGCCGGTGTAGACCAGCGGATACATGATGGCCGGGTACACGCCGATCAGGATCATCAGCCCGCACAGGATGGCCATCGCCACTTTGTCCAGCGCCCGCACGTCGCCCACCGCGTGCTCGCCGTGGTCGAAGTGCGCGGGCAGGTTGCCGAAGAACACGCGCTGCACGGCCAGCAGGATATAGGCGGCCGTGATGACGATCGAGATGACCGAGAGGACCGCCACCAGCGGGAAGAACCACGGCTGGCTCGCCAGCCCCGCGAACCAGGCCGGCATCCCGTCCAGGGCCTGCGCCCTGGCCTTCCAGACGCCCAGATAGATCGGGATCTCGGCGATGAACCCGGAGAAGCCGGGCATGCCCATCGACGTGAACCCCCCGATGATGAAGCCGATGGCCGCCCACGGCATCTTCCTGGCCAGGCCGCCCAGCTCCGGGATCATGCGCGTGTGGGCGCGGTCGTACACCATGCCGACGACGGAGAAGAAGAGGGCCGTCATGATGCCGTGCGAGAACATTTGCAGGCCGGCGCCCACCAGGCCCTCGGTGGAGAGCGTGGCGAAGCCGATCATCACCAGGCCCATGTGCGAGACCGACGAGAAGCCGATGATGTACTTGAAGTCGGTCTGGATCAGGGCGATGTAGGCGGCGTAGAGCACGTTCACCAGGCCGAAGATCACGATGACGGGCGCCCAGAACTTGGCGCCCTCCGGCATCAGCGCGATCCCCAGCCGCAGGGCCGCGTACATGCCGATCTTCATTTCCACGCCGGCCAGCATCATGGAGATGGCCGTCGGCGCGGCCACGTGGCCGTCCGGCGCCCAGGAGTGGAACGGGAAGATGGCGCCCATGATGCAGAAACCGAAGAAGACCACCGGGAACCAGACGCGCTGGAAGTCCACGGGGAAGTCCGCCTGCGCCAGCGCCAGCAGGTCGAACGACCCGGACCCGGCCTGCACATACATCGCCAGCACGCCCAGCAGGGCGACCACCGAGGCGATGAACAGATACAGCGTCAGCTTCATGCCGCCGTACTCGCGCGTCTTGGGCCAGCCCCAGACCACGATCATCAGGAATTTGGGGAAGACCGCGATTTCGAGCAGGAAGAAAAACAGGAACAGGTCCAGCGCCGCGAACACGCCGAACACGCCCACCGACAGGATCAGGAAGAAGGCCATGAACTCGCGCGTGCGGTCCTCGATGCCCCACGAGATCATCACGCCCGTCAACAGCACCAGCGCCGTCAGCAGCACCATCGGCAGGCTGAAGCCGTCCACGCCCATATGGTAGGTGATGCCGAGCTGCGGCACCCACTGCCAGTGCTCCACGAACTGGTAACCGCCGGCGCTCATGTCATAGCCGAAATAGATATAGAGCGACAGGAGCGTGGTGAAGACCGCCGCCGCCAGCGCGGTGACGCGCGCCTCGCTCTTGCGCTCGGCCGGCAGCATCAGGATGATCAGCGCCGCGACCAGGGGCGTGAAGGTGATGACAGACAGAAAGGGGAAATTCATAGCGCGCACCTCGTAGGGGCGACCGGCTCGGTCGCCCTTACTTGCAAATCGGGATCACCCCGCCATAAACCGCGTGATCGTCTCGTTGATGACGCCCACCAGCCAGGTCGGCCAGACGCCGATGACCAGCATGAGCGCCAGCAGCGGCGCGATGGCGACCACCTCGCGCGCCGAGATCTCCAGGCGGTGCCCGGCCCATTTCGGGTTCAGCGGGCCGTAGATGCTCTTGTAGATCCCTTTCAGGATGTAGGCGCCCGTCATCAGCAGGCCGAGCATGGCCAGGGCCGTGAAGACCGTGAAGACCGGCCACGCGCCCCGCACCACCATGAACTCGGAGACGAAGCCCGCCAGGCCGGGCAGGCCCAGCGAGCCCATGCTGGTGAAGAGCAGCAGGCCGCCATACACCGGCGCCAGCGGGAACAGCCCGCCGAAATCCTCCAGGTTGCGCGTGTGGGTGCGCTCGTAGAGCACGCCGACCAGCAGGAACATGCCGGCCGAGCTCAGGCCGTGCGTGAACATCTGCAGCACCGCGCCGTTGAGGGCGATGATGCCGTGGCTGGCGTCGGCGGTGGCGCGCGTGGCGGCCGCCGCGGCCACGCCCATCACCACGAAGCCCATGTGATTGATGGACGAGTAGGCTACCAGGCGCTTGAAGTCGGTCTGGCCGAAAGAGGCGTAGGCGCCGGCCACGATCGCCATCAGGGCGAAGAAGGCCAGCCAGGGGGCGAACTGGGCCGACTCGGCCGGATAGAGCGGCAGGACCAGGCGCAGGAAGCCGTAGGCGCCCAGCTTCAGCAGCACGCCGGCCAGGATCATCGAGCCGCCCGTGGGCGCCTCGGTGTGGGCGTCCGGCAGCCAGGTGTGCAGCGGCCAGACCGGCACCTTGAGCGCGAAGGCGATCACGAACGCCCAGAAGGCCACCGTGCGCAGGCCCTCGGCCGTCAGCCCGAAGAAGTTGCCGGTGAGCTTGGGCCAGAACTCGGTGGCGTACGGGATGCTGAAATTGCCCAGCGTCAGGCCGATGACCTGCGTCGCCAGCAGCAGGCCCAGCGAGGCCGTCATGGTGTACAGGATGAACTTGAGCGACGCATACTGGCGGTTGGCGCTGCCCCAGAGGTTGATCAGGAAGTACATCGGGATCAGGCCGACCTCGTAGAAGACGAAGAAGATCAGCAGGTCCAGCGCCAGGAACACGCCCAGCGAGCCCGTCTCCAGCAGCAGGAACAGGATCATGAAGGCCTTGACCTTGTCCGCGACGCTGAACGAGAACAGGATCGAGAGTGGCGTGAGCAGCGTGGTCAGCAACACCATCGGCAGGCTGATGCCGTCCACCCCCAGGTGGTAGTTGGAGTTGATCACCGAGAACCAGCGATAGTTCTCGACGAACTGGTAGCCGGGCAGGGTCGGATCGTATTGCAGCCAGAGGTAGAGCGATAATCCCAGCGGCGCCAGCGAGACCAGGAACGCCGTCCAGCGGATGGCGTCCACCTGGTCCCGCGGGAAGAAGAGCAACAGCGCCGCGCCCGCCGCCGGGAGGAACAGGATCAGGCTGAGGAGATTGGTTTGCAGGATCGAGTCCATATCAGGTCCCACGCGTAGGGGCGGTCGGCCGACCGCCCGGCTACGGACAAGGCGTCTTACTGCCCCAGGCCGGGCACGATCAGCACCGCGCCGATCACCAGCATGATGGCCATGGCGATGACCAGGTATTGCTGGACCCGGCCCGTCTGGATGACGCGGATTTCGCGCCCGAACGCCTTCACCACCTCGCCGGAGCCGTCGCTCAGCGTCCGGTTGACCACCGGGATATCGATCCAGTCGCGCACGGCCAGCCCGAGGCGCAGGCTGATCCGGGCCACGCCGTGGAGGATCCCGTCGATGATCCCGCGGTCCAGGAAGTCCGAGAAGAACTTCTCGCCCAGCCAGAAGGTTGGCCGCACGAAGGCCCAGTCGTACAGCTCGTCGAAGTAGTATTTGTTCTTAAGGAGGCGGTAAACGGCGCCTAAACCCAGGCGGCTCAAGCCGGCGTCCACCGGGTCCCGGTCGTCGGCCCTGGCCCACGCGCTCCGGTACACCCACCAGCCCAGGCCCAGGCCGCCCAGCGCCACGACGAACGACGTGATCAGCGGCACCCAGTCGAAGGGCGGGGTCTCGGGCTTCTCCACCAGCGCGCCGCCGACGAAGTTCTTGAACCAGAACGTCTCCCCGCCCAGGCCGGTGACCAGCGCGCCCAGCCCCGGGAACTCCTTGGGGATGTTCACCCAGCCGATCCCGACGGCGAAGACCGCCAGCACGATCAGCGGCGCCGTCATCGTCCAATGGCTCTCCTGCGCGTGCGCGGCCGCCTCCGTGCGCGGCTTGCCGAAGAACACCATCATGATCTGGCGCATGGTGTAGAAGGCCGTCAGCAGCGCCGCCGCCGCCAGCGTGTAGAACACCACCGGCGCGTGCAGCCAGGCGTCCAGCAGGATCTCGTCCTTGGACCAGAAGCCGGCCGTCACCAGCGGGAAGCCGGCCAGCGCGAAGCCGCCGATCAGGAAGGTCCAGAAGGTCACGGGCATCTTGGTCCGCAGGCCGCCCATGAAGCGCATGTCCTGCGGGTCGATCTTCTCGTGCGAGTGGTGCATCCCGTGCTCCACGCCGTGGATGATGGAGCCGGAGCCGAGGAAGAGCAGGGCCTTGAAGAAGGCGTGCGTCATCAGGTGGAAGGCCGCCGCGATGTAACCGCCGATGCCCAGCGCCGCCAGCATGAAGCCGAGCTGCGAGATGGTGGAATAGGCCAGCACCTTCTTGACGTCGTTCTGGGCCACGGCGATGGTGGCCGCGAACAGCGCCGTGAACGCGCCGATGGCCGCCAGGACCAGGGCCGGCGGCGTCAGCCCGTGCCCGGCGCCGTGCTCGGCCGTGGCCGCCAGGATCGGGTAGACGCGGATCATGGCGTACACGCCGGCCGAGACCATGGCCGCGGCGTGGATCATGGCCGAGACGGGCGTCGGGCCTTCCATGGCGTCCGGCAGCCAGGTGTGCAGCGGGAACTGCGCGGATTTGCCGACCGTGCCGGTCAGCAGCAGGAGGCCGATCAGGCCGGCGGCCGAGAGGCCGGCGATGGGCGAGGCCATGGCGGCCAGCTCCATCAGCTTATGACCTTCCTCGGCGTACATGATCTCGCGGAAGGAGAGCGTGCCGGTGGCCGCGTACAGGTAGGCGATGCCGAGCAGCATCACCACGTCGGCGACGCGCGTGGTGATGAAAGCCTTGACGGCCGCCTGGCGCGGCGTGATCTGCCTGGGGTTCTCGTACGTGCGCGCGTACCAGAAGCCGATCAGCAGGAACGAGCACAGGCCCATGATCTCCCAGCCGACGAACATCAGCAGCAGGTTATCGGCCACGCACAGCAGGAGCATGCCGAAGGCGAACAGCGACAGGTAAGCGAAGAAGCGCGCGTAGAGCGGCTCAACGCCGTGATGCGGCGGCTCGCCGGGCTTGTCGTGCGGGTCGGCCGGCTTCTGGAAATTGCTGTAGCCGACGCTGTAGAGGAAGATCATCAGACAGACCAGCGGCACGAAGAACAACATCACGGCCGTCAACGGGTCCACCAGCACGCCCATTCGGAACGGCTCGGTCCCGGCCACGCCCTCGGCCCCGAACGGCAGCCATTCCACGGCGCCGGCGATGATCGTCCCGTCTTTGCCGAAGTCCGCGCGCCCCAGCACGTCGGCCAGCACCGCCCAGCTCATCAGCCAGGAGACCAGCATCAGGCCGATAGCCACCGTGTGACTCAGCCACTTGCTGCGGTTCGTGAACAGGACAATGAGGAAGAACGCCAGCAGCGGCGGGACCGGGATCAGCCAGGTGAGGGTGGTGGGGTCAAGCTGCATGATTGCTCCACGCTTGCCAATGACTGCTTACGGCTCACGGATCACGGATGACGGTCACGCCCAGGTGATCCGTGAGCAGCAGCTAGAACTTCATCATACTCACATCTTCCGCCACGACCGTCTGGCGCCGGCGGTAGATGGAGATGATCAGGGCCAGGCCCACGGCCGCCTCCGCCGCGGCGACGGCGAAGACGATCAGGGCAAAGGTCATGCCGGAGACGGCGCTCGGCGTCAGATAGTGCCAGAACGCCACCAGGTTGATGTTGACGGCGTTCAGCATCAACTCCACGCTCATCAGGATGGCGACCGCGTTGCGCCGGGCCAGGACGCCGTACACGCCGACGCAGAACAGCGCGGCACCGAGGACGAGGTACCAGGACAGCGGGATCATCGGCTACTCCTTCTCCCGGTCGTCGCGCGCGATGGCGATGGAACCGACCATCCCCACCGCCAGCAGCACCCCGATGGCGACCAGCGCGAGCATGTAGGCGTTCGGGTCCACCAGGTACAGGCCGAGGGTCTCCAGGCTGTCGGCCGGGACGGGCGCGTTCGCCAGCGGGAAACCGCCCTGCCGGTCGGTCTGAAACAGGGTGTAGACGATGGCGCCGCCCAGCGCCGCCGCGATGACCAGCGCCAGCCAGCGCAGGTCGTTGGTCTGCGGGCCGGTGTCCTGCATCACGCGCCGGGTGAGCATGACGGCGAAGATGATCAGGATCGAGATCGCGCCGATGTAGACCACCACCTGCACGACGGCCAGGAAGCCGGCCTCCAGCAGGACGAACAGGATCGCCATCCCGAACAGCGTGGCGATCAGCCACAGCGCGGCGTGGACCAGGTTGCGCGTGGTCACCACCTGGACGGCGGCCGCCAGGATGGCGGCGGCGACGGCGAGAAAGACGATTTGCAGACCGGTCATAGCAGGCCCTTCCGTTCAATGCGCGGCGTGCGGCGCGGGATGCCCGTGCGCGTCGGCGGCATGGCCGCGCTCATCGTGCGCGGCGCTGACCGCCGGCGCGGCGCCCGGCGGCGTCCGGGAGGCCTCGGCGCTGCGCAGGTGGCGCGCGGCCCGGCCCACCCAGGCCAGCGCGATCGCGGCGACGACCAGGTTGGACCCGAACAGCGCCACGGCATTCCACAGCGGCCCGACCGCGGCGCGCGACACCAGTTTGTCGGTCACGGCGACGGCGACGATCGCGCCCAGCATGATCGGCACCAGGAACTTCCAATTGAGGTCGAGCATATGGTCAATGCGGATGCGCGGCAGCGCGGCCCGCATCAGGATGATGATGAAGTAGGCGGCGAAGGCCTTGACCACGAAGTAGACCACGCCGAGCAAAGGCGCCTGGTCCACGAACGGGCCGCTCCAGCCGCCCAGGAACAGGGTGGCCACCAGCGCGCCGACGGTGAAGGCGTGCAGGAACTCGGCCACGAAGAACATGCCGAACTTCATGCCCGAGTATTCAATGTTGAAGCCGGCCACGATCTCGGACTCGGCCTCCAGCAGGTCGAACGGCGCGCGGCCGGTCTCGGCCACCGAGGCGATGAAGAAGATCAGGAACGCGATCGGCGCCTTGAACAGGAACCACTCGTGCCAGGCCCCGGACTGGGCGCGGACCACCTCCTGCATGCTCATCGGGTTCTCGACCCCCACACTGCTCGCCAGCAGGACGGGCACGATCAGGGCCAGGATCATGGGCACTTCGTAGCACACCAGCTGCGCCACGGTGCGGAACGCGCCGAGCAGCGCGTACTTGTTGTTGGACGCCCAGCCGCCCAGCATGATGGCCAGCGTGCCCAGCGAGCCCACGCCGACGATGTAGAGCACGCCGATGTTCAGGTCGGTGCCGACGATGTTGACGGCCAGCGGGATCACGGCCCACATCGTCAGCACCGAGACGACGGCCATGATCGGGGCCAGGTTGTAGACCACCTTGTCCGCGCCGATCGGCGTGATGTCTTCTTTAATCAACAGCTTGAGGGCGTCGGCCACGGTCTGAAACAGTCCCTCCGGCCCCACCCGGTTCGGGCCGATACGGTCCTGCATCCGGCCGATCAGGCGGCGCTCGTACCAGATCAGGAACAGCGGCGTCGTCAGCCCCAGGCCGCCGACCACGAGCGCGCCGAGCACAATCAGGGTCAGGTCCACGGCGGGCGCCGGGAGGAAACTCCCCAGCAGCCCGGCCAGCCAGGCCCGGATGACGCCGAGCGGATCGTTCAGAAAGTCCATAGCCTTGCTCCAGAACGTGGCTTCTCTGTTACAGGCGCGCGGCTGCGCGCCCTAACACGAAACCGCCTACCGTGGATCACGATAGGCGGTGCAACTTGGTCTCTGGTTTCACACCCACCGGAGGGCGCCCTTGCGCCAGATATAGATGAGGCCGCCGCAGATGATGCCCAGGAAACCGACGACGGCCACCAGCATGTAGGGCGCCACCTGGCCGTACGCCACGGCAAACGGGAAGAGGAACATCATCCCCACGTCGAAGACGACGAACACCAGGGTGAAAATGTAGTACTGGACTTTGAACTGCACCCAGGTATCGCCGTACGTCTCGATCCCGCACTCGTAGGTGCTGTTCTTAACCGGGTTGCTCTTTTTGGGGCCCAGGATGACGCTCTGGATGATGATGGGCGCGGCCGGAAAGATGCCCGCGATCAGCAGAAACACACCGATGAATATCCAGCTCTCTTGCATGAGTGCTCCGAGTGGGGGGAGTATTTGTGAAATACGGCGCGGATATTAACATGACTCTAAGCAAAAGTCAAAGATTGGGAGGACTTTCTTCCTACGGCGGCCCTCTACCGCCGGGAGATGAGACGGGCGGCTGACATGACAGAGGCTATCTCCTCCCGGGATAGGGGTGGCTGCCCTGCCGTCGGTCATCGGCCGTCTGCTAGAATCGCCCTCATGTCTCCCTGGGATGGCCCGCACATCCTCCAGACACCGGCCTGGGGCCGGCTCAAGGCCCGTTTCGGGTGGCAGGCTGAGACCGTCGCCGGGGCCCTGGTCCTCTTCCGGCGTCTGCCCCTCGGCCTGACGCTGGCCTACGCCCCGCGCCTGGCCTGGCCGGACCCGGAGGCGCTGCCTCGCACCCTGGCGGCCCTGGAGGCCGTCGCCCGCGCCCGCCGGGCCATTTTCCTGAAGCTCGAACCGGACCTGCCCGACGACCCGGAGCACGCCCGGGCCCTGGCCGGCCTCGGCTTCCGGCCCTCGCCCCAGACCATCCAGCCGCGCCGCTCCCTGGTGCTCGACCTGAGCGGGTCGGAGGACGACGTCCTGGCCCGTATGAAGCCGAAGACGCGTTACAACGTGCGCCTGGCGGCCAAGAAGGACGTGATCGCGCGCCGCGCCGCCTCCCCCGCCGACGTTGACGCGTTCAACGCCCTGATGCAGGTCACGGGCGCACGCGACCGGTTCGGCGTTCACGCCCCGGAGTATTACCGGGCGGCCTACGAACTCTTCGCCCCAACCGGCCAGTGCGCGCTGGTCCTGGCCGAGTGGCAGGGCGAGCCGCTGGCCGGCGTGATGGCCTTCGCCCTGGGCCCGCGGGCCTGGTATTTCTACGGCGCCTCGTCCGACCGGGAACGCCAGCGCATGGCCCCGTACCTGGCTCAGTGGGAGGCCATCCGCTGGGCGCGCGCGCGCGGCGCGCAGTGGTACGATCTATGGGGCGTGCCGGATGAGGCCGAGGCGGCGCTCGAGGCCGGGTTCGAGACGCGCGGCGACGGGCTGTGGGGCGTCTACCGCTTCAAGCGCGGCTGGGGAGGACAACTTGTTCGCAGCATCGGTGCGTGGGACAAGGCGCTTAACCCGGCCCTATATCAGCTCTATCGGGGATATCTGCGCTTCCGTCGGCAATCGCTCGGTTGAACCGCCAAGGACGCAAAGAATCCGCGAAGGCGTCGCGTTCTTCGCGCCCTTCGCGGTGAAACACCATGCCCCGCATCGTTGACGACCCCGTTCAGTGGAACCAGCTGGCCGCCGCGCTGCCCGGCGCCCATATCCTGCAGTCGTGGGAGTGGGGCGCTCTGAAAAGCCGCTACGGCTGGCGCGCGGAGCGGCTGGCCTGGGGGGAAGGCGTCGCCGTCGCGCAGACCCTCACCCGGTCGGCCCTGCGCGGCCTGGTCTCAGTCATGTACGTCCCCAAAGGCCCGCTCCTGGACTGGGCTGACTCCGATCTGCGCCGGCGCGTCCTCGACGATCTGCAGGCGCTGGCCCATCGCCGGGGCGCGATCCTGCTCAAGATCGACCCGGACCTGACCTGCGCCTCCCCCGGCCTGCCGGGCGACCAGGTGGCGGCGGAGCTGGGCGCGCGCGGCTGGGTCTTCTCGCCGGACCAGATCCAGTTCCGCAACACGGTCACGCTCGACCTGCGCCGCTCTGAGGACGATCTGCTGGCGGCCATGAAACAGAAGACCCGTTACAACGTGCGCCTGGCGGCCAGGAAAGGCGTGCGCGTCCGGGCCGGCGCGCCGGCCGATTTCGACCTGCTCTACCGGATGTACGCCGAGACGTCCGTGCGCGACGGCTTCGTCATCCGCCCGGCCGGCTACTACCGGGAGGTGTGGAGCAGCCTGATGGCGGCCGGCCACGCCCAGCCCCTCATCGCCGAGGTCGGGGCCGAGCCGGTCGCGGCGCTGATTGTCTTCCGCTTTGCGCGCACGGCCTGGTATTTCTACGGGATGAGCCGCGACGCGCACCGCGACAAGATGCCCAACTACCTGCTGCAATGGGAAGCCATCCGCTGGGCGCGCGAGCAGGGCGCGGACACGTACGACTTTTGGGGCGCGCCGGACGAACTAACCGAGACCGACCCGCTGTGGGGCGTGTGGAAATTCAAAGAAGGCTTCGGCGGCCAGTTCACACGCCGCATCGGCGCCTGGGATTACGCCCCGCGGCCCGCGCTTTATGGCCTGTACACCCGCGCGCTCCCGCGCCTGCTGGACGTGCTGCGGCGGCGGGGCCGGCAGGCGACGCGGGCGGCGCTGGGAGAGTAGTGCATTATGCCTTCCCCGCTACCGGAACCACGCATGCCTCAATTCCCTTCTCGCTTCCCCCTCGCCCACCTGCCCACTCCTCTGGAACCTCTGCCGCGTCTGAGCCACGCGCTGGGCGTCCGGCTGTTCGTCAAACGCGATGACCAGACCGGGCTGGCGGGCGGCGGCAACAAGACGCGCAAACTGGAGCATCTGACAGCCGAGGCGCTGGCGCAGGACGCCGACACCCTGGTGACGGTCGGCGCGGTGCAGTCCAACCATTGCCGGCAGACCGCCGCCGCCGCCGCGCGCGCCGGGCTGCGTTGCGTGCTCGTCCTGAGCGGTCATCCGCCGTCCTCGGGCGTCACCGGCAACCTGTTGCTGGATTATTTGTTGGGGGCCGAGGTGCGCTGGGCCGGCGACCGGCCGCGCGACGCGGTCTATCGGGAGGTGGTGGAAGCCGAGCGCGCCGCCGGGCGGCGGCCGTACGCCATCCCGCTTGGCGGCTCGACCGCGCTCGGCGCCGCCGCCTACGCCGCCGCGACGCTCGAGCTCAAGGCCCAGCTGGACGCCCAGGGGCTGGCGTTCAACCGGATCGTGTTCGCCTCCAGTTCGGCGGGCACCCAGGCCGGGATCGTGGTCGGCGCGCGGCTGGCCGGGCTCCGCAGCCAGGTCCTGGGGATCAGCGTGGACCTGCCGGCGCCGGCACTGCAGGGCCTGGTCGCTCGCCTGGCGACCGAGACCGCCGCCCGACTGGGCGCGCCGCATACCTGCGCGCCGGACGACATCGCGGTCAACGCCGACTACCTGGGCGCGGGCTATGCCGTGATGGGGGCGCCGGAGCGGGAAGCCATCACGCTGTTCGCCCAGATTGAAGGGCTCCTGCTCGATCCGGTTTACACCGGCCGGGCGGCCGCCGGCCTGATCGATCTCATCCGGCGCGGCGTAATCGGCCCGGACGAGACCGTGCTGTTCTGGCACACGGGCGGCGCGCCGGCGTTGTTCGCGTACTCCGATCAGTTAACGCCGACGCCAGATCACTGATCACTGCCCACTATCTGCTCACCACTCCATTTCCGTCTGCGGCTGGCTGCTCCAGGCCTCCCACAGGCTGAGCGCCGCCACCCCGCCGAAGCCGAGGGCATACAGGCACAGCATCGGCGCCAGGCCCGGCGCGCGTTCCAGGGCCAGCAGGCCGGTGGCCGCCGCGTACAGGGCCAGCAGTAACTCGCCCCAGGTGGTCCAGTCCAGCGGCACCGTGTAGGCCGAGGCCTTGGGCGTGCGTTGGAATTCGCTGGCCTGGCCCGTGAGCGCCTCCCAGAAGGCGCGTGTATTGCCGAGCGCCAGGCCGATCATGCCGATGACCAGGATCGGGTAATCGCGCAGGCGCCAGGCCTTGCGCCGCAGGCGTATCTGGCCCCAGATCGTCACCAGCGGGGGCGCCAGGCTCAGCCACCCGAGGAGGTCCCAGCGGACTGGCGTGTGGCCTTCCAGCAGGACCACAGGCAGGCTCAGGAGCAAGGAGGCCAGGGCCAGCGGGTGGGAGAGATAGCCGGACAGGTGCAGCCAGCCGAGCACCTTGTGGTGCAGCGGCCGGCGCGAGGCCAACAGCCGCGCGCCCAGCTTGCGCCACACCTGGAACGAGCCTTTGGCCCAGCGGAACTGCTGACGCTTGACGGCCAGGAGGGAGGGCGGCAACTCGGCCGGCGCCGCCACCTCGGGCCGGTAGTCCAGCCGCCAGCCCTGCAACTGCGCCCGGTACGAGAGGTCGAGGTCCTCGGCCAGGGTGTCGCCCTGCCAGCCGCCGGCGTCGTCAATGCAGGCCCGCCGCCAGACGCCGGCGCTGCCGTTGAAATTCATGGGCCAGCCGGCCCGGCTGCGCGCCACCTGGTCCACCGCAAAGTAGCCGTCGAAGGCCAGGGCCTGCGCCCGCGTCACCGCGTTCTGGCCGGCGTTCAGGTGCTCCCAGCGCGCCTGGACCATCCCCAGCCGGGGGTCGGCCAGGAAGTCCGGGATCAGGCGGCGCAAAAAATCGGGGGCCGGCGCGAAATCGGCGTCGAACACGGCCACGAACTCGGCCTCGGGCGCGGACGCCAGCCCGGCGGCCAGCGCGCCGGCCTTGAAACCGTCCCGGCCGCGGCGGTGCTGGTAGGTAATGGGCACGCCGCGCGCGCGCAGGGCGGCCACACGCGCCCAGGCCCGGGCCGCGGTATCGTCGGTGGAGTCGTCCAGCACCTGGATCATCAGGCGCCCGGCCGGGTAGTCCAGCGCCGCCGCCGCGTCGATCAGGCGCTCCACCACCGAGCGCTCGTTGAAGACCGGCAGCTGCACCAGCACCGTCGGCCAGCCCGCTTCGTCCGGAGCGGGCGCCGGGGGGCGCGGGCGCCGATGCCACACGGCGACGGCCAGGGCGACGGCCAGCGCCGCGCCGTAGGCCGCCAGGCCCCACACGCTGGCCGCATACAATCCGCCGATCCATTCCAATAACAGGCTGCTCATTCGAATCGCTCACGGACCTCAACAAAACAGCCCGCGA
>Ga0209381_1002281_pt1 | contig 24855 bp, 18 predicted proteins | sample DewCreD2012metaG_FD_184111 | JGI IMG/M metagenome (GOLD analysis project Ga0209381, IMG submission 184111) | Hot spring sediment bacterial and archeal communities from British Columbia, Canada, to study Microbial Dark Matter (Phase II) - Dewar... ...
ACGGGGCGCTCGGCAAGTTCATGTCGCCCGCCCGGAGCCACGCTCATTCCGGGCGGCAAGGATGCCGCCCTCTACGGCAGGCAGGATGCCTGCCGCCACCGCCTGCAATAAACTGAGATGCGCCCTGAGCAACGGCGCCGGCCAAGTTCCCCTTGCGCTTTGTCCACGCGCCGCCACCCTGCCCGCGTGAGCGCCACGCCCCTCCTCGAACTGGAACTGCCCGGCATTCCCCACCTCCGCCGCGGCAAGGTCCGCGAGCTGTTCGACCTCGGCGACGCCCTCCTGCTCGTCGCCACGGACCGCCTCTCGGCCTTTGACGTGATCCTGCCCAACGGCATTCCGCGCAAGGGCGAGGTGCTGACGCAAATCTCGCACTTCTGGTTCGCGCGCTTCGCCGGGCTGGCCCCCAACCACCTGCTGGCCGGGGCCGACGCCCCCCTGCCCGCCCGTCTGCAACCGTTCGCCGCCCAACTGGCTGGCCGCTGCATGATCGTGAAAAAGGCCCGGCCGCTCGCCATCGAATGCATCGTGCGCGGCTATCTCAGCGGTTCCGGCTGGAAGGAATATCAGCAAACCCGGACCGTTTGCGGCCAGCGCCTCCCCGCCGGCCTCACCGAGTCCGCCGAGTTGCCCGAGCCGATTTTCACCCCCTCGACCAAGGCCGCCGCCGGGCACGACGAAAACATCCCCTTCGAACGCGCCGCCGAAATCGTCGGGCCGGACCTCGCCCGCCAGGCCCGCGACCTGAGCCTGCAACTTTACCGCGCGGGCCGCGACTACGCCCGCACCCGGGGCATCCTCATCGCCGACACCAAGTTTGAATTCGGCGTGTGCGATGGAAAACTCATCCTGATTGACGAAGTGCTCACGCCGGACTCATCGCGCTTTTGGCCCGCCGACCAATACGCGCCAGGCCGCAGCCAGCCAAGCTTCGACAAACAGTTCGTGCGCGATTACCTCGAAACCCTCCACTGGGACAAGACCCCGCCCGGCCCCGTGCTGCCGGAAGACATCGTCGCCCGAACGAGCGCCAAATACCTCGAAGCCCTCGAACGGCTGACCGGACGCCCCCTCCCGCCCGCGCCCGCTCCCTGAGCCGAACGGTGCGGTTGAACCGAAAATCTGCAATCCGCCCCCCGAATCCGAAGCAAGCTCCCCATCCGCAGGCCGAACCGGGCCTGGCGGAAGTGCGGAAACAGTGTTTGCGCATAAACCCCTGGCACCCCCGCTGCCGCCGCCGGCCAAATCCTCCCGGGCCGGGGGCCGCGCTCCCCCTCACCGTCCTTCCAACTGCCGCAGCAGGGCGCGGGCGGCGGCGAATTCGGGCGCGAGTTCGAGGGCGCGGCGGGCGGCGGCGCGGGCCTCGTCCAAGCGGCCCAGTTGGGCGAGGACGGTGGCGCGGGCGTAGGGCGCGCGGGGATCGCGCGGGTCGGCGGCTTCGGCGCGCAACAGGGCCTCGAGCGCGCCCGGCGCGTCGCCGCGGCCACTGCGGGCAAGACCGAGGTTATACCAGGCGCGGGCGTGGCGGGGATCGGCCCGCACCGCCGCTTCCAACGCCGCAACGACGCGCGCCGAGGCCCCGATTTCGTTGAGCGCCAGCGCGAGTTTGTAGTGGAATTCCGCTTCCGTCGGTTGCAGGCGCACGGCGGCTTCGAGTTGTTCGACGGCTTCGTGTGCGCGGCCCAGTTGACTGAGGATGATGGCGAGTTCGTGCCGCAGGCCGGCGGAATACGGATCCCATTCTACGGCGCGCTGGAAATTGGGGAGGGCGTTGGTGAGGTTGCCACGCTGGAGCTGGAACACGCCGCGCGCCATCTGCCCGAGCGGCTGGTCGGCGATGTGATCGAGGAAATGCAAATACTCGGAGCCGGCCAGCGAGTTGGTGTCCAGCGTGGCGGCGAGATGGCGGGCGGCCTCGATGCGGACGTTGCGGCGCGGGTCGGTGAGTTTGCGGTTCAACGCGGCGGCGATGTTCGTGTCGCCCGCCTGCGCCAGCGGGCCAAGCGATTGCGCGGCCATCTGCCGGACGAGCGGGTGCGGGTCGTCGAGTTTGGCGAGGAGGGCGGCGCGGACGGCGGGTTCCTCGACCCAGCGGCCCAGGAGGTTCGCGGCGACGGCCTGCCAGTAGGGGATTTCGTCGGTGGCGAGTTGTTGCAACAACGGGTCGCGCGCGGCGGGGTCGCCCCGACGTGCCAGCGCGACGGTCTGGGCGCGGGTGCGGTAGGGGCGGTTCATCTTGTCGCCATACCATTCCTCGACATAACGCAGGCTCCAATCCGTGTCCTTGTCCTGATGGCAACGGTTGCAGGCGTTGGGGATGCCGAATTGTTTGGTCAGCAGCGGGTCGGGAATGGTGAAGCCGTGGTCGTGCCGCCAGTGGCGTTGCATGTAGGGGGTTTGCGGCATGTGGCAATTCACGCACTCGCCGCCGGTTTCCTTGACCTGCTTCGGGTGGTAGGCGTTGAGGTCGAAGTTGACGAGATTTCCGTTGGTGTCGTAGCCGAAAACCTTGTGGCGGCTGTGGGTGACGGGATTGATGACGGGCGCATTGGTCTGGCCGGGGCCGTGGCAGGAGAGGCAGAGGAAGTTGCCGGGGAGGCGGTTCTTCATGGTGTGCGGGTCGTGGCAATCCAAGCAGCGCACGTCCTTGTGAAACATCTTGCTGCCCATGAACGCGGCCACCTCGAAGTCCTCGTCCCACACCTGGCCATCGGGATAATAGATGTTCGATTCGTCCACGATGGTCAGGAGGTGGTGATCCCAGTAACTGTCGCCGGGCTTGGGATCGCCGGTGAATTCCGCGCGACGCGAATGGCAGCCCGCGCAGGTGTCGAACATCTCGTCGCGGGTGAACTTGCGAATGGTGGGATCCTTCAACCCCTTGCCCTGGTTGGCGCGCTGCCATTCGTTGTGGTTCTTCATCGGGCCGTGGCAGGATTCGCAGCCGACGCCGTGCTCGACCCAGGCGGTGCGGAAGGTGTCGGTGGGGAGGTCGTAATTTTTCCGCAGCCGCGTGTTGTGGCAGGCGGCGCACATCGAGTTCCAGTTCATGCCGCGCCCGGTCCAGTGGCCCCACTCGCCGGGTTTGCGGTCCTCCTCGCCATAGACGTTGAACCACTCGTTCGAGCGCGGGTCCCAGGCGGCCTCGGTGGCCTGCCAGCGGCCACCGGGGAAGGGCACGAGCATCTGCCGGAGCGGGTGGTAACCGAGCACGCGTTCGGCGGGAAACGCCTGGTTGGTGCCGTGGAGACCGCGGGTGACCACCTCGTATTGGCCCGCCGCGTTCGTGCGCCAGGCGGTGCGCTGGGTGCCGTGAGTGAATTCGCCCGGCGGGACGAAGGCGGGTTCATCCAGCAGCGGCGCGATGGGGCGTTCGGCCTGGCCGTGGTGGGAACCGAGCCACGCGGCGAAGGCCTCTTCGTGACATTCACGGCAACTGGCCGAGCCGCCGTATTCGGCGTAAGTGCGGGCCTGGTCGGGGAGACGGAAGGCGGCGGTGGTTGGTTTCGCGGGCGGGGCGGATTTGTCGCGGGTCCACAGCCAGCCGAGGGCGAGGAGCGCACCGACCAGCAACAAGCCGGGCCAGACAACGAACCAACGGGCGGGCGGAGCGGAAGCGGATGGGCGGCGCGGCACGACGGATTCTAAACCGGGCGCGCGCTTTCGCCAAAGCGGGAAATGTCCCGCCGGGTCCGCCCAACTGTGGCGGCCCAGCTTGGGATTGCCTCCCCGGCCCGGGGCGGTAACGTCCCGCGCATGACCGAAGCGCTGGGCATCATTGCCGGAAACCGTTCGCTGCCGCTCGAACTGGCGCGCGAGGCCCGGCGGCGGGGCGTGAAAAAACTCGTGGCCGTCGGCGTCGAGGGCGAAACCGATCCCGCGCTGGCCGGCCTGGTGGACGACCTCGTGTGGCTGCGGGTGGGGCAGCTTTCCAAAATGATTGCCGCCTTCAAGCAGCGCGGCATCCGGCAGTGCGTGATGGTGGGCCAGGTGGCACCGAAGAACTTGTTCGACTTCCGGCCCGACCTGCGCACGATTGGCGTGCTGCTGCGGCTTAAGGAGCGAAACGCGCACACCTTGTTCGGCGCGGTGGCGGACGAACTGCAAAAGGACGGCATCGAACTGATCGAGGCGACGCCCTGGTTGCAACCGCTGATGCCGGGGCCAGGGTTTGCGTTGGGCCCAAAGCTCACCGACGAACAGCGGGAGGACGTCGCCTTCGGGCGGCGCATCGCGCGCGAGATTTCGCGGCTGGAAATCGGGCAGCTCGTCGTCGTCAAACGCGGCACGGTGCTGGCCGTGGAAGGCTTCGAGGGCACGGACAGATGCCTGGCCCGCGGCGGCGAACTGGCGGGCAAGGATGGCGGGGCGGTCGCCGTGAAAGTCGCCAAGGAGAACCACGACATGCGTTTCGACATCCCGTGCCTCGGTCCGCAGACGCTGGAAACCTGCGCGGCGTCCGGCGTGGCGGTGCTGGCCTTCGAGCCGGGCCGGGCGTTGTTGCTGGAACGGAACCTTTGTGAAGACTTGGCGCGCCGCCACAAGGTTGCGGTGATAACGGCTGCATGAAAACCTTCAACCTCGCCCGTTTTCAATCTCCGTGAACAGCCACGCCCGCGCATAAGCTCACCAACGCTTGGCCGTCGGCTCGGACACTCCCAGCACCGTCGCGGTCATGCCAGCGAAATAACGCAGCTTCACCAGTTCCGCCTTCTGGGCGTCCACGGTGGCGAAACGGTCCAGCGCATCGTTCATGGCCAGCGATTCCCCGCCGCCAGCGGATTGCCGGAGTGAGCGCGGTCGAGGATTTTCATCACGCCATTCCTCTGGCGTGCAGTAGCGGACGGGAATCCGCTCCGTTTCGTGGAAAGTCGAAGTCCCTGTTCTCCGTTGCTACTTCGGCAGCCGTGCTTTCACCAGTTTGAGCAACGCCGTCACCCCCGCGACCTGCTCACGCAACTTCGGCCAGTCCGGATCGTCGAGATCGAAGCCGGGATAACGGTCCACAAAATACACCTGCGCCAATCCATCGCACAACGGCTCGGCTGCTGAAGCCATCTCGGATTTTCGTTCAACCAGACCTTGCAGCAGCCGGTTAAGATCGTGAGTTTTCTCCAGTTCCCAGCCGATGCGGATCAACTCCGCTTTCAAAATTTTCTCCAAAACTTCTGCGAGCTTGCTGCGCGTGGCGGCAAATCCCAACTCCTGCTCCGCGCCCGCCCGCACCAGTTCCATGTCGGACTCCGCGATCAGAATCCAGTCGGCGGGATTGAGCGAGTCAGTTTTCCGTGGCAAGCAACACCCCCTCCTTCAGGACTGTCTTGAAAAAGAAGTCGCCGATGGATTTTTTTTCGACCAGACGCTCCGGCGTGATGGGAATCAACGTGAACGAAGGCTTTGCTGGAATGGGCCGCATCACGCGGGCGTAAGACTGCGCCGCCGCCAACTGCCGCTCCGCCCCGTCCGCCACGATGCACAAATCCACGTCGCTGTCGGGCCGGGCGTCGCCGCGCGCGTGCGAGCCGAAGAGATACACCGCCCGGACCGGCAGCACGCGGTTCATCGCCTCCAGACAACGCGCCAGCGTTTCGCGTTGCGGCGCGAGGCTGGCCGGCAGATTGTCGAACAGCAGCTTCACTGCGGCATTTTACCCGTGAACGGATTTGCCTGCAAGCAGCGGGTTTTGTCGCGTCAGGCATCCCGCGAACAACAGGCGAACAACAAGCTTGCGAGGCACTGGCCCGCAAAAATAAGCTCTCCGTCCTGACCGTGGCTTGACGCGCCGGGGCCGGCGGGCCGCCCGCGCGGGCCAACCACCAAACTATCATGCTGACCTCACACGAACTGCTGGGCTTCATGTCGCCGTCGCTGGCGGATGAGATGCTGAACTGGACCTTCGAGCACGAGCGCGCCACCTACAAGGCGACGCTCCAGGCAGTGGCGGACTTCCGCCGGCTGCGGCCCGTGTTCCTCGAGCGGCAGCAACGCTCCCAACGGCACCAGACGATGGTCGGCGCGTTGAGCCGGCCCAAACTCGAGCTGGCGGCCAGCACGCTCCTGCGCACCTGGCTGGTCAAGAAATACAAGGACATGCTCGTGGATTTCCTCAACGCCCTCGGGCTGCCGCACGAGGACGGCGTGGTCGAGGACCTGCCCAAGGAAATGGACGACGCCAGGCTCAAGCCCGCCGTCGAGGCGTTGCTGGCGAAGTATCCGCACGAAGTCGTGGGCGTGTATCTGAACGCGTTCAACGACATGAACGAGGCCAACTGGCCGAACCTCAAGACGATGCTCGAGGAGGATGCCCGGCTGCGGCTGGGCGGAAATTGAGCGCCCGCGGGTCCGCTCGTGCGGACCAAACGCTTCCACCGTTGGAGGCGTCAGCGGGCGCGCGGGTGCGGCGCGCGGACGCGCCTACGGACAATTGCATTATTGAGGGAGGCCGTCCCGGACGCGGGGCGCACGGCGTTCACGCCGCTTCGACTCACCAGGCCCCGGCGGGCAGGAGATTTGGGGGCCACCGGGGAATTCGGACGGTGAAGCGGGCTGAAGCCCGCGCCCCTCACGCGATTCCGCAAGGATCAGTAACCACAGCCGGGGCGGCTGTGCTCCCCAAACATTCCAACTGAATCGTTGCGGTTGCGGCCGCAGCCCGCCCCCGAAATCGCGGGAGGCCGGTCGCCTCATTTGGCGGGCGCGTCGAGGCACGCGCGGACGGCCTTCAGCAGCTTGCGCACGTCAAACGGTTTGGGGAGGAAGTTCACGCCGGGAAGAAGCTGCCCGGAGCCGGCCACCAGTTCCTCGCTGTAGCCGCTTGAGTAAAGCACCCGCAGACCGGGGCGCCGGGCGCGCAATTGCTCCGCCAGTTGGGTGCCGGTCAGGCCATTGGGCATGACCATGTCGGTCAGCAGCAAATCCAGCCTGCCCGGGTGCGCTTCGGCCACCCGCAGGGCCTCCAAACCGTCGCCCGCCTCCAACACCGTGTAACCCCGGTCCCGCAGAGTCAGTTGGATGAAATCCCGCAGCACGGGTTCGTCCTCGACCACCAGCACGATTTCATGGGCGGAAACCGGGGCGGCGGCGGCACGGGGCAGGAAGCTGGTGTCGTCGAGGGGCTGGGCGGGTTTGTCCGTGACGGGAAGAAAGACGGTGAAGGTGGACCCCATGCCCGGCAGGCTTTGCACTTCAATCCAGCCCTCGTGCTGCTTCACGATGCCGAACACGGTGGAGAGACCGAGGCCGGTGCCCTTGCCTTGGGGCTTGGTGGTGAAAAACGGCTCGAAAATCCGGGCCAGTATCTTGGTGTCCATGCCGCAGCCGTTGTCCTTCACGCTCAGGGTGACGAAGCAACCCGGGCGCGCGTCGGGATGGCGTGCCAGGTCGGCGGCGGTCAGTTCGGCGACATCGGTGCGGATTTCGAGCCGGCCCCCGCCGGACATGGCGTCGCGGGCGTTGATGGCGAGGTTCATCACCACGCTGTCCAGGCTGTGTTCGTCGGCGAACACGAGCGGCAGGGCGGGACGACAGCGGCATTCGAGCTGGATGGTCTCGCCCAGCAGCCGCTTGAGCAGGGCTTCGCCCTTTTCGATGAGATCATTGAGGCACAGCGGCCGGGGCTGCATCACCTGTTTGCGGCTGAAGGCGAGCAATTGGCGGGTGAGCTGGGCGGCGCGGTCGGCGGCGAGCTTGATCTGCGCCAGCGAATGACGGGCGGGGTCATCCAGTTCGTGGCGCTGGCTCTGGAGGCTGGCGTGGCCGTGGATGATGGTGAGCAGGTTGTTGAAGTCATGCGCCACGCCGGCGGCGAGCTGGCCGATGGCCTCCATCTTTTGCGACTGGCGCAACTGGCTTTCGAGGCGGCGTTGTTCGGTGACATCCTGCAGGGCCGCCAGGAGGCAGCGGGTTTCGCCGAGGACGATGGGCTGCAGGGAAATGAGCGTGTCACGGCTTTCACCGTCGGGCCGCCGCACCCGCAGGGTGGCCTCCCGCACGCCCCCCCGGGCCAGCACCGCGCCCAGCAGCGTCTGCCACTGCGCGGAGGTTCCCAAACAGCCCAGCTCGTCCGTGGTGTGCCCCACGACTTCTTCCGCCGCCAGGGCGGTGAGCTTCTGGAAGCTGTCATTGACCTCGAGAAAGGTGCGGCTTTCGGCGTGGAGCATGGCCATGGGCACCGACGAGGATTTGAAGGCCAGTTCGAAGCGGTGCTCGGAGCCGCGCAGGGCGAGTTCGGTCTGTTCCCGGCGGCGGATTTGCTCGCGCAGACGCTCGTTGGCCTGCCGCAATTCGGCGGTCTGGCGGTCCACCATTTCGCAGAGTTCATCCAGGCGCAGGCGGGCCTGCCGGTTCAGCTCCCATTTGCGCGCCAGGGCGTGGGCGAGTTGCAGCAACTCGATGTTGTCGAAAGGTTTTTTGAGGATGACGAAGCTGTCGGTGCGGTCGAGCTGCCGGACGATGCTTTCCCAGGTGTGATCCGAGTAGGCGGTGCAGATGACCACCTGCAGTTCGGGGTCGCGCAGCCAGAGCTGGCGGATGGTTTCGATGCCGTCCCAGCCGGGGGGCATGCGCATGTCCACAAAGGCCACGGCGTAGGGCCGCCCCTGGTCCAGGGCGGTGGTCACGCGGGCGAGGGCCTCGCGGCCTTGCAGCACCATGTCCAGAAGGAACCGGCGCCCGGCAACCCCGGAAGCCTCGCGGCCCGCGCCGAAGAGCGCGGCTTCATCGGCCAGCAGATCGGTGGCGGTGGACGGGGGACACAGCACCTTGCGGATGTCCTCGTGGATCGTGGGGTTGTCATCCACCACGAGGAGCCGCACGGGATCCGGTGAGTTCAGGGCGGGCATGATGTTCAGTTCGGGGTTCCCACGACGGGCAGTTCGAGGGTGAAGGTGGCCCCACGGCCCGGCCCGTCGCTCTCGGCGGCGAGCAGCCCGCCCATTTCGCGGGCGGCCAGGGCGCCGCTGTGCAGGCCAAAGCCGTGACCATCCGTCTTGGTGGTGAACCCGTGGGCAAAAATACGGGTCATGTTTTCCGGCGCAATCCCGATTCCGTTGTCCCGCACCTGGATTTTCACCCGGCCCGAGCCGTTCAGGTGGATTTTGAGGCTGAGCACACGTTCCCCGGGCGGCTGAACGGCCAGGGCGTGCTGCGCATTGCGGACCAGGTTGATGAGGATTTGCAGCACCTTGTGCCGGTCCGCCAGCACGGCGGGCACGGGCGCGTAATCCCGTTCGACCCGGATGCCGTCCCGTTCGAGCGGGGCGGCGTTCATGCGCAGGGCGTCCTCGATCAGGCCCTGGGCCTGGAGCGGTTCGAGCAGGCCGGCGACCCGGGCGTGGCCCTGCTGCATGGCGACCACCTCCTTGATGTGCTCGACGTTCTGCTTGAGCTGGCGCACCTCCTCCTGCCACCGGTCGCGTTCGGTGGCGAGGTGCCGACTCAACTTGGCGAGGTAGCCGGGAATCCGCCGGCCCCGCTCGTCCTCGGCGAGGAAGGCGCCGAGATTCCCGGCGTGCTGTTCCAGCAATTCGGTGGCGCGGGTCAGACCGTCCAGCCTGGACCCGGCGAGTTGTTCGTGCAGGAGGGTGACGGAGACGTTCACGCTGTTGAGCACGTTGCCCACATTGTGGAGCACGCCGGTGGCGACTTCTGCCATGCCGGCCAGACGGGAGGCGTCCACCAGTTCGCGGTGGAGCCGCTGCAGCTCCGCCTCGGCGGCCTTGCGGGCGGTGATGTCCTCGACGCTGCCCTCGAAATGCTGAATGTCCCCCGAGGCGTCGCGAATCGCCTGGGCGCTGAGGCGGACGATGATGGGCGCGCCATCCTTGCGCCGCCAGGCGACCTCCGTTTCGGCCACCAGGCCGATGTGTTCCAGGCATTCCAAAACGTGTTTGCGCTGCTCCGGGTCGGCGTAGAGATTGCCCCCGAGATGCCAGCCGGCCAGTTCGGCGAACGATTCGCACCCGGCCAGTTGGATCAACGCCCGGTTGGCCATGAGCAAGGCCCCCTCGCGATTGATCCGGAACAGCCCGACGACGGCGTTGTCAAACACGGTGCGGAACCGCTCCTCGCTGGCGCGCAACGCCGCCTCGACCTTGCGGCGCTCCTGCACTTCCTTGGCCACCGCCTCGCCAACCTTGAGCCGTTGCAGCATGTCGTTGAAGGCGTCGGTGAGCTGGCCGATTTCGCCGCCCGTCAGCCGCCGGGCGCGCAGGCCGAAATTCTGGGTGCGTGCGACCAGTTCCGTGGTGCGGACCAGCTCGCGCAGGGGGGAGGTGATCATCTGCCGGACGCGATTGGTGAGCGCGTAGCTGGCCACCGCCGACCCCAGCAGCACCAGCAGGAAGACCAGCCCGTAGCCCAGCAGAAAGCGCCGGTGCATCGGGCTGAAATCCCCCCGCACCACCACGGTGCCCAACTGGCGGCCCTGATACATCACCGGATGCAGCGCCACGATTTCATCCCGGTCGGGCCACCGGACATCCGGCTGAGGCATCATCACCTGCCAGCGCTCGGGCACGGCGCCAACCTGGGCAAACAGCCGGGGTCCCTCCGCCATGACCACCACGCCGGGAATCCGGTCCTGCAACACCACCGCCTCCAGAATTTCGGTGACGGTGGCGTAATCTTCCGCCGCCATCCCGTCCGCGCAGTTCGCCGCCACAATCCGGGCCAGGCCCGCGACGTCCTGCCCGAAGTTCGTGCGGAGGCCGGAGGTCAGCAGCAGGGAAAGCAGCAACCCGGCGAAAACCATCGTCAACGCGCCCGCCGCAAAAATGGCGAGCATGAGTTTGCGTTCGATGGAAAACTCATGCAGCCGGCCAGCCAGCCAGCCCACGGGGCGGGCCGGGGCGGCGGCCCGGGCATCCCAGCCCGCAGGGGAATTCACCAGCAACGGTTTCACGCGCGCCTCCCGGGCGGGGTTCCGCCCGCCGGACACCGCCGCGCGGGGGGCAAAGCCGTCCGACGGTCACCCGGCGAGAAGGGTGACCGCACAAACCGGGCGGAGCCTGGTCGCGACGCGGACATGTGTTGGAATGGAGGGGCGTGGGCTGGCGGGCCGGTCGCCCGGCTACCTGAAGGCAAAAATCGCGCCACGACAGGCCGTTCCTCCGGGTTTCCGCCCCGCGCCGGTTCCCGGGCCGAAACCGATCCGCCCCCCCCGCCCGGCGGGGGGGCAATGTCCCGTTCGCAGCCATTTTCAGTCCGGGAAGAGGACAGAACGGTGCCCAAACGGATGGGTTCAGTAGCACTCATTTTTGCTTTTTCGGCCCCGCCTGGAGGCTAATCTCCCCCCGCCCGGTCGCACCCGCCGCCGCGCATCGCAATCCATTTGACCATGCAACCTCAAGGTGACCTCGCACTGATCGGCCTGGCCGTCATGGGCCAGAACCTCATCCTCAACATGAACGACCACGGCTTCACGGTCGTGGCCTACAACCGCACCACCGAAAAGGTGGACCAGTTCCTCGCCCACGAGGCGAAGGGCACGAACGTCCTCGGCGCGCACTCGATCCCGGAAATGGTCGCCAAACTCAAGCGGCCCCGCCGCGTCATGCTGCTCGTCAAGGCGGGCAAGCCCGTGGACGAATTCATCGAGCAGCTCCTCCCGCACCTCGAACCCGGCGACATCCTCATTGACGGCGGCAACTCGCTCTTCGAGGACACCAACCGCCGCACGAAATACGTCGAGAGCAAGGGCCTGCTCTACATCGGCACGGGCGTGAGCGGCGGCGAGGAGGGCGCGCGCCGCGGCCCGAGCATCATGCCCGGCGGTTCGCCCGCAGCGTGGCCGCACGTGAAGGACATTTTCCAGGCCGTGGCCGCCAAGGTCACCGACCCGGCCACCGGCAAGGTGGAGGCCTGTTGCGACTGGGTCGGCGAGAACGGCGCCGGCCATTACGTCAAGATGGTTCACAACGGCATCGAATACGGCGACATGCAGCTCATCTGCGAGGCCTACAACATCATGAAGAACGGCCTTGGCCTGGGCGCCGACGAGATGCACCAGGTCTTCGCCGACTGGAACAAGGGCGAACTGGACAGCTACCTCATCGAGATCACCCGCGACATCCTCGGCAAGAAGGACGACGACGGCGCGCCGCTCGTGGACAAGATTCTCGACACCGCCGGCCAGAAGGGCACGGGCAAATGGACCGTCATCAATTCACAGGAACTGGGCATCCCCATCACGCTGATGGCGGAGGCGGTTTATTCCCGCTGCGTCTCGGCGCTGAAGGACGAACGCGTGAAGGCCGCGCGCAAACTCAAAGGCCCCCGCCCCGCCCTCACGGGCATCGCGGCGAACCCGGAGAAGAAAAACGCCTTCATCGAGGACATCCGCCGCGCACTCTACGCCTCGAAGATCATCAGCTACGCGCAGGGCTACATGCTCATGCGCGCGGCGGCCAAGGAATACGGCTGGAACCTGAATTACGGCGGCATCGCCCTCATGTGGCGCGGCGGCTGCATCATCCGCAGCGTGTTCCTCGGCAAAATCAAGGAGGCCTTCGACAAGAATCCGAACCTCGCGAACCTGCTGCTCGACGATCATTTCCGCGCGGCCATCAAGGCATCGCAGAAGAGCTGGCGCAAGGTCGTGGCCACCGCCGCGCAGCGCGGCATCCCGGTGCCCGCGTTCAGCACCGCCCTGGCGTTCTACGACCAGTATCGTTCGGCGGTGTTGCCGGCGAATCTGCTCCAGGCGCAGCGCGACTACTTCGGCGCGCACACCTACGAACGCGTGGACAAGCCGCGCGGCGAATTCTTCCACACCAACTGGACCGGCCGCGGCGGCACGACCGCCAGCAGCACCTACAACGTGTGAACGGGGCGGGAAAAGCGGGTGGCCGGGGTTGCCCGGGCCACCCGCGCCCGGGCGCATCTCAGTTTATTGCAGGCGGTGGCGGCAGGCATCCTGCCTGCCGTAGAGGGCGGCATCCTTGCCGCCCGGAATGAGCGTGGCTCCGGGCGGGCGACATGAACTTGCCGAGCGCCCCGTGCGGGCGGGCGTTGCTTTCCGCCGGGCTGGGAAGCCCGGCTCCACGTCAGCCAAGGATTGCCGACGCTACCACCGCACACATATGAAACGGACTTGCAAGAAAGTGAGATGCGCCCCCCGCGCCCTGGCCCGAACTTTGCGGCTTGGCTTCCCGGCGGCTTGGCGTTGAATCCCGCGGCGCAACCCGATGCACCGCTGTCAAACATCCCGCCTCCGCTGGCCGCTGCTCCCGCTGGCCGTCCTGCTGCTGGCGGCGGCGCCGGTCCGCGCCCTCGAGCCGGTGGCCCTGCGCTGCGAATTCGGCGTGAACCCCGCCGGCGTGGATGTGCCCGCACCCCGCCTCTCGTGGAAGCTCGCGGACACCACGCCCGCCGCCCGCCAGTCCGCGTTCCAAATCCTCGTCGCCAGTTCGCCCGAACGGCTCGCCCGGGACGAAGGTGATTGGTGGGACACAGGCAAGGTGTCTTCCGACGAAACGCTGCATCACGCCTACGCCGGCCGGCCGCTGACCGCCTCGCAAACCGTGTTCTGGAAAGCGCGCGTCTGGGACGCAACGGACACGGCCGGCCCCTGGAGTGCGCCCGCCACCTGGACGATGGGCCTGTTGCAGACGAACGACTGGCGCGGCCAGTGGATTTGCGCGCCCGCAGTGAGCGAAGCCCTGTTGCTGCGGCAGGAATTCACCGTGCGCCCGGGGTTGCGCCGCGCGGTGGCCCACGTTTCCGGGCTGGGTTCCTTCGAGTTCTTCCTCAACGGCGCCAAAGTCGGCGACCATCTGCTCGCCCCGGGCTGGACGGATTACGACGACACGATTCTTTACGAAACGCACGACGTGACCGCGCACCTGCGCTCCGGCCCGAACGCCATCGGCCTCGCGCTCGGCAACGGCATGTATCATGTGCAACGGCGGCACCGGTTCGCCAAATTCACCGGCTCGTTCGGCCCGCTCCGGGCCATCGCGCATCTCCGCCTCGAATACGCCGACGGCGCCGTCGAGTTCGTCGGCACCGACGAAACCTGGCGCACGCATCCCGGGCCGGTGACTTACAACAGCATCTACGGCGGCGAAGACTTTGACGCGCGGCAGGAACCCGCCGGCTGGAACCGGCCCGGGTTCGATGACCGCCCGTGGCTGCGGGCGGTTGCCGTCGTTCGTCCGGCGGGCGTCCTGCGCGGTCACACCCACGCCACCGAACCCATCCGCGCCCAGGAACTGCGCCTTCCGGTGGCCACCAATCAGGCGGGCGACACCGTGGTTTACGACCTCGGCCAGAACGCGAGCTTCCTGCCGCGCCTCCGGGTCAGCGGCCCGCCCGGCAGCCGGGTGCGGCTCACGCCGGCGGAAGTCGTCAACGCGGACGGCTCGATCCAGCGCTCGACGATGGGTTCGACCAATCGCGGCCTCTCCTGGTGGGAATACACGCTGGGCAAGGCGGCGCGCGGAAACGAAACGATTGAAACGTGGTTCCCGCAGTTTTATTACGTCGGCTGCCGGTATCTGGAGGCGCGGCTCGAACCGCACGCCAGCGGCGGGGATCGGCCCCGCATCGAATCACTCGAGGGCGTGGTCGTCCGCTCGGACGCCCGGCCAGTGGGCGAGTTCGCCTGCTCGGACCCGCTGCTGAACGCCATTCACCGGCTCGTCCGCCACGCCCAGCGCGCCAACCTCGTCTCGGTGCTGACCGACTGCCCGCACCGCGAAAAACTTGGCTGGCTCGAACAACTGCATCTCAACGGCCCCGCCATCCGTTATGAATTCGACCTCGCCCGCCAGTTCACCAAGGCGATGAACGACATGGCGGACGCGCAGGACGCCGACGGCCTGGTGCCGAACATCGCCCCGGAATACACGCGTTTCGCCGGGCCGTTCCGCGCCGCCGCCGAATGGGGCGCGGCGTTCATCCAGGTGCCGTGGCAGCAATATCAATTTCACGCGGACACGGACCTGCTCCGCCGCCATTACCCGGCAATGAAGCGATACTTCGCCTGGCTCGAAGCCCGCGCCACCAACGACCTCGTCAGCGACGGTTTGGGCGACTGGTATGATCTCGGTCCGCGCGCGTTGAGCCGCGCCGAACTCACGCCGCCGCCGGTGACGGCCACCGCGTTCTACCTCCTCAACGCCCGCACGCTGGCGCAAATTGCGGACGTGCTGGGTCAGCCCGACGACGCGCGCGTTTTCGCCGCAAAGGCGGAGCGCATCCGTGCGAGCTACAACGCGGCGTTCTTCAACGCCACCAACCGCACCTACGCCACCGGCTCGCAATGCGCCAACGCCCTGGCGCTCGCGCTGGACATCGTGGAACCCGCCCACCGCCCCGCCGTCCTCGCCGCGCTCGTGCGCGAGGTCGAGGAACGGGATTACCTGATGACCGCAGGCGATGTCGGGTTCCGTTTCCTGCTCCGCGCGTTGACCGACGGCGGGCGGGCGGACGTGGTCCATCGCATCGTCACCCGCACCAACGGCCCGGGTTACGCCCACATGCTGGCGCAGGGGGCAACGACGCTGACCGAGGCCTGGGACGCGCGGCGGACCGCGTCGCACAACCATTTTATGCTCGGCCACGTCAACGAGTGGTTCTACCGCGACCTGGCGGGCATTGACGGCGACCCCGCCGGGCCGGGCTTCAAGCGCATCGTCATCCACCCGCAGCCGGTGGGCGGTCTGACCTGGGTGCGGGCCAGTTACGATTCCGCGCGCGGCCAAATTGTGAGCCATTGGTGGCGCGACAAGGAACGGTTCCGCCTCGTGGTGACGATTCCGCCCAACACCTCGGCCACCGTGCGGCTGCCGGGCGCGCCGGTCACGTTGCCCGCCGCCGCCCGCGCGCTGGGCCAGACCGGCGGCCGTCCGGCCTTCGAGATTCCCGCCGGCACGCACGAATTCACGGCGCGGCTGCCGTGACCGACCGGCCCGGTTCAGCGTCTGACGCGGGCGCGGCCAGGGCTTCAAACTGAAAGCACCGATACTGCCGGATGGGTTCCGTGCCGCCCCGGATGATCGTCACGGCCTGCGGCAGGCGCCATTCCGGATCGTAACTCGCGTGGGCCAGTTTCACGCCGTCCGCCTCCGCCGCGAGCAGCGACGCAAACAATTCGTCCGGCGAGAGGAACAGGCTGGCGTTGAAGTTGTTGGTGGGAAACCCGTTCAACGTCACGCCGCTGACCAGCTTGAGGCCATTCGAAACCGTCACCGTCGCCTGCCAGTCACCCCCGGCGTCCAGGGCGAAGTTCTGGAACTGGTAACGAAAATGATCGGGCCGGTGCGTGTTCCAAGCCGTCTGCATTTCACCCGGAGAAACTCCGGGCCGGACCACGCGGTAGAATTTTGCCACGGTGTTGCTGGTGGCCTCATCCACATACGGTCCCGAGGCATTGGTGGTCAACAACTGGGCCAGCGGCAGCCAGACCTGAAGATTGGTCGTTGCCTCAATGCTCACCCAGCCGTTGGTGAACGGACGCACCGAGAGGGCCACCGACAGGCGCGGCTGCGAGGCTGACACCAGCCGAACCGTGGGCGGCTCCGCCCAGGCCGGCAACAGGGTGAGCCATCCAAAAAAGCCGATGCCCGCAGCCAGTGCCCGGAGCGGTCGGAAAAGCGCCTGCCGATGCCGTTTCACGCAGCAGAATCATAGGCCGCCGCAGCCAAGCGTCCAGCGGCATCTGCCCGCTGAAAGCGAAGGTCAAGGGTGCCCGCCTCCCCGGGGCCAAACGTGTGACCCGTAGCGGTCACACCGCAGACGATTCCGCAGGCGGTCCACCCGTGCTCCGGCGAAGGACCGGAAACCGGCCGCCCTTCCCTGCGCGAAAAGAAGGGCCGGGTGACGACGCTTCCGCATCGTTCACCCGGCCCGCAAGTTTCCCGAGAAATCACCGCTGGATGCGATAGAACGCGGCCGGCGCGCTGCCCGGCACCGTCGCCTGAAACACGCCCGGGCTGAGACTGATGATGGTGGCGCTGACCGGCGCGAACGGCACCGCCGCGAGGTTGGTGGTCCCCACCACTGCGAACGCGCCGGCCGGATCACTGGTGGCCCCGGTGAACGTGATCACCGTGTTGCCGCCGGAACGCGTGACCCCGGTGATGACCGGCACGGTGACCGCGGAACCGGCCACCGGCGCAAAGGCGAGGCCCTTCAGGGTGGTGCCCGCCGCCGCTGTGTAAAGCAGCCGGATGGCCACCGGGTTGACCGTGATGTCCGCGTTGTGGCCCGCCGTATCCGTCACCTGCCGGATCGTGTTCGCCGCCGTCGCGCCGGAGCCGGAAGTGATGAACAGGTCCGCGCCCCCGGCGTTCGTCCGCGCGCAGAGACCGAAGCCGCCAAAGTTGTTCGTGTAAATCCCGTTGGCCACCCATTCCCCGGCCACCAGCGAGTATTTGGCGATGCGGCCCACCGTGGCCGAGGTGTTCTCCAAAATGTAGAGCACGTCGTTGGTCGCGCCGCTGCTGCCCGAGGCGATCATGTAAAAGTCCACCACCGTATTGTTGTTCGTGAGGCCGGGCAGTCCGGTCAGCGTGGTGCCGTCCGGCGAAACGGTGGAGACGGAGGTGGCCGTCGGCGTGCTGGATTGGCGGAGCGTGTAGAGCGTCCCGCCAAAGCTCTTCACCGAGCGGACATTTTGCGCGGCCAGCACGGTGCTTTCGTTGGTAAAGATGCCGACCTGGTCGCCGATATACCAGGTGAGGTTGTCCAGGCTGGTCGCGCTGCGGGTCTGTTGACCGCTGGTGCCGGTGTAGGTGGTTTGCAGGGTGAAGTTGCCCAGGTGGTCCAGCGTGCCCACGCCGCGCAGAAGGTTGGTGTTCACATTGCCAACCGCATTGGTGGTGTTGTGGCCCGTGAAAGACAGCAGCGTGCCGTCGTCGCTGGTCGTCAGGTAGCCCGTGCTGGTGGCCGAGCCGCTGGTGCGGAGGGCGGTCGCGCCGTTGGTGCCATTGATGCCGATGGTCTGCACGGGCGCAGTCTGGTTGGTCAGCCCGGGGTTGATTTCCAGGATCGAAAACGTGGTGTTCGCACTGACCGTGTCCGCCGAAAACACGGCCAAGTGGCCCGGTGTGAACGGCCCATTGGTCGGAATGGACTGCCAGATGGCGTAAAGCACCACGTTGTTCGCAATGCTGAACGTGCCCGCCGGGTTGTAGGCCGTGCCGCTGCCGTCGGCGGCGGTGTTCCAGTTCGCGAAGGTGTGCCCGGTCTTCGTCAAGCTCCCGGGGCCAAGCACCGTCACGGTGCTGCCGAAGTTGTAGGGGCTGGACGGGTCCACCGGGGCGGCGCCGCCCGTGTTGCCGTTGCCGTTGTAGGTCACGGTGTAGGTGTTCACGGCCCACTTCGCGTAAAGCACGGTGTTGGCCGTGATGGTGAAGGTGGCGGCGGGGGCGTAGTCGGTGCCGCTGCCATCGGCGGCGGTGTTCCAGCCGGCAAAGGTGTGGCCGGTCTTGACCAGCGCTCCGGTGTTGGCCAGCACCGTGACGGTGGCCCCCGAGGTGTAGGGACTGGACGGGTCCACCGGCGGCGTGCCGCCCGTGTGGCCGTTGCCGTTGTAGGTGACGGTGTAGGTGGTGCCCACCGTCCACTGGGCGAAAAGAGTGGTGTTGCTGGTCAGCGCCAGCGTCGCCGCCGGGGCATACGCCGTGCCGCTGCCGTCGGCGGCAGTGTTCCAGCCGGTGAAGCTGCTGCCGGTCTTGGTCAACGTGCCCGGCCCGAGCACCGTGACCTGGCCGTTGACCGGATGCGGGCCGGCATCCACGGGGGCGGTGCCGCCCGTGTTGCCGTTGCCGTTGTAGGTCAGCGTGAACGCCACGTTCAGCGGCGCATCGGCGGCCAGGATGTCAATCGGCGTGGTGCCGCCCACCGGATTGACGGTGCTGCCGCTGGCCGTCCAGGTGCCGTCCGCATCCGCGTTTCCGCCGACGAGCACGCCGGCGTTGTTGTATTGGGCGATGCGGCGGACACCGTTGGCGAGGGCGTTCGGAACGATGGTGCCCCACGCGCCGTTGATGGCCCCGACCGGGCCGGCGTTGGTGCCGTAGAACCCAACCACACTGGTCACCGCCAAACCTTCGTCCTCCACATAGGTCACCGCCAGAGGACGGCCGGAGCCGGCGGCGTTGTCGTGAAGCGCGATAAAATTTTTGGGTGTGGCGGAGGAGTTGGTGCCCCGGATGCCAGTGCCGTTGGGCAGCCCGGCACTGGTCGAAAATCCGAGCGGGGTGAACGTGCCGCTGGCCGCCGGAGGCGCCCAGCGGTGCAGCAGGGTGCCGCTCGCACTCCCGATGGTGATGGTCGGCACCAGCACGGCCCCCGCGTTGAACCGCGCGTTGCCGGTGTTCACAAAGCCAAACCAGCCCGTGTAGGAGCCGTTGGCATCCGTCGTAAAAGTGCCGTAGCCCCCGGCAGTCGTGAGGCTGACAGTCGTGGCGTAGGTGAAGGTGGTGCCATCCTCGCTCACCAGCACGGGATTGCCCGCGCCGGATTGCGCCATCCCAATGTCCGAGTTCGTCGCCACCTGGGTGTAATACCGGTAGGTCGAGTTCGGGTCCAAATTCGTCAACGTGGCCCGGAACATCACAGGCAGGCGCGAGGACGTGCCCGAGGCGGTGAACTGGGGGTAGAATTGTGGGGCAGGCAGAAACGCGTTGGTCTGTGTGAGGTTTTGGGCGGACAGCGTCAGGACGCTTCCCGCCAGCGCCAACAGCGCGGCGACAATTTGGCGGCAGTTCTTTTTCATGGTCGTTTTAGGTTGGGGGTTTGAGACTACGGACACTTCCTCCGGGAGGGCGGGCTGGGTGGCCATCCCGGCAGGCGTTGCGCGTGCCCCCGGTTTAGCACCGCAGCCCGGCCCGCCAAGCCTGAACTCGTTAAGTTTCGGTTACAAAGCTCAGGCCGGAAACTTTTCCGGCTTCCGGCCACCCGCCCGCAAAACTAGACTCACGCCATGTTGAACGACTTGATCGCCCGGATGGATGCCGGATCCGCGCTGACGGAGCCGCAGGTGGCTGACGCGGTCGCGGCCCTGGTCCGCGAAGAGGTGGCCGTCGAACTGAAGGCGGATTTCCTCTCCGCGCTGGCCCGCAAGGGCGAGACGATTGACGAGATCGCCGCGTTCGCCCGGCTCCTGCGGGACCGCGCGGTGCCCGTGCCGCTCGACGACGCCACCCGGCAGCGGGAAATCCTCGACGTGGTGGGCACCGGGGGCGACCGGCTGCACACCATCAACATCTCCTCGACGGCGGCGCTGCTGTGCGCGGCGGCGGGCGTCACCGTGGCCAAGCACGGCAACCGCGCCATCACTTCGGCCTCGGGCAGCGCGGACGTGCTCGAAACGCTCGGCATCCCGCTGCACCACACGCCCGCCGAGGCGGCGGCGGCGTTGCGCGAACGCGGCTTCGCCTTTTTCTTCGCGCCCAACTACCACCCGGCATTCAAACACATCGGCCCCGCGCGCAAGCTCTGCGCCGAACGCGGCCAGCGGACCATTTTCAACTTCCTCGGCCCGTTGCTGAACCCCGTCCGGCCCACCGCCATGCTGCTCGGCGTGCCGCGCCCGGAACTGTGCGAACCCATCGCCCGCGGGTTGCAAACCCTCGGCGTGCGCCGTGCGATGGTCGTTTGCGGCGCGGTGCCGCTCACAAAAGCAGAAACCGGAAAACAGAAGGCAGAAATGGCGCACCTGGATGAAATCTCCACGCTCGGTCCGACGACAGTGGCGGAATTTTATCAGGAACGCGGGTTTGCTGTTTCCGAGTTGCGCCCGCAGACATTCCCGCTGCAGCCCGCCGCGCTCGCCGACCTCGTGGGCGGCGACAAAGCCGCCAACGCCGCCATCACCCGCGCGATTCTGCGCGGCGAGGAACGCGGCCCCAAACGGGACGCCGTCCAACTGAACGCCGCCGCCGCGCTCTTCGTGGCCGGCCGCGTCAAATCGCTCCTGGCCGGCTGGGAACTGGCGGACGAACTCATCGCCTCCGGTGCCGCCGCCGCGAAGCTGGAACAACTCACCGGCCACCGCGCGTGAACGAGACCCCGCCCCAGTCAGAAGGTGGCGGTCCGGGAATTCCCCCCGTGTGTCCCGGGCCGCGCGGGCCGCATGGCCGGGCGGCGGCTTCGACGGCGCGCTGGTTGTGGTGGGCGGGCGGCGCGCTTTTGTTGATCACGTTCGCCGTGATCTTCGCGTTCAACCCCGAACAACACGCGTTTTACCCGCGCTGCGTGTTTCATGTCCTCACCGGCTGGGATTGCCCGGGCTGCGGCGGGTTGCGGGCGCTGCACCATCTGTTGCGCGGCGACGTGGTGACGGCATTCCACTTCAACCCGCTCGTCGTGCTGGGCCTGCCGCTTGCCGGCTTGCTCGCGGGGTTTCATGCGTGGGCGAAGCGACGCGGCTGGACACCGGGAACGCGCGGGGTGGAGGCGTTGCTGTGGCTGCTGCTGGCGGCGTTGCTGGCCTTCGCCCTCGTGCGCAATCTGGGGCGCGCGTGAGGTGGCAACCGGGCGGGACCCGCCAAAAACAATCCGCCGTTGCGCGGTTTCGCGCCGCTCCCTAACGTCGCCGCGTGGCTGTGCGGTTCACCATTCTGGGCAGCGGTTCGAAGGGCAATTGCGCCTATCTCGAAACCGACGAGGTGCGCCTCTTGATTGACGCCGGATTCAGCGCGCGGCAAATCCGCACGCGCCTCGCCGCCCTGGGCCGCGCGCCGGAAAGCCTCACGGGAATCCTCATCACCCACGAGCACAGCGACCATGTGCAGGGGCTGACCGCCCTCGCGGAAAAGTTGCGCGTGCCGGTGTATTGCAACCGGCTCACGAAGGAGGCCATCGAGTTTCAAATGGGCTGCCGCCTCGAAGCCCGCCTGTTTTGCACCGGCGCAAATTTCGACGTCGGCGACGTCAACGTCGAGACGTTCAGCATCCCCCATGACGCACAGGATCCCGTGGGGTTTCTCATCCGCACCGCAACCGCGAATATTGGCTTCCTGACCGACCTCGGCCACGCCACCAAGCTCGTCCTGGAACGCGTGAAGCCGGCCCACGCCCTGGTGCTGGAGGCGAATTACGACCCGCAACTGCTGCAGGACGACCCGCGTCGCCCGTGGAGTCTCAAGCAGCGCATCGCCGGACGGCACGGGCATTTGTCCAACGGCGCCGCCGCCGAGGCCGCGCGGGAAATCGTCAGCGCCAACCTGCGGCATCTGTTTCTCGGCCACTTGAGCCAGGACTGCAACCGCCCGGAACTCGCGCTGGCGGCGGTGACGGAGAGTTTGCACCGGCTCGGGGCCACGCACGTCCGCACGGTGGTCACCGCCCAGGACGCGGCGTGCGAAACGCTGGCGCTGTGAGCCATGTTCACGCGGCACGCCATTTCGTCGCTCGACCATCCCGCGCTGGCGCCCTATCGCACCCTGCGCCGCCCCATCGAGCATGTGCGGCAAGGCATCTTCGTGGCGGAAGGAGAGAAAGTCGTCCGCCGCCTGCTGAACGACTCGCGCTTCGAGGTTGTTTCCGTGCTGCTGCCGGACAAGTGGCTGGCCGCGTATGAGCCGTTGCTCGCCGCGCACCCGCAGACCGTTCCCGTCTTCACCGCCGACTGCCGCCTGCTGGAGCAGTTGGTGGGGTTCCATCTTTACCAGGGCGTGCTGGCGGTGGGGCGGATTCCACCGCCGCCCACGGTGGCGTCTTTGCTCGCGAACGCGCCGCGCCCGCGCCTGCTGGTCGCGGCAGACGGCTTGAGCAACGCGGAGAATGTCGGCGTGCTGGTCCGCAACTGCGCGGCGTTTTCCGTGCAGGGACTGCTCGTCGGCGAAACCTGCGCGTCGCCGTGGCTGCGGCGCGCGGTGCGCAATTCGATGGGCAACATCTTCCAAGTGCCCATCGTGGAAACCGCCTCGATGCTCGACGAACTCCGCTTGCTGCGGGCCGCCGGCGTCCGGCTCGTCGCGGCGCACCCGCACACGGAGCAGCACACGCCGGCGACGACGGACCTGACCGGGGATTGCTGCCTGGTGCTGGGCAGCGAGGGCGACGGATTGCGCCGGGAGGTGCTGGCGGCGTGCGACGTGGCGGCGGCGATTCCGATGCCGCCGACGGTGGATTCGCTGAACGTCACCAGCGCCGCCGCCGTGTTTCTCTACGAGGCGGCGCGGCAGCGGGGGCGGCAGTGACCACCCAAGCCGAGACTTGTGCCCCCCTGCGCCGACAGAAGTTTTGTGACTCAGCCGGAACGATGCCGTTGCAATGGGGAGCGCGCCCGCGCGTCCCGCTCGTGCGGACGAAACGGTTCCACCGTTGGGTGCGTCGTCGTGCGCCCGGGTTCGGCGCGCGGGCACGCCAGACCACAGCCGGGCCGGCGGTGTTCCCGAGCATTCCCAGGGCATCGTTCCGGCTCAGGGAAGCAGCTTTTCAAGCCGCACCTCCGCGGAAACGGCTGCGGACGGTTTTTGCAACGAGGTGAACAACCCGCGCCAAAAGCCAAGCCCATACAGAAGATGGGCCAACACCAGCAGCGGCGCGGCCAGGAGTGCCCGCCGCAGTCCGCCGGTTCGGACCAGGAAGACCGTCTGCACCAGCACCGCCGCTCCATACACGGCAAGCGGCACCGCCGCCGCCACGGCAACGGACAGGCCGCGTCCGGTCACGCTGGCGATTACCCCCGCGCCGAACAACGCGACCAGATAAAGACAGAAGAGCGGCGGGACGAAATTGGGCAGCGACCCGAGGGTGGGTTTGACCCGCACCTGTTCGGCCCGCCCCCGGCCATAGGTCCGCAGCATTCGGCAAAACGATTTCAGCGTCCGGCGCGGTCGCCGGTGAACGACAAGTTCCGGATCGTAAAGCAGCCGTCCGCCGCGCCGCTGAATTTCGTCCATCAGGGCGTTCTCCTCGTTAGGGTATAATTTTTCGTCGAAGCCGCCCAGTTCCAGCAGCGTGCGCCGCCGCGCAAGCTGATTGCAGAGGATGAGTTCTTTCTCGGTGGCGGGCCGCAGGGTTCCCACCCGCGCGTAACGCGCCCGGCTCGGGCCGAACGCCAGCCAGCTTCCCAGCACCAGCGCAAACACCTGCTCGATTTCGGGCGCGTCCGGCGGACACAAGTTCGGGCCGCCCACCATCTGCACCGCCGGGTCGGCAAAGTGCGCCACCCCGCGTCGCAAATTCCCGGCCGCCGGCAAAGCGTCGTCATCGAGGAAATAGACCAGGTCGCCGCGCGCCGCGCACAGCGCGGCGTTGCGTTGCACGGAAGGCTGCCGACCGCGCGCGAGAAGAATTTCGAGTTGTCCGGGGGGGTAATCCAGCGCCCGCGCCGCCGCCACCGCCGCAGGCTGGTCATTGGCCGGATGAAGTGGAATGATCACGCTGACGGTGGGCAACAAACCGCTCACCCAAGCAGGTTAAGGAATCGTCGCCGGGGGTTCCAAGACGAAACTGCCCGCCCGAACAGCCGCACGCCCCCGAGGCCCGCAGCCCCGCATCTGCGGCCGGATGGCCGGGGCCGACGGTAGTGTTTCGAAAGTTCCGCAAGCAGGGATGAGGTCATGGCAGCCACTGGGGTGTGTTGGTCGAATCCAGCAAACGAAAGGCAAGAACCATGACCTCAGAAGCGAAAAAGAACCAAGGCGTTTGGCTGGGGCGCATCTCAGTTTATTGCAGGCGGTGGCGGCAGGCATCCTGCCTGCCGTAGAGGGCGGCATCCTTGCCGCCCGGAATGAGCGTGGCTCCGGGCGGGCGACATGAACTTGCCGAGCGCCCCGTGCGGGCGGGCGTTGCTTTCCGCCGGGCTGGGAAGCCCGGCTCCACGTCAGCCAAGGATTGCCGACGCTACCACCGCACACATATGAAACGGACTTGCAAGAAAGTGAGATGCGCCCG
>Ga0209381_1002283_pt1 | contig 24847 bp, 19 predicted proteins | sample DewCreD2012metaG_FD_184111 | JGI IMG/M metagenome (GOLD analysis project Ga0209381, IMG submission 184111) | Hot spring sediment bacterial and archeal communities from British Columbia, Canada, to study Microbial Dark Matter (Phase II) - Dewar... ...
ATCAAGGTGTACCAGGGCGAGCGCGCGATGGCGCGGGACAACCGCCTGCTGGGGGTCTTCCAGCTGGTGGGCATTCCGCCGGCGCCGCGGGGCGTGCCGCAGATCGAGGTCACTTTCGACATCGACGCCAACGGCATCCTGCACGTGACGGCGAAGGACCGGGCGACGGGCAACGAGCAGAAGATCACGATCACGTCTTCCTCGGGCCTGTCGAAGGACGAAGTGGACAAGATGGCGCGCGACGCCGAGGCGCACCGCGCCGAGGACGAGCGCCGCAGGCAGGAAGTGGAGGCCAAGAACCAGCTGGACAACGCCGTGTACAGCGCGGAGAAGATGCTGCGCGAGCACCGCGACAAGATCTCGGAGGCGGACGCCCGCAACGTCGAGGAAGCGGTTTCGGAGGCCAAGAAAGCCATCGAGCAGGGCGGGCTGGACCGGATCCGGGCGGCGCAGGACCGGCTGATGCAGGCCAGCCACAAGCTGGCCGAGGCGATGTACCGCGCCGCGGGCGCGCAGCAGCCCTCCGGCGACGGCGCTTCGGGCGCGCGGGCGGAGAGCGCGAAGAAAGACGATGTCGTCGACGCCGAGTTTGTGGATGTCGACGATCAGAAGAAGTGACCGCTGATCTGCTGAAGACGAGCCGGGCCGGCCTATGACGACCAGCAAGGACTACTACGAGACGCTCGGGGTCCGGCGGGACGCTTCACAGGAGGAGATCCGCAAAGCGTACCGCCGGCTGGCCCGCAAGTATCATCCGGACCTGAACCCGGGCGACAAAGCCGCCGAGGAGCGTTTCAAGGCGGTGCAGGAGGCCTATGACGTGCTCTCCGACGCCAAGAAGCGCAAGATGTACGACACCTACGGCTTCTATTCCGAATCCGGCTTTCCGGGCGCAGGGCAGCCGGGGGCGGGGCCGCAGGGGTTCGGATTCGGGGGGTTCGACTTCTCGGATGCGTTCGGCGGCGGCGCGCAGGGCGGGTTCGGCTCGAGCTTCAGCGATCTGTTCAGCCAGTTTTTCGGCAGCCGGCGCGAAGCGCAGCGCCGGGCGCCGGAGAAGGGGACGGACCTCGAGTACTCGCTGGAGATCGACTTCTGGCAGGCGATCAAAGGCACGCAGGTGCGGCTGAACATCTCGCGCCTGGATGCGTGCCAGGCGTGCCGGGGGACGGGGGAAGGCGGCGGCGGGGCCACGCTGTGCACGCAGTGCAACGGCAGCGGGAGCGTGACGCAGATGGTGGGGGCGATGCGGTTCTCGCTGAGCTGCCCGCGGTGCGGAGGCAGCGGCCGGATGGCGCGGGCGTGCGCGGCCTGTGGCGGCGACGGCCGGGTGGCGGTGAACGAGACGGTGGACGTGCGCATTCCGCCGGGGGCGTCGACGGGATCGCGGCTGCGGGTGGCGGGCAAGGGCAACGCCGGGACGATGGGCGCGCCGGCGGGCGATCTGTACATCACGGTGAAAGTGAGCGATCACCCGCTGTTCCGGCGCGAGGGAGACGACGTCTACGTGCGGGTTCCCGTGTCCGTGTGGGAAGCCGGACTGGGCACGCGGATCGAGGTTCCCACGGTCGACGGCCGCGCGCTGCTGAAGATCCCGCAGGGCACGCAGAACGGGCAGAAATTCCGGCTGCGGGAGAAAGGCGTGTTCAACGCGCGGAAGAACACGCGCGGGGACCAGATTGTCGAAATCGAACTGCAGACGCCGGACGTGCGCGACGAGCGCGTGCGGGATCTGCTGAAGGAACTGTCGAGGCATGACACGCGCGATCCGCGCGCCGAACTCTGGTCGAAGGTGTGACTGCCGTGGCGAAGCAGAAGGGCAAAGCGGGCTACATGATCTCGGCGGTGGCCGAGAAGTACGGCATCCATCCGCAGACGCTGCGCATGTACGAGCGCGAGGGGCTGATCAAGCCGTCGCGCAGCGAGGGCAACACGCGGCTGTACACGGATGAAGATCTGGAGCGGCTGGAAGTGGTGCTCGAGCTGACGCGCGAGCTGGGGGTGAACCTGGCGGGCGTGGAGATCATTCTCAACATGCGCGAGAAGATGGCGGCGATGCAGAGGCAGATCGAGCAGTTCGTGCAGTCGCTGAATGTCGAGCTCGCCCGGAACCTGCGCGCGGAGCCGCCGGAGCCGAACCACTCGCTGATCCCCGTGGCGCGGCCCGTGGCCGCCGCGCCTCTCGCGCCGGAGGACAGCGCCCCGAACCGGCGGAAAGGCCGGAGCGCGAAGAGGTGACCCGGAGACTGCGCCTAGCGCAACTTTTTGACGAACCGCCCCGTGTAGGCGTCGATAAAGACCGAGAACCTGCTCTGGCTGATCGAGGGGCCGAAAATCACCCGCCAGGAGGGCTTGACATCCGGGGCTGTCCATTCCAGCAGGAAGTGGATCGGCAGGTCTTTGTTGTCTTCGAGCACCTTTTTCATGGCTTTGTCCTTCTCGACCTCAGCCATCGCGGTTTCGAGCGCTTTGGGCGTGTCGATCTTCACCTCCTGGATGGCCATGGGGATGATGCGGGGGTTGGGAAGGTAGCCGGAATCGGCGCCGGCGCGGACGCCCTTGATGATGCCGCCTTCGCTGTCGGCGGCAGCCCAGGTGAACTCCCGCCTCACGCGCTTCGATTCGCTGACGTAGGTGGCGCGCCAGAAGCCGTGTCTGCCGGCGGCGGAAGGCGCCTCGGGGATCATGCCGCTTTCCAGTTTGAGCAGCTTGGCATCGGGCGCCCAGGTGCGGGCGACCTGGAAGGTCTGGAAGATGGCCGATTGCCCCGTTGCGGGCTCCGGCGGTTTGGGGGGCTCCTTTCTGGCGGGAGGACTCTGCGAACATCCGGCCAGAAGGATCAGCAGCGCGGGGAAGCAACGGGAGATTCGGATGCGGTTCATGGGGTTTCTCGCCTCACTCAATCATATTGAAGATTTGCACCGCCGCAAGCTCGGGAAGAAAGGATGCGGCGCGACACCGCAACCGGCCTGTGCCATAATACGGGCAACAGCAGTTTGACATCCATCCCGCAGAGGGAGGTTCCCATGATCCTCGCCGGACTCCGAAGAGCCGGGCTGGCGGCAGTGCTGGCTCTGGCCGTATGCGTTTCCATTCCGGGGCAGCAGCAGGGGGGCGGACAGACCGGAGGCGCGGGCGGAGGCACGGGCGGAGGCGCTGCGCCCACTCCCACTCCCACGCCGACGCCCACACCGACGCCTTCTCCCACGAAACCAACGGCGCCGACGCCGTTTCCCGGCCAGCAACAGCAGCCGGGATTCCAGGATTTCCAGCGGCCGATTTATCTGTCGGGGCGGGTGATGATGGAGGACGGCACGGCGCCGCCCGAGCCCGTGATGATGGTGATGGTGTGCAACGGACGGCCGCGTCCGCAGGGCTACACGGATTCCAAGGGCCGCTTCAGCATCGCTCTCGGGCAGAATCAGGGCGTGTTCGCCGATGCCAGCATGGACAGCACGGACATGCGTTCGGTGATGAATCCGAGCCCGACGCGCGGCATTTCGGAGCGCGAACTGGCGGGCTGCGAGTTCCGCGCCGAGCTGCCCGGCCACCAGAGCGACGTCATTCAGCTGGCAGGGCGGCGGGTGATGGACAATCCGGAAGTCGGCGTCATCGTGCTGCGGCGGCTGGCCAACGTGCAGGGCTTCACCTTCAGCCTGACGACGGCGAATGCGCCCAAGGAGGCGAAGAAGGCTTACGAGAAGGCGCTGTCCCTGGCCAAGAAACAGAAGGCGGCGGAGGCGGAACCGCACCTGCGCAAGGCAGTGGAGATCTATCCGAAATTCGCCGCAGCCTGGTTCGAGCTGGGCAACGCGCTGGAAGCCCAGAAGAAGAGTGAAGAGGCGCGGTCCGCGTACGAGAAATCCATCGAGGCTGACCCGAAATTCATCGGACCCCACCTGAGCCTCCTGCAACTCGCCCTGAATTCGCGGGACTGGGAACAGATCGCGGCGCGCAGCGAGACGGTGCTGAAGCTGAATCCTTTCAGCTATCCGCAGGTCTGGTTCCTGCACGGCGCGGCCGCATACAATCTGGGCCGGCGGGAAGAGGCCGAGAAGAGCGCGCGCGAGGCGATCAAGCTGGATCCGAACCACCGCAATCCGCGCGCCTACAGCCTGCTGGCGCATATTCTGGCCGACAAGGGCGACTATGCGGGCGCGCTGGACAACATGAAAGGATATCTGAGCTTCGCCCCGAACGCGCCGGACGCCGAGACGGTGAAAAAGCAGATCGTGGAGCTGGAGCGCCTGGTGGCGGCGCGTCCCGCGGCGCAGAATGCGCCGGCTCCCCAGCAGTGAAGCTCTGGTTCGGAGTCAGTTCCGCCGCGGCGCGCCGCGGCTGATGCGGCGCGCCTTCCAGAAGGCGTGGATGGAGAAGCCGAGCATCATGACCAGCATAAAGGCGCTGAGCAGGAAGCGCAGCAGGTGCTCGGGGCCCTGATCGATCTCCTTCCAGCCTGTCCATACGGGGCGCACCATCATCACGGCAAGAAGGAAGAAGAGGAATCCGAGGACTTCGTTCCACAGGGAGTGGAGCGGGCGGATCACCCCGGGCAGGACCGCGGCCAGGAATTTCTTCGCCAGCGTGAAAAAAGCCGTCATGCTCTTCCGCCTGCCATGCTAGCAGGGCTCCCGGACCCGTTGCAGCCGCGCTCACGAAAGGGAGGACGGCAGCCGATATTGAATTCAGGCGCGGCCTTCAGCCGCTCCGGACAGACGGGATGGTATCCTGAAAGCAGGGAAAACCTCACCTTGGACGAACGGCTCAAAGAACTGATGCAGGAACTCGGCCACGCGATCAACGAGTCGCTGTCGGACTCGGACCGCATCGCCGAAGCCATCGGGGAAATCAAGCGCGCCGGCTATGACGTTTTCCTCGTGCTGGAAGCGACCATCGGCTTCAACAAGCGGGACGAAAACGGAGAAGAAGGCGACACGGAGACCGTCGTCGAAACCCGGCTGGAGACGGATTTCGAGGAAGAAGTTTCCGAGAACCGCCGGCGCAGCCGCGAGCGCCGCGCGGGCAGAATCCGCTGGACCGCGCAGGACCAGAAATTCCTGCGCGCGCTCAAGATCGCCATCGACGAAGACAACGCCTGACGGCGCGTCCCGCCCAGATCCTGCGCCGCCGCTCCCATGCACCGCTGAAGGCGAAGTGTGCGCTGCGGGGCCGGCGCCTGCCAGATCTGAGAACAGCGTCAGCGCCTTGAAGGGGTGAGCCCGACCCGGCGCACGAGCGCATCGTGACGGGGCAGTCCGCGGAGCGAGGCCAGGCGCGGGTCGGCCTTGATCCAGACGGCCTCGGGCTCGCGGCGTTCGACGGCGCGCTCGAGCCAGTCGAGCGCCCGGTTCCGGTCGCCGAGCGCGGCGAACAGGCGGGCGGCGTCCATGGCATCCGCGCGGCCGGCGGCGGCCGCGGCTTCCACCTCGGGCGCCTGCCGGCGGGCGGTTTCGACATCTCCGCAAAGAAGCGCTTCCAGTCCGTGAGGGTTCAGGTCCTTCGCGCCGCGGCGTTGGCGGGAGGTCTGAAACGCGCGGCGGGCTTCGTCCCTGCGGCCCGCGTAAGCCAGCGCCATGCCGTAGTCCCAATAGACGTCCGGATGGAGCCCTTCCAGCTCCAGCACGCGCTCATACTGGCTGACGGCGTCGGCGGGGCGTCCGTCGATGAGCAGGAAAAAGGCGTAGGTGTAGTTCAGGAACAGCGGCAGCGGGTCCAGGTCGAGCGCCGTCCGGTACTCGGACTGCGCCTCCTTCAGGCGCAGTTCGGGCAGAAGCACGCCCACGGCGTAGAAGCCGCGGGCGGTGGCCGAGTGCGGATCCGCGTCGATGGCCTTGCGGAACGCGGCCTCGGCCGCAGTCCAGTTCCAGTCCTGCCAGGCCAGGCTGAGTCCGAGCGCGGCGTGGGCGTCGGCCAGGAGCGGATCGATGGCCACGGCGCGTTGGGCAGCCTGACGGGCGCGCGTCCATGCTTCGGCAGGCGGCATGAGCCCGTAGTATCCTGCCATGGTGGCCGCGACGGAGAGGGAGGCCAGCGCAGGGGCGTAGCCGGGGTCGAGCTGCAGCGAGTCCTCGAAATAGCGCACGGCCCGCAGCATGCTTTCCGCGGTGTTCATGTTGGCCTGCTGCCGGCCGCGCAGATAGAGATGGTAGGCCTCCAGGCTGGCGGGTCTTTGCACGGCCCGGCCTGCCGTTCCCGCCGCGCCCGTCTGGATGCGGAGTGAAGCGGCGATGGAGCGCGCAATCTCGTCCTGGATGGCGAAGACGTCGGCGGCGGTGCGCTCGTAGCTTTCCGCCCAGAGGGTGGCGCCGTCGCGGACGGCCACGAGCCGCGCGGTGACGCGGAGCCGCTGCCCCTGCCTGCGGACGCTGCCTTCGACCAGCATGGAGGCGTTGAGCTTGAGGGCCGCTTCATCGAGCGAGGGAGGCTTGCCGCGATACTCGGCCACGAGGCTGCGGGCCACGACGCGGAGGCCCGGCGTGCGGGCGAGGCGGTTGATGATTTCCTCGGTCAGGCCGTCGCTGAAGTATTCATTTTCGGGATCGCCGCCGACATTTTCGAACGGCAGGACGGCGATGGTGGCAACGGGCGCTTCGCGGAGGCGCCGCATGGAGCGCGCCTGCCACCAGCCGAGAGAGATGCCGATGGCGGCGAGCAGCACGAGAATACCGGCGAGCCGCCAGCCGCGGGGCATGGGAGTCAGTAGCGGCTGCGGCTGCGCCGGGGCGGGGGCGCTGGCGTACGAGAACTCGGGGATGTAGCCGCCCTTGGGAAGCGAAATGCGGACCTGGTCATCCCGGCCGGGGCCGTTGTAGTACTCTTCGAGCCGCGCCCGGAGCCGGCGGGCTTCCACGCGGACGACGGAGTCGATGCGCGGATCGAAGGAGGCATCGCGCCCGAAGAACTCGATGCCGAGGACGGACTCCTTCAGCCGGTCCGACTGGCCGGCGAGAGCGGTTTCGACGAGGTGTCGGAGGAAGTGCGGCAGGCGCCCGGCGGTGGCGAATCCCTCGCTGGAGACAACTGATTCGAGGGCGGCCCGGACTTCGTCCGCAGTCGGCCGATGTTCTGTCATTTCAGGGGGTTCTCCCGCGAGTATACCGTTAATGCTACCCGCTCATCCTGTTGCGGCCGCCGGGATCGCGCGCATTCTGGGGGCATGAACGAAACCTGGCCGGCCCGGCGCTACCATTCCTTTGACGCCCTGCGGGGCTCGATGATGCTGTTGGGGGTGGCGCTGCACAGCGCCGCCGCCTACTCGACGTTTCCAGACGTCTGGTGGCTGAAGGACCCGCGGACGAGCCGGCTGGCGGACCTGTTCATCCTGTGGGTCCACGCTTTCCGGCTGCCGCTGTTCTTCGTGATGAGCGGGTTTTTCGCCGCCCTGCTGGTGGAGCGCAGGGGCGTGCGCGGATTTGTTGAGAACCGCGCCGAGCGGCTGCTGCTGCCGTTTCTGCTGGGAATGGGGGCGATGTTTCCGGTTCTGCAAGCGGCCAGCGTCTACGCCCGGTTTTCGGTGCGGGATCCGGACCCATGGGGGCGCGTGGCGGAATGGTTGGCACAGGGGCGCCTGTGGCGTTCAATCCAGCCCATGCACCTGTGGTTCCTGATCGTGCTCATGATCCTCTGTGCAGGGGCGGCGCTCGCGGAACCCGCGCTGAGGCGCGTGCTGGCGGGCCGCTGGTTCGGTTGGCTGCTGGAGCGCAGGGGCGGCTGGCTTGCGTGGGCGGCGCTGACGTTCCTGTCGCTGCTGCCGATGCAATGGGGCGTGCTGGACACGCCGGGGCGCCTGATCCCGCAAGGCAGGGTGGCCGCAGCGTACGCCGTCTTCTTCGCGTTCGGGTGGGGCCTGTATCTGCACCGGTCAGGACTCGAGCGTCTGCGGCGGTTCGGGGCCGGAGCTGTGGCGGCGGGCGCCGTGTGCGCACTGGCAGCGGCGGGGGCGGTGGAGAGGCAGATGACGGCGCTGCCGCAGCGGGCCGTGTTCGCGCATCATGGGGCCGCGCTGCTGACGGCGCTGGCCTGCTGGCTGACCCTTCTGGGGCTGACGGGCATCGCCCTTCGCCGTCTGGATGACAGCTCGCCTCGGTGGCGGTATCTGGCGGACTCGGCCTACTGGGTCTATCTGTTCCATCCTCCCGTGCTGGTGGCCGTGCAGCTGCCGATGATGCGGCTGGGCTGGCCTGCGGAGATCAAGTGCGTGGCGGGGCTGCTGTTTGCCGTGCCGGTTCTGTTCTGGACGTACGGCCGGTGGGTCCGCCCGACGTGGCTTGGCGCCCTGCTGAACGGCCGCCGAATGCCGAGCGGGCTGCGTGCCAGAGCCGCTGGGGGCGGGGCGCCGGCCGCGTCTCCGGAATCCTGCGCGGTTCAATAGCGAAGCCAGTAATAGACCAGCTTCAGGTACTCGTTGTAGACGCCGAGGAAGCCGTGCTCGTTTTCCCACCAGCGGTCGACGCTGTAACGGCGATCCGGGACGGCGAAGAACGAGATGCGGATGTCCGAGCCGCGGAATTCCCTGCGGAAGATCCAGCGGGCGCGGCGCGTGTGGATGGCGTTCGTGACGACCAGGACGGAAGAGGCGGGATTGCCGCGGAGCCATGTACGGAAGGCCTTCGCCTCGTCGCGCGTGCTGGTGACGCCATCGGGGAAGGGGATCTCGTGGATCGCCTCGCGGGGCACGCCGTCGCGCCGGAGCATCTCCAGAGCCAGGTCGGTGATGTTGGGCACGAGGCCCATCTGGACGGCGCGGGAGGACTCGGCGCGGGCGATGGCGATGCGCGGGGCGAGGCCCTGTTTCCAGAGCGCGGCGGCAGCGCCGGGGCGGGTGTCGAGGTCGCCGTTGAGCAGGAAGATGAGATCGGCGCGCTTCGCCGGCTCCGCATCGACGAGCAGGTGGCCGGCGGCGGCGAGGATGCGCCACCGGGCGAGCCAGAGCGCGAGGGCGAGCACGAGGAAGACAGCAGATCCGATGATCAGGCGCCGGCGGGTCCGCATAATCTTCAGCGTAGCGTTGCGCCGGTTCCGGTGCGTGTCCGCAAGTCCGCGGGGCATAATGAGATTTGACCCCGGACAATGCCATTGGAGAGGCCCGGCAGTGGATTGCCGCCGCAGAGCGGATCGCCGCGCTCACGGGGGCGGGCATCTCGGCCGAGAGCGGCATCCCGACGTTCCGCGGCGCGGGCGGTCTGTGGCGGAATTTCCGCGCCGAAGATCTGGCGACGCCGCAGGCCTTTCAGCGCGATCCGAAGACCGTCTGGGAGTGGTACGACTGGCGGCGCGGGCTGATCGCGGAGGCGAAGCCGAACCTGGGCCACTACGCGCTGGCGCAGCTCGAGCAGCGCCTCGGAGACCGCTTCACGCTGATCACGCAGAACGTGGACGGACTGCACAACCGCGCGGGTTCGCAGCGCGTGCTGAAGCTGCACGGCGACATCTGGTGGACGATGTGCATCGCCTGCCGGGAGGTGCGGAGCGACTTCCGCGCGCCCCTGCCGGAGCTGCCGCCGCGCTGCGAAGCCTGCGGCGGGATGCTGCGTCCCGGCGTGGTGTGGTTCGGCGAGCCGCTGCCCGGAGCGACGTGGGAGCAGGCGGAGGAAGCCGTGCGGCGGTGCGATCTGCTGATCGTGGCGGGCACGAGCGCCGTCGTGTATCCTGCGGCGTCGCTGGCGCCGCTGGCGCAGCGCCACGGGGCGCGCGTGATTGAAGTGAACACGGAGGAAACGCCGCTGAGCGGCGCGGCCGATCTCTGCCTGCGAGGGCCGTCGGGCGAGATTCTGCCGCTGATCATTGAATCATGAGAATCGCCTATTTCGACGCCTTTTCCGGCATCGCCGGAGACATGACGGTGGCTGCGCTGATCGACGCGGGCGCGGACGCGCAGGCTCTGTTCGACGCGCTGGACTCGCTCGGCACGGGCGCGCGGTTCCGCGCGGAGAAGGTGAAGCGCAAGGGCATCGCGGCGACGCACTTCTCCGTCGAGCACGAGGACCAGAAGAAGCACCGCCACCTGCCGCACATCGTGAAGATGATTGAAGGCTCGCGGCTCGGGGAACGGGCGAAACAGAACGCGATCAAAGTGTTTCAGGCGCTGGGAGAGGCGGAAGCGAAGGTGCATGGCGTGCCCGTCGAGAAGGTCCATTTCCACGAGGTCGGGGCGGTCGATTCGATCTGCGACATCGCGGGGGCGTGCCAGGCGCTGGAAATGCTGGGCGTGGAGGCGGTGTACGCATCGAGGGTGAACACGGGCAGCGGAACCGTGGAGGCCGATCACGGCGTGATGCCGGTGCCCACGCCGGCGACGGCGCTGCTGCTGAAGGGCGTGCCGGTGTATGCGCGCGGGCCGGAGACGGAACTGACGACGCCCACAGGCGCGGCGATTCTGGCGGCGCTGGCGCGGGGCTACGGGGCGATGCCGCCGATGACGATCGAGCGCGCGGGTTTCGGCGCGGGCACGAAAGAGTTCCCGATGATGGCCAACGCGCTGCGCGTGCTGATCGGGCTGGCGAGCGGCGCGCCCGAAACGGAGCTGGTTTCGGTGATCGAAGCCAACATCGACGACGCGACGCCGGAGCTGCTCGGCTACGCCATGGAGAGGCTGCTGGAGGACGGCGCGCTCGACGTCACGCTGGAACCGGTGTACATGAAGAAGCAGCGGCCGGGCGTGCGGCTGTCCGTGATCGCGCCGCCCGCGGCGCGCGAGCGGCTGGCTGCGCTGCTGCTCGAGGAGACGACGACGCTTGGCGTCCGCTTCTGGGAAGCGGAGCGGCGCGTGCTGCCGCGGCGCCATGAAGAAGTGGAGACGCCGTACGGCCGCGTGCGCGTGAAAGTTTCGCCTTCGGGCAGCGCGCCGGAATTCGAGGACTGCCGCCGGCTGGCGAAGGAGACGGGCCGGCCGCTGAAGGAGATTTACGCCGCGGCGATCGCGGCCTACAGGAATCCGCAATGAGCGAGAAGTTCTACATTACGACCCCCATTTACTATGTGAACTCGGCGCCGCATCTGGGCACCGTGTACTGCACGCTGGCCGCCGACACGATCCGGCGGTACCAGGGCATGCTGGGCCGGAAGACGCTGCTCGTGACGGGAAGCGACGAGCACAGCCAGAATGTCGAGCGGGCGGCGAAGAAAAAAGGGCTGTCTCCGCTGGACTTTTCCACGGAACTGGCGGCGGAATTCCAGCGGGAATGGAATCTGTTCGGCATCCCGTACCGGTTCATCCGGACGTCGGATCCGCGCCACCATGCCACGGTGCAGTGGCTGTTCGACCGCTGCCGGGCCAATGGATACATCGAAAAGGGCGCCTACACGGGCCAGTACTGCTTCAACTGCGAGCTGTACGTGAACGACGCGCAGCCGGGCGATCCGTGCCCTGACTGCCAGCGGCCGACGGAGACGGTGACGGAAGAAAACTATTTCTTCAAGCTCTCGGCTTTTGAAAAACCGCTGCTCGATCTGTATGAAAAGCAGCCGGATTTCGTGGTTCCGGACTACCGGATGAACGAAATCCGCTCTTTCGTGAAGGGCGGGCTGCGGGACCTTTCCATTACGCGGTCGAACCTGCAGTGGGGCATCCCGGTGCCGGTGGAGGGCCACCACGTGTTCTACGTGTGGTTCGACGCGCTGATCAGCTATCTGACGGCGGTGCGCGACGAGGAATGGTGGCCGGCGGACGTGCACCTGATCGGGAAAGACATCCTGCGGTTCCATGCCATTTACTGGCCGGCGTTTCTGATGGCGGCGGATCTGCCGCTGCCGCGGCGGATCGTGGCGCACGGCTGGATTCTGAAGGACTCGGTGAAGATGTCGAAGTCGCGGGGCAATGTCGTGCGTCCCGAGCCGCTGCGGCAGGTGATCGGCGCCGACGGGTTGCGGTATTTCCTGCTGAGGGAGATTCCGTTCGGGCAGGACGGCAACTTCAGCTACGACGCGCTGATCACGCGGCTGAACGCGGATCTGGCCAACGGGCTCGGAAATCTGGTCTCGCGCACGCTGACGATGATCCGGCAATACCGCGGCGGGCGCATTCCGGCGTTCACGGCGGACGAGGCGATCCGCGCGCAGGCGGAGGAGACGATCCGGGCGTGGCGGGGCTCGTTCGATGCGTTCGAGTTTCACCGCGGGCTGGAGCAGCTCTGGTCGCTGCTGGGCGCAGTGGACAAGGCCATCGTGGCCTATCAGCCGTGGCTGCTGGCGAAGAAGGACGACGCGGAAAGCCAGGCGAAGCTGGATACGATTCTCGGAACCGCGGCGGAGGTGATCCGCATCGCGGCGGTGCTGCTGGCGCCCGTGATGCCGGAGGCCATGCAGAAAATCTGGTCGCAGCTCGGCATGGAAGGCATCGTGGAAAGTGAGAGGATCGACCGGCTCGCCTGGGGCGGTTTGCGGGAAGGGCAGGCGATCGGAGAGGTGGAAGCGGTGTTTCCGCGCCTCGACATGGCGAAGACGATTCAGAAGATCGAGGAGCTGGACGAGGTGGAAGCGGACCGGATCGCCGCGCTGCTGGGCAAGGCGGAGGCGCCCGCTCCGGCGCAGTGGCAGCGGCCGGAGGGCGTGCCGCCGCTGGAGCCGGAGATTACGATCGAGGATTTCGCGAAAGTGGATCTGCGCGTGGCGCAGGTGCTTTCGGCCGAGCGGGTGAAGGGCGCCGACAAGCTGCTGCACCTGACCGTGGACGTGGCGGAGGAGAAACCGCGCACGATTGTGGCGGGCATCGCGCAGCAGTATGAGCCGGAGCAGCTCGTGGGGCGGAAAGTGGTGATCGTGGCGAACCTCGCGCCGCGGAAGCTGCGGGGGCTGGTTTCGCAGGGAATGATCGTGGCGGCGTCGCTCGAAAACGGGCCGCCGGTGCTGGTGGCGCCGATCGGGGACGTGCCAGCCGGGGCCAGACTGAAATGACCGTCCCGCTGATCGACACGCACTGCCATCTGGACGCGCGCGCCTTCGACGCCGACCGGGAGGCCTGCATCGAGCGCGCCCGCGCAGCCGGCGTGGAGCGGCTGGTGGCCATTGGCACGGGCGACGGGCCGCCGGACCTGGAGGCGGGCATCCGGCTGGCCGAGCGGTATCCGTTCATCACGGCGACCGTGGGCGTGCACCCGCATGATGCGGCCAAAGCCACGGAAGAGACATGGCCGGAGCTGGCGGCCCTGATGGGGCATCCGAAGGTGGTTGCGGTGGGGGAAATCGGGCTGGATTACCACTACGATTTTTCGCCTCGGGACGTGCAGCAGGCCGTGTTCGCCCGGCAGCTGGAGATGGCGCGCGAGGCGGGGCTGCCCGTGGTGATCCACACGCGGGAGGCGTGGCAGGACACGGTGGAGCTGATCCGCCGCCACGGAGCGGCGGGCGGCGTGTTCCATTGTTTCTCGGGAGGCCCGCGCGAGGCCGAAGAGGCGCTTGAGCTGGGATTCCATGTCAGTTTTTCGGGCATTGTGACGTTCCCCAAGGCGGAGGAGATCCGGGAGGCGGCACGGCTGGTGCCGGACGACCGGCTGCTGATCGAGACCGACGCGCCGTATCTGGCGCCGGCGCCGTACCGCGGGAAGCGGAACGAGCCGGCGTATCTGGTGGAAACGGCCCGCTGCGTGGCCCAGCTGCGCGGCGCCGGGCCGGACCGGATCGCCCGGCTGACCTGGGACAACTGGAGCCGCCTGTGTTTGCAGGGAACCGTAACGAATCGCTAAACTTGAGGCATCCGATGCCTGCCGGAAAGCTGGGCCTGGCGCTCACCGCGCGCGAAATCACCGCTTTGGTGGCCGATGATCTGAAACAGGTGGAGAGCGTCTTCCGGCTGGAATCGATCGGCAGCGTCGACGCGGTTGCCAGCATCGCCAGCTACCTGCAGGGCAACGGCGGCAAGAGGCTGAGGCCGATCCTGCTGCTGGTGAGCTGCCGGCTGTTCCGCGATCCGACGCCGGAGGCCATTCAGCTGGCGGCAGTGGTGGAGCTGATCCACACGGCCACGCTGGTGCACGACGACGTCATCGACGAGGCGAAGACGCGGCGCGGGAAGAGTTCCGCCAACGTCGTCTGGGGCAACCAGATTTCCGTGCTGGCCGGCGACTGGCTGTACATGCAGGCGTTCCAGATCGCGCTGCGGCTGCGGCGGTTCGACATCCTCGATCTGCTGATCACGCTGACGCAGCGCATGGTGGACGGCGAGCTGCTGCAGCTGGAAAGATTGGGCCGGATCGACATCAGCGAAGCGGACGCGCTGGAGCTGATCGATCACAAGACGGCGAGCCTTTTCGCGGCGTGCACGAAGCTGGGCGGCATCGCTGGCGGCGCGAGCGAGGAAGAGCAGGCGCTGCTGAGCGATTTCGGGTGGAACCTCGGCATGGCGTTCCAGATCGCGGACGACATTCTCGACTTCACCGCGCGCGAGTCCGTGCTGGGCAAGCCGGTGGGCAACGATCTGCGCGAGGGCAAAGTGACTCTGCCGCTGTGTTACGCGCTGGACGGCGCGACAGAGGAAGAGCGCGCCGGCGTGCAGGCTGTTCTTGAAGACCGTGCATACCAGCGCGCGAGCTTCGACCAGATCAAGGCCGTGGTCGTGCGTCACGGCGGCATCGAACGGGCGCGGCAGCGGGCGCGGGAGTTCACGGCCAAGGCGCGCGGGCTGCTGGAGCAGTTTGCCGACACGCCCGCCCGCGCGGCGCTGCTGGCGGCGACGGATCTGGTGGCCGACCGCGACCGCTGACAGGCCTGAAGCCGGGATCAAGTCATGGACCGGCGCGGCTTCGTTCTGACTCCGGCGGCGGCGCTGGCTCTTTCCTGCCGCCCGAAGAGGGCGGAAGATGGATGGCCCGCGGCCTGGGACCGGCTGCTGCTCGAAAAGGCGATCCGGTCGCGCGACCAGCGATTTGATCCGGCGCACTCGATGCTGCGCGTTCTGCTGGGACCCGAATACCGCTACCACACGAGGCTGCGCGAGTGCCAGGCGCATCCGACGCGCGAATCGCTCGAATATGCGCTGCTGCTGCTGGAGCCGGGTTCGCCGGAACGCACGGAGCGTGCGTTGCGGATTCTGGACCGCGTGCTGGCGCTGCAGGTGAGGGATCCGGCCTCGCAGTGGTACGGGCTGTGGGGGTGGTATCTGGAAGAGCCGCCGGAAAAGATGGCGCCGGCGGACTGGAACTGGGCGGACTTCAACGGATCCCTGCTGGCGCAGATCGAATTGCGGCACGGGGCGCGGCTGCCCGAGGATCCGAGGCGCCGTCTGCGCGAGGCGCTGCTCCACGCCGCGCGCTCCATTCAGCGGCGCGACGTGCGGCCAGGCTACACGAACATCGCGGTGCTGGGCGGGTTTGTGACTCTCGCCGCGGGCGAACTGCTGGAGGACCGGGATCTGGCGGACTACGGGCGCGAGCGGATGCGGCGCGTGTGCGCCGAGATCGACCGCACGGGCAGCTTCGCCGAGTACAATTCGCCAACGTATGCGCGCGTGACCCTGGCGGCGCTGGTGCGGATCCGGATGTATGTGAAGGATGAAGAAGCGCGGCGGCGCGCGGCGGCAGTGGAGCGGCGGCTGTGGGAGCACATGGCGGCGCACTGGGACGCGGCGAGACGGCAGTTCTGCGGGCCGATGAGCCGCTGCTATTCGAACGACTTCGGCCAGCCCGTCTGGTTCGAGAAAGCGCTGCGCAGGAGGCTTGGGCTGTCCACGCCGGAAAACCGCACGGGGGAGGATGACGGAGAAACGGCGCTGCACGACTACCGCTGCCCGGAGGACCTGGCGCCACGGTTCCTCAGCCCCGCGCCAGGGCGGATGCACCGGGAGCTTTACATCGCGGAACCGCCCACTTCCGGAGCGTCCTTCTTTTCGCGTGATTTCTCATTGGGGAGCGCCTCGCGCAGCGACTTCTGGGTGCAGCGGCGGCCGCTGATCGGCTACTTCGGCGATGCTTCGCGGCCGGCGCGCGTGATTCAGCTCCGGGTGGTGAAGGACGGCTATGACTTCGCGTCGGCCGTGTTTCACAGCGTGCAGGACCGCGGCCGCGTGCTGGCGGTGATCGGATTCCGCGATCCTGGCGGCGACCGCCACATCTCGCTGGATCCGGTGCGCGACGGGCGATTCGAGTGCGGGCGGCTGTTCGCCGAGTTTCATGTTGACGGGTTGTCCGGCGGCGCCCGCATCGAATCCGATGAACGGCGCGTGGAGGCTGACAGCACGCTGGTGCGCGCGCGGCTTCTGCTTCTGGGAGGACGTTTCGGCGGACGGCGGCTGGAGCTGCGCGTCCATCCGCGGGACGGTTCACTGACGGCGACCATCGACTTCAAGCCTCCGGACGCGCCGCGGCTGGTGGAGTGGGCGCGGGTGCAGACAGGCTTCGCGGCGCTGGCGCTCGAGGTGGCAGACGCCGGCGCTCCGTTTACGGAGAGCGAGCCCACGATGCGGGCGGAGGGGAATCTCGCGGAGCTGGCATGGGGCGACCTGTCGATGCGGGCGCTCGTGCGCGTGGCGCCAGTGGAAGAGCACGAGCGCGTGTTCGAGGCGCGCATCGGAGGCCGGCCTGCGCCAACACCCCGGCTGAGCGAAGTCCTGCTTGCCTGAGCCGCGCTTCCCGTGCAGGATTACCAGCCGCAATTGCGGCACGGCAGCCAGACGGTGTAGTCGGCAGGGCCGCGGTCGTGAAAGGCGTAATAGGGGATGAACGTGAGCCGCACGCGCTGCTCCGGCAGAATGGGCTGGTAACTGTAGAGCGGCTGTTTTTCGAGAGGCGGGCTGTAAGCAAGTCCGGAGGCGCGCAGCAGCACGGCGCCGGAGAGCGCGCCCGCCGCGGGCGCGGTTTCGATTGCGGCGCTGCCGTCGAGCGCGGCATCGAAGACGGAAAATCCGGGGTTGTCGCGGCTCTCGAGGCAGTAGATGAACGGGCCGCGCTGCAGCGCCGCTTTTCCGTAATCCTCGCTGACGCGCGGATTGGCGAACACGCGGCGCGGGGCCATGCTGAAGGCGAGACGGACGCGGTCTCCGGCGCGCCATACACGCTTCAGGGCCAGATATTCATTTGGACGGACGGAGTCCAGCAAAGGCTCGTCATTGATCCTGGCCTGAGAATTGTCCGACCAGGATGGGATGCGGACATAGAGCGTGAATTCCTTCGGCTGTTGCGGCGAGACTGCGATCTCCGCCTCGCCCTGCCAGGGCTGCCCGGTGCGGATGGCCAGGCGGAGCGGCTCGCCCGACTCCAGCTTCCAGTCCAGAGTGGCGTTGTCATAGAAGTGCACCCAGACGCCGTCTTTCGAGGTGCTGAAGAAGTATGCGCCCAGAGCGGTAAACGTGCGCTGGAGGTTCGGCGGGCAGCACGTGGTGGAATACCAGGGATTGCGGATGCGGTCCGAGGCGGGCGCGGCCAGCGGGTTGCGGTAGCAGTACAGCGTGCCGCTGGACGACATGCCCGAGCAGATGCCGTTGTAGAGAGCGCGCTCCATCAGGTCGGCGTACTTTGCCTCGCCGGTGAGGTGCAGCAGGCGCTGGTTGAAGAGCATGCCCGCAATGGCGGCGCAGCTTTCCGTGTAGGCCTGCTGGTTGGGCAGTTCATAGGCGTCTCCGAAGGTTTCGCCGGCGGCGCGCGAGCCGACGCCGCCGGTGACGTACATTTTGCGGAAGGCGAGATCCTCCCAGAGGCGCAGGATGGTGGCGCGGAAGGCTTCGTTGCCGGTTTCGAGGACATAGTCGGCCGCGCCTGCGGAGGCGTACAGCGCACGCACGGCGTGACCTTCCAGCTGCGTGCGTTCGGTGAACGGCTTGCCGGAGAAGATGTAGACGAGGTCGCGCTCGCGCAGCTTGAGGCGTTCCCGCTCGACGCCGCTGAACAGGTACTCGGCGAGGCCCAGATATCGGCGGTCTCCGGTGGTGCGGTAGAGCTCGGCGAGGGCGAGTTCGAGCTCCGGGTGACCCGTCAGGAGCGGCTGCTTCGGGGCGGGGCCGAAATCGCGCAGGAGATACTCGACGAATTTGACTCCGCCATCGAGCAGCTTCCGTTTGCCGGTGGAGCGGTAACAGGCGATGCCCGCCTGGAGCAGATGGCCGAGACAGTACAGCTCATGGCCGGTGACCTGCTGCTGCCAGCGCAGCGGGGCGCGGTCTTCGACGAACCACGTGTTCAGATAGCCGGAAGGCTCCTGCGCGGCAAGGATCGTATCGGTGAGTTCGCCGAGAGTGGCCTCGAGTTTCGGATCCGGCCGGACCTGCAGGCTCCAGGCGGCGGCTTCCATCCACTTGTAGAGATCGGAATCGGTATAAAGAGGGCCACGGCGGGGCGGCTGGCGGTCCGGGCGGGCGAGCCGGCGGAAGTTGTCCACGATGCCGTTCTTTTCCAGCAGTTCCAGCAGCGTGGGAATGGAGCTCTCGATGGTGACGTCCTGGCGCGTCTTCCAGAAACCGGGCTGGAACTGGACGGCGCGGACAGGGACCGGGTGAAGCCGCGCGTGAGGGCTGTTCCGGAGATGCAGCAGGCCCTCTTCCCGCCATGGCTGCTGCGCGGCTGCAAAGGAAGCTGTCAGGAAGGCCAGCAGGACGGGGTTGGGCATGGAACGGTTGTATCAAACCGCAGCGACGGCGGTCAGCCGAGCGGAGTGCGGAGCTTGCGGCGGAGGAACTCGCGGTCTTCCGCCGTCGACATGGCGAGGAATGCGGCGGCGCCCGCCGCTGCGCTGACAGAGGCAGCGAGGAAGAGTTGCGCCCAGCTCGAAACGGGCATCGCATGGCGGAACAGCAGGGCGATGACGCCCGTGGCCGCGCCAGTCAGAAGCGCCGGGACAATGCTGCGGAGGAGATACTCACGGACCGGGATGCCCGATTCCCGAAGCGCGTAAGGCACAAGCGTGAAAACAGCAATCCCGATGCTTGAAGCCAGCTTGACCAGCGCCACGGCGGCCAGGCCTTTCCAGCGGATGGCGAAGACGCCGCCGGCGACGATGAACAGCGCCTCGACGGCGAGCGCCGCCGTCGGGACGCGCAGCCGGCGCGTGCCCAGAAGGTACTGATAAGGGACGGCCATGAGGGAGCGGAGGATCATGGCCGCGCCGTAAAGGAGGAGGACCGTGTCGCTCCGCTCCCAGACGCCGCCGCTCAGATAGCGGGGGCCGACCCATAAAGCGAGGAACGGCTGGCCGAGCGCTGTCACACCCCCCAGGAGCAGGAAGGCGAGGGAGCAGGTCCAGCGGTTGACGCGCAGGAAAAACGTGCGGGATTCCTCCTTCTGGCCGGAGGCCGAGAGGGCGGTGAAATAGGGCGCCAGCACGGCGCTGAGTGCGGCTGTCAGGCGCCTTGCATGCAGGGCCAGATAGCGGCCGATGTGGTAGCGTGCGACGGCCGCCGGGCCAGAGTGCTGCACGATGACGAGCTGGTCCGTCTGGAATGCCAGCAGCTCGCTCACCCGCATCAAGAGATTCGCGCTGCCGTAGGACGTGAGCTGCTTCACCACGGGCTTATCCAGAGCCGGCGGCCACAAGTCCGAGATCACCTTCCAGCGGTGGAGAATGAACTGCTGCGCGACCCAGGGCAGCATGGTGCCTGCAGCCTGCGCGAGGGCGACGAACAGCAGGCCGGCGCCTGCCTCGATGGCGGCGAAGACGAAGAGACCCGAAGCCAGGGTTCCCGCGATGTTGGTGGCGGCCAGCCAGTCGTAACGCCTGAGCCCGCTGAGAACCGAGCCAGCGAGCGTGCCCGTCAGATTCAGCGCCAGGACGGCGAAACTCAGACAGAGAACGGACCGGACGGTGGATTCGTCCAGAGGTCCGGTCCGGATCCAGCGGACGGCCAGGGCTGCCAGCGGCCAGGAAGCCAGCAGCCCGATTCCGGTGATGCCGCAAAGGAGCCAGAAGGCGTTCCGGATGACGGTGCGCAGCCCGCTCTGCTCGCCTGAGGCTGCGGCGCGTGCGACGTAGTATCCGATGGCGTTGCGGAGGCCGAAATCCAGCAGGCCGAAGTAGCCGGAAAGCTCCCAGGCCACGCTCAGCAACCCATAGGAGGTGTCTCCCAGGCGGCGGAGCATATACGGCGCGAGAAAGAACGTGACAAGGACCGTGACCCCGAAATGCAGGCCGCTCAGCAAAGCCCCGCCGCCAGCACCGACAGAGCGGAATGCCTCCGGCGATGCGGAGCCGGCGCCATGCGGCCGGTCAGCGCCGGCCATTGCTTGCCCCCGTCAGCCTCCGGATGGGGCGGCGTTGCCTGCGATCTGCAACGCTGCCAGTCGAGGACAGGAAATTCATCGTGGAAGGCCAGGACGCGGCGGTCAGGCGCTGCCGCGCCACATGCGCCAAGATAGCACGGAGCGGCGGCGCCGGGTCATGAACCATCTTCCTGGACGGCGAACAGCGCCTCCGCCGCCTGCTCCGGGCTCAGGAACCGGGCTGTGTCTGCGCGATGAACAGGGCGGATATCGAACCATCGCAAGCCCGGCAGCCGCCAAGAAGTGATCACCAGCCGCCGTTGCCATCCCAATTGCGCGAACAGCCGGTGCATCGGCTTGTTCCGGACGACGCAGGCGCTGTGAACCACCCTGCCGGACTCGCGCGCTGCGACGGCTTCGTACATGGCACGGGCCAATCCGTGGCGCCTCCATTCTTTTGCGACAAGGACCTTGGAGATGTAGGCGTGGCCCTCCTGGAGGGGGACGTGCAGATCGAGATAGTCGATCCGGGCGATGCGCCGCTCCACCCACAGGTAAGAGCAGATGCGGTTGTTGCGGACCATGGCGAGAAGATCCGAATCGCCGCGCTCCATCCATTGGCGCGCCTCGCCGAGCGTCAGCCAGCCGCCCGGATAGCCGAGCGGCTCGAGTTCGGCAGCCTGAATCAGCCGGAACTCGAAACCTTCCGGAAGAGCCGGGGCGCCCCGGGCTGCCAGGGGCTGGAGGCAATAAAAAACGAGACGCCTTCGCCAGGCAACCAATCCCAGCCGTTCCAGCCTCCACTGAAGCGTGCTGAGCAATCCGCTCATGCGCAATCCCGCGATCCGATGCGCGAACGCCGGACGGCATCCGACAGCGCCAGCGCCGGCCGGAGCCAGTAGCCGAAGTCGCGGAGACCCAGCCTGTGCGCCCCGGCGGCGGCGGCCAGCAGGGGCACGTTCAGATAGTCCGCCGCCAGCCGGCCCCGGCGCCATTCTGACAACACATGGCGGCAAAACACGGCGGTTTTCCTCGACCTCCATTCCTGATTCAGCTGCCATTGAGTTTTCAATGGCGGACCTTCGCGAGGCAGAGGGCAAGGCAGGCGTCCCGGGTAGCTCTGCCACGGCACCCGGACGCAGTCTTGCGGAACCCTCTGCAGCACGGCGTGGTAGAGCCGGTGAGACAGATATGGATCGAGGGGCGGCGCGAGGCGAAGCACCGAATGCAGCACGCGGCGGTCATAAAAAGGCAGGGCCAGATCGAGACCGATACCCGGCGCAATTTCGAAGAAGTCGTGCAAATGCCGGCGGAGGTCGTTCAGAATCACAAACAGGTGCATCGCCTTTTGCGCGGGGGCATGGGCGTACTGGGACAGGGCCTCGCGCATCGCCCTGGGTGCGTGCTCCGCTGCAAGAGAGCGCCATTGCGGGCGGAACAGCCGGCCGGGCATTTCGTGGCCCTGGAGATACTCGCCGATGGCCGGCTCGATTTCACCGCGCCCGAACCTTTCCATGACTCCGGGGGGCATCAGCAGAAATCCCACCGTTTCGCCGCCGCCATCCCCGCTGAAAACGCGTCCGGGCGTCAACGGGGCGGCGGCCGCCGCCAGAACGTGCGCCGTTGTGGTTCCGATGGTGCGCGGGGCGGCTTCGACCGTGTATTCCGCTTCTTCCAGGGTGAGTCCGAGAAGCAAGGCGAAGCGCCTTGAATATTCGTAATCCTCGCTTTCCGGGATGCGCAGCGTGGAAACGCGGAGCGGGATGTCCATTTCGTGAAGCAGCGCGACAATCCAGCGCGAGTCCAGTCCGCCGGACAGGAGCGCCTTTGCTGTCCCGCCCGCGCCCGGCGCACGGTCGCGCACGGCTGCCGAAACAGCCTGAACGCAGCCGTCCGCCACATCTTCCAGAGACAGAGAAAACAGCTCGATCCGGGACCAGTCGAAATACCGGTCCCGGCGGATCTCTGACGGCGTCCAGAGGAGGTATTCCGAATCCCGCAACACGCGGATTTCCTCATAAAGAGTCCGGTCCGCCAGCGGATAACAGAACGCTTCCTGCTCAACGAAGGCCGCGAAGTCAAAGGTGCGTGGAAGAGAGGGCAGATACAGCAGAATCTCCAGCATGGTGGAGAAGACCAGCGCGCTGCCGCATCGCGCGAAATACAGCGGACGTCCGCCCAGGCTGTCTGCCGCGAGCCAGAGCCTGCGCTCCGCGCTGTCCCAGGCGAGGGCGGCGAAGGTGCCGTTGGCCTGCGACAGACCCTCCGGGCGGTTCCTGCAAAGGCAATCCAGCAGACGTTCGAGGACTGCTGGCTGGTCTTCTTCTGGCGGGCCGCCTTCCCAGATGAGCTCGCCTGCCAGGGCCGCCAGTCCGCGCGGGGACTCGATCCTGGCGAAGGCGCGCGGCCGGGAGGCGCCGCACCAGAGCGTCAGAGGCCCCGAGTCCATCTGCTCGAAGGAGAGATTGAGCCTCTCCAGAGCGGCTTTCAATTCACGTGGCAGGTTTCCGCCATCGCCCGTGCAGCAGACTCCGCAGAAATACACCTCCCTCATGATGACACCGCCCTGGCGGGCCTGCACAGGAGCAGCCCCTCCGTCCGGGGGTGGAAGCACCTGGTTTGAGGACTTTTGCCCTGCGCGAAGAATCCGCGTAACCTTTTTGCCCGATGGCGCCGTCCTATAGGCAATCCCCGTTACGAGTGCGGGCGCCCTCACCCCAACACCCAAACCGGCGCCCGCATGCCTCCTCTCCCGCAATTCTCCTGTGCCAGGCGCGTCCAGCCAGACGGCGCAGCGCCAGGGGCGGGAAACTCCGATCGAGGCGGATTACAGAGGCTGCTGGGTGGTGATTTCGTACCACGGCGTATCCGCGCTCAGGCGGAAACGGTGCCCCTGCGGCGTTCTCTCCACCGGAAGGGGCGCCATGCGTTTGCCGGCGCTGTCCAGCGGATACACCGAGATGGCGCGGAACTTTGATTTCAGGGTGACCGTGGCGCCAATGTGCTCCATCACGACCGGTCCCGTCACGGAATAGGGCGACGATGGCCGGTCCGGGTTCACCGGCGCCAGGGTGAACCACGAGGGGTCCTTCTGGTAGGGAATCAATTTCTGTTTCTCGCCCAGCGTAAATCCCGGATTGGTGAGCAGCATCCGCGCCGAAGTTTCCAGCGGTTTTCCATCCAGCGCCGTGAGGAGGATCGAGGCGAAGCCGCGGTCGGCGGAGGAAAGCGCGACCGTCATTGGGCCGGCGCTGGCCGGTTCCTCGAGAACGAAGCCGAAGACGCCGGCCGCCTGCTCGGCGTGAATCAGGAAGATCTGGCGGAGCGGATCGTAGGAAATGTCGCCGTTTTCGGCCCGGTAGGGAGGCTGGGTCTTTTCGGGGCGCGGCGCGGTCTCCACGGTGGGATCAACGGCCACGCGGCGCTGGAACGCCAGGTTCGGGTCGATGCCGAGATTTTCAAAAAACGCGGCCAGGCGGAACTGCATGCGCTCCGCCGTGGCCTTCTCGCGCAGCGAGCGGGGCAGCGGAATGACATGCTCGCGCTCCGCCGGACGGACCAGCCCTTTGCGGAACAGGTAACCAGCCTGTCCAAACGCCGCGAGCTTCGTGAAATCCCCGTTCAGGTCGAACGCCGAGGGCGCATTGCGGTTCCAGTTGCGGCCGTGCTCGTAGGCAAAGTGCATCACGCCGTCCCAATCCTGGAAGGCGGCGAATGCGGCGAAAGTGGGGTCGATCTCGGCAGCCTGCCGGTTCGGGTAAGGCTGGTTGAATTCGCTCACCGTATAGGGCTTGTTGGCCTGCCGCGCGAAGGCCTTGTGCAGGTACTGCAGGTAACCGGAGCCTGCGCCGGAGGTGTCGCGGATGCGCCAGTCTGTCGAGTCCCAGGGACGGTTGGGGAAATTGTAGTGGTCAATGTAGAAGTGATCGTCGATGTAGTCGAGCCCGGCGTGCGTGTCGAAGTTCAAGGGGCCGCCGAATTCGACCTGCGTGCCGGTGACGGGGACGGACGGACCGAGCCGCTCCCGGACGACGGCGGCAATCCGATCCAGGTAGGCCCTGTCCCGCGCGATCACTTCTTCGAGCGTGGCTTCCGGCCAATATTTCTTCAGCGCTCCAGTCTGGAACGAGTAGAGCAAAGAGCTTTCGTTGTTGATCTCGACCATTGCCAGGACGGGGTCGTCCTTCAGGCGCAGGGAATCGATGATTTTCCGGGCGAACTCGCACTGAAGCTCCACCAACCGGTCATCGAGGATGTGGAGGGGCTTCGACTGGTTCGGGATGGGGAAATCGAACGAACCGATGGGATCAACGCCGGGACGGAATGTGTAGCCGACGTGGAGATTGAGGTTGACGTAGATGCCCTCTTCGCGGAGGGCGTCGAGCAGGATCCGGAGCCGGTCCACGGCGACGGGGTTGAGCGTAGGATAGGGATCTGTAGTGAGGATCGAGCGGGCGTTGGAAGGATCGGAGTCCGGGCTCGTGTCCATGTGATGGAGGCGGACCAGGTTGACGCCGAGGCGGCGCAGGCGTTTGGCGATCCGGGCGGAGTCGGCGGGTTCGGGGAAGTTGGCGCCGAATGCGAGATTCACGCCCCAGAAGCGGACGCGGCGGCCGAGCGCATCGACGAAGCGGCCGTCGCGCACGGTGATGCGGTGATCGGGCGTCAGCGGCTGGTTCAGGAACGAGAAATCGACCGGGCCGATGAGGTTGTCCTGATCGATGGCGACGCGGAAC
>Ga0209381_1002286_pt1 | contig 24835 bp, 24 predicted proteins | sample DewCreD2012metaG_FD_184111 | JGI IMG/M metagenome (GOLD analysis project Ga0209381, IMG submission 184111) | Hot spring sediment bacterial and archeal communities from British Columbia, Canada, to study Microbial Dark Matter (Phase II) - Dewar... ...
GTGCGAGGGCAGACGTAGGATCAATAACTTACCGCACGATTTTCGTGACCGAGTGGGATATTTCAGCGACCTGCTCAATGCCGATCGGACCTGGACGAGACTGCCGGCAGTAGCGCAGCTCTGCCGGCTGCCTCCTGGGGACAGGAGCTGCAACTTGTCGACGTGGCGCCTGCCGCTCCTACCTCGGAGGCGATGTACTGTAGTCGCGCGATAGAGTATGCCGCCTCGAAGGCCAAAGCAGCCAAATCGCCACAGGAAGATAGAATAGGCCGACTGTGAACGCTCCCACGAGCGCCCATCCCAGCATGAGCACGCCGGCAAGGATCCTGAGCCGGTCTGAAACCCAAGCCAGGGCGCTCAATAGAATTGGCACGAGTACGATCAACGCGCCTGGTCCGTTGACCTGAATGAGTGTTCTGCCTGAATTTCCGGCGTAAACCGGAAACAGCGCTAGCGCCGCAGAAACAAGGGTACTCGCGACCACCGCCACGAGTACCCTTTGACTCCAGATCGTCTCCCCTGGGATGCGAAACTTCATGGCTCGGTGCTGGGACCGGTCCAGGCCCCGCGCCCCTATTCATTCTACAGCGTTCTCACCAGTTGAAACTGTGGGGTCAGCAAATTGATGCAGGATGGTCCCGTCAAGCTCCAGGCAAATTGGCCAGTGAGCGTGCCGTCCCACCCACCCCATACGGCGGCGGGCCAGTAGTAGGCATAAACCGTTCCGCCGAAACAAAGCGGGAATCCGTTGTTGACGAAAATATTCGTCGCATAACTGGCTGTGTAGCTGCAAGTAGCTCCATTGATCCAATTCTCATAGCCAAGAGACCATCCGCTCGGTGAAAACCAAGTACGTTGATACTGTCCAGACTGGGGAACAACACAGGTGTCAGGAGCGTACCACCACCAGGTCGTCTGCGTGTAAACGGAATTCACAACGATTCCGACGGGATCCACAAACCACGACGTCTGATAGCCAGCCGATTGCGTAAAACCGGGAGGCCCATAATCCAGCAATCGCTCAGAGTTCGAGGCTTCAATCGCCTGTTCCGAATCCTGCCCTTTAGGCTCCGTCCGTACCGTCTGGGATTCCAGGGGCCGTTCCCTGAGTGAGGCTGCCCAATCGATCAGTTCCCTCGGCGGCTGGCCGACCTCAAAGTCCGCTTCGCAGCTACCGTCAGGGTTGACGCGCACCGCCGACTTGGCATTTGCCTGCAACGCTGTTTCGTCGCGGCGCAGTGAGAAAGTGAAGACACAAACGGCCGGCAACTTCTCACCGTCCTGCACCTTTTCGGGTTGGTATACACCCCTGAGGGTTCGAATGGCGCTACCCAGGAGTGGGATTTGTGGTACTTTCCTTTCAGTGCTCCCACCAGCCTGAAGCGTTCCGCGGCGAGCCTGAACCTCGTCGCCGTTCGCGGATTCCCGATGGACTTGGGCCCACGATGCTGGCACGGCCAGAATAACGATCAACGCTAAACTGGATTGTAGTTTCATGAAACTGATCTCCTTTCGCGCAACGGTCTGCTGAAGTACAGAACTACAGTAAGCTGACGTAAGGAAGCGGCAGATTTCGAGCTCCGCTCCTTGGTTCTGATATCAATTCCTTACCATGAAATCCCGTGATTCCAATGCCGTACTTGCCGTTAATGCCGTTGTTGCCGCAAATCACTGCTTTTTTTTGCCAGGACGGCCCAGGAAAGTCGGTCTTCGCTTGCTTTTCGGTGGGCTCGTCACCGCCGGACAGCCCCGCCAGGTTTCTTCCATCTCAGCCCAGAGGCAACGTCCGGAGTCGTCCCCGGAGCAGGACCGAGGTGTCTATTGCTAGTCATGATCGGCCGTCGTGTGATTCCGCTGTTGCCGGAGACGAGGACGGCAACCCGAACGAGGTGCGGAGGCGCGTCCAAATTGCTGCGGAGTATTTCGCGATCGGTGATTTAGCTCGCGGCAACGTGCGGGAACCAACAGTAGCAGCGGAAGTCAGCGGAAGTGGCCCAAGTCCTGGGTCCGGATGACTGTCGTCTTGCTACGCGACAAGCCTGCGGGTTAGGTCTGAGTTAGGCTTCCCCCGATGACCCCGTGGATTCATCAGGAGATGGATGCGGGGCCGGAACCTCGCGCCAATCGGAGACCTGGCGAGAGCTTCTCGGTCAGGCCACGACGCAGTGTCCGGTCGACCGGGGTTTCTCGGGCAAGGGTATTTTTCCCTGCGCTCTGCGGGGTGACCATTGCGCCTGCGAATCTCAAGTCGGAGACCGGCGGAAGTCGGAATCGCGCCGCTTGGCGACGGGTTTGGTTTCGGAACGTCCGGCCTGGGGTTGGACAACCCTCGCGATGCTGTTAACCAACTCCTGGTTCCGGTCCAGAGACGGGGAGAAACGGCCTCCGGCAAACGCCGCCGGGGCGCGCGGATGGCGGTTCAGGCGGAAATCGGCTCGAAACGGAGAGACGCGGAAGTGCCGAAAACACGGCCAGTTGCGGGGTTGCGGACGGAGAGAGGCGTTAACGGGCGGGCCGGAATCGTTGCGGGAAAAGAAATTGGCTCGTCAAGCCAAACAAAGGGTATTTTACGAGGTAGAGACACTGGTAAAGTGATTGATTCGGAATGCATTACTGAAAACTGAGAAGCCCCGCGATCAATGACGGTGGTGGAACCAGCGGCTATGGTACTCCGGAAGAAGACGCCGGAACAGGAGGCCGAACAGCAACATGCCAATGACCGCAAGGATTATCTTCAGCGCAACGCGGCGCGCCTCCAATTCGAGTCGCCGCCGTTTGATCGAACGCCGCACGGCGCGCGCCATTACACTCTCGCCAGTTCGGCCATCCGGCCAGACCGCAGGAGCCGCAACGCGTTGAAGATCACGAGAAGTGAGACGCCCATGTCTGCCGCAATCGCGGCCCAAAGGGACGCGTATCCGGCGAACGTCAGCACCACAAACACGACCTTGACCGCGATGGAAGCGGTGATGTTCTCCCGGATGATCGCCACGGTGCGCTGAGAATGCTGGATGAGCCAGGGCAACTTGGTAAGGTCGTCTGACATCAAGGCGATGTCGGCCGCCTCAATCGCCGCGTCGGTGCCGACGGCGCCCATGGCGATTCCGACGGTGGCGCGGGCCATAGCAGGCGCGTCGTTCACGCCGTCCCCTACCATGCCGACGTTTCCATGTGCTTCAACAAGCCGCTCAACAGCCTTAACCTTGTCGGCGGGCAGGAGCTCAGCTTGAAACTCGTCCACCCCGCTTCGCCTAGCGATCTCAGAAGCCGTGGCCGTGTTGTCACCGGTGAGCATGACCAAGCGCTCGGTCCCGGTTTCCCGGAGGGCCTGCATCGTCCGCGCTAGTCCGGGCCTCAGGGCGTCGGCGAGCGCCACCAGGCCGCAGACGTGCTCATCGTTGCCAATCACGACAACCGAACGGCCGCCGTTGGACAGCTCCACCAGATGCTTGTGAACCTCAGGCGTCTCCTGACCGCGCTCCTCTAGGTAGCGGTGTGACCCCAGCCAGTAGGCCTTTCCGCCCAACTGCGCCGTCGCGCCCTTTCCTTTCACAGCCTGGAAATCCTGTACGGGCTGAAAGGACACTCCACGTTGCCGGGCGTTCTCAACGATGGCCCGGGCCAGCGGATGCTCGCTACGCGACTCGATTGAGGCGGCTCGCTCCAACAATTCCTCTTCCGAATGTCCGTTGAGCGGCACCAAGGCAACGACCGAGGGCTTGCCCTCGGTGAGCGTGCCAGTCTTGTCAAATGCGAGCGCCTTCAGGCGCGCCGGGGCCTCCATGTAAATTCCACCCTTCACCAGCACACCGTTCCGGGCGGACGCGGTCAGCGCCGCCACGATGCTGACCGGCGTCGAGATGACCAGAGCGCAGGGACAACTGATGACCAGGAGAACGAGGGCGCGGTATATCCACTCTTCCCAGGGCGCCCCAAAGAGCCCCGGTGGAATGACCAGGATGGTCAGAGCCAGCGCGATGACGGCCGGGGTGTATACGCGCGCGAATTTCTCCACCCACTGCTCGGAAGGTGCCCGGCGGCTCTGCGCCTCGGCTACCATTCGAATGATGTGAGCCAGCGTCGTATCACTGGCGGCCTTGGTCGATTCGACCTCCAGGGCGCCGTCCCCGTTGATCGTGCCGGCGAAGACCTCGGACTGCGGCTGCTTGGGAACCGGACGACTCTCGCCGGTAATCGGAGCTTGGTCCACGCTGCTCGATCCAGAGACAACTCTCCCGTCCAGCGAAATCCTTTCGCCCGGCCGGACGAGAAAGCGCGTGCCGGGAGCAACCTGTTCCGCAGGAACCTCCTGTTCCGTTCCGTCATCCGACACCACCCGCACGACTGGCGGCGCCAAATCCATCAGGGCTTCCACGGCACGCCGCGCCCTCCCTACGCTCCATGCCTCCAGCAACAGTGAAAGCGAGAAGAGAAAATAGACCGTGGCCGCCTCGAACCATTCACCAATGCCGATTGCTCCGGCCACTGCAATCGTCATCAACAGATTCATATCCGGCCGAAATCTCCCGAGTGCAACCCAGGCCTTTGGGAGAACCAGCCACCCGGCCGAGAGGATCCCCGCCAAGTACACGAGCCTTGTGGAGAGCGGCACCTCGTGCCGGACACCTGCACCCTCTGCCCCGATAGCCGAAGCAATCCCACCTGACATCCACACATGCATGGAAAATCCGGCCACCAGACAAAGACCGCTCACCACGGTTGTGACCAGCCGGACGCGGCCTGCCGGCGTATGTGAGGGGGACCGTCCGATCGGCCCTTCTTTCCATGGTTCTGCCCGCAAACCCGTCCGGGCCACAGCCCGGACAATCACATCGGGATCGATTGGCCTCGTTCCCTCGGTCACCGTCATCTTTGCGTTCATAAGGTCAAAGAAGAGGTTCTCAGTGCCCCCCACCAGCGGGCCGATCTCATCCTTGAGAAGGGCGACTTCTTCGGCGCAATCCATTCCGGTGATCTTGAATTCAAAGCGGCGATTCACTGCCACCTCCCGCGGCTACATCATCAAATGGCCGCCTCGCCACGCTCGCCGGTTCGGATCTTGACGGCCTCGTCAACCCCGTACACGAAAATCTTTCCGTCACCCGGCCTCCCGGTGTGCGCATGGGCGCGAATGATTTCGAGAACCTCCTCAACAAGGCGTTCGGGCACCACGATCTCGAGCTTCACCTTCTTGCTGTAATCAATACCGTCCTCGACTACCCGCTCGATCCCGTCTTGGGCCCGGGCTTTGCCGAAACCTTTGACCTCTGACACTGTCACGCCGGGCAGCTCTTCACACTCCTTCAAGGCATTGATTACCTTGGACAGCAGGAATGGCTGAATGATCGCTTTGATCTCCCTCATGTTTCCACCTCGGTTCTAGATTTCGGCCTCAACCCTTTCCTTCTCGAACCACCGATAAATCGCCGGCAGAACCAGCAACGTGAGCAACGTCGAGGTGATCAATCCTCCGATCACGACTGTCGCGAGCGGCCGTTGCACCTCGGCGCCCGCACTGGTCGAAAGCGCCATGGGAACAAAGCCCAGACTTGCCACCAGCGCCGTCATCAGCACCGGGCGCAGTCGGATCTCTGCACCTCGGTAGGCCGCGTCCGTGGGCCTAGCGCCTTCCAGGCGCATCTGGTTGATGTAGCTGACCAGCACAACCCCGTTCAAGACCGCGACTCCGAAAAGTGCGATAAAGCCCACGCCGGCGGAAATGCTGAATGGCATGCCGCGCACATAAAGCGCAAAGATCCCGCCGGTCGCCGCCATGGGAACGTTCACAAAGATGAGCGCCGCGAGTCTCGCGGAATTAAAAGTGGTATAGAGCAGCACGAAGATCAGAAACAGCGCCAAGGGCACGACGATGGCAAGCCGCGCGCTGGCCCGCTGAAGGTTCTCGAACTGTCCGCCCCACTCGATCCAATAGCCGGGCGGCAGCTTCACTTTCTGAGCGATGGCCCGCCGGGCCTCCGCAACAAAGCTGGCCACATCTCTTCCGCGCACGTTCGTCTCGACCGCGATCCGCCGGTGGATGTTTTCGCGGCTGATCTGCGCCGGCCCCTGTTCGACCCACACCTGCGCAAGCTGGCTGAGAGGTATGAGACGTCCCTGAGGATCGGCGACCTTGATGTTTCGGATCGTGTCAACGTCCTGCCGGTCTTCCTCGCGGAAGCGCACCTGAAGGAAGAAGCGTCGCTGGCCCTCCAGAACCTGACCAGTGATCTTCCCTCCCATCGCCTCGACTACGTTCAGGATCTGCTCGGCGTTGATGCCATAGCGGGCGATGGCCCCGCGGTCGATACGGATTCGCAGGTAGGGCAAACCGGCAGTCTGTTCGGCTTTCGTGTCAGCCGCGCCGCGGACCTGGGAGACGACCCGAACGATTTCGTCCGCCTTCTGTTTGAGAAGATTGAGATCTTCGCCGAACAGCATGATGGAGATGTCGGAGCGCACGCCGGCGATCAGCTCCTGCATGCGCAGCTCGATCGGTTGGGAATAGCTGAATATCGTGCCCGGGACATTCTTCTCTAGAGTCTCGTTGATCTTGGCAATCAATCCTTCTCTCGTCTCGGCGGTTACCCATTCGTCGTGCGGTTTCAAGATGAGGTAGATATCGCTGAGTTCGATCCCCATCGGGTCTGTCGGGATCTCGGCCTGACCGGTGCGCGACACGATCGTCTGGATTTCAGGAAACTGTTTCAGTGTTTTTTCAATGAGGGTCGTATTGGCGATCGATTCAGAGAGGCCCACGCTGGGAAGCCTCCACGCCTGGAGCGCGATGGCGCCCTCATCCAGACGTGGAATGAACTCCGCCCCCATGGTGGAAGCGGCAACCACGCTGCCCAGAAAGACGACGACCGCCACTGCGACCACGGTTCGGGGATGCGCAATCGCCTTGCTCAACAAAGGCAGGTAAGCCCGTTTCACCTGGCGTAGGATCCACGTCTCGTGCTCCCTGACGCCACGGCGGAAGAAGAACGACGCGAGGACGGGCATCAGAGTCAGGGACAGGACGAGCGAAGCACAGAGCGCGAAAATCACGGTCAGCGCCATCGGCCGGAACATCTTGCCTTCCACACCCTGAAGGCTGAGAATCGGCAGGTACACGATGATGATGATCCCCACTGCGAAGAAGACCGGCCGCGCCACTTCCCGTCCCGCCTCGATGACGGCAGCGATCGGATTGCCCGGATTATGCTCCTTCTTCTCTGCCAGTCTTCGCACGATGTTTTCGATCATCACGACCGATCCGTCCACAATCAGCCCGAAATCGATCGCGCCCAGGCTCATGAGGTTGCCGGACAGCTTGGCCTGGACCATTCCGGTAAAGGCGACCAGCATAGAAAGCGGTATCGCGGAGGCCACAATCAGCCCGCCGCGCACATTTCCGAGCAGCAGGAGCAGAACGGCAATGACGAGGAGGCCACCTTCGACCAGGTTCTTGGTCACGGTTCGGATCGTCTTGCGGACGAGGTCGGTGCGGTCGTAGTAAGTGTCGATCTCCACTCCGGGCGGAAGCGAAGGCTTAATCTCCTCCAGCTTCTGTTTCACGCTCTGGGCCACAACGCGCGAGTTCGCGCCTATGAGCATCATCACTACTCCGGTTACCGCCTCCCCCCGGCCGTCCCTTGTGACGGCGCCCTGGCGAACACGGGGCGCGAACGCGACCCGCGCAATATTCCGGATATAAACGGGAATGCCGTCCTGTGTGGCGGCCACCACGATGTTCTCGATGTCCTGCAAACTCCCCACCAGGCCTTCACCCCGGATGACCTGCTGTTCGCGGTTGTGCTCGATGTACGCGCCCCCCGTGGAGAAGTTGTTCCGCTCCAGCGCGTCGATCACCTGCTGAAGTGAGAGGTTATAGCTGACCAGCTTGTTGGCGTCGAGTTGGACCTCGTACGTCTTCAACTCGCCCCCGTAGGTATTCACTTCGACCACCCCCGGCACGGAGCGAAGCTTGAAGGCGATGTCCCATTCGAGGATCGAGCGCAGGTCCATGGAAGAGTAGCCCTTGCCCTTCACCTCGAACTGGTAAATCTCGCCCAGGCCGGTCGAAATCGGTCCCATCTCCGGAGTTCCGAATCCCGCTGGAATCATCTCCCTGGCTTGAGGAAGCCGCTCCATCACCAGGCGGCGGGCGAAGTAGATGTCGATGTCGTCCTCGAAGAAGACGTACACGACGGACAGGCCGAAGCGCGACACCGAGCGGATGTCCGTGATTCCGGGCAGCCCGCTCATGGCCGTCTCGACCGGAAAGGTAATGAAGCGTTCGACCTCCACCGGACCCAGGCCCGGCGCACGCGTCAGGATCAAGACCTGGTTCGGCGTGATATCGGGGACCGCGTCGATCGGCAGCCGGCGCAGGTCATAGACACCCACGCCGATGACCAATAGCGCGCAGACGATAACCAGGAAGCGATATTTCAGCGACAATTCAATGATTCGATGCATTGTGCGTCTCCACTACTCTTCGCCCCCAATCCGCTCTCGAAGGAGCGCGGATTTCAAGTGGAAACTCCCCTCCGCAACCACCGGCTCGCCCTCCCGGACGCCGCTCGTCACCTCTACCCAGCCCTTGCTGTTGACACCGAGCCGCACGTTGCGGCGTTCAAACCGAGCCTCACCGGTCTTCACGAAGACCACTGGCTGGTCATCGATCTGTTGGATGGCGGTGGATGGAACCATCAGCGCCTGGCGACCGAGCGGCGTTGGAAGCTCGACAGTCACAAACATCTCTAGCTTCAGACGGCCATCCGGATTCGGCACCTCGCAGCGCACCTTAGCCGTGCGCGTCTTGGGATCGAGCGTGTCGCTGACGTACGTGATTCTGCCGCGGAAGACCTCGCCTGGGTAAGCGTCCGTGATGATCCGCGCCTCCTGCCCCTCGCGAATCAACGCGATGTCCTTCTCGTACACATCGGCAAGCACCCAGACCGTGGAAAGATCGGCAAGCGTGAACAGTTCGTCGTCGGCGCCGACGACCTCACCCTCGGCAACGTTGTACTTGACGATCACGCCGTCAAACGGGGCGGTCAGCGTGGCGTGTGAAGCTTCGCGATGGTAATCCGAGCTGACCTGTGGGCTGAGTTTCTGAAGATCCGTGTCGGTCAAGCCGAAACGGTGGAGCTTCTCCTCCACGTTGGAGATGTCCGCCTTCTGGCTGTTGATCGACGCCAGCGCGTTCCGATATTCAGCGTCTCTTCTTTCGAATTCGGCTCGCGCGACCGCGCCGAGCTCGACCAGGCTTCGGGCGCGTTCCAGCGACCGCCTGGCGACTTCGGCTTCGGTCTTAGCTTTTTCCAGCCCTGCTACGGCTGACAGATACGCCCCGATCGATTCCCCAAGTTCGATATTGTCGTAATCCACCAGTGATTGGCGGGCCCGCACGCGGTCCCCCAACCGCACATGGACTTTTTCGATCCGTCCACGGGCCAAGGGACGGATGTGCGCCAGACGGCTCTCATTGGGGCCAATGCTGCCTGTGGCCCGGATCAGTTGCTGAACTGTTCTCACCTGCGCCTGGACAACTGTCAGCCCGATATTCCGCATGGCGGCGAGTTCCAGTTTGACAACGCCAACTGGGGCCGTTTCCGTGCCAATCTCGGCTGGGGCTCGCCGCCCCTCAGTGGAACGCGAAACATGTCGGATGAGGTCGATCACGAGCCACCCGAGGACGCCTGCCACCACCCCAGTGGCAAGCGTAAGGAAAATCAGCCGCCTTAGAGTCATGCCCCTAGTCGGAACTGAGTTTACGTTGCTCATTCTTGCCCTCCCTCAGAACAGCGACTCGCCTGTAGCCCTCTCGAGTTCCACCAACGCGAGATAGTACTCGCGCAGCAAGTCGGTCCACGCTCTCTGGGTATCGGTGAAGCGCCGCTGCTCGTTCAGCACGTCCAGAATGCGCAATTCTCCAAACTGATAAGCGGCGCGCACAATCTTCAGGTTGTCCAGCGACTCCTGCATCACGCCCCGGTTGAAAGTGCCGAGCGCCCGGCGAGCCGTCTCGTACCGCGTGTAGGCAGCCTCAACCTCTTGGCGGACTACTTGCTCGGCGTACGCGCTGCGGAGACTGGCGGCGCTCGTTCTCGCTTGTGCCGCTTGTACGTTCCCCTGGTTTCGGTTGCGAAAGGGAAGGTTGATCGAGATGCCCGCCGCCAGGATATTGTCGGTATCGCGCATGGGAACGAGCTGCCCTGAGCCACTCAAACCGTACGAACCGAACCGGCTGCTGATGCGCGAGTACTCCAGAAAACCGAGCAGGTTGGGGATGCCCTCCGCAAGCGCCGCCCGAAGTTCTGCTTCGCTGAGCCTTTCCGCGAGCCTGGCGGCCTGCAAGTCCGGGCGCTTGTTCAGAGCCCGCCCCATGGCCTGAGCCAGAGAGATTTCCACGGGTGGGACATCGAGCCTTCCGCTCAGCTTCAACGGTTCATCCAGCCCCAGGCCGGCCAGTCTTTTCAATTCCAGGATTGCCCGCTCGACCTGGTTGTTGAGGAGCATCTGGTCCGACCTCGCCCGGTTCACTTCCACCCGCATCAAACGCTCTTCCAGTTCCGCCGCCTCACCCTTCTCCACCCGCGCCTGAGCAATGCGGTAGCCCTGTTCGTTGAGCTGCAACAGTTGCTCCGCGATCTCCAGGTTCTGAATGAAGGCCAGCGCCTCTCCGAAGCGGGTTTTTACGCTTGCTTTCAATAAGCGCTCCTGGTCAGCAACTTCGAGGGATGCCAGCTCCTCGACAAGTTGACCCACCTCAACACGTCGGTTCCACTTCCCGCCCAGCTCGAACGTATGGGCGTAGCTGATGGTATAGTCACGTTCTCCAGGACTTCTCAGGACGGAGCCGTTGGCGACCTTGATATTCAAACCAGGATTCGGCCGGAGCCGCGATTGGTTAAGCAGGCCTTGCGCTTCGGCGATCCGTCTTCGTGTCGCCAGCAGGTCTGCGTTTCTCGCGAGCGCCGTCTCCACGAGCTTCTGCACACTGACGCCGCCTGCGGCGTCCATGTATCTTCTCGAGGAAGGAACGGGTGGGAGAGTTTGCGACTGTGCCACGGCAACAACCGTCAGCGCTGAGCACGCTGTGAGCCAGATGAAAAAGGCTCGCAACGCTGTCTCGATCTGGCCAGTTCTTCGACAAAATCTCCAGCAATCCCGAAACGGACGCAGCACGTCCGGGATGAAAGTGATCGAAGGGCCCACAAGGCTGATGAATGATCCTCTATCCTGCTTCATTGCTTCCCTCTCAAGTTTGGATTCAGGCCGGTGTCTGGGAGGCAACCTGCCCGCGCCGCGGCGAATGATCGCTGACAGAAGCGGGTGTAAGCCCCGAAATCCGGCTGGACCTAATCCGTGGGAAGTAGGGTTAACAGCGAAGGGAAACGGAACGAAGCGCCGAGGACACCGGGCTCTCGCTGATTGGCGAGTGAGCCAGCGTGTGCGTGGCGGAGGCCGGCGTGGTAGTACTGCACTGGATAGTCAGGGACACCACCCCTGGCGAACCCGGGGCGGCCTGGGAGTCAACCGAAACGGCGGGCTGGCGGTCGGCGGCTGCGAAGACAGGGACATCTGTGCAGTTGCCGCAAGAGCCACTCTGAGAAAAATGGCTGGCTGTGGACGATCGGGGGCCAGAAGTCAAACCGGATAGCTTGCCACTACGGCAACAGAGTGCGTTGAGATCCTCCACTGCGGCGTGGCCATCGGGGGATATGCAGAGCACGGTGATTAATCCGGGAACCGCAGCCACAACCAGACCTGCTACGAGCAGCAAGCATAGAATCTGCTTGACGGAACAAGCTTTCGGATATTGACTCGCGCACTTCAATCTCCTTACATTATCACAGGTTGCCTGACCACATGCACATGCTTGGCGTTGGGCGTTGTCCACGACATCTGCAGACAAGCACAAGCTCAAACGTGGGTCCGTGCGTCACGGTCCTTTACAGCGACGGGTCGGCGCTTGAGCCTGATCGGCAGTCTCTTCCAGAAGGGTCCAGAGAGAGGATCCTGATCTGATTGCCACGCGGGGTGCCCGGAACGGACGGGGAGATTGAGGCGGCGGACCGTCACGGGCTTGAGTAGAGTAGTATGTAGCCGAGGGTGGCGCCGGCAGGCGTTTTCACCTTCAGCACTCCGGACCATCCTGAGGGATTGTTCGCAGCACCAAGTTCCGCCAAGCGGTAGCCGTTGCCGGAGCCGCCGGCGAGGATGAGCTCGCCGCTGGGGGTGAGTTCAAGCAGCGTGCTGTCGGCCAGGTTGGAGCCGGGGCCGTGGACCTTCAGGGGCGAGGTGGTCGAGTCGGGCGCGGCGATGACGATAGATCCAGAGGCGAGGCCTGAAGTGATGTGCGGGGTCTGGGTCGCCCAGGTTCGGGCGTAGGCAGCCTGTGGGTCGGCGCCCTGTTGGAGGCAGGCGCCCCAGAGGTGGATGTTGCCAGTGGTCCAATCATCGCCGTTGGCGGCGAAGTGGCGGACCACGATCCAGAGGCCGGATTGGCCGCTTGCGAGAGTACCGGTGATCCTGAAGCGCTGCCAGGACGCCGTCAGCGTGATCTGGGTCGGCCCGGCCAGGTAGGCGGCGTAGGCGTTGTCGACGATGGCGATTGACACCTTGTGCGTGCCGGAGGGGACGCGCGCCCAGATGTAGAAGGTGTAGGTGCCGCCGTCGGCGAGGCCTGCGATCTGCTGCTGGATGACGGGAGTGTCGGTGACGGCGGTGATCACGTCCGCGGTCTGGTTGCCGTCGGGCGCGATAACGGCCTTCGAGGTGACCGAGCAGGAGCCGCCGTTCTTGTCCCAGGTGGCTGCGGCGAAGTGCTCTGAGTACTTCGCCATGTTCTCCAGGGGGCCGCCGATGGTCTGGTGTGGGCCGCAGTCGATGGGGCCGGAGAAGTGGTCGCCGGCGCGGTTGGCCGGTATATAGCCGAGGGCATTGGTGACCTCGCTCGCCTCCGGCGGGCTGGCGCTGATGGTCACGCTCACGCGGTCGTTGGCGGGATCATCGGCAGCAGCAAGCGAGACCCGGTTTCCTTTGGACGAGGTTAAGGGCCCGGCGCGTGCCGACATCGGCGCCGTCCTTCTGGACTTTGTGTGGAAGCTCGCCGCTCACGATGTCGGATGCGGTGTGCGTGTGGGCAGGCAGGTCGCCTGCCGTGAGGTTGGCACCCGCTGTCACGCGCCCCTTGGCGTCCACTGTCACCTTGGAGTAGGTGCCCGGCGCCGCTCCGTTCGGAGCTATGGACACGATGCCCGAGTCCACAGCGAGGTCTCCGGCTGGGTCGATTTGCACGATGCCCTTGTTGCCGTAGCCTGCGTCCGGATAGGAGAAGGCCCCGAAGGTCTGCCTAGGCGCGAAGTCGATGATCGCGTCGGCCACCAGGCGGTCGTTGGCGTTCAGCGCCAGGCCCAGGTCGCCGGAGCCGTCGGCCTTGCGCCACTTCACCGCTCCAGTGTTCGGCAGGCGCACCAAGGCCATGGCGGCCTTGTTGCCCGAGCCGAATTCAGCGCCGTCCACAAAGGACTTCGCGCCGGTCATCGTCACCGCGCCATCCTTTCGGACGTAATTTCGGCTCGACGCCGTGCCGAGATCCTTCGCAGCTTGCAAGCCTGGCGCTCGCTCAGTCCATGCTCGGCCATCACGAGCGCCACATCGCGCCGTTGCTCTACAAGCCCCATCCGTTTTTTCGGATCACCGTCTGTAGCGCGTCTTTGTCCAACGAAAAATCCGCGACCAGCTTCTTCAACCGCGCGTTCTCCGGCTCCAGCTCGTGCAGCCGCCGGGCCTCGTTCACTTCCAGCCCGCCGTACTTCGACTTCCAGGCATACAGCGTAGCCTCACTTACGCAAAGCTCACGCGACAACTCCTTGGCTTTCCGCCCCGCCTTCATCTGGTTGAAGGCGCCTATGACCTGCTCTTCCGCGTGTCGGCTCTTCCTCATCTCTACCTGCTCCTTCCATTCTCGGAACTTCTCTAGTCTTGCCTGGTGGAGATTTCGGGGGCAGGTCATTGCCGTTATTGCCGTTGTTGCCGCAAGGCCGCACTTTTTTTCTCACCAGAAGCCGTTTCCAGCCATTGTTCGCCGGTCCCAAAATCCTCCAAAGTGGCAGACGGCTCTGATGGTCCAGATTCGCCAACGGCTCAAGTCAGGAACCAGCAAGCGCCGCATGAGGCGGTTCTCAAGGGAGTTTCTCCATGTACTCCAGGTTGAAGGCCATCGCCCGGAAGAAGGATTGCTGGAGTACCGTTTCACCCATCTGCGATATTCTTCTACGTATTTCCGAGGCGGCACGATGCGTGTCTTTCAGCGTGGAACTCGTTTCCTCGAGGAAAGACCGATGCTTTTCGAACTCAGGCATCCGGCTGGCGGCCAGCATCTCTTCGGCAATCGCCTCCGCCAGTTGACCTCGGTTCAGTGTTGGGCTGATCTCGATCTTCGGCCCGACAATCTTTATCCGGGCAGAGTTATTTTCGAAACGCAGGGCCTCGTGAATCTGGTTCAAAAGCCATGGCGAAAGATCCAACTCATCCGCCCCGCTGGACGCTTCTTGCTCCGAAAGATACCCTTGGAAATATGCGTCCACGAACCCGGGCAACATCGGGACTTCATAGCGGAACGGTCCAGTGCCTTGTCCGGGCTTAATGTAGCTTGCCATTTTCTTGGAGTACCAGTAGCAGCGAGGCACGTCGGGCGTGGTGCCGCCACCCGTCCAGTTCTCTGGGCCGGAGAGATTTGTCATCAGATCGGGCCTGCTCACGCCCAGCGCGAAGAGACCTATGTCCTGTCGAGCCGCGGGGCCGTTAGCAACAGTGTAGGAGTAGCGAACTCGCCCCTCACCGGCGAAATTGATCTCCGACACAATGACGGGAGCCACTCTATTCCGTCTTTGGATCCGGCGCTGCTGCGATTCACCTGAATCGTTTCTCCACTCGATGACGACTTCACCCTCTGGGCCGGTGCGAATGGCGTCACCGGCCCTCGGCTGCGGTGGGGTAGACTCCCGCGGAACCACATAAATCTTGAGCCGAGGGCCCTCTGGAGGAGTCTGGCCGCAAACTGTGGCTGCCATCATTGTGAGAACAGAGGAGATCAGAGCTGAAATCTTGAATCCGACTCTTGGAATGTACATTTGGCGCCTCCTTATCAATACGGGAACCGAAGATGGAAATGGTTCGGATTGTTAGTAGGGTGCGGGTCTGGTTGGCCATCCCACTTACTTGCAATTGTTTGAAAAAGCGCCCGCTGTTCGAGTGTGCCTAGGAATTGAAACGGCATGTCCGCGTTCAGACCCTTTCTGTGTTCACTGTGCGGACTCTGCCAGTACTGTCCGGGACCATAAACAGGTCCAATATCGAACAGGCCCCCTAATGGGAGACTCATGTCATTGACACCTGCCCTCACTCCCCCTGTCGCATTGTAGAACTCGATACAGATCTGTTGGATTCTGTAGACCGTATTGAAGGTCCCGTAGTGGTTGATCGGGTGGGAACTTGTCCCGCCGACGAGTTGATACGAGTAATGCGGCGGCAGGGCATCCAAATAGTAATACCCTCCATCTCGATAATGCACATAGATCGTAGCACTATCGGACAAGCCGCCGCCCGACGCAGTCACCGTGTACTGTCCGGCAATCTGCTCTGGGACACTGAATACCGTGTGGGCGCATCCGGACGTTGGGTCGGTGGAGTCACCCGTGGGGTTAACTTTTCCTTGAGGTTGGCCTGCTGTATGGTAGTGGTAGCCTGTCTCCCCTACCGCGCCAGAATAGAATTCGACCCAGATGGGCCAGATTGGAGGCGGCGAGACGCAGGCGTAGAGATCAACCGACCCTTCGGGCTGGATGATCTCCTGTGAAAAGACCATTGGCGCTAGCATAGCGCAACACACTAGTGCAAGAGCGGACTGACGACAAGTCATGCTTTTCTCCTTCGGACCACAGTCCGGCAGTTCGCTGCCTTGGGCTGGAAGCTCGAGCAGCTTCGTCACCTCCCGGCTTTGGACGGCCACACATCGTGGTCCAGTTGCATGCTTACCATGAAAGCTCGTCACGCCGATGCCGTACTTGCCGTACTTGCCGTTGTTGCCCCAGGCTAGCGTTTTTTTTCTTGGATTGACCGGGCGGGCGAGCCACTCTTCGAGATCTCTTCGCCGAAAACGCCACTTCTGACCGGTCTTGACGGCTGGGATTTCCCCGAGTTCAGCCCAGAGACGCAGTGCGCGGGGAGGCACCCGGAGGAATTCGGACGCTTCTTTGATGGTCCAGAGCGCTGAGTCTGAAGTCTGCAGTTCTCCGATTGTTTTCGCCCCGCTGAATTCTGCAATTTCAATGCGTAACAAAGTCACCATGTTGCTTAGGTACAGCTGGCGTTCGGAGGGACGGTGTCCCACGCGTAGTTGAAAGTTGAGGCGGCGGTTCTCCCTGATTCTGAATAGAATCGGGTGAACAAACCTTGAAAATGAGAACCGCCTTGAGACGAAGCTATCACACGATCCACAAGCAAGGGAAGGCGGCCGAGCGCGAACTCGCCGCGTTTTTGGTGCGCAACGGCCAGGCGCTCTTGCCGATGCTGGAACTCATCGAGCAGAGCCGGCTGGCGGTCGATGAGCTGATCGATGTCATGGGCCGGGCCTGCATCGAAGCCGTGCTGGCGCTGTCTGCCCGGCAAGTCGCCGGGCCGCCGCAGCAAGGCAAGGCGCGGCAAGGCGACATCGTCTGGCACGGCGCTCAGCCGGGCCGGGTGCGGTTGAAGGAGCGGCAGCTCCAGGTGAGCCGGCTGCGGCTGCGCAGGAACGGCCGCGGAGCCAACAAGGAAGTCCCCATTCCCGCCTACGAGGCGATGCAACAGGCGACGATCGGCCAGCGCATGCTCGAGATCCTGTTGCAGGGCGTATCCACGCGGCGCTATCGGCGCGTGATTCCGGAGATGGCCGACACGGTGGGCGTGTCGAAATCGACGGTGAGCCGTGAAGTGATTGAAGCTTCCGAGGCGGCGCTGAAGCAGTTGATGGAACGCCGTTATGACGAGCTGGACTTGCTGATCATCTACATCGACGGCATGCAGTTTCAGGATCAGTGCGTGCTGGCGGCGGTGGGAGTGGATGTGGAGGGCCGCAAGCACGTGCTGGCCCTGCGCGGGGGATCGACCGAGAACGCGGAAGCGGCCAAGGATCTGCTCTGGCATCTGGTGGAGCACGGCGTGGATCCGGCGCGGCGGCGCCTGTTCGTCATTGATGGTTCGAAGGCGCTGCGCACGGCCATCCACGCGGTGTTTGGCGCGGAGGCGCCGGTACAGCGGTGCAGGAACCATAAACTTCGCAACGTGCTGGCGCGGCTGCCGCGCCAGCAGCAGGCGCAGGCGGCGTCGCTCGTGCGGGCGGCGTGGAAGATGAGCTACAAGGAGGGCATGGCGCGATTCCGGCAGATCGCCGCATGGCTGGAGCACGACTGCCCGGACGCGGCGACCGCGCTGCTGGAAGGCCTGGAGGAGTGTTTCACCATCAATCGGCTGGACGTGCCGCCATCACTGCATCGGTGTCTGGCGACCAGCAACCTCGTGGACAATCCGCATTCCGGCGTGCGCGAGCGCACGCGTCGCGTCTGTCGGTGGCAGCCTGGCATGGCCGCGCGATGGTCCGCGGCAGCGTTTTTGGAAATCGAGAAGTCGTTCCGAAAGATCATGGGCTACCGGGATCTGTGGGCCCTGAGGGCGATCCTGGATGGATTGCAGCCAGCCACCGGGCAGGCGGTGGCGTAGAATAGCCATGAGCCGCCTTAGCTTTCAACTGAGTTCGGGACACCGTCCTATACTCGGTGGCCCCCTCGAGGCGCAGCAGCGTTTCCATGTCGCTAACGAAGAGTTCTCGTTCGGGCGGGCTCGCCGAGGCGGGTACAAAGCAGCGGTAGGACTCGATTTGGATCCAAGTTCGTACGACCGTCCGCCTGCTGCATGGAAGTCCAGAAAGATACAAGTCGAGGTCTGCCTTCTGCCCTTCGAGATTCATCTTCAGCCACCGTCGGAAAGATTGGGTGTCTGGAGTGGGCCTGAGTTTGGACAGCACCGCGTGAGGCAAAAAGGGAACCTGGAACGACGGAAGGGGGGATTCAGCCGCAGAAGCCCTTTCATTTCAACCCGTCCAACAGCCAACGCAGGCTAATCTGGACAGCACCGGTTAGAAACGGACGCATCCCAAAGAAGTTCAAACGACCTACTCCATGAGAACATCTCTGTACATGCGCGCAATCTGGGCTGATATTTTCTCGCATGACAAGTTCTCGACCACAAAGTGGCGCGCTCGCTTGCCGAGTGCGGTTCGAGTGCTAGGTGAAACAAGCTCAATGAGGACATCTGCAATTTCGTTAGTTGAGGTAGGGTTCACCAACCGTCCGTTGATTCGGTCCTGGACGAGCTCGGACAGCCCAATGCAATTGCTAGTGACCACAGCTCGTTCCATTGACATTGCCTCTAAAATGGCATTGCCCAAGGGCTCTCGCACAGAACAGAGCACCATCACGTCAGCCGCGCCATGCACAGTTACGATATCAGACCTAAACCCGTGGATAACGACATCATCGGATATTCCCAAGCTTTGGACCGTGTCAACGACCTGCCTGAATTCACGTGGGTCGTCTGAATCTCCGACAAGGAGCAACTGAGCATTGTCAACGCGTTCGGCAACTTGGGCAAACGCTTGCAGAAGTGTCTGATGGTTTTTATTCGGGGCAAATCGCGCAATGCAGCCGATGACGTACCCATCCGGTCGAAGTCCCAACGCTCTTCGCGCCTCAGTGGGCAAGACGCAACTGGGATCAAAGTGTACTGGATCGATTGGATCGCGGACGACTTCCACTCTTGCCGAGAGTGGGAATTTCTGCAGGAATGCTCCCGCGTAGTGAGACACGGACACGAATCTGTTCGCCACTTGAAGAGCATTGGTTAGTCTTGGATCATCGCAAACCGTCCGAATGTGCTGAACGACAGGGATACCTTTTTGTCGAACCATGATGCCAAATGCGACACAATGCAGATCGTTCATGTGGACAACGGTCGGATCCACTTCTGCCACCACTTCCTGAAGGAAGTCCAGTGCCTGTAGCGACACCTGAGAGATGTCTGCGTTGGGGCAAAACACCCTCGCACCTGCATCCTGTAGCCGACGAGCAAAGAATCCGTCGTAGGAGGTTACGGCGGCACATGTGACCTCGTCTGAGGTAAGAGCCCGGACGAGAGTGACTAGTGCTTCCTCGGCGCCCGAGTATGCCGAACTCGCCGAAACGAACAGTACTCGCAAGTTCGACGAACGGCGACCGTCGTGCGCGGCGTTGCTAAACACATTGTTCCAAGGCCGAGCGAAAATGCGCGAAAAGTCAAGAACTGATTCACCGCAGCGCAGATGGGTACTTCCGGCTAAGGCCTCAGCAATAGCCCGCGGTGCACTTAGAGACGTATATACAGGGATGGGGTGATCCGCAATTTCAATTCTTTGGATTCGTAGGTCTATTGACGTGTTCGTCCTAGCGTGTGCGAATTCAACAGTTGTCAGGAGATCTTTAATTCTTGGCGGTAGGTTAGGGTCGGCCAACTCCGCGAGCCACAACACTGCTCGGGCACTGTATATCTGCCACTCCAGTCCTTCGTACAAACCATAGGGCAGAGTGACATCAAAGTTTCCTGAGTGATGCGCTTCGATAATCTGAGTATCAATATTCTCCGCACAAGGCAGACCTGCGAACAAGGGTACAAGGTTGACAGTGCTAAGCGCACGTTTCGTGATTACCTCTGCTATACTCGTGATCTGGGACTGCGCTGCTGTCGTGAAAGTTGGTATTCTCAGACGATGGGCCTCGGCTAACTCGGCATTCCCCTGCCCCTCAGGCGTAATATAAACAAGCTGAGTATCCGGCCAAATTCGACGGACTCTCGTGGCGGCAAGGTCCAAGAGCGTGCGGTCACCGCACCGCGTAAGCCACGGGCGATTGAGGATGGAGTCTGAACAATATTCCCCGAAGATGAGGAAACACATCTAGATCTCCCGTAGAAGTACTGCCGGCCCTCTCCGAACAAGTCTGTGCACGGGAACAAACACAGCAGGCAAGGCTGCTGAGAAGATTAATCCCACGGAAGCTAGCAAACACCACCCATTGACTCCAGGAAACTCGGGAATCAATGAGGCCACGGTTACACCTAGCGCAGTAGTTGCTGCGGTGCCGCTAAGCGCACCAATAACGACTACTAGCCCAACCCGAGCGAGAAGTAGGCGCAAGACGTTGTTGTCAGTCGCGCCCAGCGCCAAACGGATGCCGACCTCCACGCGGTGATCAAGAATCTTGGCCGACACCAAAGTGTAGACGCCCATAACAGCTATAAGCACCGCTATCCCGCCAAATAGGCCCACAACCATTAGCCGGGCCCTGCGATGCAGAAACATCGCATCCACCACCGCCTCGAGAGTCGTGACGTTTTCAACGACAATGCTCCTGTTGACGCTTCTTGCGAGTTTGGGCCCTTCTCTAAGCAAACGGTCAACATTTCTGTCACTATCGCCCTTGAGCACAAACCACACCTGCTGCCACGGGAATTGCATCTGGGACAAATAGACTGTCGGGTAGGGATCCGCGTGAACATCCTGCCTGGTCGGTGATACGACACCTACGACGGTGACGACTTGCTGCGCCATGCCGATCATCATGCGCCGCCCGATCACGTCCTGGGCACCAAACCATGCATTCGCGGCGGTCTCATCGATAAGGGCGACCGGCGTGGTGAGGGAGGTGTCCGTACGTTCAAATTCTCGGCCACGTACCAACCGTACGCCCACAACGTCAAAAAACTCACCGCCAACTACACGTAGATCGGCTTGCTTTGCTGCGTCGGTAGCATTCAGCCGAACTTCAGCGAGGTTGATTTGGCCCGAGCCGGGCAACGCCGAAGACAGCCCCACCCGAACACCACCGAGACGCTCCCTCAACGAAGTCGCTATCTCCTGGATCTCTGACGACCACGTGTTCGGCGAGGCATTCACGGATGAGAACCTGAGCTCAAACGTAGCAACGTTCGCCGGGGAGAAACCGAGCGCATGCTGTGTCAACCGGAAATAATCCAATAGCAAAACACTTGCGAGAGAAAGAAACGTGACTGACGCCGCAACTTGAAAAGCGACTAAGCCGCTCCAGACGGTCCGTCTCGTCCGCTTCGTCACTGTTGTGATTTCGCCGGACAGCCCAACATTGCGCCGCACGTCTACAAATGTAGCCATGGCAGAGATCCCTGCGATCAGCAGCACGAAACACAGGCCTGCCAATGTGATTGTGCCCTCCGAGGAAGTCATTGAAACATCAAAATTAGCCGAGGGCACGAATGAGGCCAGGCGCGTAGAATAAATGCCCGCCATCATCCGACCTAATAGCCACGCACAAATTCCGATTGCCAGCCCTTCTGCCAGGAACTGTGTAAACAGCATGCTTGGGCTCAGCCCCAGCGATTGCTCTATGGCGAGATCTCGTCGGCGCCGTAGCGCGGCCGCCGTCAGCAATCCAGATATGCTGGCGGCACACAAGCAGAGAAGAAGTAAGCCTGCACCGAGAAGGATTACCGCTGGCCCCTTCACCCGGTCTGTGAGATAGGCATTTAAAGACACTGGTTTGAGATCGGCCCATGTAACGCTGCTGAGGCGCGCCAGATTGGCAGCAACAGACGAAGAGCTTGCAGTCTCGTTTACCCGGATAAGTGCCCCCATGATTGCCACATTACGTATTCTCCAAAGAGACGCGGCTTCCGGATTCAGGGGAATCCAAATTCCAACACTGTGGGGGAACGCAAGTTTGTCCGGGACAATCCCGATTAGACGATAGGATCGATCTCCCAAGTAAAACGCCCTTTGAAGTGCTTGAGGAGATGAGTGAAAAAGCCGCCGCCACACAGTTTCTGAGATGACTGCGACAGGTTCGGCGCCAGGATGATCCTCGGCAACAGTAAAAGTTCGGCCAAGCAGCGCAGGTATCTGCAATACTTTGAAGAAAGAGGCGGAGACAGCGGCTCCAGCTACGACGAGAACCTCATCGTCGATTCGTAGCGGCCGGCTAAATAGCAGATATCCACTGATCACTCCCAAACTCGGTCCGATCTCCTCAAGTAGTCGGTAGTCGGCTGGTGACAACCCTCGTTGAGCGTCGCCGCCATTGCGCGGCGCGCTTATCACGCTGTAGAGGCGCTGCGGTTCGTGAAATGGCGTAGGCCGCAGAATCGTCATGTATAGACGAGAAACTGAAATCGCAACACTCAGGCCCACTGCGGTGAGAGCCACTAAAGCGATCGTGGACCCAGGATGTCGAACGAGTTTCAGACAAACTCGGCGGATCTGAAACGTCAGTGGCATCATTTTGAGAAGCATCCCAGCCACGCCCAATGACGTGGCTGGGAGAGGTGCCGCTTATTGGCACGGTTGGCAGTTCGTATTGTTCACCTGGCACAAGCAGACCGTCCAAGTACCACCTTCCTGGACATACTTTGCGCCATGGGCGCTGGAAGACATCGCTGGGGTGCTGAGGGTACCTAGTAGCAGAGCTGCACCTGCTGCGAACAACAAGCTGCGCTTTAGGATCTCAGTATTGTTAGTTGCTTCCTTGGTGTTGTGAGCCTTGTGAGGCACTTCGTGTGTAATCATTGAGTTTCTCCTTTAACTGGTGGTGGACAGGTTCGGGTAGCAACTGGGAGGTTGCACCCAGGACGGGGAAAGTCGAGCGCACTAGGGCGAGAACCAGAGATCTGAACAACTGATGATCTTTGGGTCGTTGGCCGGATTGGCTCACCATTGCAACTTCGCCACCCGGAGTAAGGAGTACTTTCACGGGAAGCATCTTTAGTGCACATCCCTCCAGCAGCACTCCGCTTCGATCGTGCACCACTGGGAACGCAATTTTGAGGCTCCGAACGAACAGTCTGGCTTCGGCCTCGCTTACATTCGCTACTATTCCCATTACTGCCACGCCTTCCGTCGCTAGCGCGTTCCACTCGCGCACCTCCTTCAGGCATTCTGGGCAATCAGCAGGACTGAAGAATACAAACATCGATGGACGCGAACAGGAAACATTCTGCAAAAGCCGGTTACGCACGAGGTTCAGAGCAGACAAGCACGAATTCGGGGAGAAACGCCGCTGCTCGATCTTTTCTTCACCAGCGGGGCAGGAGCCGTACGTCGAGACAAAATCTCCGTTTAGCACTACCATCTCACGCGGTTCGAAATTAACGTGGAATCTATTTCCTCCGCCACTTAGCAGTGCGCCAGACTGAAGTTGCTGGATGGTGATTGCGCGCGCGAGCGCTATTAATTTTAGATCGCGATTCTGAATCAACACCAGGACGACCCCGATCCCTGCGACTACCCAGCAGGCAGCTCCCGCGATACGCCCGATCGTGAACATAAGCCAGATCTACCTCCACCGCACTCTGTATATCTTTATTAGGGTCGTGTCGGATCGCGACTGCCAACCCTGAAGCAGGAAGACAGATCCATTGCCGTCTGTACTTAACGGCTTTGCGGACGTAAAAATGTTTCTGTGAAGAACCTTCCCTGCAGCCGTGTACACTTGTAATGCGAAGGGTCTCGCCCCATTGACGAAAAAGACATCAAGGAATCTGTCTCTGTCCAGGGGGAACGCCGCATAGTGCCGGGTCCATTGTCTGTTGTACTCCTGGATTCGTGGGTCATCAGCCAGGTATTTTTCTGGATAGGGTATGGGCGGTCGATAAAACTCCGGCGGGCTCGAAACAACCTCTTCGAAACCGGCATCGTGTAAACGGTACACAATTGGACTCGCAGGCTGAACGGCGTAAATCTGGTTGGATTGATCCCCACGTAAATCGACGCCCGCATGAAGATGCAGGTTGAGGGTGTTGACAACCTCTGCGCGCGGCAGGAACGAGCGTATCAGTGCACCTTCGTCATCGAATTGGTAGACTAAATCAACCTGCTTTCGGAAGTCTGGAATGAACGCTCCAATTAAAAATCCACCCTTCGGCCAGGGTGCGAGTGCAATTCCGGCTAGTCCTTCGAGTCTTGGCACGTGGTAAAGGAACGATTTTTCAAACGCACCAGTTGCTGCGTTGTAGATATTCACTCTGGGCGGGCGTGCATCCAAGACGATCAGGTTGTTGTTAAAAACGGCGATCCGGAAGGGGCGATTCAACTTACCTGGACCTGATCCGGCACCTCCGGCCTTGGCAGCCAACGACCGCCCAGCAGTCACTCTTGTTATTGTTAAGGACTGTGAATCGAGGATGTAGAGATTGCCGAAGGAGTCGACCGTAGCATCTATGATGCTCGACGGATCAACACCTGGAAGGGAGAATTCTCGGATGTGCTCGAATGCAGCATCGAACGCCGTTTCTGTAACAGTAGGCACCTCTTGAATGATTGGCTTGTGGCCACCCTTGCAAGCCACAAATGAGACAGAGACAACCGCGATTATCAGCGCGACAGCCGATCGTGCCATCTTGGGCGAGTACCTAATCATTGCGGCTCTCACGAGCCGGGCTGAGGAGAGCACTGAGGCCCGCTCGACCCTAAAAGATACCAACTGTAGGCGAAAGCCGGAGTAAGGCCAACGCAAACCAGAACGAGAGCGACAACCAATACAGGTTTCACGACACTCTCCTTTCTTCGTAGCGACTCGGCCCGGGAGCCGACCGCTCAACCATCAAGCCGATGGCAACGATAATGTCAAGCCCTTTCTGTAAATTCATTCTTCCTCGGCTTCGTTCAGGTTGCTGTCTTCCATTCTGAGATAGAGCTTTGAGGTTTCCCATTCCTCGCTGATTTCCATCAGGACGGCGCTGACCA
>Ga0209381_1002296_pt1 | contig 24764 bp, 25 predicted proteins | sample DewCreD2012metaG_FD_184111 | JGI IMG/M metagenome (GOLD analysis project Ga0209381, IMG submission 184111) | Hot spring sediment bacterial and archeal communities from British Columbia, Canada, to study Microbial Dark Matter (Phase II) - Dewar... ...
AACCGAAAGACATTTATTGACAAATTGTGATACAAAGCTCATGGTTATGAAAGGAAGAATCCATGAACCTTAGGGTTTGTGGATTTTTCTTTAAACTCAAAAGTAGTTAATTCTCATCGGAGATACTCGGTTATTATCTTACTGAACTACAAAAAAGAGATGCTTGAAAAAGCAGGTGTAGATCTGCACAAGGCAACGCTCTTTGCGGTTGGCTCAAATCGCCAGAAAATGATTCGAAATGACTAATTGCAATGGTAATCTGCCCATAACTTTAAATACAATTGCTGTGTAACCGACCCCATGGCCTATGATGAGCACATTAGGAAGTTCCCAGATTACATAAAGGATGCTGTAAAAAGGACAGGGGGTTTCCAGGTCAATGAAGAGATAAACACAGTACTTGTCGTGGGTGCAGGCACTGGTCTTTTGGCAGGAGAGCTTCTCGAAACATACCTGGGAGACAAGATCACTGCGGTTGGGGGCTTTGAAATGCCTTTTGGCGACTGCAAAACACTTGTCTTTGTCGCTTCCTACACTGGAGACGACCCTGAGGCCATTGCTCTTTACAGGGCAGCAGTAAAGCGAGGCTGCAGGATTGTCGGGCTAACATCAGGGGGAGAGCTCAAGACCAGCTTGGAACGAAATGCCAAGGAGAGAATAATACTCCCTGCAGGACTTGCCGAAAATGCAAGCCTGCCCTACCTGTTCTTCACTATTCTCAAGGTTCTTGAGAATTCAGGCATTATTTCTCCGCAGCAAGACTACATAAATGCATTGATACATGACCTGGCTACCCCCTATGAAAAAACGGCAGAGCAGTTCGTGAGCAATCTCATAGGAAAGATAATACTGATTTACAGTTCAGCAAAGCTGCATCCAGTGGCGCGGAGATGGAAGATGCAGTTCAATGTCCTTGCGAGAATACCCAGTTTCGCCTCAGTCCCTGAGCTCTCTGAACTTTCGGGCTTCGGCAATATGCTTGCCGGCTTCCATGCAATCATCCTAAAAGATGCTCTGGCAGGACAGGACCAAGAAAGGAAGATGGAGACTGTCAAACAGGGATTCAGGCAGCTCGGGGTGAGCAGCACAGAGATTGTGGTCAGGAAATCTGACGACCTAACAAAGCTCTTCTCGGCAATATATATGGGTGATTGGATTGCCTACTTCCTTTCGCAGAAATACACAAAATGAGGTGCGAATATGCTTGACTTGAAAGGCAGCACTCTAAAAGATCTTGACGACCTTGATGCAGAGATCAGGATAAGTCAGATGAAAAAGCAGAAAACGCCAGATTTCATTACGCATAAACCTGATTTTTCTTATTTTAGGGCCGTACTTTCAAAATACTCCAGATACAGCAAAATCATTATAATAGGAAACGGAGGAAGCATTAACAGTTTCAAGGCGTTCTACGAGAGTTTGAGGCATCTTGCAAGAAAAGAAGCCATCATGCTTACGACCATGGAGCCTGACCGCATTGCAGAAGTGCTTCAGAACAGAAAAGATGACACTCTGGTCATGCCCATATCTAAGTCTGGTACAACAGTGGGCCAGCTTGAGTCAACTCTGGCATTCTACAATGCCGGATACAGGCTGCTTCCAGTTACCGGGACAGAAGGAATTCTTGCGGCGATGGTGCAGAAAAACAAGCTTGACTATATACATCATCCAGATATAGGAGGCAGATTTGCCGGAAGAACGGCTGTTGGCCTTGTGCCTGCCATGTTTGTAGGTCTTGATGCCGAGAAGATAAACAAAGGTTGTCTTGAGATGTACAAGGAATGCGCCAAGATTGATATCAAGAAGAACCCTGCCCTTAGGCTCTCTGTGGCATTATACTTACTGGAGATGAAAGGATATACAGAGGTGTTCATGCCAATTTACAATACCAGGCTGAACGGCTTTGCTCAGATTATCATCCAGCTTATGCATGAGTCCTTTTGCAAATCGGGAAAGGGAATGACTTTCTATTCTGCCGAAGCTCCTGAATCCCAGCACCACACAAACCAAAGGTTTTTCGGAGGCAGGAGAAATGCCGTAGGATTGTTTGTTACTGCAGCCCAGGATGACAATAAGACTAGAGTAAATGTGCCTCAGGAATTCAGGGATATAAAGATTAGGGACGGCACCTTGGCAGACCTTGACAGGATACCTTATGCAAAGAATTTGGAATTCGAGTTCCTTGGCACTTATCATGATGCTTTAAACAATAAGATACCAAGCATCGTACTCAGACTTGAAAAGATAGATGAGAAGAATGTGGGCAGGTTCTTGTCCTTCTGGCAGCTTGTGGCATGGTACTCTTCGCTTCTTAGGGGTGTAAACCCATTCGATCAGCCGCAGGTCGAGTCATCCAAAGATATATCATTTGGGATGAGAAAGAGTTACAAGAGATGATATTTCAGCCGATGAAAGCCAATGCATTGTTGTTATGGAAAGTTCTTAATAAGGATTGTTCAGTTATATTTTTATATTTGGGGTCATCAGGATAAACCTATGAGATATGCAGTCGCACTGGACATAGGCGGAACAAAGATAGAGGCTGTGCTTTTTAATGAAAAATACAGGCAGATAAGGAAGAATAGGTATTATTTTGCAAAGACCAAGACCCAAAGGATTGTCAGAATCGAGAGAGGCGAATTACTGAAGCTGATCTGCAATGCCATTGATTTCGCGAAACAGGGATACAGCATAGAAGGCATTGGCATTGGGCTGCCTGATATAGTGACTCTTGATGGTGCGATAAAAGGCCCTACGCGGCTGATTGCTCTCAGTGATTTCCCTCTTGCCAAATATCTTAAAAAGAGATATGGCTGCAGAGTGGAAATCGCAAATGACGCTGACTGCTTCGTGCTTGCTGAACAGAGCCTTGGAGCAGCAAAGGGCCATAAGAATGTTTTCGGGCTGATATATGGCACAGGTATCGGAGGAGGCCTTGTGATTGATGGGAAGCTCCATAGGCCCAGGGAAAGTGCCGGCGAGCTTGGGCACAATGTAGTTGATCCTTCAGGTCCAAGAGAGAGGCTTGGCATAAAGGGAACAGTGGAATCATTCGCAGGCGGCCCTGAACTCATCAAGCAGTACTACAGATTCGGCGGGAAAATGAAGGATGCTGATCCTGCTTCAATCAGCAGAAGCAGAGAGCCTGCGGCAAGAAAAGCACTCTCCATATCTATGGAGCATCTCGCGATGGGAATTGGCCATGTTATGAACCTCATCAATCCAAGCGTGATAGTTGTTGGCGGTGGACAAAGCAATATGGATATTTACGGCAGGCTCACCAAGCTAACCAGAAAGTACGTTCACCCTGGGCTCAGGGAGAATATCAGGATTGTCAAGAACAGGCTTGGCGATTCCGCTGGTGTTTATGGAGCTGCAGCGCTTGTTTTGGAGAGATAGCATTTAATGAGAATTGATGCAATAAAGATTCTCTAAGATACCGATAAGGTCCATGTATTTAACCTACCCCGCCTAAGTTAAACGGAACGCCGACACATCATATATAAATAGACTTTGGTCATTGCCTGAAATGGGAGACAATCGGCCTGGAAAGCGGTTCAAAGAACATCCTTTCAAAACATACTGCATCCTATTAGGAACATTATTTGCCGTAATTGATTGACCCAAAAAATCCATGCCTAATGCCAACCATCTGGAATGCGCAAACATTTATATCCCCCTTTTGCCATCCGCCATAGGATGCTCATAAAATCAGTCAAGCTGCATAACATAAGGTCATACACTCACCAGCAGATAGATTTCCCTGATGGCAGCGTCCTTTTAGCAGGAGATATTGGTGCAGGCAAGAGCACAGTTCTTCTTGCCATAGAATTTGCCTTATTCGGCATAAAATCAGGAGAGCTGTCCGGTGAATCACTTCTCAGGCATGGCACCAAGGAAGGTAGTGTCGAACTCACGATATCAATAGACGGCAAAGAAATCAAAATCAAACGGGCGCTCAAGAGGACCAAGGATTCAGTCAAGCAAGACAGCGGTTATATCGTGATTGACGGCACTTTGACAGAAGGCACGGCAATCGAGCTGAAGAGCAAGGTATACGACCTTATAGGATATCCTCAGTCGCTGATTTCCAGGTCAAAAGACCTTATCTACCGCTATACTGTATATACGCCCCAGGAGGAGATGAAACAGATCCTCTATGAAGACAAGGATAGCAGGCTTGACACAATGAGAAGGGTCTTTGGAATAGATAAGTACAAGAGGATAAGAGAAAACGCGATTAGCTATGCAAGAGAACTGAGAACGCGAAAAAAAGAACTTATGGCAAAGACATTTGATCTTGAAGACAAGAAACATAGGCTAATCACAAATGAGACAGAATTAAAGGCTTTAGCAATAAAGCTTGAGTCCATCATCCCAAGGCTTTCAGCAATTACACAGGAAATCGAATCCAAAAAGTGCATGATAGAAGAGGCGAGGGCAAAGACCAAGGAACTTAGCATAATTGAAAGGGAGCTAGCGCATGTCTCCACCAAAAGGAATGGGCTGCTGGAAGAGAGAAAGAGGAATGTGGAGGATTTAGCACGGCTCGCAGAAGAGATTACAAAGCTTGAGAAGGAGGCTTCAGAGACAGCAGACCTTGCAGTGATCAGGAAATCCATCAAGGATATTGAGGACAGCATCCAGATTATTGAGAGGAATAGAAGGCTTGTATCCGGCAGGCTATCTGAATTCACGTCGCTTAAGAGGGCCAGTGAGGAAGTAAAGGAGAAGATTGGGAGGCTTCTGAGATGCCCGACATGTGAACAGGCAGTAGGAGAAGAGCATAAGGAGCTCATCCGCGCAAGGGAAGACGAGAAGATATGCTCTTATGATGAAACTATTGAGAAGATATTAGCTGAAGAATCAAAGCTGAAAAAGCAGGCTGAAGATGCCAAGGCAGCTCTGACAGCCAAAAGAGCAGAGGAGATGGCTGCACAGGCAGCTGCCCTTAAAGCGGCACAGTTGAAAGAAAAAAAAGAAATGTCTGCTAAGCTTCTTGCTAAGCAGGAAACGCTGAAAGCTGAGATAGAACATCTAAATCTAAAACAGAAGGATTTGATGGCAAGAGCGGACCAGAACAAAGGGATTGAGGAGAGGTGGGGAAAACTGGAGAAAGAGTACACAGCGCTTCTGGAGAATGAGAAGCTGTATCAAATACAGAAGGAATCTGTGACAGTTAAGATGGACAACCTGGAAGCCCAGATAGCTCTTCTGAAAAAAGAGACTGCTGAAAAAAGTGAATTTATGAAACAGGCACTGCGAATTTCCGAAATAGAGCATTGGCTCAGTGAAGGCTTCATGAACTTAACGACTGTGATGGAAAAGCATGTAATGGCGCAGATTCATGCAGAATTCAGCAGATTCTTCACCGAATGGTTCAGCCTGCTAATAGCTGATGACCTTATGACTGTGCGTATCGATGACGAGTTCACTCCGATTATCGAGCAGAACGGCTACGAGACCGCCATGTCTAACCTGTCTGGCGGCGAGAAGACAAGCGTAGCGCTTGCCTATAGGCTTGCCCTGAACAAGGTCCTGAATGACATGATAGGCCATATCAGGACAAAGGACATCATAATGCTTGATGAGCCGACTGACGGGTTCTCCGGAGAGCAGCTGGACAAGGTGAGGGACCTTTTGGATATGCTTGAATGCAAGCAGACGATAATAGTGAGCCATGAGCCCAAGATAGAGAGTTTCGTTGACAGCATAATAAGGATTACGAAGGAGGAGCATTCGAGCCGTTCTGGTTGATAGGGTGTATTAATGCTTTCAAGCTGATTTGATTTCTTCTTTGCCGGATGTTATGATACCATACATGAACAGCGCAAAGCCACCCGTATAGAAAATAAATGTTATCATCAGAAAAACCAGGAAATAGGCTGAAGCAAAAAATTGGCCTGAATGAATGCTCTCAGACGTTGCCACAATGTAATAATTGGAGACGTCCATGAAGAAATTGTAGATGTATATCACGAAATACACCAGAGAAAGGAAAATGCAGGATACTACCAGATGTTTCTTTATTCGTTCAGACAGGCTCAAGAGGAGAGCCAGCATTCCAGCTGCAATAGATAAGTAGAGTATGTTTGAGGGAACCATGCGGGCAGATGCCTGGATTGTCTGGGTGGTTATGTCAACCCCAACTATGGAATTAGAGACTATACGTCCGGTGCGGAATAGCGGGCTTATAATGAAAGCAGTAATTGAGGCGAAGAAAAGAGCAATAACAGGGCCTGGTACAGATATTTTCTTTTCCTGGAATATGAGATACCACAGGCCTGTAGGCAAAGCAAGAAGGATCAGCATGGCGATGATGTTCATCGCATATATGTACATTACGCTGAATGCTGCTATTCCCGCAGTACCTTCAAGATCAGAATAGATAAGGCCAATTCTGCTTGCTCCAAATATATTGTGGATGCTCCAGAGCGGAGTCCTTTCCATTCCAAGGTGGCCGAAGTAAAGAGGGTCGTAAGTCCCCTGGGTGAATAAGGAATATGGGATGATGAAATTGGCGACATCTGTTATCAGATGAAGGACAAGCATGCCGGATAGGCCAAGCATTATCCCTCTCTTGCTGTGAAAAAGCACAACAATCCTTCCGTAAAGCTTTTCGCCTGCATCACCAAGCTTATATATGAAGCTTTCGGCGGCATATCTCTTGTGGTGCTTGACCCAGATGAAGAAGTATATGAAGAACATTATGATTATTAGAGGGCTGTCAACAGAGAGCGCGAACCATTCCATGCCATAATTGAATATGACTATGAAGAAGAAATTCAGGGCTAGGAATATAACCAGCGCTCTTGAAATTCTTGCTGCAAAAGATGCAGGAGGAGGTCCATCCTCCTGAATGGCGTGCATCATACTGGGTTTGTCAATAAAAACATAGAAAGCAAAATATACAGAAAGGATTAGCAGAATGCTGCCTCCGAGAACGAAGAGCAGGTATTCAATAGCTGGTTTATTTTCAGCTACTCGCTGGAAGAAGAACAGGATTGAAGTACGGGCAAGCATCTTGGCGTCTGAGAAGTCTGAGATTGAAGCCATTGACATATCAATTGTATATGCCTGTATCAGCCTTGATGACCTACTGTCGCTCATGTTAACGAAAACCCTTTTTCCAGCCATGATTGAGCGCAGGATGGATATATAGTTTCTCTTGCCTATTTCCTGGGTGGTTGGAAGGTCAATGCTCGCAACATTGACAAAAATTACTCTGTCTTCCTTCAAAGGAACAGCGCTGGTGTTGCTGAAACGGATTATATCTGGCAGATGATGTTCCACTATCTCGTTCCTTGCCACCTCGCTATAACCGATCAAAGTCTTTGAGAAAAGCAGGAAGAATGCCAAAACTATCAATAGATCATGCACCATCTGCCGCCTGCCAAAGAAAATCTTTGTAATACTTAACTTATGGAAAAGGTATCCTAGCGCCGTAAGATCGATGATGTTATCTATGAAATCCAGCTCAGGGCTAAGACGCATCAAGAACTCAGTGGCGTTCAGGATGATGAGAAGGACAAGTATTATCTCCTCAGTGTTCTCTGCGAGTATCTTCTTAAAGCGTACCATGCTTCTTAATCTTGCTTTCAACTCTCTATAAGCAAACATAATCTGCTATGCCCAATTTACACGGGTGCTCTGGCTTCAGAGCAATTACATGGCCGGCATGGACATCAGATTAATTTTCTGGTGATTATTATTGTTGATGTCCCGTTGTATGTTCCTAGCGGAGCTTGTTCAGGAACAGCTACATTGTAATAGACCGTCACTCGCTCTCCTGACTTCAGCTGGAGCTTTTTCTTTGACATTTCTATCCAATTGGAGAAATTGCCTGTATTTCGTATTCTGATGTTGACATCGAAATCTGCATTATTTGTTAAATCTATCTTTCGCATGCTAGCTCCACCCGGGAGAGTCTTTCCGAAATGGAGTGCGTCTGTTCCTGCATTGAAACCAACTTTGTCAGAGATCTTAAAGTCCATTGGGATATGAATTACATCTATAAGCACATAATTAGCATAAACATAGATTGTCAAGAACATCCCAATAAGTAGCCCGCATAGAATGACTGCAGCATACAATAGTCCTTTGGCAGGCTTTTTTTTCCTAATTCTGCGGCTTTCCATCCTTATCTTTTCTGCCTTTTTCTCCATATTAGGACTACATCAACAATCACGAATAAGATGATAAGCATTATAAGCAAGTTTTTCACACTGAATATGTCTCTTTGGCTTTCTACGGGTTCAGGTAACTCCTTTACCGGATCCTTAATCTCCGTCTCGCCCAGAATATCAACCACTATGTTTTTTGTGGTAGTGTTTCCATAGATGATATAGATAGTGCCATCATATTCCTTCGATTCAAGAGAGGCTGGAACGTCCACATAGCCTGTCAGGACTATAGTATCCCAAGCAGGCAGTGACATAGTGGGTGTCACCATTCTTTCCGGAATACCTGAAAGCTCCACCTCTGCCCTGAGCGCGTCTATACGATTATTCCATTTGCTCTGCAAGGTTATGTCAAATCTGTTGATCTTCCCTTTTTTTAAATTTCTCGTGTAATTATAAACAATTACGTCAAAAGAACCAATATTAAATGATGTCTCTGCCCTAGCGATATCAGGGCCATAATCCAACATGCCCTTTGCACCGTATACACCTGGCTTTAGACCAACCGTGTCAAGGATTGTATATAGAGTCACACTTTCCATGCTGCCTATTGGCTTCTCACGAGTCTCAATTGTTGTGACATAATTGGACTGGTTGTCAGCACCGAATATGTCAATAAGCGCTTTGGCTTTCTCCACTTTCTCACTGCCATAATTGGTAGCCTTGACAACAAACTGGACCGTTTCGTCCTGGTTGACATTCTCCCCTTTTATTTCCATAGTCACATACTTACCTGGGTATGGCACGAATACCGAAAACTTATGCACAATATTCTCCTGAACCCCGAACATACCTTGCTCATAAGGGTCAATTACCTGGGATGCTATTATCCGTGCGCTTTGCTGGCCATAATTATTAAGCGATTGAGGCAGCTTAACACTGTACTCTGTGCATCTTGCCTCATGAGGTCCGAGAGTCATCTTTGTTTCTTTTATCTTGACATATTCAGCAAGTTCACCGCTTACAGATAAAGTTATGGGAAAATAGTAATCGTGGCTGTTCCTTACGCAGAGGGGATAGCTTTCAGTGAGTCCAGGCTCGAAATTCACGCTCCTATGGTATGAGATTCCAAGCCCCATGCATGAAGATGACATCAGAACAGCCAAGATTAAGAGATTGGAAAAAATGGCGAATCTCATTTGAAAATCTCGCATCAAATATCCGTTAGGGGTCGTTCCAGAACTGCAGGTATGCCGTCTTAGAGCCTGGAGCTGCATCTGAGGGGATTGTTAGGTTAAACTCAATAGTCATCGTATCGTTTGTGTCGTTATGCCAGAGACCTCCACCTCCTGATGCTGCATAACATATTGTGTAATTTGTATTTTTCTGGAAAGTCTGCCATGGAGTTCCGTAAGGCGCCGGAATATTGCTGCAGCCTGTGTCACCTCTTGGGTTGCTGCTGTTTCCGCTTGCAACATAAAAACGCCATACAGGGTTAGTTCCGCCAATCAGGTCTGTGGCATCGCTTGATGAGTTCATAGTCACATTGATCGGCACGTTTCCGTCATTCTCAATCTCAAGACCGCTGCAATTTGCAATAACTGAACAGTCATAGATTCCGCCCCTGCCAAGAAGATTCGCGTCAGTAGAGATATTGATTAGACTTGTGCTGTTTGGTGTAATAGGCCCGAAATCAACATTCCTTGCAACTGTTAAGGACATAGAGCTCTGGATATTCAATTGGACAGTGCCATTATCCTTATTGGCCATTCCTGTAAGACCACCATAACCTGGAAAATGCCTGAGTTCTGCGACTTTATTTAGACTAATAAGTGTACCTAAAAGAGACACGGCAATGGCGCCAACCAGAAGAATTGCTAGGGTTGTGTTGTTAATCTTGTTGTTAATCTCTCCTGGTGTCTTTTTCATGGTTCCACCTTCTGTATGTCCAATGTCAAATAACCTGTTGTGCTTACTTCTTTTGGAGCAGGCAATATCTCCAGTGACAGCTGTCCAACTCTTGTGTTATGATTTCTCATAGAAGTTTGCGAGTCTGGAGCAGGCGGGCTATACTCTTCCAGATAGTTTATCACTGCAATTGTTCCGAAAACAGACAGCAACATGCTCAATATCAACATAACGGCTACAGTCCTCTTAGATAGTATTTCGTCACTCATTTGGCAAACCCATGGTTATTCTTTTGTTCGCATGTTATATTTAAATATTGCTTTTTTCACTATGGATCGTTCCAGAACTGGATATATGCTGTCTTAGAACCTGATGGGGCATCTCCAGGAATTGTGAGGTTAAATTCAATAGTCATTGTATCATTTGTGTCGTTATGCCAGAGACCTCCACCTCCTGATGCTGCATAACATATCGTGTAGTTTGTATTCTTCTGGAAAGGCTGCCATGGAGTTCCGTAAGGCGCCGGAATATTGCTGCATCCTGTGTCACCTCTTGGGTTGCTGCTGTTTCCGCTTGCAACATAAAAACGCCATGCTGGGTTAGTTCCGCCAATCAGGTCTGAGGCATTGCTTGATGAGTTCATGGTCACATTAATAGGCACGTTTCCGTCATTCTCAATCTCAAGACCGCTGCACTGACCAACAACCGAGCAATCGGCAGATCCGCCTCGACCCACAAGTGTTACATCAGAAGAGATGTTCTGGACCACTGTGCTGTTTGGCAATATCTGCCCGAAATCTATACCCCTTCTGACAGTTAAGGATGCACCTGTCAGGATATTTAGCTGCACAGTTCCATTGGCCTTGTTGACCATTCCAGTTGGACTGGTAAGCTCAGAAACTTTTTGAAGGCTTAATAAGGTGCCTGCCAGCGAAAGCACGACAGCACCCACAACGAGTATGGCAATAGTTTTATTAGATATATCGGACATTATATCACCCTCTTAATTAGAATTGATAGATCTGCGACAAGAAATCTGAAAATATCTGTTTCACAGTAGCAGACCATTAGCTGAAATCATTTATTATATAATATATAAACTTTTTGGTATTAGAGGAAGGATGCATAATCTAATGTGCAATTATTATGTGACAAAAACAGCACGGATTTGGCATCAGGATAGCAGCACTGGCAACCCTATCCTGCCATGCTCATGTTGCCAAATGCCCATCGCGACATCAAAGGGATAACATAACTCAAGCCGGCACCCATCCATATCATTATGACAAAATCGAACATACTTGCGTATTTGGAGCCTCCGTCAACCACCTTGATTATCAGTGCAGAGATTAGGGCATGTATGACGACTATTATACCTATGTAGAAATTTACCTCCGCCATATCTATTGGAGGCATGGATGGAAGTATTGAACTTACAAGATTGGCCATATTTTCCTGCGCCATCGCGTTCTCTATAGCGCTGTTGAACATGCCCGCCAGCAGCTGGGTGATGGCTGTAGACATGTATACTGTTGTCACGAAACCCAAGAGAGCGCCGTAAAGCGCACCTCTTAGGCCAGATGCAAGCTGCTGCCTCAGCTTTCTCATGGACAGAAGCCTCTGGAAATTCTTGCTGATTATCTCCCCTATCTTGAGGCCGTCGCCTCCCAGATAGACTGATTTAGCGAAGATGTGCGCGAAATAATTGATGAGATTGCTGCCTGTCTCACCTGCGAAATGAAGCCATGCCTTGAACCTGTCTGTGCCAACTTTCAGCCTGCGGTAGAGGTTGGTCATCGGCTCATTCAGAACTCCAAAATCATGTACCTGGAGAGCGCCAAGGCTCGATGTGACGCCGCCCCCTCTTGTGCTAACAGTGCCTCCTACTGCCCTTATAAATGCAGGGAAGGCTTTGTCCCTCTTGAATACCTCGTTTTCCTCCTGCTGCGCAAGCAGGCCAACGAACAAAAGAGGAGTGAGTCCGATAGCTAGGTTGAAGAGGAAGGGGAATATATCTATATATAATAGAACAGAGGTGAGCAGGAAAGAGAGCGGCATTATGATTATGAATCCCTTGATTATCCTCCTTGTACCAGTATCAGTAACGGTAAGATTATGGCAGAGCTGATCGCTTGGTATGAATCCTTTTATGAGAAGAATGAGCAGGACATCCATAAAAAGCAGGCCTAGAAGACTGTATCTTACGACAACCATAATGGATACACCCATGAGAAGGGGAAGCAGGAGAGCCGCGCTCATGGCAAAGGCAATGCTTATAGTAAGCGATATGAAGACATCCTGTAGCATCCTGATACTCTCCAAGCTCTTGTTGTATTCGTTCGTGAAGTCATCCATCACAGCATCCTGCTCTTCTGCAAGAAATGTCTCCACATCCTCGCCGAAATCGAGCACTGCGGCAAGCCTGTCCAGGAAGTCGCCAAATATTCTGGACGGCGACAGTACTGCCATCTTTCTGCACGTCTTGGCATAGCCGAGGTTCCATGATTTGGAAAGATATACTATCTTCTCTGCGAACGCCGCAAGCTCCCCGTACTCCTTCTCTTCGGCTATTTTCTTGAATAGCAGAGTCCTATTTAGTTTCAGGGTTGACAGCGTGCCTGCATATGTGATGAAGAGATGGATATTCTCATGCATCGCCACCTTCCTTTGCTCAAAAACTATGTAGGGGTAAAATACTATGAACAAGAGACCCATGAAAACAAGAATATAGGGTATAAAGAAGGGGAGCTTGAAATAAAATTCTGTTACTGCGAATAGCCCTATACATAGAACGAGGACAGGAAGCACTATTTTGTAAGCGAACTGACTGTAATTCCTGAATCCGCCGTCAAGTATATAATCGCCCAAGCGGAGTCACCTCTTCCTTTTCAAATGGAATGAGCGCTTCTCCCGTATACTTAGCCGAACTTGATATTGCGCGCTGTGCCGGGTATGGACAGCTGAGCTGAATCAGCAGACATTGTCGCTCTTCCATCCTAAAGAGAGAATGGAAGCGAAGCCACGCCTTCATTTTCGTACCTGCTTATCACATTCCACACATCGAAGTAATTGAATATCTTATTGTCCACCATCTTCTCGATTATCCTCCTCCTCAAATCGAGCTCTTTGTAAATGTCCCTTGTGTCCTGGTAACCAAGTGTTGTCGCTATCTTTTTCTCAAGGATGTAGCTGTTGTAGAGTCCCCTGAACCTATGGACGTCACGTATCGGGTCCCAGGTGAATACCTGCCTGGTTATCACCTTATTCTCGACATCATAGTACCTCTCGATCTCGGTAACAGAGAGAACCCTTCTTACAAAGTGGCCGCCCTGCTCCACTGCCTGCTGGATAAGGACTATGTTCAGGTTATCGATTGATGCGATTGGCACATTGATAGGGTGGCCGGTAAGCCTCTGTATCATGCTGTGGACAGAGCCTGCGTGAAATGTACTACAGACAGGATGTCCTGTCTGCATAGCCTGGAAGGCGATATTTCCCTCTTCTCCCCTTATCTCTCCTACAATTATGTAGTTTGGCCTGCTTCTGAGAGCCGCTATAAGAAGGTCAAACATCTTAACATCAGTATCTTTTCCGGACTCACGCGTTATGAGATGCTGCCAGGTGTCATGAGGCATGGTCACTTCAGGTGTCTGTTCAACAGTGTAGACCTTTGCATTAGGCTTGATGAAAGTCGCTGTGGCGTTCAAAGATGTTGTCTTGCCTGAAGCTGTCTCGCCGCATACGAACATGTTCATCCCATGATTAAGGCAGAGCCAGATGTATGCTGCAAGCTCAGAGCTTATTGTCCCCCAGCTGACAAGCTGAGTCACGCTTACCGGAACCTCAGAGAACTTCCTGACTGTGAAGCTTGAACCTTCGAGACTTATCTCCCGTCCATAGATGAAGTTTACCCTGGAACCGTCCGGCATCATAGCGTCAACGACGCTTCGGGCATCAGATACCGGCCTTTCGACCCTCTCGCTTGTCTCGACAATGTACTTGTTGAGCTCAAGGTCTGTTGTGAACACCACATTTGTCCTTACCATCTCAAAGACTTTGTGGATGGAGGATAGCGTACCCACACCTGTGCAATGAATATCCTCAAGATAAGGGTCAAGGAAAAGAGGCTCAAGCTTGCTGTAGCCAACGCGATCCCTTATTAGGAAGTACTTTATCATCTCATATTGCCAGGGAGTGACGTGTATTTTGTTCGAAAGGAGCCTTAAGCCCCCGCCTTTCTCATCGACTTTTACCACCTGGTCAAGGAGCTTCTCAAGTATTGGAGCCATGTCTTCAGTCCTGTCCGGGACAGGATAGCGGTTGGCGATATCCACCATCGCGTCAAGTATGCGCTCATTGAGACGTTTCATCTCATCATCCATCTCCGGCTCAATAACATGGTACATTATATGCTCGCCCTTCTTCCTGTAGACATGGATGAAAAGAGGATCACCGACAGGATAAATAATATTAGGGTATTCTATCTTCTTCATCTCCCTGTCCAGCTTCAGGTGGAACTCAGGCTCGCCAATCTCCCTTGAGATACGGTCTACGTATTTGCGCAGATGGGGATATTTTTTCAAGGCCTCATCATAGTTCTTAGTTATCGGCGGTTTTCTTCTGACTACCATAACCTCTTCTCCATAAACACCTATTCTTTCTAAGCGAATGATGCTATTTCTATAGCTATTCCCTTACCTGGCTCGACCTTGAAAGGTATGCTCGTGATAATAGCATCTCCAGGCCTCTTAAATCTCTGTATGTTAATTACCCTTATGACATTGCCTGCGAAAGATTTAATCTGTATGTCAAAGTACACGTCTGCAACTGACCTTAGCAAAGTAAGGAACTTGGCATTCAGGTGCTCAGGGTCAACGCAGAATATGATGGTCTTCTTAAGGCTGGTAAGCCTCTTTAGGAGCTTTATTACCTCAAAGCTCTTTTCGGGACTGATATTATCTTTGACAAGCAGGAAACTAAGGGTGTCAAATATTATAATGTCACTTGTGAAAAGCCTGTTGGTATGGAAAAGCCTGTCCAGGAAGTTGGGGCGGAGCTGAGTATGGCCAAGAAAAGGAAACATCGGTATGAATATCAGTTTTTCCTCAAGAATTTTGTATTTTATATCGTAGTCCAGGCTAGCCATTTGTTCAATGAATCCCGCTGTATTCAACTCGGAACTTATATAGGTGATTGTATGGCCATGCTCAAGAAGAGCATAAGCGAATCTCTGGGCGAGGATGCTTTTCCCTGCACCATCTTTACCCTCAATCAGAATGAGGGAACTGCTTGGGATGCCGCCCCCTATATTCCTGTTAAGCTCATCCCTCTCTAGCTCAATAGAAACTATCTTGGACACTCTCCCTACCCCCTGCATTCTCGTCAATCATTTCAATACTCTCCCATTTCTTCATTTCCGTATCCCCATAATCAATGCAATCAAACGGCTGCTGACCTAAACTGTAAAAGAGCCTGATGCTGCGACACCATGCTCGGTGGTGACCTCTGCCAAATGCGGTCCTCGGGCCAAGTCCATGCTGACATTAATCTGGAAAAGCTCGTTCGGATCCCAAAGAAGCGGGTTTCTGATGTTGCTGCCATCAGGGAAACCAAATGTACGGTTTTCGATGCTTCTTGGGACATGAATGCCGTCTATGTATACATCCATAAATTCGGGCCTTATCTTGCTTGTTCCTGTGCTTGTGAGATTAATTATAATAATATCCGGACTTGAAGCTGCATCTATCTCGATTCCAGAAACGGATATGCGGGTCCCTACTATCATCTCCATACGCTCTTTCTGAACATCATAAGCGAGATTGGATGAATCCACCATCCCTCCGTAAATCATTACCATAGATGATACCATTATGACTATCGCAAAAAAGAAGACCATATATGAAGCGACAGTTGAAAATGCCATTGTCTCACCTAGGGCGAAAAGAAGTCGCTGTCCCTTGTCTCATACTGAGTGGTGACAGTGACCTCATGCGTGATGTCCTTGTTAAGATAACCGAAAACCTGTATGTGCACTGCCTCTTTTGGATCAAGTATGCCTATATTCACATTATCTGTGTCAGGAATAACCTCAATTGTCCTGTTGGATGCATTTCGGGGTATCCTGACACCGTCAATATAGATATCGAACTTGGCAGGATCAAGCTTCGTCTGCCCTGTGTTCTTCACATAAATGTTTGTGGTGTTGGTCCAGTTATTATGACTTATGACTTCTATCCTTATGCCTGTCTTAATCTTGTTGTTGTACTCATCTGACTTCATCTTGAACGTGCTTTCAGCATTGTCAGAAAAGTTCTTCATACCGAAAAGCAGACCTGTGGCTATGCTTATTGCCGCTATAAACAGTATAACATGTGTCGTAACTGTGCTGAATCCCACACTTCACCGCCTTTTTGTTTTGTCTGTTGCTTCTACAGACAGGTATACTAAATTAGTATACTATTATTTAAAACTATGTATGTGGTGATTTATATTTGTTTTGGTACTGGAAGGCTCAAACATTTGTTGCAGGCATAATAACCTTCCAGAAGGATAAGCTCGGGCATTACAACCATTAAGTAATCATCTCAAATGTCCTTAGTGCTGACCTATCTGAAATGAGAATGGTGTCATGGATTCAGTTTCTATCATCATCCGGGATCCCCATCTCTATCCTGCCCATGAAAAGTTCAGTTTTCCTCCCTTTTAAGGTCTTCTTATAGCTTTCCTGGTAGAACATGACTGATGCAACCAAATCATAATCTGGATTGCTTAGACCTAATATGGAAATCAACTCCTGGATTATCTGTGATTCCCATATCTTGTACTTGGCATGTATTACAATATCAAGGGATATCTTGTCCTCAAAAATAAGATAGCAGAAATTCTGGTACTCGTCACCATCCACAGACAGTTCCCATTTCTCCATATTGAACTCTTTGAAAGATCTCCTGACACGGACCTTGATACCTTTCTTCTGGCTTAAGCGCGCTTTTTCAACCTGACTCCTATCAAGCACTTTATCCTTCAGAGCATCTATCAGGTAGTGGGCCTCATCCCGATTCCTGGCATGATACTCCTCAGTGTAGCTTATCCCTTCCTCATTGAAGTACTTCTTGAAGATAACCCATGTATTGTCACTATTCAGCCTTGCCTCAAGCCTTGTGGTTAGGCTCTTTGCCCTTTTTTCGAAGCTTATGAGATCCGTTGATTCAGCTATCTTTTTCCACATAATGTATGACACCAGGCAAGGCAGTTTATATTTTTTGCGGAAAATGTGTATCTGGACAGCTTCATCAGCTCTGCTACCCCGCATTTAGTTCATCCTCTCAGCAGCATAGTTGGAGAGTATCAGGTCTCATCCCATTCTTTAAAAACCATGATACTTCCTCACGAGAAGTTCATCATGCCGCCAAAAACTGCAGTAAGGGCGTTCAGGCATATATAGTAAAAAAGCTGTGATAGAATAATGAAGATAGGGACATACTTGATTCCGCCTTTCACATTGCCTTTCTCAATGATTGACACTATCATTGATGAGAAAAAAGCGATTATCAGTAGAGCCGTATGGGAGAAAAGAATGAAATCCTGTTTTTCAAGGCTCACCTCTGTCACCTGAAATGGCATCTGGGTTTGCACCTGGGCAGTTCCCTGGGCAACCTGGCCTGTAACCTGCTGGATGATTAGAAGTAGATTGTAGGAAAGGGCGAAGAGCACAGGTGATATGACTATGACAACTGCGGCTATGAAAATCATGTATGTTATGACTGATGCAGTCATCTCCTCTTTTAGCACGCGGGTCTTTTTAAGATTGTCTACCACGTTGTCAATTATGGTGCTTATTTTCCCCCCTGATTGAGTCTCGCTCACTATTAGCGAGATGGTTCTCCTTAGGGTTGGGCTGTCATACTTGTCTGCGAATTCTGTGAGCGCATCTTCCACATCCCCTCCTGTCATGACTTTTTTTGCGGCTATCGCTATTTCATTGCTGAGTATCCCGAATCTGGGCTTAATTGAGCTCCAAAGAGCCCTCTCGAATGCTAGACCGCCCTTTAGGTTGGAAGATACAAGCTCAAGGAAATCAGGAAGGATCTCTTCCATCTTCCTTGTTCTTGAATAGATGCGCAGGTCAAGGTAGAAGTATATACATATCATAAGAATGCCTATTATCGCTAGCGGAATGAGAACCCAGGCGAGCATTGTAAGGATACCGAACAAAGCGATGAATGTTGATCTGGCCAGGTACATCTTGAACTGCATTAGTATGCCCCACACTACTGTAAGATAGATTATGGCGGTAGCACCAAGGGTTGCGTAGAACATTATACCGAAGAATTCATAGGGCTCATCAGTGATGCCAGCTTTCAGCAGATACTTCCTCAGGACAGGTCTCACCTTTTTGGGAACAAAAGCGCTCCCGAATTCCTCAGCATAGAATAGTCTCATAGGTTCACCGTCAGCCTGTTAGCCTTGAAAATCATAAGGAACATGAACTGGATGATGACCAGTAAAACTAGAACACCCATCAGGATTGGCCTGGCATTTTCAGATGTGAAAAGGGCAGTAAGGGATCCGATGACTATGAACATCGCTACACCAAGGCTTGGCATGACTACTGCAAGGAGCATGTAGAACATGGAAAGGCTGTTCAGTTTTTTTCCGTATTTCTGGATCTCGATAAGCTGCTCTCTTGATATCTCGTCCAATGCTTTTGCAAGCGTGTCGCTAACGTCAATTCCTATCTTGATGGCATTGCTGATTTGGAATACGACTTTCCTGAATTTGTCTGAAGGAGAATACCTGACTGCATTGTCAAGAGCCTGCTCTATGGGCGTTCCCATATTTATGTCGTCTACAATCTCCTTGAAATAGGCGCTCGCTATCCCGTAGCTTTGGCTAGCATCAATAAGTGCGTTCAGAAGCGGTCTGCCTGAATAGATTTTGACAAGAAGGAACCTGCCTGCAAAAAGCACCTCCTTGTCTAAGGCCCTCATCCTTTTGTTGATCTTGGTTATGGGTGCTTTAAGAAGGAACAGAAAGAACATAATGAAAAGCAATACAACAGATGGTAGTATGAGGAACAAGGAGATATTAAGCATGCTGAAGATGAAAAACATGAAAACACCTAGCCCAAGCGAGACTGTAACAGAGAACATGAAAGTCTTCCTTATAAACTGCTCAGGTGTATCCCTCATGTGCGCCTTGTGCAGGTCCTCGACAAGCTTCGGAAATGACTTTCCGACGCTGTAGAATAAATCAGGCATGGGTCATCACATCCTTGAGACGTCCAGCTTACCGCGATAGTATTTTGACATCAGCAGCCCTATCTTGGAGAGATCGTTGATATTGTTCTTAACCATCCATTTCAGGATGGTCTCTTTTGTTGCCAGGTCCTTGACCATGTCCTCTTCGGACATTCCCGTGTACATCTTAAGCACCTTTGGAATCACCTGGAAAGTCCCGCACTTCACCATCTGATCCTTCTGGGGGTCATGCTGCATGACGATATTTACGTCTCCGTTAGGCAGGATCTCCGCGAACTGCAGTGTCCGTCTCTTGTTAGTCCTCCTGTTCCTGTTCTGAACCACTATGCCGGAGAGAGCCGGAAGGACAAGACGCGAAATGTCTATGGGCGGATTAGTGAGCCTTGTAACGGTCTCTTCGGCATTATTGGCATGGAATGTCCCGTAAACGCTATGCCCCGTATGCATAGCCTCGAAAAGCACCTCCGCCTCAGCCTTCCTCCTTATCTCCCCCATGATTATCCTATCAGGTCTCATCCTTAGCGAATTGACGACAAGGTCAAGCATAGTTATCCCGCCTTTGCCCTCAGGATTTGGCATCCTTGTTTCGAGAGGCACCCAGTGCATGGTATCAGGAAGCTGCAATTCTCGGGTGTCCTCTATGGATATTACGCGCTGGTTTGGCGGTATGAAGCTGGAAATGACATTCAACATTGAAGTTTTGCCGCTTCCTGTGCCGCCTGCTATCAATAAGGAGACCTCATTTTGCATTGCCAGCCAGATTATGCTGCTAATCTCGTAGTTGGTGGTACCGACTCTGAGAAAATCTGTTATTGTCCATGGCTGGGCCGCAAACTTCCTTATGGTTATGGTATTCCCCTTAGTGGAGATTGGTTCAAGAGTGGCATTGACCCTGTCCCCTGTCAGGAGATGGGCATCCATGAGCGGATTCAGTGTGGTTATCTCCTTGCTTACATCCCTTCCAATCATAGTAGCAAAATGCCTAATCCTCGATTCCTTAGGGATTATAATATTGGTCTTAAGCCAAGCAAACTTACGATGATATACCCAGACAGGTTCCTTGCTGTTGTTCACCACTATCTCCTCTATCTCCTTGTCCTTCAAGAGTATCTCCAAGTTACCCAAACCGAGGTTCTGCTCAATGACATAGTTGATCAGCATATCTTTGGTGTCTGCATCAGCATTAGGGAAATATTTCGTCAAAAGGCCTGCAATCTCTTTCTTGAATTCGCTCTTTACCTTCTCGATTCCGCCGCTTTCAGAGAGCTGGACGACACCCACACCCACCTGTGCGATAAATTCCTCCCTTATCTTTTCAAGGATGAGCTTGGTGGTGTTGCTCATATTTGTTATGCTTACTCTATAGGTCGGGACAGTGTCCTCCTCGTAGAAAATGATATTTACATCTATTAGAGTATTATTGACATTTAGCTTATAGCTGTCAAGCAGCTCCTTTTTTTGTTCAGCTGGCAAAGGATTTACCTCTTGAAAATGCCGAAAATCCCTTTCTTCTTGGGCTTATCCAACTCTGGAAACCTGTGTTCGGGTTTTGGGACATCGGGGATATCTAAATTATTTGGCGCGCCAGATGGGCTTGCATCAAATGCTCTTCTTGAGGTTGAACTGTCAACCAAACTTTTTGGTGATTGCCGAAACCCGCGATCAGCAGGGTTGGTCAGGGCAGAAGTTACCTGAGCTATCCGCTGGTGAAGTGCTGTCTTCTCATAGAGAAAGCCCTGCGGGAGCCGGTCAAACGCGTCTTTCACCCTATCTAGAGCATTAGATGCCTCAGCTCTACTTCCTTCAGTGATTAGCCGCTCAACATGGTCCAGCTGCATACCAAGATGACGGATAAAGCTTTCAAATTTCGATTTCTGGCTGCTTGTGTATTTCTCCTTGAACCTGATATAGAACTGAAGTATCTCAGCCTCAAGCTGGGATTTCTTCTCGGCAAATCCGTCGGGCATGCCTGAAAGCACTTCCCTCATTGTAGCATAACTCTGGTTGGCTGCAACAAAATCGTTTGCCTCAAGCTGGCTATTCGCTTTCGCAAGAAGCCGCATTACTATTTCAGCCCTTTTGCTTATTTCATCGTTCATTTTGTCGAGCCTTTGCATGAGCTCATCGCTTATCTTCTGCATCTCTGATTGAATCAATGCGCGTTCATCATTCTGCTTTTTCACAAGATCATTGAAATCGTCTCTCAAGCTCGTGAATGCACTGTTCGCTTCCTCGAATTTCCTCTGCACGAGAAGTTCCTTGATATGCGAGACCTTTGTCAATATCTCTTCTTGAGCAGGCGTTTTTGAAATGGCACTGACTTGCGATTGTTTTTCTAGGAACTCATCTATATTCATTTTTCATCAGCTTCCAGATACCTAATGTATTGCTGCCACAACTCATCGGCCTTATTGCTGTCTATTCCCCTTTCCTTTGCCTTATTGAAAAAGACGCTTTTCATGGCGCTTTTGTTGATATTCAGATATTTCAGCCATAGCAGCTTAATCTGGCTTTGGCTCAAGCCTCGTTTCTTCGCCTTGGCATAGAACTCCTCTTTGCTCTCGAAGCCCAGATGAGGCATATCGAGCTTCTCTTCGCTTCCCGCGATGAGGAAGACGAAAGGGGTAGTGAACTTGTACTCGATGCCAAGAATGTTCTCCTCTACCAGGAAATCAGTCCATGCCTGAATTGTTTTCTGGCTTATACCAAGGGCTTTTGCAGCGTCTGGCACAGATATCTTCTTCTGTGTTCTCACAAGCTCAAGAAAACCATCTACGTCTGTCCTCAAGAAAGCCTCGGTATCCATTGATCTCCAACTATTCCGACGTATATAAAAAGTTTGTTCACTTATGATGAGTAGTGTCAGGCTGAATCCAATACCAGGCAAAATAAAATAACAAGACTAATCACCTGATTTCTTACAAAAGAGGTTGACGGCTCATGCTATTGACACTTATTAATTGTTCTCAAATAATGGCAACATTATGCGTACTGGGTCGCTTTTTTGTGATGAGCTTAATACAATTACGGCATACTTATCTCAAGAATAGCATCGGTTGTCTGCCATTGATGATGATGTAAGGTTGGTATAGGCCTTGAAATCCTCTCCTTCAAGCCGGAAATTGCCAAATCCACCTACTGCTGTATCGCTTAATCCCGGAACCACGAACACAGGATCCACATTCCAGCCAAGAACGCATTTGTCATCAGTGCCGTTCCAGAATTTGTAGTCAACATAGCTCCGATTATACTCTCCCACGCTGCCGTTTACGAGGGACTCTATTCCGCAGCAGGTTGAATTGGTAAGATTGTTAGAGAAACGCATGAGGTAACTGGGTGCGCTGTTATTTGTATTCCTCCTGAACCAGCCATTCTGGAGATGGAGCAGGGCGTTATCAATTGTCCAGTTGGTTATATTGGTGGGCTTTACAACCCTGCTCTGCCCATGTTTGGCGAAAAGAGGATCAGGAAGACCCACAATAGACACATTCACGCGCACTGTTTCATCTATCCTGTAATTAACGTCCTTTTTGCTGGTTCTCAGGAAGAACTCTGCCTGGACTGTCACGACCCAGGGGTTCGTCTGCATTAGTTTAAAACTGCCATAGGTCAGGTTGGATTTGATGCGCAAATGCTCATAAGACAGGTTCTCCATGCGCCTTGACCAGTTGGCAAGGGTGTTATTCTGCATACCCGGCTGGGGAACACCGCCGAGTGTACCGAACAAAACAAGCTCGGTGAAATTCGCAGAGAGATCGCTCATGTTTTTGCTGGGATTAGCTGCCATGTAAGCCGCCATAGATCTGAATGCAGAGATGCTTGCAGCCTGAAGAGCCTTCTCCAAATAAACACTTTTCAAATCTCTGGTAAACCTGTCTATAGTGTCAACTTTTGCCCAGGAGGTATCGCTTGCCTCAGGAACCTTAACTGCAAGATTGGTTGAGAAAACCATTATGAACAGTGAGATCATCAGGACCGAAATGAAAGTTAGGAAAAACGCCTTTTTCATCATTGCCATACATATACCTCTGCAATATACGGGCCTGCAATCTCGCTTCCGCCATATAGGGACTGCACAATCTTGCGGGATGGCACGATGATCTTGGCTTTTTCTATCGGTGTATGGTTCCTGTAATACAAGATGGTGCCATTCACCTTGAGCATGAGGTTATACTCAGTAGGGATATTGGTTGTCAGATTAGATGCAACGTTCCAAGCCAGCTGTTTGCAGAAGGTGCAGCTCTTGGTCATGTTCCTATAGTAAAATTCAGCCACCTGCTCAAGCATGGTGTTCTCCAAATCGGTTATGTTCCCGTTTCTTGTGAGATAGCTGTTTATGCCGCAATATTCGTTGTTAAGGCTTCTGATCTTGGTATTCATGATTTGCATGACATCTGAAGATGATAATGAAGCCTGCTGTTTAATGGGTGCGAACTTGTGAAATGAGAATATGAGGAGGACGCCCACTGTCATTATTAGCAAGGCCATGATAGCATCAATAACAAAGAAGTATGCCCTCTTAGCCATGGCTAACCGCAGACTCTGGCACCATTGATTTTCAGGCCCGGGCAGCCGATGCCGATCCTGTCGCCAAGAGAGACTAACTCGCCATTCATATCCTTGATGTAGATACAGACATTCCTGTCAGTGCCGAGCAGACCCTTAATTTCTGCACATGAAAGGCCTGAAAGCTCTTTTAGCTCTCTGTCGTCTATTATCTTATCTTCAGTTATGCTTTTTAGGGTAAATGCATGAACATTATCCGCTTTTTTTGTGCTGTTGGAGACAAAAGCTCCAAACAGCAGAAAGAAACCTACCAGACTAAGCACAATGACAACCACCAATTCTCCAGGAATTCTCTCATTAGCCATACCAGATCACCCCTTCCATAAGTTTAACCGGAACCGCAGCTAAGGCCGCTAATATTTAGACCGCTGCATCCGATTCCGAAGCTTTCACCATCTGTTATGTTGATTACATTGCCTTTTTCATCCTTAACATAGATACAGAAATTCTTTGATGATGCGAAAAGCCTCCTTAGCTCAGAGCAATTCATTTTGCTGAGATTGCGGAGCTCTTCATCAGTGAGCATTCCGTCAGAGAAAAACTCGTGAGAGAGAACCCTGCGACCAACACTCTCTGCATCCTTTGCTGTTACAGAGGTGTTCTTTGGCATGAAGACCAGTGCATAGAATATGACAATCGCCAACGCGAAAACACCGATTGCGATAAAGGTCTCTATGGACCATGTCTGAGCTTTAGCCATTTTTCCACTTTTTTTAAAAGAAGTACTAAGCATATTTTATAAATCTTTTGAAATAGGCAGTATCTCCGCTACATATAAAGCCGGTTTGCCTAAGATGGTAACGTGTTCAACTTTTTTGCATGAATTTCAGTGCAAACTCCGCCTACAGCCTTTGTTTGACTCGGAACAACTACTTCAACCCACACAAATTTCCCCTTATATTGTCTTTTC